>Ga0247783_1000027_pt1 | contig 46144 bp, 24 predicted proteins | sample UWRJL064202C5_FD_179911 | JGI IMG/M metagenome (GOLD analysis project Ga0247783, IMG submission 179911) | Plant litter microbial communities from Arlington Agricultural Research Station in Wisconsin, United States - UWRJ-L064-202C-5 | ecosystem: Environmental > Terrestrial > Plant litter >...
AAAAAAAAAAAAAAATTATTATAAATACAACACTCTTATTTTAGTTAAAAAAAAAAAAGAATAAAAATAATATATATTTATAATAATATCAACCTTAGAGGAATCGAACCCCTATGCCCTCCATCCTTTGCTTTAGCAGCTGCAAAAGAGGGGATAAGACTTAATTTTATTTAATTTTATTAAGAATTATTATTATATTATCCTAAAGGTTTAAATTTTGTGATCCTCCCCTTCCCCTTCTTTTTTAATTAAAAAAGAGTAGGGGATGCGGGGAAGGGGAAGGAAAGCAGCTTTTTATACAATGATTATCAGATTGACTAGATTATATCACGCTACATGCATAGCTTTATTCTGAGTCGACCAGATTTGAACTGGTATAATCCACTACCAAAAAATGGTGTTTTTCCAATTAAACTACAACTCAATAAAATTTTTGTGCGCACTGCGCTGCCCTCATCTTAAATCTAAAGATGGTAGGGCAGTGCGCAGCTTTGCCGAAAACTGGAATCGAACCAATATTTAAATCTTACAAGGAATCCGTTTTAACCTTTTAAACTATTTCGGCTAATTTTATTGTTTACTTAGTTCTTTTATTTATATGGTTTTGTCTGCCTCGAGAGAGAATCGAACTCCCCTATTTACGACTTCAATGTAACGCTTTAGCCGCTAAGCCATCGAGGCTATTATAAAAATTATTAAGAAATAATAATAGATGGAGAAAGATAGAGTCGAACTATCATATTTGTAGTGCAAGTACAACTGATTACCATTATCAGATTTCCCCTTATTTAAATTAAAAACTTTATCTTTATTTATTTCCTGATCCGAAGGAAAGCAGCTTTTATTATTCTTTTAATTTGTGATCCGCTCCCTTAAAGGCTGCTTTCCGTCCCCTACCTCCTTTTATTTTTTAATAGGGAGCGGTGCATCCTAGACCTACGGTTTACATTTTATGTATATGTAGTAACGCAAGGAAGGTAAACAGGTATTATTTTGTACCTTTAACGCTAACATAGCTGCTTAGCTTAGGCCTCCCTCTGCGCTTGTGCGCAGCACTGAAATCTAAAAATGGTAGTAGCGTTGCGGAGCATGCTAGGGGTTCAAAGAAGCACAAAACTAATTATCTAACATCTTACTTTCAAGTTTAATTGATTTTTAGTTAAATTGGTATATATTTATAGTATATAGTTACTCTTATTTATAAAAACATATTTACTTAAAAAAAATATAATATGTAAATTATATAACCTTGCTAACAAAGCACGAGAAAGGTGTAGAGGGGGGAAATAAAAACTAAAAATCAAATGATATTTTGAAATTATTAAATAAAATTAATCATCTTCTGCGCAGCTCTTAATAAAGTGTTTGTTTGCCCTAGCCTTCATCTGCCCTATCCCCAAAGGGGAAGGCCTTAGTGCAGCGCAGAGGGGGAGGGCCCAGAATCGATACATTCTTGCATGTTACCCCACATGCAGCGCTACAAGCGCAACTTTAAAGGAGGGAAGGTTAAGGCCCAAAGGGCAGAGTAGCTGCATACCGTAATAAGGTTGGGGAGGGGAGAGTATTATTATTTAAGGGGTTTGAAATAATTTAAACATAGTATTTAAAAGACTTAATAAAAGCTGCTTCCTTTCTTTGTGTGACTGAACACTACAGACTAAAGAGAGCGCAGCTGAGCAGAGAATAGAAGAAAGATAAAAAAAAAAATATATAATATTTAATAAGGAGCAATATCAAATGCTATTAAGATACTTGGTACTAATATTATAAATGCCACACAAATAGGCAATAAATTTAGCCAACATAAATCAATTAAAGCATCATATCTCATTCTAGGTAAAGTAGCTCTGAACCATACAAACATAAAACAAAAGATACATGTTTTTAATCCTAAAATAATAGATTGTAAACTTATAAATGAATCGTTTATAAATAATTCAGGTAAATTATAGCCTCCTAAAAAAAATATAGCCGTAATACAACTAAATAAAACAATAGAACTGTATTCAGCTAAGAAAAAAAATACAAAAGGAACACTAGAATGTTCTGTAAAGAATCCGGCTACTAGTTCTGATTCAGCCTCTTGTAAATCAAATGGCGTACGTGAAGTCTCAGCTAAAATAGAAATAAAATAAATTATAAATATAGGCAGTAAAGGAACTATAAACCAAATAGCTTGTTGTTGTTCAATAATAGTAGTGAAATTAAATGATCCTGTTAGTAAGATAATTATTAATACTGCTGAACTTAATATTAATTCATAACTAATCATACTTGCAGTACTTCTTAAAGATCCTAAAAAAGCATATTTAGAATTAGCACTCCAACCACTGAACAATATACCATATACCCCTAAAGAAGATAATGCTAAAGTATATAAAACTCCTAATGAGAAATCACTAATAGCTAATCCTTGTCCAAAAGGTATTACACCCCAACCTAGTAAACTAAATATTAATGTCGATACTGGTGATAAATAGAATAACACCTTATTTGATTGAGAAGGTACAATTGTTTCTTTTAAGATTAATTTTAAGGCATCAGCAAATGGTTGAAGAACACCAAAATAACCTACGTAATTAGGACCTACTCTTCTTTGATGAGCAGCTAATTGTTTTCTTTCAATAATAGTCATGAAAGCAACAGATAATAAGACTGGTAATAAAATAATTAAGACGTCTATTAGACTGATTAAAATATTTATTAAAGTTAATATAATTGGACTGTTTAGCATAATATAAAAATAATTTCTATTATTTCATATTTGTAAAATTTAATTTGTTTAATTAAAAATAAAGCATATAAATTATTATATTAAAAAATTTTGTTTTTGTTTTTTGTTTTAATCTACTTTAAATCTATTAAATTTTCTTATATTTTACAAATACTTAATCCACTATTCTAATTAGAAAAGCGAATACACCTAAATGAAATATTTAGATTTCTAGGATAAATTTTGAGTAACTTTTATCACTTCTTTAAGGCCCAAAGGGCACTGGTTATTTTTCAATATTTTAAATAATAAATATCAGGCTTGCGAAGCTAGACTACCCGAAGGGTGGTTAACAAAAGCACTCTACCTCTAGGATGCACCGCTACTAGGCCCAAAGGGCAGGGGAGGAAAAAACTAAAGGCCCTAGGCCTAGGGCTTGCTTGTTCCCCCTTCTTTTATGGTAGTAGAGCTGTAACTGCGTGCTGCGCAGAGGAAACTACTTCCTTAATTAAAGTTTTAAACAAAGCCCTTTGTTTAAAATTTTAATTTAATATGATTAATAAAAGTTAACTTAAAAGTTTAATAAATTTTATTTAATTTTATTTTTATATAAATAATTTAATTTATAAACCAATCTTTTGGTTGTAATTAATGATTAAATTTATTATCCCTCTTTCTCTGCGCCAGGAACCGAAGGCCCTCATCATCATCTAAGGGCCAAAGGCCCTTAGATGATTGGCTAGGGCAGAAAGCAGCTGTCCCCAGCCCTTCCCCTCATCTTAAATCTAAAGATGGTAGATGGTGGGGAGGGGCCTTCTAGAATAGGCCTAGATATTTTAAAAAGCTGCGCACAAAGTTATATTAAGGGGAGTCAGAAAAATAAAATATCGTATATCAATTTGTGCACATGCATGCTCCGCAACGCTACTAGGCCCAAAGGGCAGAGTGCGCTTGTGCGCACTGTATTAATTTATTATTTTTATTATTACTAATAAATTTAATTAGTGTAATTCAATAGCATCTCTAATATATGAACAAGTTAATATACAGAATACATATGATTGTATAAATGATACTGCTAATTCTAATCCTATTAATGCCATAAAAATTGCAAAAGGAATTAAAGTTAAAATAGCTATTATTAGACTAGCGCTAAACATTTGTAATAAGAATGTAGATAATATTTTTAATAAAGTGTGCCCAGCTGTCATATTGGCAAATAACCGGATACCTAAACTAAAAGCTCTGGCACTGTAACTTAAAAGTTCTATTAATACTAATAAAGGAACTAAAGCTAATGGTGTACCACTAGGTATAAAGTAAGAAAAGAATTTTACTTTATGAATTGAAAGTCCTAAAATAGTTACACCTATTAATATAGTAAAAGATAAACTAAGAGTTACTATAATACTTGTCGTTACTGTATATGAATAAGGTACATTACCTGTTAAATTTGCTATTAAAATAAAGAAAAATAAAGAATAAATAAATGGTAAATAAATTTCATTTGTACTTCCTATTTGTTCTCTTACCATTGAATTAATACTTGCAAAAGAGCTTTCTAAACTTATAGACCATTTAGAAGGAACTAATCTTGTATTATTATTAGCAATATAGTGTAAAGAAATAACTAAAAATAAAACTAAAATAGAGTATAAAGCTAAATTAGTTAAAGTTAAGTTTAAATAACCAAGAATAGGTGCGTTTAAACCTATTAAATTAACAACTTCAAATTGTTCTAATGGAGAATTTAAGATTAAAATATTTGATAAATTTATCATATTTGTAAATTAAAATGATTGTATCGTCTAATAATACATACGAATATATATTGAGAATAAGTTATTGATACTTTTGTTCTAGAAAATTAAGGTTTTGGATGCCCTACCCCTCTTTTTTTATTAAAAAAGAAGGGTAGGGCAGGGAGGGGGAGGGGAAATTTAAAAATAAAAATTAAAAAAAGTGAAAGTTAAGAAAGTTACAAATAAAGAAAAAAAAAATAAAAATTTACTAGGGCCAAAGGGCAGAATAACATAAAACTCTTTCTATAATCTGATTTACTTAATTCATATAATTCAGTTAACCAATTTTTAATAATATTAGGGCGCGCACTAAATAATTTAGGTATGTATAAATCATTAGTACTAATATAATATTTCATGAAAATATACAACTCAATAAAATTAAAAAAACATACCATAAAGAACCAAAGTATTAACAACGCGGGTAAATATTGCTTATAATTCTCTATAAAATTTAGAAAAGTCTCGTAAAATAAAGGATATTCAACTCTCACATAAGGAAAAAATAAATACTTAAAGAATATTACAACTAGGCCCAAAGGGCAGGAGTTGTAATATATAAATATTTACCCAGTATTTTTTTGTTTATTTGTCATTATTGTAAATTAAAATAATTGTATTAAATTTATCATTGTAAATACGTTATGTTTTTATTTTATAAGTTTTCTTTTTTAATTGTTGCTATGTCCATTGCAGTATTTTCAATTATACCAATTACTGGCACGATTACAATGAACCAAATAAAATAGAAAGCTGTTGATATTTGACCTATTTCTAAATAAGGTGTTTCAGGATGACAAGCTCCAATCCAGAATAAAATAAAAAAGTTTACAATAAAGAACCAGTGAGCTATTTTCATTAAAGGTCTAAATTGACTTCCTCTTATTCTAGATACGTCTGTTAAAGGTAATATTAAAAATATTAATAAAGCTCCAAACATAGCTACTACTCCTAATAATTTATTAGGTATAGATCTTAAAATTGCATAAAAAGGTAATAGATACCATTCTGGTACAATAGAGGCAGGAGTACTCATAGGATTAGCTGGTATATAATTATCACTGTGACCTAAAACATTAGGATAGTAGAAAACTATAACAGATAGCACTAATAAGAATGCAAATATAGTCACTAAATCTTTAAATATAAAGTAAGGGTGGAAAGGAAGTCTATCACCATTATTAGATATTCCATTAGGATTGCTTGACCCATGTACATGTAATGCTAATAAATGACCTACAACTAAAGCTGCTAAAACAAATGGCAATAAGAAGTGTAAAGAGAAAAATCTATTTAAAGTGGCATTGTTTACACTGAAACCACCCCAAATTAGCTCTACCAAATCTTTACCAAACACTGGAATAGCACTTAATAAATTTGTAATAACGGTTGCCCCCCATAAACTCATTTGGCCGTAAGGAAGTACATAACCCAAGAATGCTGTAGCAATCATAACTATTAAAATAATTACTCCAATACTCCATACTAATACTCTAGGTGCTCTATATGAACTATAGAAAAGTCCTCTTGCTATGTGAGCATAAACAAAAATAAAAAAGAAAGATGCTACATTAGCATGAGTATATCTTAATATATATCCTGCATTAACATCTCTCATTATATGTTCTACAGAATTAAATGCAAAATCTATGTGTGGTGTATAATGCATAGCTAAAAATACTCCAGTTAATATTTGTATTATTAGACAAAGACCTAATAAAGAACCAAAATTCCAAAGATATGATATATTAGCTGGTTCAGGATTATCTACTAAATAAGAATTTAGTATTCTAAGTATCGATTGTGATTTTAACAGTCTCATTTTTTTGTTTGTTTGTTTGTTTGTTTGTTTTTCCTAAAATATAATAATATTATTAAATTTTTAAAAATTTACATTTTTTAATAATATAAAGGAACCCTTAGTTTAAGCAAAGGTGGTAAAAATAAAAATTTGTTGTGAATAGACTACTTATTAAATAATTTTATTTATAAATATTCTTTCCCCCTAAAAGGGGGAAAGGGGAGAATAGATTGATTATTGGGATAAGAGGAAACGAAGCTTTTTCATTTTTTTAATTATTTAGATTTTACGCAGATACTTGCAAGGGTGGTGGGGAGGGGGGGGGTTTGACCAGAATTTAGCTTTTTTGTTTTTTAATTAATAAGCCCAAGAAGATTTGAACTTCTACAGATTCCTCATCAAGAAATTATTCTACCATTAAATCATAGGCTTATAATAATATATTTACATTAATAATTTATATGTTTACTGATTCTTATTCTTTTATTAATGAGACATTGGAAAAGATTAATAATTATTATTGAAAAAGGGGAGAATAAAAAAACATTAAACATTAAGGGCCTAGCTTCGCATGCCCCTCCCCTTCGGGGAAGGGCACTCATCTGAAATCTTTAGTTGCGGAGCAGGTGATGGTGGCTTGGGCAAAACATTAATAATTTATGTGCCTTCCCCCTTCTTTTTTAATAAAAAAAAGAGTATAGGGGGAATGGTAAAGAGGAAACAATCCGTAAGTATGTCATTTAAGAAAGAAGGTTATAGTATTAATAATAATGAAGAAATGTATATTATAATTAATCTCAATTCAGTTAATAAACTAGTATCTAATAGTACATTTGTAAAAACTAAAAATAAAAGACTTAATAAACCTAAAGTTATATATAATGAATAAGTAGTAATAACTCCTGTATCTAATTTTGACATATTACTTGCAGTATTTTGTAATACGCTAGATAAACCGTGAGGACCAATAGCTTCAATAACACCTCTGTCAAATACTTTAGAAACTATATATCCTGATTTTAAACCTTTACCAATAATATAGTTATTATAAATAATATCAAATAAATATTGACCATTTAAAAAAGTATATAATCTTTTTATTAGGCTATTATTTTCACTCATAATTTGTGGTGTAATTTGATATAAAAATAATGCTAAACCACCTCCAATTATAGATAGTATACCTGGTAATAATTTTAAAATTATAGGAATGCTGAATTCAGCTTCTACTAATGAAATATTATTAGGGTGTATAAATATAGCACTTCCAAAAAAATCTGTACCAATACCAACAAATAAATCAGAGAATATATAACCAAAGAATATACTAAATAAAGCTAAAGTTAATAAAGGTATTATAACTACGATATTAGCTTCATGTATATTTAAGTAAGTTACTTTATTTCCATTTGGATAACTTAAAAATACTAAACTTATTAATCTAAAGGAATAAAATGCCGTTAAACCAGCAGTAATACTTCCTAATATGTAAGCATAAGTAGAACTAAATGTATATCTAGAATAAGCTAATTCTATAATTAAATCTTTACTATAGAAACCAGATAACCAAGGTAGACCTAGTAAAGCGATAGTACCTACTAACATTACTGTATAAGTGAAAGGTAAAAAATTAATTAGACCACCTAATTTTCTAATATCTTGTTCATCTGCAGCACTATGTATAATAGCCCCAGCACCTAAGAATAATAAAGCTTTAAAGAAGGCATGGTTAACTACATGCATTAATGCTACATTGTATTGACTTAAACCTACTGCCATTACCATATAACCTAATTGACTTATAGTACTAAAAGCTACTATTCTTTTTATATCATTTAATACTAATCCACAAGTGGCAGCAAAAAAAGCAGTAGAAGCTCCAATTAGTGTAATAACTAATAAGGCCGTAGGGCTGTATTCTAATATAGGGGATGATCGCACTAATAAATACAAACCAGCTGTAACTAGAGTAGCAGCATGCAGTAAAGCACTTACAGGTGTAGGAGCCTCCATTGAACCTGGTAACCAACTATGTAAACCTAATTGCGCACTTTTAGCCATAGCACCCATGAAAATTAATAAACTAATTAAAGTTATAGCAGTTTCATTCATAAAAGGCGCTAGACTAAATAAAGTAGAATAGTCTAATGATCCAAATAATGCAAATAAAGCAAAAAATCCTATACTTAGACCCATATCTCCAACTCTGTTCATAGTTAAAGCTAAAATAGCTGCTTTATTAGATTGTATTCTAGTAAAGTAGAAGTTAATTAATAAATAAGAAACAACTCCAATACCTTCCCAACCTACAAACATTACAAAGTAATTAGCACCAGAAGCTAACAATAACATAAAGAAAGTGAATAAAGACAAATAAGAAAAAAATCTTTGATTGTGAGGATCAGAAGATAAATAATCTACTGAATAAATATGAATAACTGAAGAAATATAAAGCACAGGTATAAACATAGCTACTGTTAGTTGATCAAATAAAAATTCCCAAGAAATAGTCATGAATTCAGAATCTAACCAAGAAAATAGGTGAATAGAAACTGGTGAACCACAGATACCTACTTCGTAAAAAGAAAAAGTTGCCAATATTGATGCTAATATTAAACAAGTACAAGTAATCCAATGGGACCCTGTTACTCCTACTTTTCTACCCATAAGCCCTGATATTAAGGAACCTAAAAGGGGTAATATTAAAATTGAAAGATACATTAATTTCTAAGTGATATATTTCCTCTTAATCGATAATAAGCTACAAGAATACTTAATCCTATTACTGATTCTGCACCAGCTATTGCTATTATATATATACTAAAAGTTTGACCCAAATTATCATCAAAACTGAAACTAGATATTAATAATAGTAGGGTTACAGCAAGTAACATAATTTCTATAGCTATGATCATTAATATTATATTTTTTCTATTTAGAATAAAACCTAAAACTCCAACTAAAAATAATAATAAAGATAGATTCATAATTACGTAATTGTATAATTCCTTTGGGAACTTGTAATAATTAGTCAACAAATTTAATTTAATATAAAAATAAATAATGCCCTACCCATCATCAGTCATCTAAAGATGGTAGTGCTGCGCAGAGGGAGGGCCGCCCTATCCCTTCTTTTTTAATTAAAAAAAGAGTAGGGGAAGGGCCTTGAGTAAAATATTTACTTTCTTTTTACTACTCTATACTGCTTTACAGTTAAGCAAAGAGTTTTAATTTCCCTACAGACCCTATTAAAAAAAAAAAGTGTAGTTGCGTTTGAATAAGCAAAAGACAAATAAATTAGTAAATGGGAGATTAGTTTGTATAAATTAAAAAAATAAATAAAACAAAAAAAACAAAAAACAAAATCCATTAAGATTCCTATAATTTTTAATTGCTGCGCGCCTAGGCCCAAAGGGCAGAGTGCACAGACTTATATGTTTTAAAGGTCAAATATTTGTATTCTATTTAATTTATTTTATGATTGAACAGGTAGCATATTAAATGCATGGAATGGAACTGGACTTTGTAATGCCCACTCAATTGTATTAGAAGCTTGTGTTTCATTTACAAATTGGTTTGTTGATGTAAAGTAAGAAGGTACAGCCCAAGGGTTATTACTTACTTCTTTACCATTTACAAATAAATCATAAACTACGTAACCAAACAGTATAGTAGCTACAATTGAGATTAAAGAACCAAAACTAGAAACTGCATTCCAAATACTAAAGGCATCAGGATAATCTGGAATTCTTCTAGGCATTCCACTTAGACCTAAGAAATGTTGAGGAAAAAATGTTAAATTAACTCCTACAAACATTGTCCAGAAGTGCATTTTACCTAATAATTCATTATATGTTTTACCTATAATTTTAGGAGCCCAGAAATAGAAACCAGCAAATAAAGCAAATACAGCACCCATAGATAGTACATAATGAAAATGAGCTACTACATAATATGTATCGTGCATTGCAATATCTAAACTAGCATTAGCTAAAATAACTCCTGTAACACCCCCTATAGTAAATAAAGCTAAGAAACCTATTACAAATAATAAAGGTGTAGTAAATCTTAAACTTCCACCGTAACATGTGGCTAACCAACTGAATATTTTGATTCCAGTAGGCACAGCAATTACCATTGTTGCCGCTGTGAAATATGCTCTAGTATCTACATCTAGTCCCACAGCAAACATGTGGTGACTCCATACAATGAATCCTAAAATTCCGATTGAGAACATAGCATAAACCATTCCAATGTAACCAAAAATTGGTTTACCTGAGAATGCTGAAATTACATGACTAACTATACCAAAACCTGGTATAATTAAAATATAACATTTTTTTGATTAAAGAAAGAGTTAAGCTCCCCTAGCCCCTCTTTGTATGTTTACAAGGCCCTCCCTCAATCTTTAGATAAGGGTAGGGCATAAAAAGAAAAGGGGTGTACAACCTAGCTTCGCAACCATGACCTAAAAGGGGTAAGGGCTGATTCGCTGATGTAAGGGGTAGTTTAATCTATTTCAATTAATACTCAAGAACTTAACATCCTTGTTAGGACTTTATCTTAAATCGCAGTAATTCCATTTGGATCAAGAAAAAGGTGTCTCCCATCCTTCGGCTTTGCAGGTACAAGTGCGGTCACTTCGGACTTCGGTAGTTTATTATTCATTGTTTCTTTTAATTTTATTATTTTGTCTATTCCTCCTTTACCAGAGGTAGAACGAATTAAATGTTCTTTATTTTGAATAATAATATATGCTTTTCTCCATTTTAAATAATTTATGTGCTTACTAGACAGTAAGTGATAGTAATCAAAATAATTAATGACTTTCTTAGCAGAACCAAAACTAGTAGAACCGTAATAATAAGTATCTAAGCTTTTTCTATATCCTATGTTTCCGCCTAAAAATTTCTTAATTAGAATTAATAAATCTTCTTTTTTTTGATCAACTTGATAATTTAATCTTATTTCCATTTTTTTATTTCGCTTAAGAGTCTTAATTTGAAAACTGCCATCTGCGTCTGTAAATCCAGCTAACCAATGGTTTTGTAAGTTTTCATTTAAATTCAATTTAAACTTAATTGTTAAAGCTAAATCAATAAAATTTTTGTGGTTTAAGATGTTTTTATTTACTTGATTTAATTTATTTTCTGTTCTAATTTTCTCATTAATTAAATAAATAATCTTTTCCATGCCCTTTTTAGCTGCTATTATTAATAGTATAGCATTTTTATTCTTAACTTTGCGAACACTACCAAAACCTAATCGTTCCTTTATGTAATAGGCTAAAGAGGCATCCAAAGAATTAAATACAATAACTAATTGTTGTTTACTGCTAAAATGACCATCCCCATCAATTAAACCGGCTAAGTAATGACCAAATTCTTGGTCATTGCTTGGTCTTAAGTGACGAGGAATGTGCACAGAGATGGGTTTGACATTTTCTTTTTCTGTTGCGATTCCGTTGCATAAAGTCTCTGAAGTTCTCGATTTATTTAAAGTAAGCTCTGTTACTCCGATACCGCCAGGTTGAAATGACAATCTAGCATCGGGGCCCGGAGGGCAGTAGAGTTTATTAAAATTAAAGCAATTACTTGCTGATAGACTTCTTCGTTTTAACTTTTTTACTGTGTCAATGAAGATGGAGTATTTAAAACTGAGTATCGAAGTTGTTCCAGCATATGGCAACGTTAAGAGGCCTATATTTTTGACCTCTGGGTGCCCGAAAAACCAGAATAGATGTTGGTATAATACAGGGTCACCTCCACCGGCTGGGTCATAGAAACTAGTATTAAAGTTTCTATCTGTTAATAACATTGTAATTGCACCGGCTAATACTGGCAATGAAAGTAATAATAATATGGCTGTAATAAATATAGCCCATACAAATAAAGGTAATTTATGTAAGGACATACCTGGTGCTCTCATATTTAACACAGTAGTGATGAAATTTATAGCTCCTAATAAAGATGAAACACCTGCAAGATGTAAACTAAAGATAGCTAGATCAACACTACCACCTGAGTGGCTTTGTACTCCGGCTAAAGGCGGATACACTGTCCAACCAGTACCAGCACCATCTTCAACTAATGAACTAAGTAATAATAGTATTAATGAGGGAGGTAATAGCCAGAATGAAATATTATTCAATCTAGGAAATGCCATATCTGGAGCTCCTATTTGAACAGGTAATAAATAATTACCAAATCCCCCTACTAAAGCAGGCATAACCATAAAGAATATCATTATGAAAGCGTGAGCTGTAACAACCACGTTAAATAATTGATGATCTCCTTGTAAGAATTGTACTCCTGGCGCTGATAATTCTAATCTTATTATCATAGAAAAAGCAGTTCCTATCATTCCTGCAAATACTGCAAATATTAGATAAAGAGTACCTATATCTTTAGCATTAGTTGAAAACAACCACCTTACCAATTGCTTTCTATGCCTATTCCACTTTTCATTCCATACAAATATTTAAAGTGTATAATATAATATCTTTCCTCTGATATGTAAACAAAAAGTAAAGAGTAAAGAGTAAAGAGCGAAAATAAAATAAGAAGAGAAACACAGCTGTTAAAGGAGCCTATGCGCTGCGCATAAGCGTAGGGAAGAGGTATATCGCAGCTTGCCCTTTGGGCCTTAAGCGGAATAGAGGTGAGTCGAACACCTAAGGGTCTCCCCGAACAATTAGCAATCGTCTTAACTTTCCAATGTAAACTATTCCTTAAATCTCCTCCCTTTACAGTAATACGCTGTGCACTGATTCATTACTCTTTACTTTTGTCTGTTCCAGCTTTTTAAGAGGGCCTAAGGGAATGGCCCGCTGCTTCTACTCCCATGCTTTTGAACTAGGACGCCCTTTTGGGCCTTCAAAAAAAGCATTCCTTAATTTTAGTAGTAGAGCTGCTTTGCTGGGGAAAGAAAAATGGGCTCAACCTTAAAAAAAGCTGCGTATGTACCGAAACTAAAGAATGCGCACACTAGTTCCTCTTTAGTTGCGGAGCATGAGTAGTATTTACTTATCTTTTTAATTTTTATTAGTTATTTATATTTATGCTATACTTTTTATTGACTTTTCCTTTTTTATGAGTGATGGCTTGCGCTTTACAATCCTCTGCGTAGCGCGTAGCGATCCGAGGCCCTAGCTTCGCAACCCTACTCTTTTTTAATTAAAAAAGAAGGGATAGGGCAGAAAGTAGATGCGCAGTTTTAAAACTTATCTTATTTTTTTTTAGACTAGGGTCCGCCAAATAGCCGGCGCATAGTAGGTTTAGCATAGTCTTTATCAGAATCGAACTGACACTAACTACTTGAAGGGTAGTCGTACGACCATTATACTAAAAGACCTTGACCCAAATTTTTATTTTAAAGATTAAACTTACCTATTCCCCTCTGCCCTTTGGGCCTTGAGTTTATATAATATACAACACTTCGATCATTTACCCTTTATCTGCTACCTGTTTTATAGTTATTTTTGGTTTTTATTGCTGCTTTTCGACAGTGCAGGAAAAAGGATAGACTGCCCTACCCTTATCTAAAGATTGAGGGAGGGCCTCATAATTATTAAATAAGTAAATTAGCGACATCAGGAACTTGAACCTAATCTAATAGCTCATGAGGCTATTGTGCAAAACCTTTACACTATATCGCTCATATATTTTTTATTAGAAGGCCCTAGCTTCGCAACCCTACTCTTTTTTAATTAAAAAAGAAGGGATAGGGCGGCCCTCCATCTATCATCTAAAGATGGCAGTGCTGCGCAGAGGGCAGTGCAGAAATATATTTTATATATTCAATAAATTTTGGTGTTCTAATAAAAATTTAGCATACTTACTTACTTTTAATTTTAAAAATTATATTTATTTATTCATTTAAAAAAAGGGGGAGGAGGGGGGATAAATAATCTAAGAATTTAAATTTTGTATGCTGTGCCAGGCCCTATAATAAACCAGAAGAGGCCCATAAATAAACAAAAGCATATAAAAATAACCAAACTACATCTACAAAATGCCAGTAAGCTATAGCTCCTTCCATTCCAACGTGATGAGATTTAGTAATATGGTGTTGTAATAATCTATAAAATTGTACAGCAATAAATAGAGTACCCACTATAACATGGAAACCATGTAATCCTGTTGAACAATAAAATACAGTACCGAATACTGAATCAGCTATAGTAAATCCAGCTTCTGCATATTCATAATATTGAAGTGCTGTAAATAAAACTGCAAATAAAATAGTTAAAATACTTCCTAATATTGCATATCTTCTATTACCTTTGATTAAAGCATGGTGTGCTAAAGTAATAAAGGCACCAGAAGATAATAATAAAATTGTATTTAACAATGGAATAGCTAAAGGGTCTAAAGCAGCTATTCCTAATGGGGGCCATGATGCTCCTATTTCAATAGCTGGTGATAGACTAGAGTGAAAATAAGCCCAGAATATAGATACAAAAGCCATTAATTCACTAATAATGAATAGTGCAACTCCTAAAGTTAAACCTCTTTTAACTTGTTCAGTATGGTGACCTAAATAAGTACTTTCTACAATTACATCTCTAAACCATAAAGACATTCCAGTAGCTACTAATACAGTACCTAAATTTAATAAATAACCTCCAAATTGGAAACCTTGCATATACATAACAGCAGAAATAGCCATAATTAACAAAGCGAAACTCATTGATATTGGCCAAGGAGAAGGATCTACCAGGTGGTAAGGGTGTGATTGAAATTTACTTCTTTCTAATTGCATCATTATAATTATTGTATACCCAGCCCTAACTACTAGTACTAAATAAATAGTAGGGCTTTGTTTAATATTGCCCAAACCTAATTAAAATAAAGTGATCTATATTATTTTATTAAAAAGATAAGATTTTATAATTTATATAATTTGAATTATTGGTCGATCAAGTGAAAAGTTTTATACACAAGGACTGTAATTTTTTTAATAGATTTTTATTTTATTAAAGTTATTAAATTTTTTCAATTTATCTTGGACTGCTGAAAGTTTATTTAGTGTTAAATTAATTTCCCTCTATTCTTAAATGCTCCACAATACCCCTCCCTCTTTAAAAATAAAGAAAAGGAGTGTAGCAGCGCAAATTCCTAATAAAATTAATATTAGAAGGCCCTAGCTTCGCAACCCTACTCTTTTTTAATTAAAAAAGAAGGGATAGGGCACTGCAACCCTTTAAAAGAGCGCAAGGCCCGTAGGGCTGTGTAAAGGGGGACACTATTTTTGAAACACGATTACGAACAAAGAGACTTGAACTCTTAAGGAATTACTTCCACTCCTGCTTAAGAGGAGATTGTTTACCAATTTCAACATGTTCGCTTTTATTTTTTTATTATTATATAATTATTGTATTCTTTTATTTTAATATAACTATATAAGAAATTTTATTTCTTAAGCCTAAGCTTTTAATCCTAGAGTTAGTAGGGGAATTTATTTAGTGAATACCTTATTAAGCTTAATGTTAAAAAAATATCGTTATTTTTCAGTAGTCCTACCCCTGCCCTCCGGGCCTCAAACGCAAGAAGCAGGCCCCAGAATTGATGGTTAAGGCTGCGCCAGCCCTCCCCTTCTTTTTTAATAAAAAAGAGGCCTAGGGCAGAAGCAAGCCTTACTTTTATGCTGCGCAGAAGTAGAAGGGCTTAGGGCCGCACAAATTCCTTTTAAAAGCAACTCTTAATAGGTAAGGGGAGTCAGTAATCATAATCAATATTAATTAAAAGCTACGCTACAATTGCATAAAATTAAGAATTTAAATTAAGACTTAATTATTTAAATACATGCCCTAAAGTTACTGTAAAACTAAATGAACCTCTTCTAGTTTTTCCAGTAAATCTCGCTCTATCAATAAATTGAACATTTACATTACTTAGGCTTCCTTTTTGACTTCTTTTTACAGTCATTCGAGGTACAACTCTTTGTCTAAAAGTTCTTCCAGCTAATTTAATGTTTATACCTGATAAGTAAGAAGGAAATGATATAAATTGGCTTAAATAACTAGGATCGTCTAAAATTTCTTTAGAAGAAGCTGAAATATTTGCTTTTCTGTACAATCTGCTTACTAATTTAACAAATCTATATTTATAACTTTTTAAAGCTAAATCTTGAACTAAAATATTGCTATCATAATATGTTTTAGGTAAACACACTAAATTTAATTCTACTTCACTTTTAAAAAGTGAGCTTAAATAATCACTTAAATATTGAAATTTATCATTATATTTACACAATATATTTTTTAATAATATTTTACCTCTTTGACCATTATCTTTTTGAGTAAGGGAGGCATATTTAGGATGAGAAATATAAATTACATTATTCTTTTCTGCGCCAGACCCTCCCTCATCTTTTGATGATGGGTTGGCTATATTATTTTTAAAAGGTCCTACACCCGCCAAGCTTGGTACTGTAACCACAGTGCCCTCCGGGCCTTCTACTGTCTTATTTAAATATTTGTTTTTATTTGTTCTAATAAAATAAAATAAATCTATAATAATTTTTTTACTATTAGTAGCTAATATATTTTGAAAAGGTGTATTATGTTCGAATTCTAAGTTATTTTTAGTATAAGTTAATTTATATACAGGTCTACTAATTAAACAACCCATTGATAAAAAACTAAGTTTTAATAAATTTGAAGCTTTATCAGATAAAAATTTATATGGTTTATTATTAGCCTTATTAAACTGGTATAATAAACTTTGTTCTTTAGAAGATATTTTATTAAATTGAATTAAACTATTTAAGTAATTTCTTATATCTGCCCCAGCTTTTTTTCTTAATATTAAATTTTCTGCGCCAGCTTCTTTTAAATTACTTAGTAAGTATAGACTATTGTTTACCTCACCTTGTGTTTGTGTGAAAGGATAAAAAGGAATGGGCTCTATTAACCGCTGCGGCTTTGTGTTTAAAGAGTCTAAATTTACTTCCTGTTTAATAGGTTTGCTTATTTTTTTTAAATCTTGAAATTTTTTACTTAATTCTTTAATTTTTATTATATTTTCTAATTTTAAGTCTATGTCCTTTTTAATTAATTTCTTTGCATAGTTTTTCTTAGTTAAATTTTGCATTGTTGTTGTTTATTGTGTTTGTTAAATCTGAATTATTACCCCAGAAAGGGTTTAATTTACCTTATTAAATTAATATTTTAATAATTAATTTAATAGCTATTATCTTTATTACTAGGCTTACAAAGTTAAACTTTTTTTTTAATAATTTACATAAAACTATTCTTGCTTAACTTTATTCTTATATTTTATAAATCGGATAAAAATTAAGTAAATATTATAATTAGCAAAACTTTTACAGCTAGCGCTACGTTTTTCAGCGTAGAATTAGCTAGTTCTACTGCCCTGCTCCCCTTCCCTGCAAATAAGCTTAACAAAAATGTAGTGTTTTTTTATCATTTTTTGTTAATAGTATGAACATTATAAATACTTCTAATTAAATTATTGTTTAATTGTACTTTGAATATTGTTTAATATATTATTTTTATATAAGTTAAAAAAACAAAAAAACAAAAAGCATAAAGGAGTTAAAACGCATAAGTTGTTGATTTTAAAGAGTTGTAAAGGAATAATAATGTCCGTTTATTAAAGAAAATAACTTTATTATTCCTTGCGCGCAGCGCTGCTATTGAGCAGTCTTTTTAATAAGATTGGCTGGGTGATTATTATCGCCCATTGTATTGTTAAAGATTTATCATAATTTTTTATATTTTTGGTTTTTGTGCCCAATGCGTAGCTTTTAAAAAGAGCCATAATTACAAAACAAAAACAAACCTTATTTAATTTTGCTCTTATAAATAATAATGGTAAATAATTTGGTATAACTATATAAAATAAAAAAAACAAAAAGGGGAGAATAAAAAAAAGGGCAGAATAAAAAAACAAAAAGGCGGGAGAATAAAAAAAAGTATATTATATTTTATAAAATTTTACGCTTTACAAATTATAATATATTATAAATATTGAATCCTATTATTACTATTAATGCTAATACTATAAAAAGACTATCTAATAAAAAATAATAGGTTAAAACTTTTCTTCTTAATTGAATTATTTTAGCTAACCTAGGATATTTATCTTCTAATTTAAAATATATAATTATACGGTCACCTAAATATAAACCTACCATATTTAATAAAGATATAAATATTATAATACTAAGTAAAATATGAATTAGCGCAAATTTTTGATTTTGAGTTAAATGATCTAAAAATTGCTGGTAATCAGAAGTAAAATTACTAAAATCAAAAGGTATAAAATTATTACTATCATCTTTTAATATGTTTTTTAACTTTGACAGACTATCACCTAATATATTCATACTATTTACTGTTTCATCTGTACTCTCAGTTAACTTATTTAATAATGAATCACTTTTAATTTTATTATATTCAGTATACGAATTACTTAATGTATCGGTATTGGTTTTTACCTTTGTGAATGAATCTTGTACAATTTCTAGCTGTTCTTTAGCTTTATTTATAATAACTTCTTGAACTATACCTTTTTCATACATATTATTAATAGTTTCAATTAATTCACTATTTTGATTTTCTAAATTTGCTTTAGCTTTTATTAGATTATCATTTTGATGATAACTTTTTATTGTTAAATATGTAGCATATCCACCAGTAAGTTTACTTAAATTTTTTAAGAGTGAGAATTTTTGCATTGTTGTTTATTGTGTTTGTTAAATCTGAATTATTACCCCAGAAAGGGTTTAATTTACCTTATTAAATTAATATTTTAATAATTAATTTAATAGCTATTATCTTTATTATTAGGCTTACAAAGTTAAACTTTTTTAATAATTTACATAAAACTATTCTATTTTTTTTTTTTGCTTAACTTTATTCTTATATTTTATAATTCGGATAAAAATTAAGTAGTAAACTTTATTATTAAGCTTTTATTCATTAAACCTAAATTTACTGCTATTCTACCTGTTCTACCTTGTTTTATTGTAAACTATCCCTGCCCTCCGGGCCTTGTATTAACCATAGTTTAAAAAGGGGGAGTGGACAGCTTCTTCCATGCTCCGCAACTTCTTTTATTTTGCTGCTACTGCCTTATCCTTCTTTTTTTATTAAAAAAAGAGTAAAGGGTTGCGAAGCTAGGGCCTTAAAGTCCTAGTTCAAAAGCATGAGGTAGATGGATTATTATTTAAGTTTCGGGCACTGTGAGATTCGAACTCACGACTTAAAAAGTTCTCGTTTTCAAGACGAGTGCCATAAACCAGACTCGACCAAGTACCCTTTCTATATTTTAGGTATCAAGAGGAATTGAACCTCTGAAAAAAGTATTAACAGTACCCCGCATTTACCACTCTGCCATGACACCTTAATTTTAGTTATTTTTGTTTTTGTTTTTAAGTTACCTCTATCTTTTCGCAGTATGTTGCGCGAACTATTGTACCATTGTACTTTTATAAGGTAGACCTTTTGTTAAATAGGAGTCTCTTATTTAGCTCAGCTCCTTTAATGAGAGGAAGCAAGTTATAAGAGTAACAATAATCAATTTACTTTTAAATTATTACTTAAAAACAAGGCCCAAAGGGCTATATGATAGGCGCGACTCGAACACGCTATATGTCTCCCACCCAAAGGGAGCGACTAACCAAATTTGTCATCTACCATTGTTTATTATTTTTGTTTTTTTACAGTCTTTTAATACCTTTCCTTTATGGCCTGCTTCTTAAATGCTCCGCAACTTCTTTACCGAAGGCCCAAAAGGCAGAAAGTACAAGCTTCTACTCCCATTTAAACCTAGAAGGAGGGGAAGTAGTATTAATAATTACCATTATTTTTTGTTAATATTAATTAATTAATACTTTCAATATTATGTTTCATATTATATTACATATTATAATTTAATTTTAATAATCTCTTTTATTAGTAATATTATTATTTATTAGGAAGAAGCTGCGAGAAGAAGTTTTAATACAAGGCCCCTCCCCCTCTGCGCTTGTGCGCAGCACTGAAATCTTTAGATTTAAGATTAGGCTAGGGCAGAATATCTGAAGCTGAAATATTATAATAAGAATAAAAATTATCTATTAAATGAGATAATATTACTAAAAGATCATTTATAAAATAAGAAAAAATTAGACCGAAAATGATAAAGTCTATATAGATATACAATTTATTAGTATATCTTGAATTAATAAAATTTTGTAATTTTAACATAAGGCCCTTCCCCTTTGGGGATAGGGCGTAAGTATTATTTTTGTTTTTGTTTTTTGATTTAGTAGAGATTTTTAAATTTAACATAGTTTATTTAATTAATTCATACTAAAATTTATAAAGTTATCTCTAAAAACTTTAATTTATATACGATAAAGCTCTATTTTCTCTTAAGGCCCTCCCTCTGCGCAGCACTACCATCTTTAGATGACTGATGATGGGTAGGGCAGATATTTATCATATATATTATAATTAGCGTTAGATGAAAATAAACTAGTCTAAGACCGAAGGGAATCGAACCCTTATAATATCCATTATGAGCGAACTGCATTAACCATTTATGCTACAGTCTTATTAAAACAAAAACAAAAACAAAAAAGAGTAAATAAGTAAAAAAAAAAATTATAGTGTGCATCTTTTATAAATTATCTTAAACTTTATCTTATGTAGTGACTGCAAAGCAACTAGTCCAGGCCTACTCCTATGCTTTTGAAGAAGGGGAGGTTGCGAAGCTAGGGTAGGGCGCTATAGATATTTGTAAGTATAATTTAAATTGAGCAGTAAAGGAATCGAACCTTTTACGGCATATAACCAATTCTTTTACAGAGAACCACCATTACCAATCGGATCACCTGCCCTTAATTTTAATATACTTATTTTCTTTATACTTTTAAAAGTAGTTGCGTTGCGGAGCATGCATGCGCAGCTTTTGTTTATTTATAAATAATTTATTTGCGCAGCTATTCCTTTTAATATTAATATTTATTTAAAAAAGCAATACTACAATTAAGTTCGTTAAATAATAAATCTTCTGGATTTCAATAATCTATTTTAATAAGAGATATCTTCAAGGCCTGCTCATCTAAAGATGGGGGCAGAGAGATGGAAAGAATAATAAAGCTGCTTTCTGCCCCTTATCACCATCTGCTTTTTGGGCCTTAGAGGATGATGAGGGCCTTCGCTTACAACTCTAGTCCTACTCCCATGCTTTTGAACTAGGACACCCTAGGCCTCTTTTTTTAATATTAAAAAAAAAGAAGGGGGAGGGCCTTATAAGAAGCAATCCCTAGGGCCTTTAATATTTCCTTCCTATGCACCGCTATTAAGAGATAGGAAAGAAAGCCCTTTGGGCCTTGGTAGTAACGGTGCATCCTAGGGTGTAGTAGCGCACAAAAATAAAAATTAAGCAGTATTGTTTTAAAAATAAATATTAAAATAAAAGAGGTAGAATTAGTTTAATAGGTCAAAATGACGTCTTGTGGCGACGATGTTCAGAGTTCGAGTCTCTGATTTTACCCTATATTTTAATATAGTACTATATTTTATATAAATTTTAGTTATTAACTATTAAAACAAACTTATATTACTATTTAAAATTGCTATTTTAATATTTAGTTGAATAAAAAAAAGAAAAGAAGCCTAAAAAATCTATTTAGATAATTAGTAACTATTATTCCACTAGACCACTGGACAGTAAGGGATCAATTGTACAACATTTTTAATATGAAAAACAAAAAAGATAAATAACCTACTTCTGCCCTCCGGGCCTCAAACGCAAGAAGAAGCAATCCCTAGGGCCTTTAATATTTCCTTCCTATGCACCGCTATTAAGAGATAGGAAAGAAAGCCCTTTGGGCCTTGGCAGTAGGCTTTGATTTTGTTTATTTTTATTTTAGTAGTGTTTGATGGTTATTAGGAGTAGATTTGCAGTAAAATTAAAAAAGAGGAATCAGGCTGTAAGGAAAGGTATTTCCTATTATTCATAGGAAAAAGACAGCGGCCTAGGCCTCTTTTTTAATTATATTATAAAAGAAGGGGAGGGCCGCCCTATCCCTTCTTTTTTAATTAAAAAAAGAGTAGGGGAAGGGCTGTGTATAACATATTCTCTTTTGGACTCGAACCAAAATTGACACTTTAGAAGAATGATGTTCTAACCATTGAACTAAGAGAATAAAATTACTCTATCCTTCTTTTCTTTGCCCAACCCCTCTTTTTTATTAAAAAAGAAGGGGAGGGCCTTAAGAGTTAGAAGCCGAAAAAAGGAATTGAACCTTTATTTTACCGTCATGAGTGGTATGTTTTAACCAATTAAACTATATCAGCATTATTTTAATTAACATCACCATTCTGCCCTTTGGGCCTCCGAAGAAGAAGCAAGCCTTTTATGGAAAGGAAGATAAAGCAGGTAAAGGGCTGCTTATATTTAAAGTAGTAATTTATCAGTCTTTTCTTAAGTCCTCCTTTTAGGAGGGATAAGGTAAGGTACACAGATAAAAAGGGGGGAGAATGTTTATAAAAAACGAGTTAGAATATTCTCTGTAAGAATTGTTAAGTCTTAGTATTAAGAATTTATTTTTTGTGCGCTACTACACCCCTACGCCCTTTAGTTACGGAGCATCTAGAGGTATAGTGCGCAGCTTTTTTAATTAATTGATTCTCAATAACTTACTGAATTTTATCTAAAAATTTATAAGTCTAATACAGGATTTTATTAATTTTTCTAAAATTAAATAATAAATAAACTACATTACTTAAGTGTTAGATTTTCTTTATTTATTTATTAAGCCCCTAGCTTCGCAACCTTATCACCATCTTTAGATTTAAGATTAGGCTAGGACGCTATTGTAAAATTTTCTTTTTTTTTTCCTACTAATTAATTAGTTTTTTAAAAGTACTATAATTGACTAATGACCTTCCTAAATTAAAATATTCTTAACTTTACCTTTACTTCTTACTTAAAGAGTTTAAAAATAAAGTGGTTTATAATTTAATTCCAGTTTTAGAGATCTTAACTCTCTTTTATTATTATTTACCTCCCCGCAAGGTCTTGGGCGGGGAAGTAAATAATTAATTTATTGTCGTATAATTAAATATAACAATTATTTATTTAATAAAAATAAGGCTGGCGCCAGCCCTTTAAAATAAAATTATTACTAATATTACGAGTAATCAGGTTCGAACTGATGATATCTACTTGGAAGGTAGAGGCTATACCAACTTAACTATACTCGTTTAAATAAGTGATCAGAAGAAATAAAGTAAAAAGCTTTGGTCACTTTGTTTAATATCAATGACATATGTATATTCAGTGTTGCTTCGCAGTAGCGTAATATATTTATAATGTACAGCTTTTATTAACGAGCCCTTCCAGATTCGAACTGGGACTTCCCTAATTGACAATTAGGTGCTCTACCAATTAAGCTAAGGGCCCTTAATCTCTTTTTTTAAATAGTCTGCGCCAGCTTCTTATAAATATTCTCTTTTATTAAAAAGAAAATAAATTATAACTACACCCTACATCAAACTTTCCTATCCCCTAATTGCGGTGCATGGGAAGCAAAACAATCCTTCTTAGTATTAGTGCGCACTCTGCCCTTTGGGCCTAATTGCGTTGCGGATCACGCATACGCAGCTGATTCCTGTGTTTAAGGAATAGGAAATCAGGGAATTAAAGGATGAGCAATATTTTTTGTTTTTTTGTTTTTTCAAGAGCGAGGTGACTCGAACACCTACCGATGATTTTGGAGATCGCCATACTAGCCAATTAATACTACGCTCTTATATTTTTATATTTGTTTAAATAATATACTCTTCTCTGCCCTTTGGGCCTAGTAGCGGTGCATGGGAAGGGGCTTAAATTTAGCAAATAAGGGCTTTACAAAGAGGAAAGTGTGAAACAGAAGAAAGGACAGCTTTAGTGATCAATAGGAAAGTGAGTTAATTTTGTTTATTTAACATCCTATTGGACTCGAACCAATAAACAGTTGCTTCGAAGGCAAACGCTGTACCAATTCAGCTAAAGATGTTAAGAAATATTTACCCCCTAAAAGGGCGTAGTTACATAGGTAGGGAAGGGCCGGCCACCTGCATGCTCCGCAACCTTACTAAAGATTTAAGATGAGGGCAGAGTAGCGAGAAAACCACGAAAAGATGTAATGTTGGGCTCCTATAATATTTGATTAATTTGTGTAATTAATACGAGTAAAGAGACTTGAACTCTTACAATCAAAATAATTATGAATTCCTAAGATTCACCCGGCTACCATTTCGGCATACTCGTTAATTATTTATTTATTAAGCCCCTAGCTTCGCAACCTTATCACCATCTTTAGATTTAAGATTAGGCTAGGACGCTATTTCCATTAGTTCTAGGCCCCACCTTTCGGATAAGGCAGAGTGCGAACCGAAGAAAAACAGCTACACAAGCTCCGCAACTTAAGGAGTAGAATTGTAAGCGCGCGTAAGCTTTAGTGGCGGAGTGCTGCAACACACTGTCCTAATAGCCTGCCGCCCTAAAGCTTCTTTGAACAAACGCAACTTATTTTAAGGAGTAGAGGGATCGAACCCCTGTCCGTAAAGTGTAAATTTACTGCTAAACCACTCAGCTAACCCCTCTATTAGTGCACACAAGCGCAGCGCGCTCCTAAAGACTAAAGAGTGCGCTTTAAGGAGCGAACCGTTTGCCCAGCAAAGCAGCCCCCCGTAAGGGCTTGCTTCTTCTTCAAAAGCATGGGAGTAAAAGCAGCTTCCCTCTCTTCTTTTTAAACTTCCCTCTAAATGCTGGCTCCTTAGACAAAACAAGGCCCTAGCCTTAAGGGAGGGCGAGGATGTAAAAGGGGGATTCATTATGTTTTATTATTCAGCTGCACCTTCCAGTACAACTACCTTGCTATGACTTTTGAGATGTTACTCAAATGGCTTAAATAAGTCTAATATTATTTAATAAAACAACTACAATACCTTATTAAGGCATTAAAATTAAAAACAATACCTACAATCATCAAGGCCCTTAGGGCAGATGAAAAGTAGGTATTGAATCTGCTTTTATAATATAAAAATAACACTTTGCCCCATTTTCCACCAAAATAAGCTTCTTCCCAGCGACAGACAGTTAGTTCATCACGGATCAAATCTTCACCGTTGCGCCTAGTGATCAACGATTACTCGAAATTCCTGCTTCATGTCACCGAATTTCAGGTGACAATCAGTATCAAAATTATATTATAACTTTTTTTGATGATTAGCTCTTCCTTTATTTCTTTTCTTTAGTCTTTAGTTAAACACTAAATTCCTTTCTCCCTCTGCCCAAAGGGCATTTTATTGAATTTTTAAAATAAATTAAACAAACAAAAAGATAAGGGTGGTAAGAATTGGTTTTGCATCATTTTGTAAAAGTTTTTGCAGCACGTCTATAGCCCAGTCCATAAGGGCCATAAGGGCTTGTCTTAGCCCCAAATGAAACTTTCTCAGGATCATTAGTTGTTAAGTATAAATTAACAACAGGGATTGCGTCCGTTAGCGGATTTAACCTCACTTTTCACAATACGGACTGAAGACAGCCATGCAACACCTGTATGAAGATCCAACTTTCTTCAAACGTATTACGCAGAGAATTAGGATACAACCTTTTAAAAATAAAAGTTTTATGCAAGGACTGGTAAGATTTTACGCGGGGTATCGTATTAAACAACATGCTTCACTTCGTTTGCTCCGAAACCGACTAATTTTTTTGTTTTCAACTTTGCAGTCGTACTCACAAGGCGGAATGGTTTTCGTGTTAACATCGTCTCTAGTAATATTTTAACTAGTAACTACCATTCATCGTTGACAGTGGGGGATACGAGGGTCTCTAATCCTTTTTTCTTTCCTCACCTTAGTTTCTCAGCGTCAATCATTATTGGAAAAAAGCCTTCGCCGTTAGTATTCCATTTGAATTCTAAAGATATCAACCCTATGTTCAAACATTATTTAATTAACCTCTACTTGATTCTAGCTTTAATTGACTTATTCCTTTAACTCCTTCTTTTTATAGTAGCAAAGCAGGAGGGTATAAATTCTTAAAGCCGCCTACAAACCCTTTACGCCTGATTAGGACGACTAACGTTTGCGTCTCTCGCCTTACCGAGTCTTCTGGCACGAGTATTTGGACGACACTAATAGTAAGGTAGTATCATTTCTTTTCCCTTACCTTATCAATGATGACACATCATTGATTTCAGTTAGCTAGTTCACTCTTGCGAGCATTGACTAATATTCTTGACTGCTGGTAGCTTAAGCTACTTGGGAGATTTCATTCCCAATGTGGTCATCTGTTCTATCAAACTTGACTATCGATCTTCGGCTTGGTAGGCTTCTACCCTACCAACTACCTAATCAAATGTAAATTGAATCCTTATAGTGGAAAATTTCCTTTTAACTTTTAATATTCTTCCTTCTCTTTAATAAGAAATTAAAAAAAAGTAAATTATATTATTAATCATATACTTTAATATTTACTAAAGTAACAGATCTATCTTCTATTTCTGAAGTCTATAAGGGCATCTCATTTACTATACTCACCCCTACACCTTGTGCTTTTAACTAATATAATTAATTTTAAAAATTATATCTAGTAACTAAACACAAACGATTTGCATGTCTTAAAACTACTGAAAAACGTTCAATCGGAACCAAAATTAAATTCCTACTTAAAAATTAGACTTATTTAAATTTTGAATTAAAATAAATCGTATTATAATGCAAATATGCAATCTTTATTATCTCTTTTATTCATTGTTTTCTATATTTAAAGCAATTCTTTTATCAAGTGAATAAGTTATTGAATGTTTGGCTCCGCCCTCGTCATCTAATCCTTCTAATTTTATTAATAAATAAATATATTTAATATTAGATAAATTTAACTTATTTAATAAGATATTAAATTTTAATAATATATTTTCAATTGTTAAAATAGGTGAATTTAAGGGCAATATTAATTTGTTCATTGTTTTTTGTTTTATTTTTATTAAATTCCCATACCGCTGCGCAGCCCTCATCTAAATTTGATGAAGGGCAATCTAAGCCCAGATTATAATATGAGAAACAAAAGGCTTTAAATAAATAAAGGGGAGTCACTTAATTTCTAAAGGTATAAGGGCGGAGCCAGACATAAACTTAATCATTAAATCTATTAATGATTTTATTTACGTAACGAATCATATAGTTCATAAAATGTATTAATAGTGTAAAAAAATACTGCAAATAATCTTATTGCAATGAATATTGAAATTAGGCCCAAGGGGCAAAGGAACATATTTTTATATTCTATTAACTTTATTATTAAATTGTGCATTTGTATTATAGTTATTTTAAATTACCATAAATAAGGCCCTAAGGCACTAAACCAAGATTAATTAAATGGTAAACATATGGTTTAAGTCTTTTTTATTAAAAAAGATGTAAAAGGGGGGGAGTCAGAAAAAAATAAATTAATCTTTAACTTTTCTAATTAATTTATTAAAATCATTATTATTGTATGCCCTACCCGAAGGGAGGGCCTTATTTATGTAATCTGAGTAATTAATAGACTTGTAACTAAATTTTATATCTTGAAATAATGTAGAATCAAAATTATCCTTACCGTAAATAGAGTGTTTGTTTATAAATCCAATATTATTAATTAATATTGTAGTTAATTTTTTAATTATTAACTTATTTGTAATATTAGCCTTAAATTTCTCACATAATAATAGTGAGATACTTTCATTGTTTGTAGGATTAATCAGTTCTATAGTTATTAAATAATATTTTAATTCGTTATTTTCTTTAATTAAGTAAGATATGAATGATTCAAATATTTCTAATACTGATTGCAGCAGAATTGGTTTATTAAATTTGTATATTTTTGTATGTTTCATTGTTTTGGTTTTTTATAATTTATATTAAAGACAAATGCCCTTCTTTATCAGACCTACCTTATCAAGGCCCCACCCTACCATCTTTAGATGAGGCTAGGGCAGATGAGGAGGAGTCTTAGATGATAGGTTAGACATAAATCACGAAGTGTTACATTTATTTTATTAAATGTTACACTTTTACCTATTATTTAAAATAAAATGTTGCAGAGAAGATTAAAAATATGTAGAGAAGATAAAGTATCTTTAAAATTAGATACCTTTTATAATATAAAAGTATAGGAATTAAATGGGGATAATAGATAAGTTTTAATTATACCAATTGGTATAATTAAAACTTTATTTTAATTTCTTTCCCCCTTGGGGCTTATTCATTACATTAATATAATCCTTTTTACTTACTTTTTTATATGTTATACCATATTTACATTAGCTAGAAATAGAAATCCTTTGTCCGCAGCATTTTTAAATAGAGCAGTTTTAAATACGCATCCTGAAATAAGAACATTAATGTTAACTTATCTACAAACTAATTGGGACACATTATTAAATTATAGAAATAGATTCTTTTTTATATTATATAGTACAGTTTTTACATCCTTATTAGCTATTATTAGACCAATGTGGTTAATAAGATTATTTACTGGTGTAATTTTAACCAGTATAGGTATCTTATGGAATGAAACATTGCATGGAATAGAATACTTAAAATATAGTGCATATAAAATTATTAGTATCTTAGATTATTATGGCTTTAGTATACCTATTCCCACTTCTAATGAATTAAAAAATAGTGAAATGATTAATAAATCTACATTTTATACTGTATTAGGAATAATTATTCTAGGGACATTAACTTGTTGTATTGCCATTCTTTGTTTGGAATATTATTTGCCTCCACAAATTGAACCTACTCCTTTATCATCATTTGATAAGTTGTATAATTGGTTAAAATTAGATCAAATAAAATTCTATTACATAAGTTTAAATGAAGTAACATATGAACATTTTCCTAATTTATATAATTATTTCTTTAGCCCAATTAAATCATATATTATTAATCCTGCAATTTATACAATCACTAAACCTGTAATAATCAGTTATGATTATGTCTTACATCCTTTGACAGATGTAATTAGAAATAGTTATCAATTTATAATTAATTATTTCTATCCTAGACCTCCAATTAACCCTCCTTTAAGTCCTATATATAATACAGATCCTAGAGTACCATCTCCTAGAATACCATCTCCAATTTCTGATTTTGGTGAAGTACCAGATGAAATGAGTAGTAGTACTGAAACAATTAGACCACCAGCTACTCCTATTACTCCTACAAATCCTTTTTATAATTATTTCCCTAGAACAGCAAGTGGAAGTGGATCTGGAATGTTTAGTAGAACAAGTAGTAGTGGTACAATTCCTAGTAATGTATGAATCTTTCGTTTCCCAGATGATGAACCTTTAAATCCCTTTAACAATTAAAATATTTTAATATCCCCTTATTTTATGAAAAACAAAACTCAAAATTTTACACTTTTTTTATCAAATAATTAATACTATGAAAATATTAAAATTATAAAATGTCATTTTAAATAATGCAAATTTATAGCCAAAATATTGAAATTTAATATATAGTTGAATGATTAAAAAAGGTTAAAATTACTTATCGTAGGAAAATATAAAAAATATTATGTTATATAATTTATTATATTAAGGGGATATTAATAATATTAATAAATGTTGGCTTATATTTTTATATTAAATTAAACCGGATATTAGTTATTTAAATTAATTAATTTTAATAGGTTAACTAAGTATTAAATTACAAAAAAAGTTCCAAAGGGAATTAATAGAAATACTTTTATTTTCTGTTTATTATTTGTTGCTTAGTTTACTAATATACATTCTTATCACTTGTTGATAAGTAAATAAAGGTAAAATATATTTAGAAAATATATATATTAAAGCTAATAAAGTTAAAAATGAAAAGAATAATTGATTTACAAAATAGAAAGGAATTAATTGTGGCATTGTATTTTTTTTTATTTGTATTTTTACTCTTTAAAATTTAAAGAGCTATCTCTTTGCCCTCTTGGGCCTTAAATTAAATTTAATAAAAGCTTCGCACTCTAGTCCTTAAGTAGCGGAGCATGGTTGCGAAGCTAGGGGATGGAAAGGAGCACAAAACTATTATTAAAAAATAGTTATATTTTTTTTTTAATAAGTGTAAATTTATTATAAGTATTTTTTTTTAATTTGACACTATTCCTTAGTTTTTGAATAAAGGAGTTGAGATATTTCAAGGTTTTTTTTTTGTTTTGTAAAAATAAATTAAATATAGAAGTTATAAATATTTTAAAGTAATATTTATTATTTTTTTGTGAACCCTACTCTTTTTTAATTAAAAAAGAAGGGGAAGCGGGGAAGGGAAGCAGGGCAGAGCGCTGCTATTATAATGAGTCCAGGAAAGTTAAATAATCTTGAACCGATACTGCTTCTATAGCTGTAGGCATAAATCCATGGTAAACACCACAAATTTCACTACATTGTCCATAGAATACTCCTGTTCTTTCACTTAATAAAGATGCTTGATTTAATCTACCTGGGCAAGCATCAATTTTTATACCTAAAGAAGGAACAGCATAATCATGGATTACGTCCGCACCAGTAACAATTAATCTAATATGTGTATCTACAGGTATTACTACTCTATTATCAACATCTAGTAATCTAAATTGACCTAATTCTAAATCTGATTCAGGTATCATATAAGAATCAAATTCTATAGGGTCTCCGCTTTCGCTAACATAATCACTATATTCAAAACTCCAGTACCATTGGTGTCCTGTTACTTTAATAGTAATTGTCGGTGATATTACTTCATCTAATAAATATAATAATCGGAAAGATGGGAAAGCTATAGCTATTAAAACTAGAGCAGGTGTAATAGTCCAGATTAATTCAATTAATGTACCGTGGTTAAGGTATTTATGGATTATAGGGTTTTTTGTATTATTATAATAATAAATTATTGAACCTAATAACCAAAATACTGAAACACAGATAACCACTAAATAGAAGAATATAGTGTTGTGAAGTTCTACTATACCTGTAAAACCTGGAGCTGCACTATCTTGGAAACCTAATTGCCAGGGTTCAGGTGCATCATTTAAAATTGTATTAAATAAAGATATATTTTGTAACATTTTCTTTAAGAAAACTTATAGTCTCTCTTTAGTTTAATTATATCATAATTCAATTAAATTACTTCCCCTCATCACCTAAAGCCCTTTGGGCCTTAGATTTAAGATGAGCGGGGAGGTGTTAATACTTGACTATCTACTAATTAGTAAGGTTTAAAAAAAGTATTAGTAGAAAATATAATTAATTATTTAAATCTTATAAATGTTTTAAGTTTATTAAGGTTATTTTGATTACTAAAGATTATGCTTAAACAATTCTCTAATTATATAAATATAGTGTTTAAAAGTAATTAGATCAAAAGAGTAGAGGACTCGAACCTCTAATTATTTACCAGCCTTCGGACTCTATTTATAGTTATACTCTTTTTTAATTAAAATACTTACTGACCTAGCCAAGGCCCGGTCTGCGCAGCACTGAAATCCTTAGATGATGATGAGGGCCGCCCTTTGGGCCTTAAAGCGTTATACAAAAATAAAATTATTAACTTTATACTTACTTGGTATAGATTAAAGTACGCGAGCTCCGCCCTTTGGGCCTTATAAGAAAGAGGTAATACGATTATTATTTTTATTTTTAGCTTTCTATTATTAATTTAATTATTTTATTGGCACGTAGTTTATATAAGGGGGTAAATAAGTAAAATTTTAATTCGGTTCTATTCTTTATAATTAATTATAGTTTAAATAAAATAATAATTTATGTTTTATAATTTAATAAATTATAAAAATTATGAATATAATAATAAGAATCCAATCATTAATGAAAATAATCCAGTAGCTTCTGCTAAAGCAAATCCTAAGATTGCGTAACTAAATAATTGTCCTCTTATTTGAGGGTTTCTAGCTGTAGAAGCGATTAATGAAGAGAAAATTAAACCAATTCCGGCACCTGCACCGATTAAACCTGAGCAAGCTAATCCTGCTCCAATGTATTTTGCTGCTGCTAACATTATACGTGTTTCTATTTTATATTTAATAGTGTATAACATATATTTACATATATCGTTTAAATATATTATTTAAATATATTACTTCTTTTAATATAAAACAAAGTATAAATATTTAATTCTTAAAAATGAGATTATTTTTCTTTATTAATTTCAAAATATCAGAGGAGGCCCTCCCCCTCTTTTTTAATAAAAAAGAAGGGGAGGGCATTGAATTTTATTATCTTTATTTCAAGCCCCATCCCTCAATCTTTAGATAAGGCTAGGGCAGAACGAACTGAAATATTACTTAGCCTCTTTTTTATTCAACAAATAAATTAATACAATGAAACAAAATTATTATTCAAGGCCCAAAGAGCGGGACTGCATAATGCAGCTAATGAAAATATAAATAAAGATATATTGCTTAATAAATGGCAAGACTTTATTTACCCTTTACAAAACCAACTCTTACAAATTCATCACCTTTCAAATGCTTTAATTGAACTATGGAAATTATTTAATCAAGGGCCTAGCCTTAAGGGAGGGCGAGATGAGAATAATTTAATCCAAATTCAATTTAAAGTACAATTACACAATGGTTTAACTAGAAGTATTTCTTATGTGCAAACAATTAATAAAAATGATTACAATTTATTATTAGATTCATTTAAAGAATTCTGGAATATAAGATCTGATTCCATATTCTGCCTTAGCCAATCATCTAAGCAAAAAAGGGCAGATAAGGTAGCGAAGCTAGGCCCTTGTAAGTTCAGATGATTTAGAGTATGAAGGAAGCCAATAAATATATTAGAGAACTAGATTCACTAATGTAAATATAAATACTTCTGTGCGCCAGCTGGCGCAGTGTGTGAATATCTTAACATTTAGTCTTGTGATCAATTAGTAATGTTAAACTCAATACTTTTCAGCACTTTCATTTACATCCTATCTAAGAAATGTTCTATTTCTTATCATAATAGATTAAATTATTTTTAATAAGCATGTATACTTAAAATAATTTAATTTATTGTTAGTATCTAGAGGGTAGATTCTCGCTTGATATACTTTCAGCATTTATCTACTATGTTTGTGGCTACCCAACTGTGCCAAATTTGTATTTAATCATTTTAAAGAAAATGACTAATTTAAAGGAGAGTTGAATATTTATATATGTAAACACAAATAACTTTAGCTATTTAACCAAATAAATAAAAAAGTTTCTCCACACAATTATTAATAAAAATTTATAAAGCCCTACCCGAAGGGAGGGGCTTGTTTTATATTAATACTGTTTCAACAATTGGTACACTATAGAAACACAGCCTATTGGTCCTTTCGTACTGGAAGGTCTGCCTCTTTTTACTAATTATCCCTCCAGAAGATAGGGACCATACTGACTCACGTCGTATTAAACCCAATTCACGTACCCTTTTAATGGGCGAACAGCCCAACCCTTCCTAGCTTCTTCCCCAGGAGGATAGGATGAATCGACATCGCAATTATACCTTAATTTACAATAAGGAGTAGATCATATCTTCAACCTCTTCTTTAAAGTACAAAAAGAAAAGCTAAGGTTGTTGGCGTGTGATCGTTGAGGGGTAATATTTTATTATCGGTTGCTATTTCCTAAAAATATTACTTCCCTGCTGATTGTCCAATCTTTAAGATTTTCACTAATACTAAATAATAGTACTTAAAGCTTTAGGATGTTCCAGCATATAGCCAAATTCTACTATTATATTACTACAATAGATCCCCAATGTTAGAATTTATATCAGATATACTTTCTAATAACTCGTTTACTGAATCCAGTCCAACAACAGGCAAGTTACTTTCTTCCACTATTTTTTCTATAGCCTCATCTGAGATTATACTAGGAGTTAAAGCTCCAGTAGAAGATGGTGTAGGAGTATTTAATGTTTCTGTAGGAGTATTTGTATCAGGTTTTGGACCCATGTTAATTTTATATAACATAGATTCTTGCATATGATCAGCTAAACTTGGTTTAAAACTCTCAAATACAGAGTTTTTACCTATGTAAATTCTCTCATACACATTACTTACTCCTTTTTTTAAATGTATCGTCGTTTTAAGATCAAATTTGGAGGCTAGAACGTCCCGTAACATTTCTATTTCTTCGTGCTTAAAACTGTCTGTACAAAGGGTAACTCCTCCAGTTTTTACCTGTTGGCCATCATCCATTATCCAAAAAGCTAAGCTTCGTGGTGTTAAAAGATCTGATATGTTAGTAGGAACTCTTTTGCCTCCGTTTTCATCTAAAAATAAATCAGCTAAAGGTCTTAATTCTTCAACAGTATTGGATTTAAAATGCCAAGAACTGTTTATTTTACCATTGTATCTGATATCAGATCTTTGATAAAATTTAGGCATATCCTTAACTAAATTTTCTGATTTAAATGTGTTAAACACATGATTAAAATAATCAACTTTTTGTGCTGATTGTTCAAATGTGAAGTAAGCTTTTTGTGTACCTACTTTTCTTATGTGAGCATCTCCTAGCAGTATACCTACTAGTAATTCTCTTAGTTGTTTTGTCATAGTTTTGTTTTGTTTTTTTAAGTCAAGCATGCGTGGACTGTTTAATAGTTAATGAGTGTTGATAGATTATACTATACCAACTTAGTAAAGATAAATTTGAAATAAGATAAACAAATTGATATTATTAAATATAATTTGCCTATTCTTTCAATATATTGATTAAATGTTTTTTTTTATTAAGGTGCCAATCAGCCGGGACAATGTGTACTCTTGCCGGCTATCAGCCTGTTATCCCTAGCGTAACTTTTATCAAATGATCCCCGTCTATTCCATATTATAGCGAGGGGTCACTATGCCCTACTTACGTATCTGGGCGACTTTTAAGTCTTTCAGTTAGGCATGCTTTCCGCCATTACACTCTTCGCAATCTTTACACTGATTGATTGATCTCCATTCGATTTCTAGCTATACCTTAAAAATTGTTTTGTTTTGAGAATATTTTGATGATTTTAATAAAGGTTAAACCTCCACTAAATCTGTTTATTTGTTTGTAATTTATAATTTTATGCGCCCTCCCCTTCTTTTTTATTAAAAAAGAAAAGAAGGCATTTATGCGCATAAAATATAATATTTTATTTATTAATATCACTGGATGTACTTTGCTACTTTATTAAAGACGACCGCCCCAGTCAAACTGCCAATTAGTCAACTCTCCCTAAAATTAAATAAGGTTAACACTGACTCAGCCTCAATCTTAAGGTTTCCACAAACCCCCTATAGGGGGTGTCTATTGACTTACCTAATCTCTATTGTTTGAGACTGTTCTAAATCAGCGTGATAACTAACTACAGTAAAGCTGCATAGGGTCTTCCCGTCCCACTGGAGGTAACCCGCATCTGCACGGGTAATTCAATTTCACTGAGCAAGTTGTAGAGACAGTGAGACCTTCGTTACATTATTGATACCGGACCACATTTAATGGCCAATTTATTTCGCTACCTTAGGATCCTCATAGTTAAGACCGCTATTAACCAGACTTTCAATTAGTAACAGTTTCCTATTACCTCTCTTATATTAATGGCATCGAGCAAATTTCAGAACGTATACTATGACTTTTATCATTGCACATTCTTGTGTTTTTAGTAAACAGTCGAGGCCTCCGATTCTGTGACACCAACTTTTAAGATTTCTTTTTAGATACCTCATGGGAAAATATATTACTATTCATTAATTGAATTTATTTTTATCTAATGTGCCTTATATAATTAAAAGTTTTAATTTTTAATTAATGCTATTTTTTAATTAAAATAAAAATAAAGGGTTAGCAATATAGCTATTTACTTTCTTGTATCTGTAACTTATTCTTAAGGCCCTCCCCTAAGGGTAGGCAAAGAATAAATTAACTCATCTCAAGGATCATTCATCCAACAAACCCCCCCAGCCTACTTACGTTTGATGGGGGTGATGGAGTAAGAATTAAACTTAAAAAGAGCCATTATACTCTAAAAAGAAAAAGAGTAAAGAGGCATTACAACTCTAAAAAAGAAAAGAAAATAAAAATGAAAAAAATCTTACCATTTAAAATAAGACTTTTACTGTTTCGCGTATCTTCTTAATTGGTTCCTCTTATCGTCAAACTTATGAGGACAACTTGCCGAGTTCCTTTACAACTTTTAGCTCTACGCCTTAGTATTCTCTACTTACGAACCTGTGTCGGATTAGGGTACGGTGTATTGACTTTTTAAGTTAACTTATTTATTTACCAAGTAAACAAGTTACATATTAACTTAAAATAATTTCACCAATAATATTTATTGCTAAAATGTATGATACTATTTTCTTGGTCCACTTTCCCTATGTGGATAGTCCTATCATATTTTATTTTTCTCATCAATCAGAACATTGGTTCTGTACCTTAGAGACCGTTTTTAAAATGAAGCGGTTTAACCTTTCTTCAAAACCCTTTCGTATTCGGCGAGAAGTATTAAAACTTCTTTTTACGTTACTCATGTCAGCATTCTCTCTTCATTTCGTCCAGTACAATGAAACACTGTATTTCTTCCGTTCCTGAATGTTCTTCTACCTAATTATTAAATATTAAATATTAAATATTTTATAATAACACAATATCGGTTGATTATTTAAGACCCGTTAAATTTTCGGTGCCACAATCTAAGAGCTGATGCGTTGTTACAAACGATCATTATAAGTAGCGACTACCAGGCTCACTTTTCAGCTGCATACAATTTGTTACATCCTTAATTTCACTTAATAATCATTAGGGACCTTAATATGTGTTCTCGACTGTTTTCGTCTTGACTACTCAACTTAGCATGAGCAGTCTGAATACTTATCATTAATTTATGTACTTCCGAGTTTAAATTCCATTGGTAAGATTGTCAAGATCCCCTCAACCTAAACGCATAATATTAAAACAATTAAACCACTAATTATTACTATTTTACTAGGCATAATAAGTAATATTAATTATTAGTCTTAGAACTCCTTTAATCTATTAGATTCAGAAGACGAAGATATTACTTGTTCGGAAATCACGTGCTGTACCTCCATAAATCTTGAATAAGTGTCATACTTACATATGTTTCGAAGAATACCAGCTATCACTAGATTAGGTTGGCATTTCACCGCTTTCCAGAACTCATCGGAGAATTATGCAACATTCACCCGTTCGATCCATTATAATCTGGTCCTGGAAAGATCATCTAGCTTCGGGTCTAATAGAAATAACTTTCCCAACACTAATATAAATGAATAATAACTTTACAAATTTATGTAAAGGTACTTTTCTAAATTTAATTTGTATATTAAACTTAAAAATATTGTTATATTTTATTTATTTTATAATTCAGTCGCTTTCGCTAAGGCTTTTAACCTTGCTATTTCTATTAACTTGCTGACCCATTATGCAAAAGGTACGCCGTTATCTTATTTTTTTAAGACTTCGACTGCTTATAGAGTTACTAATTCAAGACTATTTCAAATAAGAATCTAAATCTTATACTTTTTCAAACATTTCCTTTACAGTACTTTTCACTATCGCTAAATTTATAATACTTAGCCTTAGAGGATGGTTCCCCTATTTTCCAACAAGTTATCTCTCATTGTACTTTTTAATAAATAAATAAATTGAAAACTACAGGACTATTGTTTTTACCTTCTTTGGTTATTTCTTTAATAAATTAAATAAATATTCTCACAATTCTTTTTAAAGAAGATCAGATTTTCACTTTCAATTTACTTATTTGCTCTAATTATTATTACTCCTTCTTTCTAACCTTACGGTTTAAATGGTAAAGGTAATATAGAGACAGGCTAATCCGATTTCACTCGCCATTACTTTCGGAGTCTCGGTTGATTTCCTTTCCTTTCCTTACTAAAATGATTTACTTCAGGAAGTATAAAATAAAAGGTTTCCCTTAGGATCGCTACTTTATATTAATGTAGCATTAGGTAATTTCCCTCCTTTTTTATAAATTTGCTTGTTTATCCTTAATAACTCCTTTAAAATACTATTTTATAATGTTAGTTTCTATATTACACATCGATACTTTTAAATAAATTTAAGTTTTTAATTAAACACATTTTTATAATTTTTATGATCCATATCTATGCGATACATAAACCTCCATCTTCACATTCAATTAAATAACCTATCTTTATAAGATTAAAAATAAATTAAATAATATTCTGCGCTTATGCGCAGCATGCCTTTAAAAACTTTAACTAAATAAAAAAAATTATCATTAGATAAACCTTTAATAACATAACTATCATTATTAAGATTATTGTAATTATTATTTAAATCAAGAATATTAGAATAATCTCAAAATTATTCTAGGCCCTTCCCCTCATCTTAAATCTAAAGATGGTAGATGGTGGGCATAGGGCAGAGTAGTATAACCTGTGCTAGTCCTACCATTTCCTTTTTTAAGGAGATATTAGATTAAAAAAATTATATTCCTATCTTTTTTTATTTAGAGTTAAGAAGGAATTGAACCTTAATTTGTAGACTTTGCAGGTCTATTACAGTACCGTCTGTAAGCTTAACTCTTTCTTTTAAAATATAATAGTATAATATAATTATAGATTGACTGAACGAGCAAAATAATTTATAGAAGATAAAACATCATAAAATGAAATATTTAAAGATAAGTTAAGTTTTAATAATTTAATTAGGCATAAAAGTTTTTAATTTTAGTTAAATAGATTAATATTCTTTTTTTTGAATTTTCGCCCCTTTTACCGAAGGCCCTCATCTTAAATCTAAGGGCCCTCCCTCTGCGCTTGTGCGCAGCACTGAAATCTTTAGATGACTGATAAGGATAGGGCAGATGGAGATAAGGGGCAGAAAGCAGCTTTTTAGTAAGGTTGCTTCCAGGAGCCCCTACTTTTTATGGTAAGGGGAGTCAGTTAGTTTAAAAGCAGCACAAAATTTTAAAATACCAGGTCTGGTAAGTTAATACTCCTAGGACTATTGTACTTAAGTCCTTAATTAATTTTTATTTTGATTCAATGCCCTACCCTTATCTAAAGATTGAGGGAGGGCCTTAAAGAAATTGTTTTATTAATTACTTAATAAGAATATAATAAACTTGAAACACTTACATGTAGTAAATCTAATATTAAATTAGGATATATACCAAAAACTATTGTTGGTATTAATAAACTTATTAGTATTATAAATTCTCGTCTTGTAATATCTTTTAACGGTTTCATATTAGGAGAGTATTCTCCATAAGATAAACGGTTATATAAATAAATAGAATAACAAGCAGATAAAACTATACCAGTGGCTCCTAATATTGCTACTAAATAGTTTCTTTCCCAAATACCAATTAATGATAATTGTTCACCTAAGAAGTTTAAACTTAAAGGTATTCCTGTATTACATAAAGTGAAAATAAAGAAAAGAATAGTAAATACGGGCATATAAGTAACTAATCCCCTAATATATTGTATAATTCTTGTTCCTGTTCTTTCATAAATTATACCACCTACACAAACGAATAAAGCTGGTGATACAAATCCGTGAGCTAATGATAGTAAAATAGCTCCTTCTATTCCTTGTATAGTATTAGAAAAAAGACCTAGTACTACTACACCCATGTGAGATATACTAGAATAAGCAATTAATGCTTTAGTATCTTGTTGAATTATAGTAGCTAGACTAGCATATATTATAGTAATTAATGCTATAGTTTGTACTAATGGACTAAAATAATGTGTAGCATCAGGTAAAAAATTAATTAAAATTCTAAGATAACCATAAGTAGCTAACTTAAGTATAGTACCAGCTAAAATAATTGAACCTGCTAAAGGACTATCAGCATGAGCCCTATAAAGCCAACCAGTCATAGGCCATAAAGGTGTTTTAATAGCAAATGCTAAGAAAAAAGCTAACCACAATAATTTTTGACTACTTAAATTAATTTCACATAAAGAAATTAATTGATAATCACTACTTCCAACATATTGACTTATTTCTAATATTGCAAGTAACATAAATAATGAACCAGCAAAAGTATATAAAAAGAAAAGAAGTGCACTTCTTATTTTATCTTCACCTGAACCGTATAATATAATAACTATAAATAATATAGGTAATACACTTTCGAAAAATATATAAAATAATAATAAGTCTAATACAATAAATACAGCTATTTGTAAGGTTTCTAATAATAAGAAAGAAATTAAAAAGTATTTTAAATTTTTATTAATTGTATTATAATTTGATAGTAAAGCCACTGGTGTTAAGAAAGTAGTTAGTAAAACAAAGTAAATTGAAATACCATCAACTCCTATATTAAAATGACAAAAACTTAATTCATTAAATTCATATACAAATTGATATTGAGAAATAGTTGAATCAAATTGAAGCCAAAGATAAATACTAAGAATAAAATTAAATAGAGAAGTTATAAGAGCTACTTTTTTCATTTTTGATTGGTTTTGTTCTGATATAGGTAGTAATAGAATAGAACCTAACACAGGAATAAGTAATAATATGCTTAACATAATATGTATTTTTTTTTTTATTTCCCATTTCTGGGCATAGCCTACTCGATAATTTAAGTCATAACCCATCCCTAGCAAAGCAATCTCATGCTTTTGAACTAGAGGGTAGAAGCGCGCTTTACAAGGGCCTAGCTTCGCAACCCTTTACTCTTTTTTTTATTAAAAAAAGAAGGATAGGGCAGGGTGTGCACTCTACCCTCCCCTCCTCAATAACATAAGTGAAGAGGATGAGTGACTTGTTTTATCCTTAATAAGTTTTAATATTCATTACTTTTACTTTTGTATATTTAAACAAATAAAAATTAAATTATCATAAAATAGACTTTATTTTTTTTTTAATAGAATTAAATATACTCCCTCCCTCCCTTGACATCACTTCCCTTAAAGGGAGATAATGTCCCTTAAATATAAACCCCTTTTTTACTTTCTGCCCCTTATCACCTAAAGCCCAAAGGGCTTTAGATGATGATGATGGCCTTCGGTTCGCTATGCAAGGATTTGTGCACACAAAAGTTGTTTATATTTTTACTTCCCTTCCCCTAACGGGGATGCGGGAGGTAATTGTGAAAACATCCGGACTCGAACCGGAACCATACCCATTAAAAGTGAGACACTCAGCCTATCGAGTTCTGTTTCCTTATTAAATAAATTATTTTTAAGTATTTGAAATTTGTGAGAACCTTTCGTACTCAACCTTCGTATCCTAAGATATCCTTGCCTTATATTTTAAGGCCAAAGGGCTGGCCTATTATTGAGTAGTAGCAGCCGGGGGCGGTATAAGGAACCTTACTTCCTTTAAAGCTTGCTTCTTATAAGCAAAAAAGGGCGTCCTAGTTCAAAAGCATAGGATTGCTTTGCTAGGGAAAGCACGTAATAATTTATCTTAAAAAAAATGTAGCAGTCCCTTAAAAGATAAAGTAAGTATTAAATATAACCATACTTTTATAAAAAAAATAAAATAAATACTATAAGCTTTTTAACTTATTTCAATAATAGTACAATATTTACATCTTTATTAGCAATTATTAGACCAATGTGGTTAATAAGATTGTTTACTGGAATAATTTTAACTAGTTTAGGTATCTTATGGAATGATAAATTACTTCCCTCAAGGGGAGCTATAGAATATTTAAAATTTAAGAAAAAGTTATCAAATTAAAAAGTATAAAACATGTAGCTTAAGCAAAAAAGGGCAGAAAAATATATCTTTGCCCACCCCCCCCCATCTCCTGCATGCTCCGCAACTCATCTAAAGATTTCAGTGCTGCGCACAAGCGCAGAGGGAGGGCCTTATTAAACAAAAAGGGGGAAAAGATAGAAATAAAATAAAGTGTACTTGTTTAATTAATGATTTGATTTTACAGGTAAACCTGTGTTTTGATCAATTAAATCAATAGCTCCAGATCCTATTTCTAAAATGAAACCTATAGTTAAAACTATAAAAAATATTAAAGCTATAGAGAATCCAAAAGTACTTACTTGATACAATGTAACAGCTATTGGAAATAATAGTAAAATTTCAAGATCAAATACTAAAAATAACATGGCTACTATATAAAAATGGATATGGAATATATTTCTAGTTTGTCCATAGATAGTAGAAAATCCACACTCATATGGAGATACTTTAGATTCATCAGGTAACCTAGGACTAAGTAATAGATTTAATGCTAATAAGATGATAGCAAGTATAGGTACAAAAATAAATAAAATAGATAATGTAGATATTCTCATTTAACATTGGAATAAAGATAAAGATAACAATTGACTACTGTTTAATAATATAGATGGTTTTAATATGAATAATAATATGAATAAAGATAAACTTGAAATTAAGAAACTATGGGCAGTTGTAATATCATATCTTGTTTTTACATCCCTAACGGGAAGTGCTTGTATTACTTTTTCATTATTATTTATAATATTTCCCAGGGAAGCTGCCTTTTCCTTGATCTGAGATAATAGGTTCAAGGAAAGAGAATTTGATACACCTTCGGATCCGGTCCCTTCAGTATATAAAGTTCTAACTATTTTTAAATAATATGATGCACTAATTACACTCATTATTATAGCTACCACAGACATAAAATAATATCCACTTTGTATAGCAGAATATAATACCATCTGTTTTGAGAAGAAACCTAATAATGGAGGAGTTCCAGCCATAGAAAGGATACTTATAGTAAAGCCTAGACTAAGAAGAGGATTAATGTAAAATAAACCTTTTAATTCACTTATTAAACTAATGTCACTTTCTTCAATATTTGTTTCTGTGGCTCCGCCCTTGTGCGTGCGCTGCGCTTCAAAAATATTAGTTTTAATTAAGTATCCTAAAGCTAAAATAATTAAAAAGGTGTTTAAATTAGTTATTGAATATTGAATTATATAAAATATAAAAGATTCTATAGATTGTTCACTATTAATAGAAAGAGCTAATAAAATAAACCCAATATGACTGATTGTACTATAGGCAAGTAGTCGTTTTATTTTAGATTGAGCTAAACCTACTACACTTCCAATTATTAAAGATAATAAAGAAGTTAATAATAATAAGCTTTTTAATGTTTCTCCTTTAACTTGAACTAGTTCTGCAAAAGGGTTTACAAATGAATCATTTAAACCTGTAAGAGACCCTGTTAGTGCAGAGCTTCCAACGAATAAATCTAATAAAAATATTAATATACTTATTTTTGGCATTATTGTAAGCCATATAGTAACAATACTTGGACTATCATTATAAACATCAGGTGCCCAATTATGTAAAGGTGCCGCTGCTACTTTGAATAAGAAACCTATAACAATTAAAATTAAACCTAATGTTAAACCTTGACTAATTGTACTACTATCACTAACACTTAGAAGAGTATAAATAGATTCTAAGTTAGTTAAACCTGTAAATGAATAAACCAAGGCTGCACCTAATAAAATTATACAAGAACTTAATCCACCTAATAAGAAATATTTTAGACCTGCTGATGTTGCTAATTTAGATTCTCTAAATAAAGTTGCTAAAATATAAAGCCCAAATGATTGTAATTCTATACTTAAATACATTGAAAGTAAATCTGAAGAAGATATTAGTAATAATGATCCTAGTGTACTGAATAATACTACTAAAGAATATTTACCACCTAAACCTGATCCAATGTCACTAATAGGCATAGTTCTGATTAATATGTCCTTATTATAATTACTAAATTTTCTTTCTAAAAAATCTTTAGTATTAATAATAATAGCAGGTCGAGGTATTAATATAAATGCACCTATGAATAGTAAAAATATATCTAATTGTTGAGTTATAGTATTTACTTGGAATAATCCACTATACACACCTATTCCTGATCCAATTGACTGAATATAAAAAGCATTTAATGCTAATGCTCCGGAATAAATTAAAACGATAGTAGCCAATCTAGTAAATAAGATTGGAGAGATGTGTCGATTAAATGAAGGTAGGGCCATAGCCACTATAAAAATTAATATACTTATAAGAATCATTGCTCAACCTGATTTATGCGCAGTGCGTTGCGGAGCATGCATGCGCAGCTTTTTAATTTGCTAAAATTAGACCTTAAATACTCCTTGAAAAAAAAAAGTGTATATTTTTTTATTTGATCTCTTTTAAATTATGTTGTGTTAAAGGGGATAAATAATATAAAGAAACATCATATAATATTTATTAATAGAATAAATATATATTTATTAAAGATAGAAGCTTTCCTATTCAAGTCCTAAAGGGACCATAATAGAATTAGCTAAACAAAGTAAAAAATACTAAACCTAATAAACACACTATATACAAATATAGGCTTATAGGACTATTACCATCACTTACTGCCCTTCTTTTTTAATTAAAAAAGAGGCCGAGACCCGCTGATCTTAAATCTTTAGTAAGGTTGCGGAGCATACAGGTGAAGGGCTTGCGAAGCTAGGGAGGGGCCTTATACTAATTATATAAAATTTAAGGAAATGTATTTATTTAGAAGACATTCTAGAAATAAATATTGGAGCTACCATAGCTAATAATAAAATCATACTACATAAGATTAACCAAGTAGCACCGTACGTATATAAATTTTGACCTATGGCTTGAATTTGTAAGAAGTTAGTGAAAGTTATATCCGCCATACTAGGGTTTAAAGCAGTATGAATAAAGTCTGAACTTAAATTAGATAATTCTTTAACCTCTGAATTTAAAAATAAAGCATTTAGGCTAGTTAACATATTTAATAAAGTAGAAATAGCAGATACATTATTAAAACTAAAAGGCATTATTGTAAAAATTTCATAAAGAAATAAAGATCCTACAGATAAAGCTAAAGGTAAGCTTTTAGTGTATTGAGAACCTGTTTCTAAAATATCACTTAATTTAATATTTATCATCATTATTACAAATAAAAATAGTACAGTAATAGCTCCTACGTATAAGATTATATAAGTTATTCCTATAAAACCTATTCCACTTAATATTAAATAACCTGCTGCATTTACAAAAACAGCAATTAAAAATGTAACAGCTATTACGGGGTTTTTGGATGTTATTACTAATACACTTGAAAATAAGGTCCCATAAGCTAATAAGTCTATATATAAATTTTTCATTTTTGTGTTGTTTTTCTCCTCTTTTTTTTTTAAATATTTATTATTTAATTATGAGGAATGGTCTATATTTTACTTAAACGATTTGATAAATTAATATTAAATACAATTATATAAAATATTCGAATATTTTTATATAAATATTTAAGATAAAAATAACGACTAAAGACCTTATATTAAAACATTTCATTTTTTTTTTGTTTTAATAGGTATAAACCTTGAAAAGAAGTTTTAAAAATTAAATCTCTTTAATTTTTTTAAAACGAAAACTATCCCTACTCCTACCATGCATGCTCCGCAACCTTACTACACCCTTTTTATTTGTAAACATAAAAAGATGGCTTGCTTCTTCTAGCGTTTACTCTTTTTTGTTTTATTGAAAAAAGAAGGGAGTAGTTGCGCTGCTGTCTCAGTACTAATAAACATAAAAAGGTCTGGGTACCAATCCGATCCAAACATAGCAGGCTAAGGAAGTAATTATTGTATCTTAAACTTAATCTAATTACTTTTAATAGTAATTAAATTATCATTACTTACTATAAATTAAATCTAATTAATGTTAATTATAGTAAAAAAAAATAAAATTATTATAAATACAACACTCTTATTTTAGTTAAAAAAAAAAAAGAATAAAAATAATATATATTTATAATAATATTAATCTTATTTAA
>Ga0247783_1000028_pt1 | contig 46111 bp, 41 predicted proteins | sample UWRJL064202C5_FD_179911 | JGI IMG/M metagenome (GOLD analysis project Ga0247783, IMG submission 179911) | Plant litter microbial communities from Arlington Agricultural Research Station in Wisconsin, United States - UWRJ-L064-202C-5 | ecosystem: Environmental > Terrestrial > Plant litter >...
GCATCGCATTCCAGCCGGCGTGCAACAGCGCAGCGAAGAGCACGAGACCGCCGGTCAGGCTGAACATTCGTCGAAGCTGGATCGAAGGGACGCCGGGTCGCCGCGGCGGGTTTGACTTCGGGACGCTGCGGACGCACTCGATGCGCGCGGCCGCAACAGACCCGTCTCTTCCCGATGGACCCGCGCGAGCAAGGCGAGTTCGCCAAGCGTCGAAGCGCGGCGAGCGTCGCTTTCGCTCTGCAAATCGCAGGCGATGTGCAACACTCGCGCCCAGCATTCGTCACGTCAGCCGAGCCGTTCGGGTGTCGTCACGAATGCACCCATCGATTCATCTGACTGGAGGGTGTCATGGCAACAGCAAAGAAGGCTGCGAAGAAGGCGGTCAAGAAGGTCGCGAAGAAAGCCGCGAAGGCGGTGAGCACGGCGAAGAAGGTCGTCAAGAAGGCGGCGAAGAAGGTCGCGCCGAAGAAGACCGCGGCGAAGAAGACCGCGGCGAAGAAGGCGACCGCGAAGAAGGTCACCGCGAAGAAGGTGACCTCGAAGAAGCTGACCTCGAAGAAGACCCCGGCGAAGAAGGCGGCCGCCAAGAAGAAGCCGGTCGCGAAGAAGACGCCGGCCAAGAAGGCCGCTGCGAAGAAGACGCCGGCGAAGAAGACGGCGAGGAAGACCGCGGCGAAGCCCGGCCTCATTCAGTCCTTCGTCGAGTCGTTCAAGGCGAAGACCGAAGAACTGGTCAAGGGCAAGTAACGCCGCGCGGGGGGCGACGAGCGGCAGGATCGCTCGTCGCACTCGAGCTCGCGCACGAACGATGAACGGCTGCGTTCGGCATCTGCTCTGGAGCGCCTTCGCGCTGGGTCCGACTGCGGTCGATGCAGCGACCACCGTCGACTACGCGATCGCGAGCGATGCGGTCGACCACGGTCGTCCGGTCCATGGAGACGTGCGGGCCACGATCGAGATCGACGGCCCGAACTTCCGGATCCGGAAGGGCGTCGGCCTGGAGTCGTCCGCCGACGACGGCGTCACGACGTGGTTCGGCAACGATCGAACGCAGACGCAATCGCCGCTGCTGCAGGCAGAGGCGTCGAAGAACGAAAACGCGCCGATCGTCGCGTGGCTGCAGGACGAGAAGCTCGTCGTCGGCCCGTCGAGTCCGGGGCCGGAACGCTTCGGACTGCCGACGCGCACCTACACGATCGATTACGACTATGCGGTCGGCGGTCGCGTCCTGATCATCCCGCTGTCGCCGTCCAGGAGCCACGTCCGCTACACGATGACGGTCGTCGACATCGACACGTCTCCGGCCGCGGTGCGGGTGCTGCTCTCGCGCGGCTACAACAACGCGCTCTCGCAGCACGCCGAGGCGTTCACGGGCCTGCCGGTGCACATGGAAGGCACGATCGACTCGTCGACCTCCCACGTCGTGTTCACGCTCGATGCGGAATCGCTGTCGCGCTGACGCGTCTCAACGGTTCGCGTAGACCGGGGGCAACGGGGTGGCGATCGTGATCTGCATCGCCTGATCGCCGGTGAAGCCCTTCTTCAGCAACGCCTCGTAGAGATTCCGCTTGTAGGTCGCGACGCGCGCCGCGGTCTCCGGGCGCTCGGCGATCTTCAATTGCGTCTCGATGGTCGTCTCGATCGCGCGTCCCGACATCGGGGCCGCGTCGTCGGCCGGCGCCTTCGCGGGTGGGACGGGCTGCGCGACGACCGCCGTGGCGAGGCCGACCGCGAGGAGTGCGGCGAGACCGGTGCGCGGAATGATGGACATGGGCTTTTCCTGGATTGGGTGAGAGTGGTTCATCGAACGAGCGCGCCGCCCCAGCTTGCCGGGTCGACGTCCGCTTCGGTCTGCGAGAACGTCCACGCGCGGCCGACGAGGTCGACCGCGGTGTACTGGCGTTCTCCGTACGGCATGCTGGCCGGTGGCGACGCGATCGTCGCGCCGGCGCGCCTTGCCCCCGCACAATGCGCGTCCGCGTCGGCGACGCGGATCATCAGCGCGGGTCCCGCGCCACCGGCGGCGTCGCCCTGCGCGAGCACGAGTGCGCCCGAGCCGACGTCGATTTGCACGCGGTGCTCGCCGATCCGCAGCCGCTCGCGGAAGCCGAACGCGCGACACAGCCAGGCGGTCGCGGCGACGACGTCCGGATAGAGGAGGACCGGGATCACGCTCGCGGCCGGCATCGAGCGATTCGTCGCGCCGTCGATGAAGGGGTCTGGCGCCACGTCAGCGCGTGCGTCGGTCGCCGAACGCGGTGCGCCTGCGTTCCGCGCGCGCCGCCGCGGCGTCGAGATCCGGCGCCGTCGCCCCGCCCGGTGTCGTCGTCGCGGTCGGGACCGCGTCCGGCGTCGCGCCGCGCAGCGCCGGATTCCGGACGACGAGCGCGAGCATCACGACGAAGAAGAACATGAACGCGACGCGCGGCATGTCGAGCAGCGTGTCGAAGGCGCCGACGCCGAGAAATCCGACGAGCGACGCGGCGATGAACGGCGCATCCGGATGGTTGCGCGCGCGCCCGACGACGACGCGCAGCAATGCGCCGCCGACGAGCAGCGTGAAGAGCGCGAGTCCCACGACGCCTTGTTCGAACAGCACGTTGAGGGCGAGGTTCTTGATGTGGAAGGGCAGGTGCCACTTGTCGCTCGACGAGAACCAGCGCGCGGTGCGATCCGCGAAGTCGCCGTTCTCGATGGTGTCGATGCCGCCGGGACCGATCATGCGGATGCGACGGATCTCGATCGAGCCGCCCGCGTTCGCGACCGCGACCGCGAAGAACACGGGCCGCGATACGAGCAGCGATCCCTTGCTGAAGCCCGACGCGTCGAGCTCGATGTCGCGCCGCTGCCAGCCCTCGAGCGAGCCCTTGACCGGGACTTGCGCGATGGCGCATTGCGCGTGGTACAGCAGCTGCTTCTCGCAGATCTCGACGTGCAGCGTCGCATCGTTCGCGGCGCGGACATCGATGTGGACGCGGTAGCGGGCGCCGGGCTGCAGCTCGACGCGTTGCGACAGCCGGAAGGCCTCACCGAAGCCGAGGTACTTGATTCGCGGTCCCGACAGCGCGAGGAAGGTCTCGCCGTCGCGACGAGCGAGGTGGAACGTGCCGGGGAATTCGGACTCCGGCGCCTCGAAGAGCGACGTGGCCGGGAAGCGGCCGAGTCCCTTGCCGAGCAGCCAGTCGTGGGTTCCCCGCAGTCGCCCGACGCCTTCCTGCCAGTGCGAGATGCGGCCCCCGAGGTCGCTGCCGACGCTCGAGATGCGGCCGCCCATGTAGGCGCCGGCGATGAAGACGACGACCGAGCCGGCGACGACCGCGACGGCACCGAGGGTCGCGAGTTGGCGGCGTCGCTCGGTGGGCCAGAGCGGTCGGGGCGCGAGACGCGAGGCCAGCGCGAACGCGACCACGAGTGCGGTCACGATCACGCAGTCGCGCAGCGCCGCGCTGCCGCCCCAATAGCCGGCGACGTGCCAAGCCGCGAGCGCGATCCACACGTAACTCGCGAACGACAGCAGCGGCCAGCGGCCGGACGGATCGCGGTCGCTCAGCCACGTCGTCGCGCCGAACGCAGCCGCGGCGCACGCGAACGCGAGGTAAGGACCTTTCCAGACGACGGTCGCGAGCGCCGCGGCCGCGCCGGCGACGACGACGCCCACGACCGCGCCGCGGATCCACGTGGCCATGGTGCTGCGCCGGCTCGTCGACTCGACGAGCAGCGTCGCGGCGAACAGCGTGAAGACGGCGAGTGCCGCGCGATAGCCGCCGGCCCGGAAGACGACGATGCTTCCGATCGCGACGGCCACCACCAGCACGAGGCCTTTCAGGACGAGCGGCCAGAGCGCGATGCGTTGAACGCGGGGCCGTTGCCAGTGAAGCAGCGCGACGAGGACCAGGAGGGACAGCGGCACGGCCGCGTACACGCCGCGCGAGAACGTGACGAGCGCGGCATACGCGCCCATCGCGAGGACGACGAAGGCGGCCGCGAAGCGTTCACGCGTGCCGCCGCGCAACGCCTCGCGGATCGCGAACGGGATGGTCAGCGCGAGGAAGCCGTCGAGCGCCGCGCCGCCGATGTGCATTTCCCAGAACGAGCCGGTCGCGCGATAGTCGTCCGAGAAGTCGAGCAGGCCGACGAATGCGTAGCGCTCCCGGATCACCGCGAGCGCGCCGAGCGCGAGGGCGGCGGTCAGTCCGAGTGCGATGCGATCGAGTCCCTGCGGACGGCGGGCTTCCCACACGACGATCGGCAGCAGCAGGACCGCCCAGAAGAAACTCTTGAACACGCGCAAGGCATTGAGGGGGTCGTCGTAGTTCTGGAACCAGTCGAAGCGATAGCCGCCGCCGGCGTCGATGCCGCGCATCAGCGCGACGACCGACGAGAAGAGGAACAGCGCGATCAGGACGGCGGACACGAGCGAGACGCGGGGTCGTTCGCTCGACGGCGTCGATGGGGTCCATGTCCGCGACAGCGAGCGGATGGCCCATGCGGCGTAGCTGCCGCCTGCGGTCGCGAGCACGAGCAGGTCGAACTCCTCGGCGAGCAGCCAACCGGTCCGCGGCGCGAACGCGAGCACCGGGATCAGGGCCAGCATGCCGACCAGCGACCACGAGGGCCGTAGCGCCGCGAACACGAAGCAGGCCCCGAACAGGATCGTGGCCACGGTCGGCTGGATCGGATAGGCCTGACCGATCACGAGACCGAGCGCCGCGCACGCGAGCGCGAGAACGACCGCGGCCACCTGCCACCCGATGAGGGCTGCGCTCGACGTCGTGCGTCGCGGACCAGGGTAGGGAAGGGCGTTGGCGCTCATGGGGACGGATCCGCGACACGGCAGCCGCGACTATGCCCGATCCGCCCGGGCGGGCCGAACGGCGCGATGATCGCGACCTTGCGAAGAAGCACGATTCGCACCGGAACCGCAAGTGCCTGTCCACGCTCCATGCCGAGGGCGTCCGGATCGTTGCGATGTCAAGCATTCCGACACGGGGCGGCGCGAGTGTCGAGGTCTTGTCTCGCCGGTAGGCCGGTCTCGCGGCTTCCGCTACGCTTCGCCCCTGTCTTGGAGGACTGACCATGCTTCAGAAAGTCGACCGAACCCTGCACCTCGCCGATCCCGCGCTGTTTCGTACCGACGCGTTCATCGACGGCGCGTGGACCGCGTCGCGCGACGGCTCGCGCTTCGCGGTCGACGACCCCGCGACGAACGCGGTCCTCGCGCAGGTCGCCAATTGCGACGCCGACGACGCGCGCCGCGCCATCGACGCCGCCGCGCGCGCCTTCCCCGCATGGGCGAAGAAGACCGGCAAGGAGCGCGCGGCGGTCATGCGTCGCTGGTTCGAACTGATGCTCGCGAACCTCGACGACCTCGCCGCGCTGATGACCGCCGAGCAGGGCAAGCCGCTTTCGGAAGCGAAGGGCGAGGTCACCTACGGCGCGTCGTTCATCGAGTGGTTCGCGGAAGAAGCGAAGCGCGTCGCGGGCGAGACGCTCGCGTCGCCCGACGCGACGAAACGCATGCTCGTGATCCGGCAGCCCGTCGGCGTGTGCGCCGCGATCACGCCCTGGAATTTCCCGATGGCGATGATCACGCGCAAGGTCGCGCCCGCGATCGCGGCCGGTTGTTCGATCGTCATCAAGCCGGCCGAGCAGACCCCGCTCACGGCGCTCGCGCTGGCCGAACTCGCGCAGCGCGCGGGCTTCCCGGCCGGCGTCGTCAACGTCATCACGTGCGACGGCGAGCGTTCGATCGCGGCGGGCAAGGCGTTGTGCGAGAGCCCGACCGTGCGCAAGCTGTCGTTCACGGGCTCGACCGCGGTCGGCCGCATCCTGATGGCCCAGTGCGCGCCGACGATCAAGAAGCTCTCGCTCGAGCTCGGCGGCAACGCGCCCTTCCTCGTGTTCGACGACGCGGACCTCGACGCCGCGGTCGACGGCGCGATCGCGTCGAAGTACCGCAACACCGGCCAGACCTGCGTGTGCACGAACCGCTTCTACGTGCAGGACGACGTCTACGAACGCTTCGTCGCGAAGCTCGCGGACAAGAGCGGCGCGTTGAAGGTTGGCGTCGGCACCGACGACGGCGTCACGCAGGGTCCGCTGATCGACGACGCGGCGTTCCGGAAGGTCGAGGAACACGTCGCCGACGCGACCGCGCACGGCGCGAAGATCCTCGCCGGCGGAAAGCCTCACGCGAAGGGCGGGCGCTTCTACGAGCCGACGGTGCTCGCCGACGTCACGCCGGACATGCTGGTCGCGAAGGAGGAGACCTTCGGTCCGGTCGCCGCGGTCTTTCGCTTCACCGACGAGGCCGACGCGGTCGCGCAGGCGAACGCGACCGAGTTCGGACTCGCCGCGTACTTCTACAGCCGCGACGTCACGCGCGTGTTCCGTGTCGCCGAGGCGCTCGAGGCCGGCATCGTCGGCATCAACACTGGAATCATCTCCAACGAGGTCGCGCCCTTCGGCGGCGTCAAGCAGTCGGGCCTCGGCCGCGAAGGCTCGGTGCACGGGATCGAGGAGTATCTGGAGATGAAGTACTTGTGCATCGGCGGGTTCTGAATGGCCTGGGCCGTCCTGTTCGCGGCCGGACTGCTCGAGATCGGCTGGGCGATCGGGCTCAAGTACACGGACGGCTTCTCGCGGCCCTGGCCGAGCACGCTGACGATCGCATCGATGATCGCGTCGGTCGCGCTGCTGTCGTGGTCGTTGAAGACGCTGCCGGTCGGGACCGCGTATGCGGTGTGGACCGGCATCGGGGCGGTGGGCACCGCGTTGCTCGGGATGGTGTTGTTCGACGAGCCGCGCACGGTCGCCCGGCTGACGTGCATCGCAATGATCGTGGCGGGGATCGTGGGCCTCAAGCTGTTCGCCGAATCGTAGGTTGAGGTAAGCGAAGCGCACCTCGACGCCTGTGACTCGGGAGGCGATCGACGGATCGGCCATCGGCACGGATGCGATTGCTCGCGTGTCACAACGCCATCCGAGTCGAAGACGTTGAGATGCGCTTCGCTTATCTCAACCTACAGTCAACCGACGCGACGATGGCGTCACGCCCCCAGGTACGCGTCCTTCACCCGCGGATTGTCGAGCAGCGCGTGCGCGTCGTCCGCGAGGACGATCGATCCCGTCTCGATGACATACCCCCGTCGCGCGACGCGCAGCGCCTGGCGCACGTTCTGCTCGACGAGGAAGATCGACAGCCCGTCACGATGCAGCGCGCGCAGCGTGCGGAAGATGTCCTGCACGATCAGCGGCGCGAGGCCCATCGACGGTTCGTCGAGCAGCAGCAGGCGGGGACGCGCCATCAGCGCGCGGCCGATCGCGAGCATCTGCTGCTCGCCGCCCGACAGATTGCCGGCCGCACCCGACGCGCGCTCCTCGAGCCGCGGGAACATCGCGAACACGCGCGCGAGGTCGTCGGCCCGGGTCTTCGCGCTCCGCGTGTAGGCGCCGAGCTCGAGGTTCTCGCGGACGGTCAGCGTCGTCAGCGTCGCGCGACCTTCGGCGACCTGCACGAGACCGCGCTCGACGATGCGATGCGGCGCGAGCGCCGTGATGTCCTCGCCGTCGAAGACCACGCGGCCCCCGCGCTTCGGCACGAGGCCCGACAGCGCGAGCAGCGTCGTCGACTTGCCCGCGCCGTTCGCGCCGACCAGCGTCGTGATCGCGCCGGCGTCGACCGCGAGGTCGATGCCCTTGACGGCCTCGATGTGGCCGTACGCCACCGACAGGCCTTCGACGGACAACAACGCGCTCACGGCTCGTTCACCTTCTCGCCTCGCGGTCCATCGTCGTCGGCGTGTCGAGCGCCCCGAGATCGGACAGGTCGGGCAGATGGACGGGATGTTCCTTCGTGAGGTCGTTCTCGTCGTCGTCGTCTTCTTCTCGACCGAGGTAGGCCTCGATCACGCGCGGGTCGTTGCGGATCGTGTCCGGCGACCCGTCGGCGATGATGCGGCCGAAGTTGAGCACGCCGATGCGTGCGCACAGGCCCATCACGAAGCGCATGTCGTGCTCGATCAGCAGCACCGTGTAGCCGCGTGCCGCGATCGCCTCGATCTCGCGCATCAGCTCGGTCTTCTCGACGCTGTTCATCCCGGCGACCGGTTCGTCGAGCAACAGCAGCTTCGGCTCGGTCGCGAGCGCGCGCGCGAGTTCGAGCTTGCGCTGATTGCCGTACGACAGGTTGTCGGCGAGTTCCTCGGCCTGATGGTCGAGCTTCACCCAGCTCAACAATTCCATCGCGCGGTCCCGCGCATGGCGCTCGGCCTCGCGATAGCCCCGGGTCGCGAACAGCAGGCCCGACGCGCCGTAGCGCAGGTGCCGATGCATGCCGACGACGACGTTCTCGATCAGCGTCATTTCCTTGAACACGCGGATGTTCTGGAAGGTCCGCGCGAGCCCGAGTTGCGTGATGCGATGCGGCCGCATTCCCGCGAGGTCGCGGCCCTCGAACGTCACGGTCCCCGCGCTCGGTTCGTAGAGGCCGGTGATGATGTTGAACAGCGTCGTCTTGCCGGCGCCGTTCGGGCCGATCAGTCCGTGGATGCCGCCGGCGGGAACCACCAGGTCGATCGCCTCGAGGACCTTGAGTCCGCCGAAGTGCTTCGAGAGGCCGCGGAGTTCGAGCATGTCAGTTCTTCGCGAGCAGGCTGCGCTTCGGCTTGCGTCCGAACCACGCGCGGAAGCGTTGCGGATCGTAGATGCCCTTCGGCAGGAACAGGACGATCAGCACGAGGATGAGGCCGTTGACGACGAGCCGGAAGTCGCGAAGGGAGCGCAGCGCTTCGGGAAGCAGCGTGAGGATCGCGGCGCCGAGGATCGGACCCGGAAGGCCGCCGATGCCGCCGAGGATCGCCATCGTCAGGATGTCGACGCCGCGGTCGAAGCCGAACTCCTGCGGCCCGATGAAGAACAGCAGGTGGGCGTCGAGGCCGCCTGCGAGTCCGGCGATCGCGGCGCCGAGCACGAACGCGAGCAGCTTCACGTTCGCGACGTCGATTCCCATCAGGCCGGCCGCCGTGTCGTCGAGCTTGATCGCCTCGAAGGCGCGGCCGATCTTCGAGCGACGCATGCGCCACAACACGAAGAGCACGACGACGAGCGCGAGGGCGACGTGCCACCACTGCGTGAGCTGCGGGATGCCGTTGAGTCCGAGCGCGCCGCCCGTCATCGACTCCCAGTTCAACAGCGTGATGCGCACGACCTCGCCGAAGCCGAGCGTCGCCATCGCGAGATAGATGCCCGACAGCCTCAGCGTCGGCTTGCCGATCACGACGGCGAGCAGCGCCGGCGCGACGATGCCGCACGCGAGCGCGATCGGGAAAGGCCAGCCGAGGGTCATCGTGATCACGGCCGACGTATAGGCGCCGATGCCCATGAATGCCGCGTTGCCGATCGACAGGAGGCCGCAGGACAAGGTGAGCCAGATCGACAACGCGAGCAGCGCGTTGATGCCGAGCGTCAGCACGAGCGTGCTGTAGATCGCCCAGTAGTTGGCGAACTGCGTCTCGAAGCCGCTCATACCTTGCGCTCGTTCGTCGTGCCGAAGAGACCCTTCGGCCGGACGAGCAGGATGATGAACAACAACCCGAAGGCGACCGCGTCGCGCATCGTCGAGCCGATGTAGGCGACCGACAGCACTTCGGCGAAGCCGAGGAACATGCCGGCGAGCAGCGCGCCGCGGATGTCGCCCATGCCGCCCAGGATGATCACCGCCACGCCCTTCTGCATCATCGGCTGGCCCATCAACGGATAGATCGCATTCGAGTAGAGGCCGATCAGCACGCCCGCGATCCCGCCGAGGCCGGCGGCGACGAAGGACGTCAGCATGAACAGGCCCTGCACGTTGATCCCGACGAGGTAGGCCGCCTTCGGCGACTCGGCGATCGCCCGCAGCGCGCGGCCGGTCTGCGTCTTGCGGATCACGAAGATCAGCACCGCCATCAACGCGAACGACAACAGGATGATCGCGAGCTCGAGCGCCGTGAGGCCGATGGTGGCGCCGAATGCGGCGAACTCGAGCGTCTCGGTCGGGATCGTGCCCGACGGGAAACGCAGGTTCGCCGCGCCGAACAGGCCTTGCGCCGTGTTGTTGAGCGCGATGCCGATGCCGATCGTCGCGATCATCGGGATCAGGTGGGGCGCGCCGCGATTGCGCAGCGGCCGCAGCACGAGCGCGTCGATGACGAGACCGAAGACGCCGGAGACCATGAACGCGAACGGCAGTGCGAGCCACAACGGCAGGCCGAAGCGCGAGACCGCCTCGACGCCGGCGTAGGCGCCGACCATGAAGATCGCGCCGTGCGACAGGTTGATCACGCCGAGCACGCCGAAGATCAGCGTGAAGCCGAGGGCGAAGAGCGCGTAGAGCGATCCGAGCGAGAGGCCGTTGACGAGTTGCTGGGCTAACACTTCATGTCATCCCGGCGCAGGCCGGGACCCAGTTTGAACGGGCTCGACACGTCAATTGGGTCCCGGCCTGCGCCGGGATGACATGGTGACGATGCGCGTTCACGCGCATCGTCACTTCTCGATCACGAACTTCCCGTCCTTCGTGACGCTGACGATCGCGGTCTGCTGCGCGTCGTAGCCCGCCGGGTTGCCGGACTTGTCCGTCGCGCGGCGGAACTGGAAGGCGCCGGTCGCGCCGGTGTGCTTCGCGGCGGGCAGCGCGTCGCGCAGCGCGGCGCGGTCCGCGGCGAGGTTGCCGGTCAGCTTCGTCTGCTTCAACGCGGCGACGACGATGTAGAACGCGTCGTAGGCCTGGGCCGCGAACTGGTCCGGCGCCGCGCCGAACTTGTCGGTATAGGCCTTGATGAATTTCGTGTTCTCCGGCGTGGCGTTCGCCGATGACCACGGGCTGCCGACGTAGAGGCCGTCCGACGCGCCCTTCGCGAGGTCGAAGATCTTGACCGAGTTCATGCCGTTGCCGCCGATGAACGGCACGTTCAGGCCGAGCTGGCGCGCCTGGACCATGATCGGGGCGCCTTCGGCGATCAGCGCCGACAACACGATCGCGTCGGGATTGGTCGCCTTGATCTTCGTGAGCTGCGCCTTGAAGTCGACGTCGCCCTTCGCGTAGGTCTCGGTCGTCGTGACCGGGATCTTCAGGTCGTCGAGCGCCTTCTTGAAGTTGTCGTAGCCGCTCTTCGTGAAGACGTCGTCGTTGCCGTACAGGACCGCGACCTTCTTCACGCCCGACTTCTTCACCGCCATCTTCAGCGTCTCGGGCAGCACGTCGGCCTCGGTGACGGAGTTGCGGAACACGTAGTCGCCGATCGACGTGATGCCGTCGGCGGTGTTCGACGTGCCGAACACGACGGTCTTCGACTGTTGCGCGAGCGGGTCGCCGGTCTGCGCGGAGTTCGACAGCGTCGGCCCGAAGGTCATCAGGACCTGGTCCTGGAAGATCAGCTTGCGGAAGACGTTGCTCACCTCTTCCTTCTTGCCCTGCTCGTCCTCGAAGACGATCGTGATCTTGTTGCCGCCGACGCCGCCGGCCGCATTGACCTCGTCCATCGCGAGCGTGAAGCCGTTCTTGATCGCGGTGCCGTATTGCGCGGCCGGACCCGACAGCGCTTCGGCCGCGCCGAGCTTGATGTCGGCGGCCTGCGCGCCGGCGATGGCTGCGGTGGTGAGAGCCGCGGCGATGAGCCGCAAGCCGATGGACGTCTTCTTCATCGAGGTCTCCAGGGAATCGCTGTGTGTTGTTCGACGACTCGTCGTTCGTCGGGAAGCAGGCCGTCGAGACGGCCACGCGGCAGGCGCGAAGAATACCTTGATCCGGGCCGTCCTCCTATGAGAAACGCCTGCGGGGATACCCGAAGACGCCGTCGCTCAGGGCGTCGGCGAATCGAGCAGCGACACCGTGATCGCGTCGCGCTCGCCGTCGTAATACCGATCGAGCGTCGCGGGAAACACGGGTTCTTCGGGCGCGACCGCCTCGAACAGCGTCATGCACGACCGGAGCTTGAGATCGTCCGGGGAACCGAAGATCGTGTGCGCGGAGCGTCCCGTCACCGCCAGCACGAGGGACGTGCATTCCAGGAGACGGGGCCCGAGCAGCGGGTGTCGCCAGTACGCGAGCGCCTCGGCCCGGTCGGCGAGCCCGTAGAACTTCGCCGTGCCGCTGCGGCCGAGGGCCCGCAGCTGCGGGAACACGAACCACATCCAGTGCGAGGTCTTGCGGCCGTGGCGGAGCTCGTCGCAGATGGCCGCGTAATGCGGCGCCTGCGCATCGACGAAGCGATCGAGGGTGGTCGGGTCTCTCATGCGTTCGTGCGGATCGGGGGTCTATACACGAAGGGCGCAGGACTCGAGAAGCGAAGCGCGCGGACGAAGGCGCCGCGCAGCGACCGGATGATCGCGACGAACGTGATGGACTCGCTCAGGAACCCGCGACCATCATCGACTCGATCAGGATCGAGCCGGTCGCGCGGCTGCCGCTGGTGGGGACGTCGGTACCGATCGCCGCGATGCGATCGAACATCGCGAGCAGGTTGCCGGCGATCGTGACTTCCTCGACGGCATGCACGATCTCGCCGTTCTCGACCCAGTAGCCCGACGCGCCGCGCGAATAGTCGCCGGTCACGGTGTTGACGCCCTGGCCCATCAGCTCGGTCACCAGCAATCCGCGATCGAGCTTTCGCAGCATCGCGCGGAAGTCGTCGCCCGGTCGCGTGCGACGGCTCGTGATCGTGAGGTTGTGCGCGCCGCCGCCGTTGCCGGTCGGCTCCATGCCCAGCTTGCGCGCGGAATAGTTGCCGAGGAACCAGCCGGTCAGCACGCCGCCGTCGACGACCTGGCGACGCCGGGTCGCGATGCCGTCGTCGTCGAACGAGCCGCTCGCCATGCCCTTCGCGACGAAGGGATCGTCGACGATGTCGATGTGGTCCGCGAACACGCGCGTGCCGAGCTTGCCGATCAGGAAGGACGACGCGCGATACAGCGATCGTCCGCTCGCGGCGTTCACGTAGGCACCGATCAGGCCCGCCGCCAGCGGCGCCTCGAACAGCACCGGCACGGTCGCGGTGGGAACCTTGCGGGCGCCGAGGCGGGCGAGCGCGCGTTCGGCCGCGTACCGGCCGATCGCTTCGGGCGACGGCAGGTCGCGTGGGTCGCGACGCGACGCCCACCATTCGTCGCGTTGCATGCCGTCCTTCGCGCGACTCGCGATCGGCGACGCGGCGATGCTGTGATACGAGTGCGCATGGCCGCCGATGAAGCCGCGCGAGTTCGCGGAGACGAAGCGCCCGTGCTGCAGCGAGACGTTGCCGCCGTCGGAGTTGCGGATCATCGGGCTCGTGTCGAGCGCGGCCGCCTCGGCCCGGCGCGCGATGTCGGCCGCGGCGTCGGCGTCGATATTCCAGGGGTGATAGAGATCGAGGTCGCGCGTCTCGCGCGGATACCAGCGCTCCTCGGGCAGCGCCGCGGCGTCGTCGGCCGCGGTGAAGCGGGCGATGTGGTACGCGGCCTCGACGGTCTCGCGCAACGCGGCCGGCGAGAAGTCGGACGTGCTCGCGTTGCCCCGGCGCACGTCCTTGCCCGTGCCGAGGAAGACCGTGACGCCGATGCCCTTGTCGCGGTTCTGCTCGATCGTCTCGATGCGGCCGCGGCGCACGTTGACGGTCAGCCCGTTGCCCTCGTCGACGTCGACCGCGCAGTCGGTCGCGCCGATGGACTTCGCGTGGTCGAGCACGTCGTGCGCGATCTGGCGCAGTTCGTCGTCGGAACGCACGGCATACAGGTCGTCGGCCGCGCCGGTCGGCGGTACCGCGACGACCGACGACGGCGAACGCCGCGCACGACGGGTCGGCGGAACACCTTGCAGACGGGGATTGCGGCTCATCGGATCGACGTGGAAAGGGCACTTCGGAAGGGGGGCTTATGATATCAGCCGACCCGTGGCGCGAGCCTCGCGCAGCGACGACGCGGGCCCATCCCCGACACCCATCGCGACCCCCGCCGCTCGTCCATGCCCCGTGCCCCTTTCTGGTCTACACGCGAACCTGGGGTCGACGAAGAGACGATCGATCCGCGCGACCTGAAACCGAGCAAGTCGCAGCTCAAGCGCGACATGACCGCGTTGCAGAAGCTGGGCGAGATCCTCGTCGACCAGTCGCTCGAGCGTCTCGACGACATCGGTCTGCCCGAGGCCTTGCACGACGCGATCCTCGAGGCGAAGCGCATCCGCGACCACGAAGGACGGCGTCGTCAGATGCAGTTCATCGGACGGCTGATGCGCGACGTGGACGTCGAGCCGATCCGCGCCGCCGTCGACGCATGGGAAGGCACGTCGCGCGAACAGGCCGCGGCCTTGCACGCGCTCGAGCGCTGGCGCGAACGGCTGATCGACGACGACGCGGCGCTGACTGAATTCGCCGCTGAGCACACGGCCGCGCTGAACCCGGACCTGCTGCAACGCTTGCGCACGACGATTCGCGCCGCGCGCAAGGAGCGAAGCGACGGCAAGCCGCCGAAGCACTTTCGCGAACTGTTCCGCCTGATCCGCGAGACGATCGGAGAAACGGTCGGCGACGACCCGGAAGTCGGCGCCGCGTGAAGACCGCGCACTTCGATCAGTCGCAGGACCGGCCGTTTCGGATCGGGCTCGTGTCGATCAGCGACCGCGCGTCGGCCGGCACCTATGCGGACCAGGGCATTCCCGCGCTTGCCGACTGGTTCGCGCGCGCGCTCGTATCCCCGCACGTGCTCGCGTCGCGACTCGTGCCCGACGAGGGGCCGATGATCGAGGAAGCGTTGATCGAACTCGTCGACGAACAATCGTGCGACCTCGTCGTGACGACGGGCGGGACGGGCCCCGCGCGCCGCGACGTCACGCCCGAAGCGACGCTGGCGGTCGCCACGCGCGAGATGCCGGGCTTCGGCGAACAGATGCGCCGCATCGGCCTGTCGTTCGTGCCGACCGCCATCCTGTCGCGTCAGGTCGCGGTGATCCGCGAGGTCGGCGACATCAACGGTCACCATCACGCCGCGCTGATCATCAACCTGCCGGGACAGCCGAAATCGATCCGCGAGACACTCGAGGGCTTGAAGGACGATGCCGGCAACCCCATCGTTCCCGGGATCTTCGCGGCCGTCCCCTATTGCATCGACCTGATCGGCGGGCCCTACGTCGAGACGGACCCCGCGGTGATCCAGGCCTTCCGGCCGAAATCCGCATTGAAGAAAAAAGAACGATGAGCGACCTCCTGCAGACCGTCCGGCTCGAAACCGGGCCCCGTCCCGACGCCGCCATCGTCTGGATGCACGGGCTCGGCGCGGACGCGAACGACTTCGTTCCGCTCGTGCCGGAACTCGACCTCGGCGGCGCGGCGATTCGCTTCGTGTTTCCGAATGCGCCGGTGATGCCGGTCACGATCAACGGCGGCATGTCGATGCGCGCGTGGTACGACATCCTGCATCTCGACCTCGGCGGCGTCGGCACGTCCGGCATCCCGCGCGAGGACGAGCGCGGGCTGCGCGCCTCGCAGGTGATGATCGAGGCCTTGATCGCGGAGCAGGTCACCGCCGGCATTCCCGCGTCGCGCATCCTGCTCGCGGGCTTCTCGCAAGGCGCCGCGATGGCGTTGCTGACCGGCTTGCGCCACGGCGCGCGCCTCGGCGGGGTCGTCGCCTTGTCGGGTTACCTGCCGCTCGCCGGTGCGCTCGCCGCCGAGCGCCATGCGAGCAACCACGATTCACCGATTTTCATGGCGCATGGGAGCTACGATCCGGTCGTGCGCCTCGACCGCGCGCTCGCGTCGCGGGACGCGTTGATCGCGCTCGGTTACCAGGTCGAGTGGCATACCTATCCGATGCAGCACGCGGTCTGCGCCGAAGAAGTCGATGCGATCGGCAAATTCATTCGCCGGGTGCTTGCGTGACGGGCGTCGAAATGCCAAACGTGTCGCCATGCCGTCCGAGTCGCAGCCGTTGAATCCACCATGCAACACCTGATCGACCTCATCGCGCAATACGGACTCTGGTTCGTCTTCCTGAACGTGCTCGCCGCGCAGGCCGGCCTGCCGCTGCCGGCGGTGCCGACGCTGATCGTCACGGGTGCGCTCGTCACGAACGGCGAGCATTCGATGGGGGCGTTGGTCGGGGTCGCCGTCGGCGCGTCGCTGATCGCCGACTCGGGCTGGTATCTCGCGGGCAAGCGCCTCGGTCGTCCCGTGTTGCGCCTGTTGTGCCGCATCTCGCTGTCCCCGGACACCTGCGTGCGTCAGACCGAATCGATCTATGCGCGCTTCGGGCCGCCGTCGTTGACCGTCGCGAAATTCATCCCCGGCTTCGCCGCGGTCGCGACCGCGCTCGCGGGCGCCGTCGGCACGCGCTATCTCGCGTTCGTGTTGTTCGATGCGATGGGCGCCGCGCTGTGGTCCGGGGTGGCCGTCTTCGTCGGCTGGATGTTCCGCGACGCGATCGAGGATCTGCTCGCGACGCTCGCACGCCTCGGCGAGATCGGCGTCGGTCTCGTGCTCGTCGCGATCGTCGGCTTCGTCGCCTTCAAGTGGTGGGACCGGCGGCGCTTCTTCAAGCAGTTGCGGATGGCCCGCGTGAGCGTCGACGAACTGTCGACGATGCTCGCGGCCGGCACGGCGCCGATGATCCTCGACGTGCGCTCGCCGTTCAGCCAGCGCGAGGAAGGCCGCATCCCCGGCGCGATCCTCGTCGACGAGAAGACGCTCGAAGTCCGCATCCCCGATTCGGAGAGCCACCGCGAGGTCATCGTCTACTGCGCGTGTCCGAACGAGGCCTCCGCTGCGCGCATCGCGAAAATGCTCAAGGCCCGCGGCTTCGCGCGGGTGCGACCGCTTGCGGGCGGCATCGACGCGTGGGCGAAGGCCGGCTATGCGATCGAGCGGGGCGAGTCGATTCTCGTGCCGGACAAGGATGTCGTCGTCCTGACGTCCTGAAAGTCCCGAGCGGGCGGTCGCGCCCGGACAGTGAGTCGATCGACGCCTCCAAACTCGGCGTCACGCCGACCCGGCGACCGTGCCGCAGCAATTAAGGTGAAGTCGGCGCGACCCGCGCTGTCCACGCCCCACGAGCCGCACGCCATGCCCGCCGACGCGCCGGTCCGGTCGTTCAATCTCATGACGGTCAACACGCACAAGGGCTTCACCGCCCTGAACCGCCGCTTCATCCTCGCCGAACTGCGCGACGCCGTGCGGTCCGTTGACGCCGACGTCGTCTGCCTGCAGGAAGTGATCGGCATGCACGCGGGTCACGCCGGGCGCCACGAGGCGTGGCCGACCTCGCCGCACTACGAATTCCTCGCCGACGAGATGTGGTCCGAGTTCGCCTACGGTCGCAACGCGGTCTATCCGGACGGCGATCACGGCAATGCGGTGTTGTCCAAATTCCCGATCGCGTCGTATACGAACCACGACGCGTCGGTCCCGGGCGGGGGCCGCGAGCCGGAGAAGCGCGGCCTCCTGCACTGCGTCCTGCGCGTGCCGGGGCAGGCCCACGGCGTGCACGTGATCTGCACGCACCTCGGGCTGAGCGAGCAGCACCGGCTCAAGCAACTCGCCTTGCTCGTCCGCATCGTCGGCGAGGAGATCCCGGCGGACGCCCCGCTGATCGTCGCGGGCGACTTCAACGACTGGCGCGGACGCGCGCACGCGTTGCTTGAGGAAGGCGCGCGTCTGCACGAGGTCTTCGTGCACGCGCACGGCCGCGCCGCGCGCACCTTTCCCGCCCGCTGGCCGTTGCTGCGCCTCGACCGCATCTACGTTCGCAACGCGGGCTCGCATGCGCCGGTGGCGCTCCCGCGTCGTCCCTGGTCGCACCTGTCCGATCACGCGCCGCTCGTCGCAGCGATCGACCTCTGATGCGGCTCTCGTCCTGGACCCGCGGCAACCGGCTGGCGCTGCTCGAGAACGGCGAGCACTTCTTTCCGCGCGTGTTCGACGCGATCCGGCATGCGAACACCGAGGTCATCGTCGAGACCTTCATCCTCTTCGACGACGTCGTCGGCCGCCAGCTGCGCGATGCGCTCGTCACGGCGGCGGAGCGGGGCGCGCGTGTCGACCTGCTCGTCGACGGCTACGGCTCGCCTGATCTGTCGGCCGACTTCCTCGAGTCGATGACCCGCGCGGGCGTCCAGGTCCGCGTCTTCGAGCCGGCGAAGCGCCTGTTCGGCACGCGCCTGAACATCTTTCGGCGCATGCATCGCAAGATCGTCGTCGTCGACGGCACCGTCGCGTTCGTCGGCGGCATCAACTATTCGGAAGACCACCTGATCGGCTCCGGACCGATGGCGAAGCAGGACTTCGCGATCGAGTGCGTCGGCCCGATCGTCGACGTGATCCATCGCTTCGTGCTCAGCGCGCTCGCCGCGAGCACCGGCGAGCGTCGCTGGCTGCGTCGCCGCGCCCCGGTCCGCGAGAACGCCGGCGCCGCCGCCGCCGGCGACGCGGACGCGCTCTTCGTCACGCGCGACAACTGGCGCCACACGAACGACATCGAGAATCACTATCTCGTCGCGATTCGCGCCGCGCGCGAACGCGTCACGATCGCGAACGCGTATTTCTTCCCCGGCTATCGCTTCATCCGCGCGCTGCGCGGTGCCGCGCGTCGCGGCGTCGACGTGCGGCTCGTGCTGCAGGGCGAGCCCGACCTCCCGTGGGTCCGCACCGCCGCGAGCCTGCTGTACCACCACCTCGTCCGCGCCGGCGTCCGCGTCTTCGAATACCGCGCGCGGCCGCTGCACGCGAAGGTCGCGACGATCGACGACGCCTGGAGCACCGTGGGCTCGAGCAACCTCGACCCTTTGTCCCTGTCCTTGAATCTCGAGGCGAACGTCGTCGTTCGCGACCGCGCCTTCAACCGCGTGCTGCTCGAGCGTCTCGACGCGATGATCCGCGACGACTGCGTCGAGATCCGCGAGGACCAGTTGGTCGAGTGGAGCGCGTGGCGCGTCGTGCGCAGCTTCTTCGTCTTCCATGCGTTGCGCTGGTATCCGCGCATCGCGTTCTGGCTGCCGCGGCATGCGCCGGTCGTGCGCCCCGCGCGGCCGCAGACGGCCGAGCCGGCCGACGCGATCGAGCCGCGCGCGTCGACGAGCACGGACGTGGCATGAGCGCGCAGACCACCGCGGCGCCGGCGCGGGCCACCGGACTGCGCACGCGTCCGTGGTGGCCGTGGGCCAAGCGCATCGCGACGTGGACGTTCCTCGCGCTCGTCGCGTGGCTGATCGTCGATCGCGCACAGAAGATCGACTGGGACGACGTCGGTCGTGCGGTCGCGCAGATCCCGCGCCTGTCCGTGGCCCTCGCCGTGCTGCTGACCGTCGCGAGCTATGCGCTCTACAGCACCTTCGATCTGCTCGGGCGGCGCATGACGGGCCACAAACTCGGCACCGGCACCGTGATGGGCGTGACGTTCACCTGCTATGCGTTCAATCTGAATCTCGGTTCGCTGGTCGGCAGCGTCGCGCTGCGCTTCCGACTGTATTCGCGCCTCGGCCTCTCGAACGACACGATCACGCGCATCGTCGGCTTCAGCATGTTGACGAACTGGTTCGGTTATCTCGCGATCGCAGGCGCGGCCTTCGCGTTCGGCAGCGTCCACCTGCCGGCAACGTGGAAGATCGACGACGGCGGCCTGCGAATCCTCGGCGCGGTCCTCCTGCTCGCGGCGGCCGCGTATCTCGTGCTGTGCGCGACCGCGGGCCGCCACGTCTGGCGCATCCGCGGCCACGACCTCGAGACCCCGTCGCTCCGCATGGGCCTCGTTCAGCTCGCGGTCGCCGCGGGCAACTGGGCGTTGATGGGCGGCGTGCTGTGGGTGCTGCTGCAGGAACGCGTCGCGTATCCGCACGTGCTCGCGGTCCTGCTGGTCGCGTCGGTCGCGGGCCTGATCTCGCACGTGCCGGCGGGACTGGGCGTGCTCGAGGCGGTCTTTGTCGCGCTGCTCGGCGACGAAGTCGGCGCGGGCCGGCTGATCGGCGCCGTCCTGGCGTATCGCGCGATCTATTACCTGTTGCCGCTCGTCGTGGCCGCGGTGTTCTATCTGGTGACGGAGGCGAGGGCGAAGAAACGTAGGTTGAGATAAGCGAAGCGCATCTCAACGTTTGTGACTCGGGTGGCGTGCCGACACGTGAGCCACAGCGCTATTGCCGATCTGTCGTTCGCCAACCGAGTCGCAAACGCTGAGATGCGCTTCGCTTATCTCAACCTACAACTGCGCTTCTTCCAGCGCCATCACCGACCCCGACCCCTCGACGATCGCGTCGCGCAGCGACGCGGCCTTTCCGAGGATGTGATCGGCGAAGAACCGCGCGGTCGCGAGCTTGGCCCGGTAAAAGTCCGCATCGGCGTCGCCCGCGTCCAGTTTCGCGGCCACGATCGCCGCGGCGCGTGCCATCTGCCAGCCTCCGAGCACGATGCCGGCGAGCTCGACGTAGGGCACCGAGCCGGCGAACACGCCCTTGATGTCCGACTTCACGTTCGCGACGACGAAGTCGACGACGTCGCCGAGCGCGTCCGCGCCGGTCGACAGCCGCTTCGCGATCGCCCGGAGTTCCGGCGACGGCGACGCGGCGAGTTCGGCGGCGGTCTGCCGCACGCGCGCCACGATGGCCCTCGCGACGGCGCCGCCGTCGCGCACGGTCTTGCGGCCGACAAGGTCGTTCGCCTGGATCGCGGTCGTGCCTTCGTAGATCGTGAGGATGCGGGCGTCGCGATAGTGCTGGGCGGCGCCCGTCTCCTCGATGAAGCCCATGCCGCCGTGCACCTGCACGCCGAGCGACGCGACCTCGATCGACATCTCGGTGCTCCAGCCCTTCACGACCGGCACCAGGAATTCGTAGAACGCCTGGTTCTGGCGCCGCGTCTCGGCATCGGGATGGCGATGGCCCGCGTCCTGGGCGGCCGCGGCGACGTAGGCGAGCGCGCGCGACGCCTCGACGAGCGCGCGCATCCGCATCAGCATGCGGCGCACATCCGGGTGATGGACGATCGTGACCGGGCCGCTCGAGCCCGCGAGGTCGCGCGACTGCTTGCGGTCCTTCGCGAACGCGACCGCCTGTTGATAGGCGCGATCGGCGATCGCGATTCCCTGCAGGCCGACCGCGAAGCGGGCCGCGTTCATCATGATGAACATGTACTCGAGGCCGCGGTTCTCCTCGCCGACGAGCTCGCCGATCGCACCGGGCTTGCCGTCCACGTCGAACTTGCCGTCGCCGAACAACAGCACGGCCGTCGGGCTCGCCTTGATGCCGAGCTTGTGTTCGATCGACGCGCAGTAGACGTCGTTGCGAGCGCCGAGCGAGCCGTCGTCGTTCACGAGGACCTTCGGCACCGTGAACAGCGAAATGCCCTTGACGCCTTCGGGCGCGCCGGCCGTGCGCGCGAGCACGAGGTGGACGATGTTGTCCGCCATGTCGTGCTCGCCGTAGGTGATGAAGATCTTCTGGCCGAAGAGGCGGTACGTCCCGTCACCAATGGCCTCGGCGCGCGTGCGCACGAGCGCGAGGTCGCTACCGGCCTGGGGCTCCGTGAGGTTCATCGTGCCGGTCCAGCGACCCTCGATGAGCTTCGGAAGATAGGCCTTGCGTTGCTGGTCGCTGCCGGCGGTCAACAACGCTTCGATCGCGCCGTCGGTCAGCAGCGGGCACAGCGCGAACGACAGGTTCGCCGCATTGAGCATCTCGATGCACGGCGTCGCGACGAGCTTCGGCAGGCCCTGGCCGCCCCATTCGACGTCGTGCTGGACGCCTTGCCAGCCGGCCTCGGCGTACTGGCGGAACGCTTCCTTGAAGCCCTTCGTCGTCGTGACGACGCCGTCGTTCCACGACGACGGCGCCGTGTCGCCGCCGCGATTGAGCGGCGCGACCACGTCCTGCACGAAGCGCGCGTTCTCCTCGAGCACGGCCTGGGCGGTCTCGCGCGATGCGTCCTCGAAACCCGGCATCGCCGCAACCGCATCGAGGTCGGCGAGTTCGGTCATCGCGAACAGCATGTCCTTCAGTGGCGCGGTGTAGCTCATCGGGACGCTCCCGGTTGACGTGCGGCGTTCATTGGCGGTCGCCGTAGGCGATCGCGCGGAGCCGCCCCTCCTCGAAACGCAGCGTCGTGACGAACTGGCCGTAGCCCGGCCGGTACGTCCATTCGTCGACGTTCACGCAGGGCAGGTCGGGGCGCAGACGCGTGCCTCGGCCGTTCGCATTGCGCGTCGAGACGGGCAGGCAGATCGTCTCGCGCACCGCCGGCTCGCCGCACTTGCGCAGCACCGAGGCCTTCGCGTCGCCGACGTTGACGAGTTCGTTCCTGCAACGCAACGACGTCGTCTCGGCATGCGCCACACCGACGCACGACGCGACGAGCAGCGCCGCGACGAGCGTTTTCATCCGAGCGCGGCGACCAGCTCCGGCACGACCGTGTTGAGGTCGCCGACGAGCCCGTAATCCGCGACGCCGAAGATCGGCGCTTCGGCGTCCTTGTTGATCGCGACGATGACCTTGCTGTCCTTCATGCCGGCGAGGTGCTGGATCGCGCCCGAGATGCCGACCGCGATGTAGAGCTGCGGCGCGACGATCTTGCCGGTCTGCCCGACCTGGAAGTCGTTCGGCACGAAGCCCGCATCAACGGCGGCGCGCGACGCACCCAGCGCGGCGCCGAGCTTGTCGGCGAGCGGGTCGAGGACCTTGTGATAGTTCTCGCCGCTGCCCACCCCGCGGCCGCCCGAGACGATGATCTTCGCGGCGGTGAGCTCGGGGCGATCCTGCTTGGCGATCTCGCGACCGACGAAGCTCGACTTGCCGAAGTCCGCCGCGGCCGCGGCCGCGTCGATCGACGCGGAGCCGCCCGTCGACGCGGCGGGGTCGAAGCCGGTCGTGCGCACCGTGATGACCTTGACCGCGTCGGCCGACTGCACGGTCGCGATCGCGTTCCCCGCGTAGATCGGCCGCGTGAACGTGTCGGGCGATTCGACCGTCGTGATGTCCGAGATCTGCGCGACGTCGAGCTTCGCGGCGACGCGCGGCGCGATGTTCTTGCCGTAGGCCGTCGCGGGGAACAGGAGGTGCGAGTAGTCCTTCGCGATCGAGAGGACCTCGGCGGCGATGTTCTCGGCGAGTCCGTCCGTCAGATGCGGCGCATCGACGAAGAACACCTTCGAGACGCCGACGACTTGCGCGGCCGCATCGGCCGCGGCCTTCGCGCCGCCACCGGCGACGAGCACGTGGACGTCGCCGCCGCACGCGATGGCCGCGGTGATGGTGTTGAGGGTCGAACCCTTGAGGTTCGTGTTGTCGTGTTCGGCGATGACGAGTGCGGTCATGCAGCTACTCCTGTCACCCCGGCGCAGGCCGGGGCCTAATTTTTGTACAGTCTCGGATGAAATTGGATCCCGGCCTTCGCCGGGACGACAACGCAGGTCAGATCACCTTCGCCTCGCCCTTCAGCTTCGCCACCAGCGTCGCCACGTCCGGGACCTTGATGCCGGCCTTGCGGGCCGGCGGCTCGACGACCTTGAGCGTCTTCAGGCGCGGTGCGACGTCGACGCCGAGGTCCGCGGGCTTGATGTTGTCGAGCTGCTTCTTCTTCGCCTTCATGATGTTCGGCAGCGTCACGTAGCGCGGCTCGTTCAGGCGCAGGTCCGTCGTGATGATCGCGGGCAGCGAGAGCGAGATGGTCTCGAGGCCGCCGTCGACTTCGCGCGTCACGTTCACCCGGTCGCCGACCACTTCGACCTTCGACGCGAACGTGGCCTGCGGCAGGTCGCACAGGGCGGCGAGCATCTGGCCGGTCTGGTTGCTGTCGTCGTCGATGGCCTGCTTGCCGAGGATCACGAGCTGGGGCTGCTCCTTGTCGACGAGCGCCTTCAGGATCTTCGCGACCGCGAGCGGCTGGAGTTCGTCGGCGCTCTCGACGAGGATGCCGCGATCGGCGCCGATCGCCATCGCGGTCCGGAGTTGCTCCTGGCATTGCAGGACGCCGCACGACACCGCGATGACCTCGGTCGCCACGCCTTTCTCCTTCAGGCGGACCGCTTCCTCCATCGCGATCTCGTCGAAGGGGTTCATCGACATCTTGACGTTCGCGATGTCGACGCCGGTCTGGTCGGACTTCACGCGGACCTTGACGTTGTAGTCGACGACACGCTTGACGGGCACGAGGATCTTCATAGGCTTTCGAGCGGAGGTTCTCAGGGGGTTGTCAAGAATAGCACGATCGTTCTTTTTTCTGCCCGGACCGTCAGGACTCGCACAAGACCTTCACGTGGACGGCGACGCTGCGACCGAGCGCCGACAGGTGATAGCCGCCTTCGAGGCAGCTCACGATGCGGCCTTGCGCGTGTCGCTCGGCGACCGCCATCAGCTGTTCGGTCAGCCATTGGTAATCGGCTTCGACCAGCCGCATCTGTCCGAGCTCGTCCTCGCGATGCGCGTCGAAGCCGGCCGAGATGAAGATCATCTGCGGACGGAAGGCCTCGAGCGCCGGCAGCCACTTGTGTTCGACGACGGCGCGGACCGCGGCGCCGTCCGAATAGGCGGGCAGCGGCACGTTGATCATGTTCGACGCGGGATGGTCGACGCCGCTGTACGGATAGAACGGATGCTGGAAGAAGCTCGCCATCAGCACGCGCGGGTCGCCCGAGAAGATGTTCTCGGTGCCGTTGCCGTGGTGCACGTCGAAGTCGACGATCGCGACTCGCTCGAGACCGTGCACGTCGAGCGCGCGACCGGCCGCGACCGCGACGTTATTGACGAAACAGAAGCCCATCGCGCGATCGCGCGTGGCGTGATGACCGGGCGGGCGGATGCTGCAGAACGCATTGCGCGCGCGACCGGCGATGACCGCGTCGGTCGCGGCGACCGCCGCTCCCGCGGCACGCATCACGGCGCGCATCGTCGCCGGCGACATCATCGTGTCGGCGTCGAGCGCGGCATAACCCGACGTCGGCGCGGCCGCGCGGATCTCGTCGAGCAGGGCAGGCGAATGGACGCGCAACACGTCGGCGTCTTCGGCGAGCGGGACGTCCTCGTGCACCACGAGTTCGGCGAGCCCGCTCGCGATCATCCGATCGTCGATCGCCGACAGACGTGCGGGACACTCGGGATGCCAGGTTCCCATCTCGTGCGCATGACAGTCCGCATGCGTGAACCACGCCGTCGCGGACGAGCGCACGTCGTCCCGCACGATCGTCGGCGACGCCTCCAGCGTTTCGGCGGACGCAGGTCCTGCGTCGATGTCGACCGGATGTCCCATGGCTCCTCGTTGCGTTCCGCCGCGTGACGGGATGCGCCGCATCGACGCGCCCCGGGCGGGCCGAGGATTATGCCCGAGCCTCGGGCGTGGACTCCACGCGCAGGCGGGCCCGGCTCGGCGGGGGCGCATGCGAGAATCGACCGCCATCCGTTCCTCCATTTCGAAGGCGCTCGTCCTCCCCGATGCACAAGTCGCTCGAAGCGCTGATCGCGCAAGTTTCCGAGGTCATCCTCGGAAAGGACGTCGCCATCCGCCAGTGCGTGACCTGCCTTCTCGCGGGCGGTCATCTGTTGATCGAGGACCTGCCCGGCGTCGGCAAGACGACGCTGGCGCATGCGCTCGCGATCTCGGTCGGGCTGCGCTTCTCGCGCGTCCAGTTCACGAGCGACCTGTTGCCCACCGACGTCGTCGGCGTGTCGGTCTACGAGCGGGGCGACGGGACCGAGGCCGCGCGTGGCGGCGGTCGCTTCGTCTTTCATCCCGGACCGATCTTCTCCGAGGTGCTGCTCGCGGACGAGGTCAATCGCGCGTCGCCGAAGACGCAGAGCGCGCTGCTCGAAGCGATGGAGGAACGCCAGGTCTCGATCGACGGCGTGACGCATGCGTTGCCCGAGCCCTTCTTCGTGATCGCGACCCAGAATCCCTTTCACCAGATCGGGACGTTTCCGCTACCCGAGTCGCAACTCGATCGCTTCCTGATGTGTATTGCCCTCGGCTATCCCGATGCGCGCGCCGAGCGCGCGCTGCTGGAAGGCGAGGACCGGCGCCACCTGCTGAAGAAGCTGGGGCGGCTGCTCGAGCCCGGCGAGCTGGTCGCGCTGCAGGCCGAGGTGAGACGGGTGTTCGTCTCGCCGAAGCTGCTCGACTACGTGCAGGCGCTGGTCGCGGCGACGCGGCATACCGCGGTCTTCACCGAGGGGCTCTCGCCTCGCGGCGCGTTGTCCCTGCTGCAGGGCGCCCGCGCCTGGGCGCTGCTCGCGCAACGCGATCACGTGCTGCCCGAGGACGTGCAGGCGGTGTGGGTCGCGGTCGTCAACCACCGCCTGCGGCCATCGACGACGAGCGGACCGTCGCACGTCGCGCAGCGCGAGTCCGCGCTGCAGCTGCTCGGCACCGTGCCGATCCCGTGACCTGCCGATGAGCGCGACCGGTCCGATCCCCGAGCCGTCGCCCTGGCGCGCGCGCCTGGTCCGGACCCGCGTCGGCCGCCGCGTCGATCGCGCGATCTTCCAGCCGCGCGGCGTCGAGTCCGGCGAAGTCGTGCTGAACCAGCGTCGGGTCTTCATCCTGCCGACGCGGGCCGGGCTGTTGCTGGCCTTGATGCTGGTCGCGTTGCTGCTCGGCTCGATCAACTATTCGCTGTCGCTCGGCTTCGCGTTGACCTTCCTCGTCGTGGGCGTCGCCTGGGTCGGCATGCTGCTCACGTTCCGGAACCTCGCGCATCTGCGGCTGCGTCCGGTGCGCGTCGATCCCGTCTTCGTCGGCGAGCCCGCGGACTATCGCCTCGTGATCGGCAACGGTTCGCGCTTCGACCGCTATGCGATCGAACTCGTCGTCGAGGGTTCGACACAGGCAGTCGGCTGCGATCCCCTGTCCGCGGCCGAAGAAGACGTCGTCGTCCCGATCCTCGCGACGCGCCGCGGCCGCGTCGCGATGCCCCGGATCACGCTCGTCACGCGCTTTCCCCTCGGCCTCTGGCGCGCGTGGAGCTACTGGCAACCGGCGCTCGTGGCACTCGTCTATCCGCGCCCGGCGGAAGCGGGCGTGCCGCTGCCGCACGCAGACGGCGACGGCCGCGACGCGCAGGCGCAGCGTACGCGCGGAAGCGACGACTTCGCCGGACTGCGTGCGTACGCGAAGGGCGATCCCGTGCGTCACATCGCGTGGCGCGCGATGGCGCGCAACCCCGAAGGCCGCACGCTGACGAAACTCTTCGACGGCGGCACGAGCGGCGAGGTCGCGTTGACGCTCGACGCGGCGACGATCCTCGCGCCCGGACTCGAGCCCGCGATCTCGCTGCTCACGCGCTGGGTGCTCGACGCGGACGCCCAGTCTCTGCGCTATTCGCTGGTGCTGCCGGGCGTGCACCTGCGTCCCGCGTCGGGACCCGCGCATCGCGTCGCGTGCCTCGAGGCGCTCGCGCTGTATCGCTCCTGATGGCCGCCTCCTTCGCACGCGTCGCCCCGCCGGCCTGGTGGCCGCGCGCATGGCTTCTCATCGCGCGCCGCGAGCGGGACGTTCGCGACACGTTGTGGTTGCTGCTCACGCTCGCCTGGGTGCTCGCGCCGCACGTGGCGGAGCTGCCGGTCTGGTGCAGCGCGGCCGTCGCGACGATGATCGTCTGGCGCGGCTGGCTGACATGGCGCGGGCATCGCCTGCCGCATCGACTGATCCCGATCGCGTTGACCTGCGTCGCGGGCATCGCGGTCTGGCTCCAATACCACACGATCTTCGGCAAGGACGCGGGCGTCACGTTCGTGGTGCTGCTGCTCGGACTCAAGTTGCTGGAGATGCGCGCGCAGCGCGACATCTTCGTCGTGATCTTCCTGTCGCTCTTCGTGATGCTCACGTCGCTGTTCGAATCGCAGTCGATCGCGATGGCGGGCGCGCTGGTCGTCGGCCTGTGGATGCTCGTCACGGCCCTCGTATCGGTGCAGTTCCGCCAGCACGAGCCGCGCTGGCGCACGAAGGCCGTCATGGCCGCACGCCTCGTCGCGTTCGCGCTGCCGCTGATGGCGATCCTCTTCGTGCTCTTCCCGCGTATCGACGGCCCGCTGTGGGGAATGCCGACCGATGCGTATTCCGCGAAGACCGGCTTGTCCGACAGCCTGTCGATGGGCAGCTTCGGACGCCTCGCGCAGTCGCGCGACATGGCCTTCCGCGCGCGCTTCGCGGGAGCGCGCCCGCTCGCGTCGGAAATGTATTGGCGCGGTCCGGTGCTCGGCGTGTTCGACGGGCTCCAGTGGACCGTGGCGCCGGAGAGCGCGCGACGGGGCTTTCGTTCGACGGTCACCGTCGATCGCGCGTCGGCGGTCGACTACACGGTCACGCTCGAACCCACCAATCGACCGTGGCTGCTCGCGCTCGACGTCCCCGGCGAGGCGCCGACGGTCGCGTCGATGCGCACGCGCATGCGCTCCGACCTCCAGCTCGTCGGCGAGGGACTGGTGCGGGAGCGCGTGCAATACACGGCGCGCTCGTACACGCGTTATCGCGCGGACGTGGACGAGACGCGCGTGCGCCTGCAGCGCTGGCTCGAGTTGCCGGCCGGCTTCGATCCGCGCGCGCGCGCCTTCGCGGCACGGCTGCAGGATGAGACGACGCAGGGCCGCGCGATCGAAGCGGGGTCGCCGGACGAGGTCCGCCACAGCCTCGCACTCGTCGATCGGCTGCTGACGATGATCCGCACGCAGGGCTTCGTCTACACGCTCGATCCGCCGCCGCTCGGGCGGGACTCGATCGACGAGTTCCTGTTCGACTCGAAGCGCGGCTTCTGCGAGCACTACGCGGCCGCGTTCGTCTTCCTGATGCGCGCGCTCGACGTCCCAGCGCGCATCGTCACCGGCTACCAGGGCGGCGAGCTCAACCCCGTCAACGGCACCATCGAGGTCCGCGAGCGCGACGCACACGCCTGGGCCGAGGTCTGGATCGCGGATCGCGGCTGGATGCGCGTCGATCCGACGGCCGCCGTGGCCCCGGATCGCATCGAACTCGGCGCGGTCGCCGCGCTCGACGAGACGCTCGGCGTCGGTGGCCTGATCGGCAGCGGTTCGTGGTTGTCGTCCTTGTTGCAACGCTCGCGCTTCAACTGGGATGCGGTCGCGAACGCCTGGAACGAATGGATCCTCGCGTACAACGCCGATCGACAAAGCGGTCTCTTCTCCGGATTCGGCATCGAGCGCATCGACTGGCAGGTGCTGACGATCGCGCTGATCGTCGGCTTCGGCGCCGTGCTGTCGGGCATCGGCCTGGTCGTCCTCGTCCAGCGCGCGCGCGTCGATCCGGTCGCCGCGCTCTACGGGCGCGCGTGCGACGTGCTGGCGCGGGCCGCGCGTCGCGAGGCGCAGGCGCGCGGGCAGTCCGAACGGCCGGACGCCTTCGTGCGGCGCCCGTCCGAGGGGCCGCGCGACTACCTGGCGCGCGTGCGCGACGTGCTGCCCGAACGCCTGCGCGCGGCGGCGGACGCGGCGTTCGCGAGCTACGAACGGCTGCGCTACGGAAAGCCGGACGACGAGGTCGCGTTGCGCGCCGAGTTCGCACGCCGCGTCGGGGCGTTGCGCGCGTGATGCGGGGCACGGCGTTCCGGCGGGTCGCCGCGTCGACGTTCGTCTGCGCGGGGCTGTCGATCGCTGTCGCGTTCGCGGCCCCGGCGCCGCGCCAGCCTGCCGCGAAGCCGACCGCCGCGCGCCAGGCGAGGAAAGCACCGGCCGAGCCCGCGGCGAACTACGCGACGCGTCCGGACGTCCTCGTCTTCGTCGACGAGGTCGTCGAGACGCGGGGTCTCGCGCGCGCGGACGTCCTCCGCCTGCTCGCCGACGCCCGCTACAACGCGACGGCGGCCCGGCTGATGCAGCCCGCGCCGACGACGCTTCGTCGCGACTGGTCGCTGTATCGCTCGCGCGTCGTCGAGCCGGTCCGGATCGCCGCCGGCGTCCGCTTCTGGGCCGACAACGCCGCGATGCTGCAACGGGCGGAGACCGCCTACGGCGTGCCCGCGGAGATCATCGTGGGGATCATCGGCGTCGAGACCATCTATGGTCGCGACACCGGCAATTTCAGGGTGCTCGACGCGTTGACGACGCTCGCGTTCGACTTTCCGAACAAGGCGCGGGATCGCTCGGCCTTCTTCCGCGAACAACTGGCCGCCGCGATGGTGCTCGCGCGCGACCGGGGCGCGGACCTGCGCAGCCTGCGCGGCTCCTACGCGGGCGCGATCGGCATGCCGCAATTCATGCCGAGCAGCGTGCTCGATTTCGCGGTCGACTTCGACGGCGACGGCCGCATCGATCTCGTCGGCGACAACGCGGACGTGATCGGCAGCGTCGCGAACTTTCTCGCCGGCCACGGCTGGGTCCGCGGGCTGGCGACGCACGTCGGCTTGTCGCGGCTTCCGTCGTCGGATCCCGACATCGAAGCGCTCGACGCCGCGAAGGTCGACGCGCTCGTCGACTCCGGCAGCATTCCGTCCCTGGATCTCGCGGCGTTGTCGACGGCGGGTTTCGTCGCCGATGCGTTTCCGCCGGATGCGAAGTTCGCCTTGATCGACTTGCCGGGCAGCGGCGACGCGACGACCTACATCGCGGGCACGCAGAACTTCCATGTGATCACGCGCTACAACCGCAGCTACTTCTATGCGCTCGCGGTGATCGAACTCGGCGCGGCGGTGAAGGCCGCCTACGAGTCGCGCTAGGGCCTAGCCGCGCGGACCCCAGATCGAGGTCAGGTCGGGGACCGAGTACTCGCTGTCCTCGACCGGGGCGCGGAGTTCGTCGACGTAGGCGCGCAGCGCGTCGAGGTGCTCGACGATCAGCATGCGGCGCACGAAGTTCTCGAACTCGCGCTTGATCGACTCCTTGCCGACGTCGATGCGTTGCCACTTGCCGTCGCTCGCGCGAATCGAGATGCGGTACGCGACCTGGATGTATTCGCCGTTGACCCGAAAACTGTTCGACTTGTTGACGCGATGACGAATGACGCCTTCGTCGACGAGCGGCTGATACAGCGCGAGCAGATCCTTGTGGAGCAGCGCGCTCTTTCCGATCTTCGTGCGATGGCGAGCCTTCATCGCCTCATAGAGATCCGGATGGTCGCCGATGAAGCGCTCCAGGATCGAGCGTTTCGAGTCTTCGTGGTCCATGTTCTTTTCCGAGCGGAACGGACAGGCCGCTCAAAGATAACGCAAGTTGCGTGCCGCGCGGGCAAATGCCGGCAAGGAAACAACGGCCGGCGCGCTCACGCCGGAAACACGCCCGTCGACAGATAGCGGTCGCCGCGATCGCAGACCACGAACACGATGGTCGCGTTCTCGACGGTCTCGGCGACGCGCAGCGCGATGACCAGGGCGCCCGCGGCGGAAATCCCGCAAAAAATTCCTTCTTCTGCGGCCATTCTTCTCGCCATCGCCTCGGCGTCCGCCTGGCTCACGTTCTCGACCTGGTCGACGCGCGATGCGTCGAAGATCTTCGGCAGGTACTCCACGGGCCACTTGCGGATGCCCGGGATCTGCGAGCCCTCCTCGGGCTGCGCCCCGATGATGCGGATCCCCGGATTCTTCTCCTTGAGATAACGGGAGACGCCCATGATCGTGCCCGTCGTTCCCATGCTCGAGACGAAATGGGTGATCGAGCCGCGCGTGTCGCGCCACAACTCGGGTCCGGTCGTCTCGTAGTGCGCGAGCGGATTGTCCGGGTTCGCGAACTGGTCGAGGATCACGCCGCGGCCTTCGCGCTGCATCCGTTCGGCGAGGTCGCGGGCGAATTCCATCCCGCCGTCCTTCGACGTGAGCACGATCTCGGCGCCGAACGCACGCATCGTCTGACGGCGCTCGACCGAGAGATGCTCGGGCATCACGAGGACCATGCGATAGCCGCGCATCGCGGCCGCCATCGCGAGCGCGATGCCGGTGTTGCCGCTCGTGGCCTCGATCAGCGTGTCGCCGGGCTTGATCGTGCCGCGCTCCTCGGCGCGACGGATCATCGACAGCGCGGGACGATCCTTGACCGAGCCCGCCGGGTTGTTGCCCTCGAGCTTGCCGAGGATCAGGTTGTTGCGGCGACGGTTGTCGTCGCCCGGGATGCGCACGAGGCGCACGAGCGGGGTGTTGCCGACGGTCTCTTCGATGGTCGGATAGGACGGCAACGGCGTCGGCGCGGGGTCTTGCAACGGCGATGACATGACGCGAAAAGCGAGCGCCCGAGTCGCGTCGAGTGCGCTGCACGGCAGGAGGGACCGGCAGTGTAGCGACAAACAAGTCGCCCCGCGTGAGGCGGGGCGAAGGTTCGACGCGCCGACGCGGATCGGCGCGGGGACGGCATCAGCCTTCGGACTTGCTCCTCGCGGGGCGCGTCGCAGGCTTCGCGTCGGGCTTCGTGGGCTTCGCATCGGTCGTCATCGCCGGGGCATCGGGCTTGGCCTTGCCGTCGAGCACGAGTCCGTTGCGGGACAGGGTCGCCGTGTTCTTGTCGCCGAGTCCCGAGACGCGCGTCTCGAGATCGGACCAGTCGCGGAAGTTGCCCTTGCCGCGTTCGGCGATGATGCGGGCCGACATCGCGGGACCGAGTCCCTTGATGCCTTCGAGCGCCGCCTGGTCCGCGGTGTTGACGTCGACCGCGGCGAATGCGGCCCACGGTGCGACGAGACATGCCGCGGCGACGAGCCACGACGACAGCCATTGCTTCAGTTTCATCTTCGACCTCCCGGTTGATGGCGACGGAGGCAATGTGCGCGTCGGTCGACGACGCGTCATGCGTCGTCCCGGGAAGACCGATGGGGGATGCGACGACCGGGAACGCCCGGGCAAGCCGTCGCGCCGGGCTCAGGCTTCGCCGACCGGCTGCACCGTGACGCCCACGGAGAGCCGATGCTCGCCGCCGCCGCCGCGCAGGATGCCGCGCAACGGACTCACGTCGCCGAAATCGCGACCGATCGCGAGCGTGACGTGCGAGGTGGCCGGGATCACGTCGTTCGTGGGGTCCAGGTCGAGCCAGCAGCCTTCGCCGTCGACGCGCGGACACCACACCGAGACCCACGCATGCGAGGCGTCGGCACCGACGAGTCGCGGCTTGCCGGGCGGCGGCTGCGTCAGCAGATAGCCGCTGACGTAGCGAGCCGACAGGCCGATCGCGCGCAGGCTGCCGATCATGATGTGCGCGAAGTCCTGGCACACGCCGCGCCGCGCGACGAACGCCTCGAGCACCGGCGTCGATACGTCGGTCGCGTCGGACGCGTAGCGGAAGTCCTTGTGGATGCGGCGCATCAGGTCGATCGCGGCGTCGGCGATCGGACGACCGCGCGTGAACGACGGCTGCGCATAGCTCGCGAGCTCGCGATGACGCGGGATGTAGGGCGACGGAAACGCGAACTCGTTCTGCCGCACGTGCGGCGCGCCCGAGCGATAGACGAGGCTTTCGACGACCTTCGTCCACGGCGCGGACGCCGACGGCTCGTAGCCTTCGTAGCGTGCGCAGACGCGCACGCGGCTCTGCGCGCGCACCATCAGTCGCGTGTGCGGGATGTCGATCGAGAAGTACATGCGCGCATTACCGTAGACGTCCTCGATCGTGCGCTCGACGATCGGCGTCGGCGAGACCCGCAGCGCGAAGTGCTCGACCTGTTGATGCCGCGTCTCGGCCGGCCTCAGGTAGGCGACGTGGTGAGCGAGCGAGACCTCGGACGCGTACCGATAGCTCGTGTCGTGCGTGACGTCGAACTCCACCGCGCGCGCCTGTTCGAGGACGGCGCTCATCGCGCGATCGAGCGCCAGATGTCGCCGACGATGATGAAGTAGCGGGACGCGAGGTCGTTCGCCAGCCGGCGTGCGAAGACCGTCATGTCCTGCGCGAGGCGCAGCGCGCGCACGTGCCCGTCGTCGTCGCGTTCGAGCAGCTGCGGCAGCGACAGGCCGACGCCTTCCTCCGGCATCCCGTCGAGCATCGTGTGCGCGGGACCGGCGCCGGTCTCGGGCAGCTTCGGGACCTCGCGCCGGAGGACGTCGAGCATCGACGCGAGCGCGCGGGGATTCTCCTCGTCGCAGATCAGCAGGTCGAGCAGCGCCGGCAGTTCCTGACGACGTTGGTACAGCGAGCGATAGGTGATCGTGCTGTCGAAGAGGCCGAGCACGAGCGCGAAGGCGCGCTCGCGTTCGCCCTGCAACACGTCGCGCTCGAGCATCTCCTTGAGCACGTAGGCCATCGTCTGCAGCCGCTCGATCTGCCGGCCGATCGTGAGCAGGCGCCAGCCGTCGTCGCGGGTCATGCGGTCGGTCTGGGCGCCGGTGATCGCATAGAGCTGCGTGCCGACGTGTTCGAGCGCTTCGCGCGCCAGCGCGCCGCGACCGACGACCTCGGAACCGCCGAGGCGCGCGTCGAAGTCCTCGACCGTCGCTTCGACGAGCCGCGAATGTTCGGGCGACAGACGATCGCGGATCTGCCCCGCCGCGCGGGACAGCGCATGCAACGCGAAGCCGACGCCGCGTCGTTCGTCGCCGTGCGGCAGGCCCGCGATCAGCGCACGCTCGAACACGCGCGGCGCGATCTTCAGCGACGGGACCGCGCGTGCGACGAGTCCCGCGCCGACGCACAGTTCGCGGACGGCCTCGAAGAAACGCGGCGGCAGGCTGTCGTCCGCGGGCAGGCGATTGAGCACGAGGCGCGTGAGGCGCACGCCGTATTCGGCGCGCTCGGTGTAGCGGCCCATCCAGAACAGGTTCTCGGCGGCGCGGCTCGAGACCGGACGGGCGCGCGTCGTGCGCGCCGCGACGAGCTCCTCCGGCTGCAGCTTCGCCGGCAGCAACGTGAACTCGTCGACGATGCCGGAGGTGCGCACCCACGTGTCGAGGCTCGAGCCGCCGCGCTGCGTCGAGACGATCTGGCGGTCGCGGTTCGCGATGCGCGCGAGCGCGCCGGGCACGACGTGCCAGCGCTTTGCCCCGGACTCGACGTCGATCTCGGCGATCGCGAAGACGCGCAGCATCGCGGCGCGCGGGACGAGGCGACCGCCGGTCCAGGTGGGCGCCTGCGACAACGGCAGGTGGCTCTGCACCGTGTAGGCGTCGGGGTCGGCCTCGATGCGCTTCTTCCACTGTTCGAGTTGCGCGCTCGAGACCGAGTCGCCGATCACCGGTTCGAAGCCGGGGCGGCCGGTCATGTCCGGGAAGGTCGGCTTGACGACCCGCTGCGGGAGCGAGGGGAGCACCGCTTCGCGCGCGGCCTGCTCGCCGCACCACCACGACGGCAGGGACGCGAGCATCAGCGCCTCGCCGAACAGGTGGCGCGAGATCGCCGGGAGGAAGCCGTTGAGCCCCGGCGACTCGAGGAAGCCGCAGCCGAGCGAGTTCGCGACGAGCACGTGGCGAGCCCGGATCGCCTCGATCAGGCCCGGCACGCCGATCGTGGATTCGGAGCGCAGTTCCACGGGGTCGCAATAGTCGTCGTCGAGGCGCCGGATGATCGCGTGGACGCGTTCGAGGCCGCGCATGCTCTTCAGGTAGACGCGTTCGTCGCGCACCGTGAGGTCCGACCCTTCGACGAGCGGCAGCCCGAGGTAGCGAGCCAGATAGGCGTGCTCGAAGTAGGTCTCGTTGTACGGACCCGGCGTCAGCACGACGATGCGCGGCACGCGCTCGCGCGTCTCGTCGTCGACGCGCATGCGCTCCGCGAGGCTGTCCGACAGATCGAGCGGGACCGGTTCGTCGAACATCGCGCGGCCCTCGAGATGGACGAGCGTCTCGAGCGTCGCGACGAAGCGGCGAAAGCTCGCGGCCAGGTGCTGCACGCGCAGGTCGGCGAACGCTTCCGGAAACAGACGCGAGATGATCAGCCGATTCTCGAGCGCGTAGCCGAGGCCCGACGGCGCCTGCGTGCGTTGCGAGACCACGCTCCACGTCCCGTCGGGGCCGCGACCAAGGTCGAAGGCGGCGATGTGCAGGCGAATGTCGCCGGGCACCGCGACGCCGTGCATCGGCCGCACATAGCCCGGATGCGCGTGGAGCAGCGCCGACGGCAACAGGCCACGGTCGACGAGTTCCTGCGGGCCGTAGGCGTCGGACGCGATCGCGTCGAGCAGGCGTGCGCGTTGCGCGATGCCGGCCTCGATCACGCGCCACTCGTCGTCGTCGACGACGAAGGGCAGCAGGTCCAGCGACCACGGTCGCGCCGGTCCCTGATCCGCATAGACGGTGTAGTTGATGCCGTTCTCGTGGATCTGGCGGGCGACGACGTCGAGGCGGCGGTCGAGATCGGCGAAGCCGTCGGAGCCCAGCAACTCGAAAAAGCGTCGCCAGCCGGCACGCAGTTCGCCGTGTTCGTCGCGCAGTTCGTCGAAGTGACCATCGCGCGCCGGCATCGCGAGCCGGGCCGCGGTGGCCGCGGCCTGCTGCACGTAGTCCGACGTGAAAAGGGTCTGCGGCACGGTCGTCACGGTCTGCGGTCTGCGGTCAGCGGCGGCGCAGGTCGAGCGTCAGCGGATATTCGGGGCTGCGTGTCGTCGCCTTGACCACGATGCGGCCCGGTGTGTGCCCGATCTTGAAGAAGCGTGCGAAGCGACGGCTCTCGGCTTCGTAGGCGTTGACGGGGAACGTGTCGTAGTTGCGGCCACCCGGATGCGTGACGTGATAGCGGCAGCCCCCGATCGACTTCTCGCTCGTCGTGTCGACGAGGTCGACGACCAGCGGCGCGTCGACGCCGAGCGTGGGATGCAACGCGGACGGCGGAGCCCACGCGCGATAGCGGACGCCTGCGACGTATTCGCCGGCCCGTCCGCTCGGCGTCAACGGCAAGGCGCGGCCGTTGACGGCGACGACGAGACGCGGGTCGTCGAGACCGCGCACGATGATCTCGATGCGCTCGACCGACGAGTCGACGTAGCGCGCGGTGCCGCCGGCCGCGGTCTGTTCCGCGAGCACGTGCCAGGGTTCGAGCGCCGAGCGCAGCGAGAGATGCACGCCGCCGGCCGTGACCTCGCCGCACAGCGGAAAGCGGAATTCGAAATGTGGCGCGAACCACGCGCTCTCGAGCGGGTAGCCCGCGTCGACGAGTTCGGCGATGACGGCCTCGAAGTCGGCGCGCACGAACGTCGACAACATGAAACGGTCGTGAAGACTCGTACCCCAACGCACGAGCGGCGTGTCGTCCGGGCGCTCCCAGAAGCGCGCGACGAGCGCGCGCAGCAACAGCTGCTGCGCGAGGCTCATCTGCGGATGCGGCGGCATCTCGAACGCGCGCAACTCGAGCAGACCGAGACGGCCGGTCGCGCCTTCGGGCGAATACAGCTTGTCGATGCAGAACTCGGAGCGGTGCGTGTTTCCGGTCACGTCCGCGAGGATGTTGCGCAGCGCCCGATCGACGAGCCACGGCGTCGCGTACGGCTCTTCCTTGCCGGGCGTCTGCACTGCGGCGCGTGCGCGCATTTGCCCGCCCTCGCGCTCGGCGACCTGCTTCTTGATCTCGGCGAACGCGATCTCGAGTTCGTAGAGCTGGTCGTCGCGCGCCTCGTCGACGCGCGGCGCCTGGCTCGTGGGCCCGATGAACATGCCCGAGAACAGGTAGGACAGCGACGGATGGTTGTGCCAGTGGCCGATCAGGCTCGTCAACAGCTTGGGATTGCGCAGGAAGGGACTGTCGGCCGGCGTGGCGCCGCCGAGGACGAAGTGATTGCCGCCGCCGGTGCCCATGTGTCGGCCGTCGGTCATGAACTTCTCCGTCGACAGGCGCGTCTCGTGTGCGGCGTCGTAGAGGAATTCGGTGTGGTCGACGAGTTCCTTCCACGACGACGCGGGATGGATGTTGACCTCGATCACGCCCGGGTCCGGCGTGACCTGCAGCATCTTCATCCGCGGGTCGCGCGGCGGCAGGTAGCCTTCGAGGATCACCGTGAGCCCGGTGCGATGCGCGGCCGCCTCGATGCACGCGAGCAGTTCGAGATAGCGTTCGAGATCGGCGAGCGGCGGCATGAAGACGCGCAGTCGTCCTCCGCGGACTTCGACGCACAACGCGCTGCGCACGATCCAGCCGGCGGACGTGCCGAGCGCACCGCCCGGGGGCTCGACCTGGATCGCGGGCGCGGAACCCGTCCCGACGCCCACGACGCGCGAACGCAGCGCCGCGAACGGCGGCAGCGGCTCGCGCGGCGCCGACGGATCGCGGGCGATGAAGTACGGATAGTCCTCGGTCGACACCCACGGCAAGGTGTCCAGCGGCAGGCGATAGCCGATCGGCGAGTCGCCCGTCGTCAGTTGCAGGCGCCCGCCGCGAAACGGCCAGCGACTCGTGATCCATCCGGACTTCGCCGCGACCTTGCCGGCGTACTGGAGGTCCTCGAGCCTTGCGAGCGGAATGACGAAGCCGACGACCTCGTCGGGTGCCCGCTGCGCCTTCACGTCCTTGTCCTCGACGTTCGCGGGCATCCGGGCGCGCCGCCAGTTCTCCTGGAACGGATCCTCGTAGGCGGGGACCACGAAGTCGCTCGCGATGCCGAGCGACTCCGCGATCGCATCGACGAGGCGCTTCGCATCCGCCACGTCACGCTTCACGATCGTCATCGTCGCGGCGGCCGCCTGGCTCACGTCGCTCTCGAACAAGGCCTGGTCCTCGACGCAGGGTTCGCCGTCGACACGCCACAGCGACGACAACGCCCAGCGCGGCAGCGGCTCGCCCGGATACCACTTGCCCTGTCCGAAGTGCAGGAAGCCGCGCGGCGCGTAGTGCGTGACGAGACGCTGGAGCAACTCGAGCGAGTAGTCGCGCTTGGTGGGTCCGAGCGCGTCGGTGTTCCATTCGCCGGCGTCGCGGTCCGCCGTCGCGACGAACGTCGGCTCGCCGCCCTGCGTGAGGCGCACGTCCATCGCGACCAGTCGCTGATCGACGGCGTCGCCGAGCGCTTTGATCGCCTCCCACTGCGCCGGCTGATAGGGGAACGTCACGCGCGGCGATTCGAAGGTGCGCGTGACCTTCATCGTGTGCTTGAACTCGACCTCGGCGATCGAGACCATCCCCGAGACCGGCGCCGCGCTGCTCGGCTCCGGCGTCGCGGCGAGCGGGATGTGTCCTTCGCCCGCGAGCAGTCCCGACGTCGGATCCAGACCGATCCATCCGGCGCCCGGCAGGTAGACCTCGCACCACGCGTGCAGGTCGGTGAAATCGTGATCCGCGCCCGACGGACCGTCGAGCGCCTTCACGTCCGGCTTGAGCTGGATCAGATAGCCGGAGACGAAGCGCGCTGCGAGGCCGAGATGCCGCAAGGCCTGAACGAGCAGCCAGCCCGAATCGCGGCACGAGCCCGCCGCGCTGACCAGCGTCTCTTCGGGCGTCTGTACACCCGGCTCCATGCGGATCAGGTAGCGCACGTCGTTCTGCACGCGCTGATTCAGGTGGACCAGGTAGTCGACCGTGCGCTTCTTCTTGCCCTTCTCGAGCGTCACGCTCTTGACGAACTCGGCGAAGCGCGGCGTGGCGGGTTCGGTGACGAGGTAGGGCGCGAGTTCACGCGCGAGCGTCGCGTCGTAGGCGAAGGGGAATTGCTCGGCGGCGTCCTCGAGGAAGAAGTCGAAGGGGTTGTAGACCGCCATCTCGGCGACCAGGTCGACCGTGACCGTGAACCGGTCCGTGCGATCCGGGAAGACGAGGCGCGCGAGATAGTTCGCGAACGGATCCTGTTGCCAGTTCACGAAGTGCTGCGTCGGCTCGACCGACAGCGAGTACGACAGGATCGGGGTCCGGCAGTGAGGTGCGGGCCTCAGACGGATCACCTGCGGACCCAGCACGACCAGTCGGTCGTACTGATAATCCGTGATGTGCGTCAGCGCGACGTGGATGGCCAACGCGTTCTCCTAGGAACTTGGTGCTCGTACGTTACGGGAGCGACGCGTCGTCAGGCGTGCCACACGAGGAAGTTGCGACTGATGCGCGAACCGAGGTCGTTCACGCGCTCCAGAAAATTGGTGAGCCATGCGTGCAGTCCGGCCTGCAGGATATCTTCGATGCGACCGTACTCCAGTTCAGCGCGCAACATGCCCGCGCGACGTTCGGTGTCGCCGGACTGATCGTTGCGGATGTTCGACAGGTTGATGACGACTTCGTTGACGCAGGCGGACAGCGAGCGCGGCATGTCGCCGCGCAGGATCATCAGTTCCGCGACGCGCGCGGGCGTGATCAGGTCGCTGTAGACCCGGCGGTAGATCTCGAACGCGGACACCGAGCGCAGCACCGCGGCCCAATAGTAGAAGTCGCCGTGCGAGCCCACGTGCGAGTTCGCCTGCGACTCGCTGCGTTCCACGGACGTCGGTTCGACGAGCTGGCCGAGTTCGGCCATGCCGTGATATTTCACGTCGAGCAGTCGGGCCGTGTTGTCCGCGCGTTCGAGGAACGTGCCCATCCGCGCGAAGTGGAAGGCCTCGTCCTTGAGCATCGTGCCGATCATCACGCCGCGCGACAGGTGCGAGCGGAACTTGACCCATTCGAAGAAGTCGCTCGGGTCGCGCTCCAGCGTCTTGCCGAGCAGCAGGTTGTTGAGCTCGAGCCAGGTCGCGTTCGACGTCTCCCAGAACTCGGTCGTCAACGAGCCGCGCACCGCGCGCGCGTTCTCGCGCGCACGCCGGATGCACGAATAGATCGACGACGCATTCGACGGGTCGCGGACCATGAAGTCGATCACGTGCCGCGACGTCACCTTGTCGTGCTTCTCGCTGTAGCGGTCCTGCAGTTCGGAGATGCCGAGCAGCGCGCGCCAGCCTTCCTCGACGGCCTTCTCCGACTGCGGCAATAGCGAGGTCTGCAGGTTCACATCGAGCATGCGCGCGGTGTTCTCCGCACGCTCGACATAGCGTGCCATCCAGAACAAATGATCGGCGGTGCGGGACAGCATCAGCCGTGACTCCGAAAGAGAACGCGTGCGGAGAACCCCGGGACCCGCGCCTGCGCGCGATTCCTCCGTGTTCTGGTGTCCACGTCACGCGACCGTCGGTCGCATGAGTTTCCCCCACCGTCGCTGGCGCGACGGACCGCACGCTCGACATAACGGGCCATCCAGAACAAATGATCGGCGATGCGGGACAGCATCAGCCGTGACTCCGAAAGAGAACGCCTGGCGCCTGCGCGCTCGAAATGCAGACGTCCCTGGATTCCCGCCTGCGCGGGAATGACGGAAAGGAAAGTTCGTCGTTCCCGCGAAGGCGGGAACCCAGCGTCGTTCGCTGCGCGATGACGGCCATCATCCCTCCAGCACCCACGTGTCCTTCGTCCCGCCCCCTTGCGACGAGTTGACGACCAGCGAGCCCGCGCGCAACGCGACGCGCGTGAGGCCGCCCGGCACCATCGTCACGTCGTTGCCCGACAGCACGAACGGGCGCAGGTCGATATGACGCGGGGCGATGCCCGCGTCGACGTAGGTCGGGCATGCGGACAGCGCGAGCGTGGGCTGCGCGATGTAGTTGGACGGATTCGCGATCAGCACCTTGCGGAACGCCTCGACCTCGGACGCGGACGCGGCGGGGCCGACGAGCATCCCGTAGCCGCCGGCGCCGTGGATCTCCTTGACGACGAGTTCCTTCAGGTGCGCGAGCGTGTACTTCAGGTCTTCGTCCTTGCCGCACTGGAAGGTCGGCACGTTCGACAGGATCGAGCTCTCGCCGAGGTAGAAGCGGATCATGTCCGGCACGTACGGATAGATCGACTTGTCGTCGGCGATGCCGGTCCCGATCGCGTTCGCGAGGTTCACCTTGCCCGCGCGATAGGCGGACAACAGCCCCTTCGTCCCGAGCGTGGAGTCGGGACGGAACGCGAGCGGATCGAGGAAGTCGTCGTCGATGCGTCGATAGATCACGTCGACCCGCTGCGGCCCCTGCGTCGTGCGCATGTAGACCGTTTCGTTCTCGACGAAGAGGTCAGGCCCCTCGACGAGCTCGACGCCCATCTGCTGCGCGAGGAACGCGTGCTCGAAGTAGGCGGAGTTGTACATGCCGGGCGTCATGACGACGACCGTCGGATCGGTCACGCCCTTCGGCGCGACCGCGCGCAAGGTGTCGAGCAGCAGGTCGGGGTAGTGCGCGACCGGTGCGACGCGATTGACCGCGAACAGGTCGGGGAACAGCCGCATCATCATCTTGCGGTTCTCGAGCATGTACGACACGCCCGACGGCACGCGCAGGTTGTCCTCGAGCACGAAGAACTCGCCTTCGCCGGCCGCGTTGGCGACGCGGACGATGTCGATGCCGGCGATGTGCGCATAGAGATCCTTCGGCACGTCGACGCCGCGCATCTCCGGACGGAACTGCGCGTTGCCGAGCACGCGGTCCGGCGGCACGATGCCGGCCTTCAGGATCTCCTGGTCGTGATAGACGTCGTGGATGAACCGGTTCAGCGCCGTCACGCGCTGGCGCAGTCCGGCCTCGAGCAGACGCCAGTCGGACGCGGGAATGATGCGCGGAATGATGTCGAAGGGAATCGTGCGCTCGGTGCCGCTGCCGCCGTCGTCGAGGTCGCCGTAGACCGCGAACGTGATGCCGACGCGACGAAAGATGACCTCGCTCTCGGTCCGCTTGTCGGCGATCGCTTCGTTGCCCTGCGTATCGAGCCAGCTCTTGAAGCTGGCGTAGTGCCCGCGGACGCCGCTCCGCGGATCGGTCATCTCGTCGAAGAAGTCAGCGGGCATCGGACCCGCGTCGTGCGTCGAGGGTCGTTCCGTGCTTGCGGCTCGACACGCTCATGCGCGACGGCCTGCGGGTCGGAGGATCTCGTTGCGTTCGAGCGCCGCGCGTTCCGCGTCGCCGCGCGGCACGTAGCGGACCGCGAGCGGACAACGCGGCTTGCGTTCCACGCCCGGCTCCGCGGTCGGCTTTGCTTCGAGGGACGTCACGCAGCGTTCCTTCTGTTGCGACGGCACCTGGGACGACGCCCAGCTCGTCCCGGCGACCATCGAGGCCGCCAGCGCGACGGCAGTGAGTATTCCGGTCCGGGCCGCATGGCGATTCGGCTGCATGGTCTCTCCTCCGTGGTGTCGTGCGTTCATCCGTGACGCACGACGGCGTCTTGCCGGACGAGTTTAGCAAGAAGCAAGCCACGGAAGCCGCGGTCCGCACTCATTGAATGCGTTCGAGCACCGGATCGATCGTGCCGGGACCGGGCATCGCCGGTGCGGCCTCGTCGACCGTGATCGCGCGCCCGAAGGCTTCCGCGGCGCGCTGCGCGGACGCTTCGTCGCGCGCGGCGATCGATGCGAGCACGTCTCCCGCTGCGACGTGCGTACCGAGAGGGACGAGCTCGTCGAGCCCGACGGACGGATCGATCGCGTCGCTCGCGCGCCGTCGACCGCCGCCGAGACCGACCACGACGAGTCCGAGCGCGCGCACGTCGAAGGCGGTGACGACGCCGTCCTGCGTCGCGTGCACCGTTCGATGGCAGGCCGCGCGCGCGAGATGCCGTTCGGGTGCCTCGAGGAGATCGTGCGGACCGCCGAGCGCCGCGACCATCGCCGCGAAGCGCTCGGCTGCGGCGCCGCCCGCGAGCGCGGTCTCGAGGCGTCGCAGCGCATCGTCCTCGTCCGTCGCGAGTCGCGCGGCCACGAGCAGGTCGGCGGCCAGCGCGAAGCTCACGCGCAGCAGGCGGGCCGGCCGCGCGTCGTTCCGGAGGACGTCGACGACGAGTCTCACTTCGTTCGCATGGCCCGCACACGGCGCGAGCGACTCGTTCATGTCGGTCAACAGCGCGCGCGTGGCGAGGCCCGCGCCGTTGCCCACGGCGACGAGGCTGTGCGCGAGTTCGCGCGCGCCCGCGACCGTCGGCATGAACGCCCCGGAGCCGACCTTCACGTCCATCGCGAGCACGTCGAGGCCGGCCGCGAGTTTCTTCGAGAGGATCGACGCGGTGATCAAGGGGATCGACTCGACCGTCGCCGTCACGTCGCGGGTGGCATAGAAGCGCGCGTCCGCGGGCGCGAGCTCGTCGCTCTGGCCGACGATCGCGCAACCGACGTCGCGGACGATCCGCTGGAAGCGATCGTTCGACGGCGTGATGTCGTAGCCGGGAATCGCCGCGAGCTTGTCGAGCGTGCCGCCGGTGTGACCGAGTCCGCGACCCGAGATCATCGGGACCGCCGCACCACACGCGGCGAGCAGCGGCGCGAGCACGAGCGACACGGTGTCGCCGACGCCGCCGGTCGAGTGCTTGTCGACGATCGGGCGGTCGAACGCGTCGCGAGGCCAGGCGAGCACGCGACCCGAGTCGCGCATCGCGCACGTCAACGCGACGCGCTCGTCCATCGACATGCCCTGGAAGTACACGGCCATCGCGAACGCGGCGATCTGGCCTTCGCCGAGCGTGCCGTCGGCGATGCCGCGCACGAAGGCGCCGATCTCCGCCGCGTCGAGGGCGCCGCCGTCGCGTTTCTTGCGGATGAGTTCCTGCGGCAGCATGGGCGAACGGCCTAGGCGAGGCCGATGAACAGCCCCGCGATCGTCGCGCTCATCAGGTTCGACAAGGTCGCGGCCGCGACGACGCGCAAGCCGTAGCGTGCGACCTCGCCGCGCAGTGCGGGCTGGATCGCGCTGAACGCGCCGGCGAGAATTGCGATCGACGAGAAGTTCGCGAAGCCGCACAGCGCGAACGAGAGGATCGCCAGCGACTTCGGATCGACGACCTGCAAGCCCGACGCCGCGACGGTGGCCGCGTCCTTCAGGTAGGGCGCGAGTCCGATGTAGGCGACGAATTCGTTGAGGATCAATTTCTGGCCGAGCAGGTTGCCCGCGATCGACGCGGACTCCCAGGGCACGCCGATCATCCACGCGACCGGCGCGAAGAGCGCGCCCATGATCGCCTCGAGATTCCATTGGCCGAGGCCGAACCAGCCCATCACGCCGCCGACGAGACCGTTCAACAGCGCGATCAGACCGACGAACGCGAGGACCATCGAGCCGACGTTGACCGCGATGCGCAAGCCGATCGCGGCGCCGCCCGCGGCCGCGTCCATCACGTTCGCCGGACGCCGTTCCTCGAACTCGAGATGCTCGAACGTGATGTGCGACGGTTCGGTCGACGGACAGATCATCTTTGCGAACAGGAGGCCGCCGGGCACGGCCATGAACGACGCGGCGATCAGGTACTCCAGGTTCACGCCGAGCCCCGCATATCCCGCGAGGACCGAACCCGCGACCGATGCCATGCCGCTCGACATGATCGCGAACAGCTCCGGTCCGCGCAGTTGATGGACGAAGGGCTTGATCGCCGCGGGCATCTCGCTCTGTCCGAGGAAGATCGTCGCGACGGCGGAGAACGACTCGATCTTCGAGACGCCGATGATCCGCTGGAACATCGTGCCGAGCGCGGCGACGATCCAGCGCATGATGCCGACGTGATAGAGCACCGAGATCAGCGCGGTGACGAAGATGATCGCCGGCAGCACGCGCAACGCGAACACGAAGCCGAGACCTCCGAAGACCTCGAACATCTTCGGCGACACGAGACCCGCGAACATGAACTCGATGCCCTTGTTGCCGTAGGCCAGCACGTGGTTCACGCCGGTCGCGATCGCCGCGAGCACCGTCTTGCCGATCGGGACGAAGAGGATCAGCGCGCCGATGCCGACCTGCGTCGCGAGTGCCGCCAGGACGACGCGCGGTCGGATCGCCCGTCGGTTCATCGACAACAGCCACGCGATCACGAGCAGCCCGACGACGCCGCCGATGCTGCGCAGGACTTCGGTCATGCGCCATTCCCCTGTATCGTTCCCGCCCGCCGTCGAGGGCCGCGGCGTTCGCGCCGCATCATAGATGAACGATCCAGACGATCTCCTTCCGCGAGACGAACGCGATGCGCTGCTCGCATCCGCGCGCGACGCGAGCACGCGCGCCTATGCACCGTACAGCCGCTTCCACGTCGGCGCCGCCGTCCTGACCGACGACGGTCGCATCTTCAGCGCGGCGAACGTCGAGAACGCGTCCTACGGTCTGTCGTCGTGCGCGGAGCGCAATGCGGTCTTCGCCGCGGTCTTCGCGGGCGCGCGGCGGATCCTCGCCGTCGCGATCCACACCCCGACCGCCGCGCCGACCGCGCCGTGCGGCGCATGCCGGCAGGTGCTCTTCGAGTTCGGCCCCGACGCGCGCGTGCTGTCGTGTTGCACCGGCGAGGCGATCGACGAAACGTCGATCGGCGCACTGCTGCCGGGAGCGTTCGGGCCGC
>Ga0247783_1000029_pt1 | contig 45207 bp, 38 predicted proteins | sample UWRJL064202C5_FD_179911 | JGI IMG/M metagenome (GOLD analysis project Ga0247783, IMG submission 179911) | Plant litter microbial communities from Arlington Agricultural Research Station in Wisconsin, United States - UWRJ-L064-202C-5 | ecosystem: Environmental > Terrestrial > Plant litter >...
CATCCTCCAAGGCTAAATACTCGTGATCGACCGATAGTGAACCAGTACCGTGAGGGAAAGGCGAAAAGAACCCCGGGAGGGGAGTGAAATAGATCCTGAAACCGCATGCATACAAACAGTCGGAGCCTCGCAAGGGGTGACGGCGTACCTTTTGTATAATGGGTCAGCGACTTACATTCAGTGGCAAGCTTAACCGATTAGGGCAGGCGTAGCGAAAGCGAGTCCGAACAGGGCGTTCAGTCGCTGGGTGTAGACCCGAAACCAGGTGATCTATCCATGGCCAGGATGAAGGCACGGTAACACGTGCTGGAGGTCCGAACCCACTAGTGTTGAAAAACTAGGGGATGAGCTGTGGATAGGGGTGAAAGGCTAAACAAACCTGGAAATAGCTGGTTCTCTCCGAAAACTATTTAGGTAGTGCCTCGTGTATCACCTTCGGGGGTAGAGCACTGTCATGGTTGAAGGGTCCATTGCGGATTACTTCGCCATAGCAAACTCCGAATACCGAAGAGTGCAATCACGGGAGACAGACATCGGGTGCTAACGTCCGGTGTCAAGAGGGAAACAACCCAGACCGCCAGCTAAGGTCCCCAAATATGACTAAGTGGGAAACGAAGTGGGAAGGCTAAAACAGTCAGGAGGTTGGCTTAGAAGCAGCCATCCTTTAAAGAAAGCGTAATAGCTCACTGATCGAGTCGTCCTGCGCGGAAGATGTAACGGGGCTAAGCCATATACCGAAGCTGCGGATGCACATTTATGTGCATGGTAGGAGAGCGTTCCGTAAGCCTGCGAAGGTGCACTGGAAAGTGTGCTGGAGGTATCGGAAGTGCGAATGCTGACATGAGTAGCGATAAAGGGGGTGAAAGGCCCCCTCGCCGTAAGCCCAAGGTTTCCTACGCAACGTTCATCGGCGTAGGGTGAGTCGGCCCCTAAGGCGAGGCAGAGATGCGTAGCTGATGGGAAGCAGGTTAATATTCCTGCACCGTCGTTAGATGCGATGGGGGGACGGATCGCGGAAGGTTGTCCGGGTGTTGGAAGTCCCGGTCGCTGCATTGGAGAAGGCACTTAGGCAAATCCGGGCACGTAATTCAAGGGCGTGGCGCGAGCTCTCTCGGGAGCGAAGCAACTGGAAGGGGTTCCAGGAAAAGCCTCTAAGCTTCAGTTTCACATTGACCGTACCGCAAACCGACACAGGTGGGCGAGATGAGTATTCTAAGGCGCTTGAGAGAACTCGGGAGAAGGAACTCGGCAAATTGGTACCGTAACTTCGGGATAAGGTACGCCCTTGTAGCTTGACTGGCCTGCGCCAGAAGGGCGAGAGGGTTGCAATAAACTGGTGGCTGCGACTGTTTAATAAAAACACAGCACTCTGCAAACACGAAAGTGGACGTATAGGGTGTGACGCCTGCCCGGTGCCGGAAGATTAAATGATGGGGTGCAAGCTCTTGATTGAAGTCCCGGTAAACGGCGGCCGTAACTATAACGGTCCTAAGGTAGCGAAATTCCTTGTCGGGTAAGTTCCGACCTGCACGAATGGCGTAACGATGGCCACACTGTCTCCTCCCGAGACTCAGCGAAGTTGAAGTGTTTGTGATGATGCAATCTTCCCGCGGCTAGACGGAAAGACCCCGTGCACCTTTACTGTAGCTTTGCATTGGACTTTGAACCGGTCTGTGTAGGATAGGTGGGAGGCTTTGAAGCAGGGGCGCTAGCTCTTGTGGAGCCAACCTTGAAATACCACCCTGGTTTGTTTGAGGTTCTAACCTTGACCCGTTATCCGGGCCGGGGACAGTGCATGGTAGGCAGTTTGACTGGGGCGGTCTCCTCCCAAAGCGTAACGGAGGAGTTCGAAGGTACGCTAGGTACGGTCGGACATCGTGCTAATAGTGCAATGGCATAAGCGTGCTTAACTGCGAGACTGACAAGTCGAGCAGGTGCGAAAGCAGGACATAGTGATCCGGTGGTTCTGTATGGAAGGGCCATCGCTCAACGGATAAAAGGTACGCCGGGGATAACAGGCTGATTCCTCCCAAGAGTTCATATCGACGGGGGAGTTTGGCACCTCGATGTCGGCTCATCACATCCTGGGGCTGTAGCCGGTCCCAAGGGTATGGCTGTTCGCCATTTAAAGTGGTACGTGAGCTGGGTTTAAAACGTCGTGAGACAGTTTGGTCCCTATCTGCCGTGGGCGTTGGAAGTTTGAGGGGGGCTGCTCCTAGTACGAGAGGACCGGAGTGGACGTATCCCTGGTGTATCGGTTGTCACGCCAGTGGCATTGCCGAGTAGCTAAATACGGAAGAGATAACCGCTGAAAGCATCTAAGCGGGAAACTTGCCTCAAGATGAGACTTCCCGGGAACTTGATTCCCCTAAAGGGTCGTTCGAGACCAGGACGTTGATAGGCTGGGTGTGGAAGCGCAGTAATGCGTTAAGCTAACCAGTACTAATTGCCCGTGCGGCTTGACTCTATAACGTTGGTTCAACGTTATCGGATTCGAGTATGTGTGAAGTGCCGCAATGAATCGATTCAGGTCGATTTAAAGCGATGCAATCACGCTCGCTAAAACGAAATAAGCTTCGCTTCTTCCCGATTGGGTTTCTTGACGCAAGATGGATTTGCGCGCAGGAGACTTTACAAGTTACGCCTGATGACCATAGCAAGGTGGAACCACCCCTTCCCATCCCGAACAGGACCGTGAAACGCCTCTGCGCCGATGATAGTGAGCAGCTCGCTTGTGAAAGTAGGTTATCGTCAGGCTCTTACAAGAAGCCCAGACCGAAAGGTCTGGGCTTTTTTCTTTGGCGATTCCGGGTCCGGGCATGTTGCGAATCACTGAATTGCGACTTCCGCTCGGACATCCGCCCGAGGCCCTGGAAGCCGCCGTCCTCGAGCGGCTGGGAATCGACCGGTCGCAGCTGATCTCCTTTCGGATCGCGCGCCGTGCGAACGACGCGCGGAAAAAGACGGCGATCGTGATGGTCTACTCGGTCGACGTGAGCATCGTCGACGAAGAGGCGGTCCTCGCAGGACGAGCCGGAGACATCCGCGTACAGCGCTCGCCCGACACGGACTACCGCGTCACTCCGGTCTCGTCGTCGCCGTCCCGGACCCGCCCGGTCGTCGTCGGCGCCGGACCCTGTGGCCTGTTCGCAGCACTGATTCTTGCGCAAATGGGCTTGCGCCCGATCATCCTCGATCGCGGCAAGGTCGTCCGTGAACGGACGAAGGACACCTGGGACCTCTGGCGGCGCGGCGTTCTGCACCCCGAGTCGAACGTGCAGTTCGGCGAAGGCGGTGCCGGGACGTTTTCCGACGGAAAGTTGTGGAGCCAGATCAAGGATCCCCGCCATCTCGGTCGCAAGGTGCTGACCGAACTGGTGGCGGCCGGCGCGCCGGCGGAGATCCTGGTCGAGGCGCACCCGCACATCGGCACCTTCCGGCTGGTGACGGTCGTCGAGAATCTGCGCCGGACGATCGAAGGACTCGGCGGCGAGTATCGCTTCGAGCACCGCGTCGAGGACTTCAACATCGCCACTGAGGCCGACGGCTCGCGTCGGCTGGCGGGCCTGCATCTCGAGCGCGGCGACTACCTGGCGACGGACCGCGTGATCCTCGCCGTCGGTCATAGCGCGCGCGACACCTTCCACGCGCTGTACGAGCGCGGAGTCCACGTCGAGGCGAAGCCCTTTTCGATCGGCGTTCGCATCGAACATCCGCAGTCGTGGATCGACCAGGCTCGCTTCGGTCCGTGTGCCGGCCATCCCGACCTCGGCGCCGCGGCGTACTCGCTCTCGCATCACTGCGCGAACGGGCGCACGGTCTACAGTTTCTGCATGTGCCCGGGCGGGACGGTGGTCGCGGCCACGTCGGAACCCGGTCGAGTCGTGGTCAACGGCATGAGCCAGTACTCACGCAACGAACGCAATGCGAATTCCGGCATCGTCGTCGCGATCGATCCGGAACGCGATTTTCCGGGTCACCCATTGGCCGGGATCGCGCTCCAGCGTCATTGGGAAGCGCTCGCCTACGAGGCTGGCGGCTCCAATTACGACGCGCCGGTCCAGACGGTCGGGGACTTCCTCGAGGGCCGCGCCTCCGCGGCGCTCGGCTCCGTGATTCCGTCGTATCGACCCGGCGTCCGACCCACCGACCTGGCGCGTTGCCTGCCCGACTACGCGATCGACGCGATTCGCGAAGCCCTGCCGGTGTTCGGCCGCCGCATCAAGGGCTACGATCACCCCGACGCGGTCCTCACGGGGGTCGAAGCGCGGACCTCGTCCCCGGTTCGAATCAGCCGCGGCGCCGATTTCCAGAGCCTGAACACGGCGGGTCTTTATCCGGCCGGCGAGGGCGCCGGCTATGCGGGCGGCATCCTGTCCGCCGCCGTCGACGGAATCAAGGTCGCCGAGGCCGTCGCGCGCTAGAGTCGTCGGCGCGTCCCTTCGATCACTTCCATCCATCCCATGCCCACGTCCGCCGGATCCTCCCAACCCATCGTCGCGATCACCGGCGCGCATGGCGCACTCGGCCAGGCGATCGCCGCCGCGTTCGAAGCGAACGGCGCGGTGGTCTGCCGCATCGACCGATCCCCGGCAACGAACGGGCCGGGACCCGGGCTCGCCATCGGCGACGTCGATCTCGCGGACGCGGCATCGACCACGAAGGCGTTCGATGCGATCGGCGCGCGCTTCGGCAGGCTCGACGTCCTCGTCAACGTCGCGGGCGGCTTCGAATGGGAGAAGCTCGCCGGCGGTTCGATCGAGACCTGGGACCGTCTGTACGCGATCAACGTGAGGACGACGGTCAATGCGAGCCAGGCGGCGCTTCCGTGGCTCGCGAAGGCGGGGACGGACGGCCGCATCGTCAACATCGCGGCCGCCGCGTCCGCTCATGCGACGGCTGGCATGGGCGCTTACTCCGCGTCGAAGGCCGGCGTCGTGCGGCTGACCGAGGCACTGGCCGACGAATGCAAGTCGACCGGGCCGACCGTCAATGCGATCCTGCCGACCATCATCGATACGGCGCGCAATCGCGCCGACATGCCGGACGCGGACTTTTCGCGCTGGGTCCGGCCGATGGAGATCGCGCAGGTGGCGATCTTCCTCGCCTCGCCGGGCGCCAGCGCCGTCACCGGCGCCGCCATTCTCGTCGGCGCGCGCGCGACCTGAGCACGCGCGCACCGCCACGTCAGGAAGCGACCTGGCTCTCGAAGGTCTTGCGATACGTCTCGCTGGCATCCGAGCGGGTGTTGATCTCGAAGAGCAGGCCGCCGGGGGCCTCGCAGAAGAATCGGGATCCGCGCTCGTGATGGAACACGTCGGTCTTCATCACGACACCGGCGTCGGTGAATTCCGCGAACAGCGCGTGCAGCGCCTCGACGGATTCCAGCTCGAAGCCGACATGGAAGTTGTGCGGCCACGCGATCGCGTGCAGCGCGGCGTCCTCGATCACGATGTCGAAGCCGGGACGCTTCGCGAGCCGGCTGCTTCCGAACGGGGTCACCGTGCAGCCCAGGCGATGTTCGAAGAATGCGGCGGTCGCCGCGACGTCGTTGGACGGAAAACTCAGGTGGTTGAGGGTCATGCGGCGCGGATCGGGCTTCATGCTCGTCTCCTTGGTTGAGGGTTCATCCAAGATACGAGCAAAAGCTCGCTTCCTCAACTCGCCTATCGAAGGCGTAGCGACGTCGGAATTCTCGCGACGGATCAGGGCCTTGGGACCACCGGCCGCTCAAGCGCGAGTTTTTGCTCGCTTTTTGACGAGGGGCGACGCGCTCATCCTGTCCAGGTAGCCGAACACGGCGGCGTCGATCCGGGCCCGCAGCGCGCGCATGTTCGTCTCGCCGCGCTCACCGGCGCCGTCCGTCAGGCTGCGGATGATGGCGGCGACATCGAGTGCCGCGATACGGACATTGGGTTGCGGCGGCAGGTCGTCGCGACGAAGCACCCGCTGCAGCATCAACCGGAGCCCGCCGCCGCCCTTCTTCTCCTTCTGCAACTCGGGGCGGCTCTCTTCGATGTCGAGCAGACGTGCCAGTCTCGGGCGTGCCAGCTGCTGGCGGACCGCCGCGTCGATATAGGCGATCAAGGCATCGCGCCCGCCGACGAGCTCGAAGGCCTGCGTGGACTCGTCGTGGAAGGCGGCATCCTCACGCCGCATCAACGCGAGAATCAGCGCGTCCTTGTTCGGAAAGTACTGATAGAGCGAGCCGACGCTGATCCCCGCGCGCGCGGCGACCGCGTTCGTGTTGAAGCCTTCGAGACCCTCGGCCTCGAGCACCTGCGCGGCCGCCTCGATCAGGATCGCGACGGTCTGTCCCGCGCGCTGCTGCCGCGGCGTCTTCCGCGGCGCGAGTGCGGCGGCCCGTGCCGCCACGCCGCGTGCGGACTTCATGGGTGCGGGAACGCGATCAATGCGATGCGGCCGCGCTGACGACGACCGGCACCTCGGTCGCCGGCGGCGTGTTGCGACTGCGGCCGCAGCGCACGAAGCCGTCGGTCATCACCATGCCGACGCCCGGCAGGTCGCCGAGCTCGAGGCTTTCGAGGACCGTCTTGCCGGCCGTGTGCTGGGCGCGATCGATGAACACGAAGTCCGCGTCGCGCCCGACCTCGACGAGCCCGCAATTGAGCGACCGGATGCGCGCGGTATTGCCGGTCGCGAAACAGATCGCGAGCTCGGCCGGGATCCTCGCGAGGCTCGACAGCAACGCGATCATCCGCAGGATGCCGAGCGGCTGCACGCCCGAGCCCGCAGGCCCGTCGGTGCCGAGGATCACGCGATGCGGACACTTGAGTTCGATCGCGGCCTTCGCCGCGGCGATCGCGACGCGCTCGTTGCCGTTGTGAACGATCTCGATCGCGCGAGTCGAGCGCTCGCACAGTTCGCAGACGTCGCGTTCGGGGAGCGACGTATGGCCGCCGTTGATGTGGCCGATGACGTCGGCATCGGCCTCGAGCACCACGTCCTTGTCGATGAGTCCGGAGCCGGGGATCGAGGGACCGCCGGTGTGGATCGTGCTCTGGATGCCGTATTTGCGCGCCCACTTCACCATGGTCGCGGCCTCGGCGCCGGCCTTGACGGACCCGAGTCCGATCTCGCCGAGCAGGCCGACGCCGGCGCCCGCGAGTTCCGCGAAGTCGGACTCGACCATGCCGTGCTCGATCACCGGAGCGCCCGCGAGCACGCGGACGCCGCCCGGTCGGAAGTTGTCGAAGGAGCGCTGCGCGGTGATCGCGAGCGCCTTCAGGCCGACGATGTCCTTCGGTCGGCCGGGCAGATGCACTTCCCCGGCCGAGATCATCGTCGTCACGCCGCCGTGCATCATCGACTCGATCCAGTTGAGCTGGCTCTGTCGCGGTGTCCAGTCGCCGAACACGGGGTGCACGTGGCTGTCGATCAAGCCGGGCGCGACACAGGTGCCGCGAACGTCGATCGTCGTCTTCGCGTCCGCGAGATCGCAATCGCTCTCGCGACCGACCGCGACGATCCGTCCGTCGTCGACGACGATCGTGTCCGCGTCGAGGATCGGTCGATCGAGGTCGCCCGACAGCAACAGGCCGATGCGCTTGATGACGACCTTGCCCGACTTGCCCCCCGCTGCGACGTCCGCCATCGATGACTCCCTCGAAAAGGCCGGCGCGGTCAGCGCCGGCGCGTCGCCTTGACCGGAACCGCGGCGATGCCGCGCGAGACGATGTCGACCACGAAGTGCTCCCAGCGCTCGAGCGCCTCGGGCGACTCGAGGTCTTCGCCGAGGAAGGCCGACAGCGTGAAGCGATTGGATTGGTAGAAGTAACCCGCCGCCGCGATGATCAGATACAGGTCGCGCGCGGTGACGTCCGCGCGGAACTCGCCGGTCGCGATGCCGCCCTGGAGGACGCGGTCCGTCGTGCCGATCGCCGGCGACGAATACTCGCCCGCGCGGATGGATTTCGCGACGTGCTTGCCGCGATGCAGGTTCTCGCTGTTGAGCAGGCTCACGAACTCCGGATGGTCGCGGTAGTAGCGGACCACGAAGCGGATCACCGCGGCGAGCGCGTCGGCGGGCCGGGCGACGTCGAGGGCGAGTTCGGCTTCGGCATCGTTGAAGCGTCGGTAGATCTCCTCGATGACCGCGACGAAGAGGCCTTCCTTGTTGCCGAAGTAGTAATAGATCATGCGGTCGTACGACTTCGCGGCCTTCGAGATCTTCTCGACGCTGCCGCCGCTGTAACCGTGCTTCGCGAAGACCTTGATCGCCGCGCGCAGGATGTTGTCCCGCGTCGCCTGCGCGGACAGCTCGCGAACACCGAGCGGTCGGCCGGCCGCATTCGTCCGCGTTGCCGAGCGCGCGTTCGGGGCCGCCTTGCGCGATGCCGCCGGGCGCGGTCCCGCCGCGGTGCGTTCCACGCGGCGCCTACTTCTCGACGAACGCGCGTTCGACGACGAACTCGCCCGGCGTCGACGTGTTGCCCTCGTTGAAGCCGCGCGCCTCGAGCGCGAGCTTGAGGTCGCGCAACATGCCGGGGCTGCCGCAGATCATCGCGCGGTCGGTCGCCGGGTCGAGGTCCGGCAGGCCCAGGTCCCGCATCAGCTTTCCGCTCTCGATGAGCTCGGTGATCCGACCCATGTTGACGAATTCCTCGCGCGTGACCGTGGGGTAGTAGCGCATCTGGCTCGTGACGAGTTCGCCCAGGTATTCGTGCGACGGCAGATGGTCGACCAGCAGCTCGCGATACGCGAGTTCGTCGACCTGGCGCACGCCGTGGACGAGGATGACGTGCTCGAACTTCTCGTAGGTCTCCGGATCGCGGACGACGCTCATGAAGGGCGCGAGACCCGTGCCCGTCGCGAACATGTACAGCCGCTTGCCGGGCAACAGGTAGTCGACGACCAGCGTGCCGGTCGGCTTGCGTCCGACGACGATCTTGTCGCCGGGCTTGATGTGCTGCAGGCGCGACGTCAGCGGCCCGTCCTCGACCTTGATGCTCAGGAACTCGAGATGGTCTTCGTAGTTCGCGCTCGCGATGCTGTACGCGCGCACGAGCGGCTTGTCGTCGACCTTGAGGCCGATCATCGTGAAGTGGCCGTTGTGGAAACGCAGCGACGGGTCGCGCGTCGTCGTGAAGCTGAACAGCCGGTCGGTCCAGTGATGGACGCTCAAGACTTCTTCTTCCTGGAATGCGCTCATGGGTGTGCTCTTGTCTTCAATAGCGGTGCTCGTGTTGCAGGAGGAGTACTGGTCGCGGATGGAGCAAAAAGAGTTTGCCACGTCCATCCGGGTACGCTAGATTCCGTTCATGTAGCGTTTGCGACACCGGCGTGTAGTGAATACTACATAAACCACGCGGGCGCTTCAACCGTCGTCCGGTTCGAAACGCGCAAGCCGTCGCCAGCGAGTCCGCATCATGACCGAACACACGAAGACCGACGGCTTGCCCGGGATCGACGGCCTTGTGCCGCCGCAGGTCCTGGACCGCTCGCGCCCGCGCAACGAGCGCATGGCCGGCGACAAGATCGAGTGCAATGCGTGTCCGGTCCTGTGCCAGATCAGCGACGGCAAGTCCGGCGCCTGCGATCGTTACGCGAATCGCGCCGGCGTGCTGGTCCGCGTGGACCCGATCGTGCTGTTGCGCAAGACGCTCGTCGACGACGGCGGGACGGTCGTCCCGTTCGCGAACGCCGCCGCGCAGGCCGTGGGCACGAGCGCGACCGCCGGCCCGGGTGCGCACCCGGCCTGGGACGGCGACCTGTTGCGCGCAGACGAAGTCTTCGTTACCGGTATCGGCTCGTCGACGACCTATCCCGACTACAAGCCCGCCCCCTTCATCGTGCAGTCCACGGCGCAGGGCGTCGACCTCGTCACGGTCGTCACCGAAGGCATCTTCAGCTACTGCAGCTTCAAGGTGAAGATCGACACCGATCGCTATCTCGGACCGGAGCAGGCGAACGTGCGTTGCAAGGGCGAAGTCGTCGGCCACGTGACCACCGCCGAATACGGTTCGCAGATGCTGTCGCTCGGCGGCGTGCACCACCTCACCGGCGGCAGCAAGAAGGAAGGCCGGGTCACTCTCGAGATGATGGAAGGTCTCGGCAACAAGGGCGCGGTCGAACTGTCGATCGACGGCGGCGCCCAGCTCGTCGTGCAGGCGGGGCGCGCGCCGATCGTCGACGGGGTCGAGGAGTCGCGGATGCGCGTCGGCTGCGGTTCGGCGACCGTCGGCATCTTCGCGAAGCAGATGGCGGCGCTCGCCGACGAGGTGATCGTCGTCGACGACCACATCACCGGCGTGCTCTCCGAACACCAGGCCGGACGCTGCCTCGACATGCGTCGCTCCGGCGTGCGCTTGCGCGGCCGCAAGTCGACGCCCGGCCGTTACTTCCAGGTCGCGAATCCGGGGACCGGTTGGGGCGGGACCGACATCGCGGATCCGCTCGCGATCATCGAGACCTGGGATCCGGCGACTGCCTGGCCCGGCCTGCGTCTCCTGATGACGTCGACCACCGGCGAGCATGCGTCCTGGTACGTGCTCGACGACGCGCTCGTTCCGCGCGAGGCCGAGCTCCCGGTCGCCGCGCAGCAGGTCATCGCGCGCATCACCGAGAACTGCGAGCCGTCGCAGTCGACGGTGCTCTTCCTCGGCGGCGCGGGCGGGAGCCTGCGCGCGGGCGTGACCGAGAACCCGGTCCTGCTCACGCGCGCGATCAAGCGCGCGCTCGTCAACGTCACGTGCGGCGGCGCGCCGGCGTATGTCTGGCCGGGCGGCGGCATCACCGTGATGGTCGACGTGATGCGGATGCCCGACCGCAGCTTCGGCACGGTCCCGACGCCGGCGATCGTCGCGCCGATCGAGTTCAGCATGACGCGCGAAGACTATCGTGCGCTCGGCGGCCACATGGACTACGTCCGGCCGCTCGCGCAAGTGCTCGCGACCGGCGCGTGGCACGACGACGGCGCGCCACCGGGCCGACGCTGGGTCCATCAGCCCGCGACCAACGCGTGGCCGCTCGGCCACGCACCGCTGCTCGGCTAGCCGATGACTGCCCGACGATCCCGGCTGAGCGACGGTCGCTGGCACTTCCAGCACGGACCGATCGACCTCGTGATCCAGGCCGACGGCGACACCGCGGCCCTCGCCGAGGCGCACGCGCACGCGTGGTCGCGCTTCGAGACGATCCTCGACGAACTCGTCGCCGAGCTGCCCCGCCTCAAGCGTCCCGTCGATGCGCGCGATCGGCCGCGCGGCGACGTCGCTCGTCGCATGGCCGACGCCTGCCTTCCGCACGCCGGCCGCTTCATCACGCCGATGGCCGCGGTCGCCGGCGCGGTCGCCGACACGATCGTCGCGAGCTATCGACGCGACGGCGTGCGTCGGGCGTCGATCAACAACGGCGGGGACATCGCGATCCATCTCGCGCCGGGGCAATCGTTCCGCATCGGCCTCGTCGCCGACCTCGCGAGCTTCGACGCGAGCGCGTGGAATGGCTCCGTCGCGGCGGACGCGACGTTCGAGGTCGATGCGTCGATGCCGGTCCGAGGCATCGCCACGAGCGGCTGGCGCGGCCGCAGCTTCTCGCTCGGCATCGCCGACAGCGTGACGGTCCTCGCCCGCACCGCGGCCGAGGCCGACGCGGCGGCGACGATGATCGCGAACGCGGTCGACGTCGACGACCCGCGCATTCTGCGAGCGCCCGCGTCGTCGCGGAAGGACGACTCCGACCTCGGCGACCGCCTCGTCACCGTCGGCGTGCCGACCTTGTCCGCCACGCTCGTCGACCGTGCGCTCGCGGCCGGGCTCGCCCATGCACAGGCACTGCGCTCGCGCGCACTGATCGAAGGCTGCATCCTGGCGTGCCAGGGCCGCTACGCTTCGACGTCGCTCAACGCGCTCGAGGGGTTGGCCGCATGATCGAGATCCGTCGCGTCTTCACGCACGTCGAAGACATCCATCACGAGTTCGGCCCCGTGGCGTCGACGCCGCTGCGGCGGGGCGTGATCGCGATCGTCGTCGCCAATCCCTATGCCGGCCGCTACGAGCCCGACATCCTGCCGATGATGGATGCGCTGACGCCGGTCGGCATCGACATGGCACAACGGTTGCGTACGGCGATGGACGTGCCGGTCGAACGCATCGAGAGTTACGGCAAGGGCGCGATCGTCGGCAGCGCGGGCGAGCTCGAGCACGGCGCGTTGTGGCATGTTCCGGGCGGCTACGCGATGCGCGAGTTGCTCGGATGGAAGGGCGATCGGGTGGCCTACGCGAAAGGGCAGGGCGAGACGAAGTCGGCTCAACCGGGCAACGCGCTCGCGATCGTCCCCGCGACGAAGAAGGTCGGCGGTCCCGGAACGATGCTCGACGTGCCGCTCACGCACATCAACGCGTCCTACGTCCGCAGCCACTTCGATGCCATCGAGGTCAAGGTACCCGGCGCACCGGCGGCCGACGAGATCGTGCTGGTGCTCGCGATGGCGACCGGTGCGCGCGTGCACGCACGCGTCGGCGGTCTCGCCGCGAAGGACAGCGCGCAATGGAACGGCCTGCGATGAGAGAGGAAACGAAACGATGACCGCGAAGATCCGCAAGCTCGTGGTCCAGGTCGACGAGACGCGCGTCGAGATGGGCCGCGCGATCACGCCGCCGACCCGTCGCGCACTGGCGATGGCCGTGATCGAGAATCCGTACGCGGGTCGCTACGAAGAGACGCTCGACGAACTGATCGCGATCGGCGAGGAGCTCGGCGGTCTGCTCGGCGACGAGTGCGTGAAGGCGCTCGGGATCGCGCCGTCCCAGGCCGAGAGCTACGGCAAGGCCGCGATCGTCGGCGAGGCAGGCGAGCTCGAGCATGCGGCAGCGATCCTGCATCCGAAGCTCGGCGCGCCGCTGCGCGCGGCGGTCGGGAAGGGCGCGGCCCTCGTGCCGTCCGCGAAGAAGCGCGGCGGCCTCGGCACCGCGGTCGATGTCCCGCTCGGCCACAAGGACGCCGCCTTCGTGCGCAGCCACTTCGATGCGATCGAAGCGCGCATCGCCGACGCGCCGCGCGCGAACGAGATCGTCGTCGCGGTCGCGGTGACGGATAGCGGCCGACCCTTGCCGCGGATCGGGGGCTTGCAGGTCTCCGAGATCGAAGGCAAGGATGGGTTGCGATGAGCATGATGCTTACTGCCGCACGGTTGTCATCCCGGCGAAGGCCGGGACCCGAGTTGCACCGATTCGCATGAAGTTAGGCCCCGGCCCTCGCCGGGGTGACATTCAATCAGCACAGGAGCCGCACCGATGAAATCCCTGCGACACATCCAAGCGACCGTCACCGCGGTTCTCGCCTTCGCGGCCCTGTCGACGCACGCGCAGTCCGTCATCCGCATCGGTGAGATCAACAGCTACAAGGCGCAACCCGCCTTCCTCGAGCCCTACAAGAAAGGCATGGACCTCGCGGTCGACGAGATCAACGCGGCCGGCGGCGTCGACGGCAAGAAGCTCGAACTGATCACGCGCGACGACAACGCGAGCCCCGGCGACGCGGTGCGCGTGGCCGAAGAGCTGATCTCGCGCGAGAACGTCAACGTGCTCGCCGGTGCCTTCCTGTCGAACACAGGCCTCGCGCTGACCGACTTCGCGAAGCAGAAGAAATTCTTCTACCTCGCCGGCGAGCCGCTGACCGACAAGATCATCTGGGGCGGCGGCAACCGCTACACCTTCCGTCTGCGCCCGGGCACCTACATGCAGGCGGCGATGCTCGTTCCCGAAGCGGCCAAGCTCAAGAAGAAGCGCTGGGCGCTCGTGTACCCGAACTACGAGTACGGCCAGTCGGCCGTCGCCGCCTTCAAGGAGTTGATGAAGGCCGCGCAGCCCGACGTCGAGTTCGTCGTCGAGCAGTCGCCGCCGCTCGGTCGGCTCGACGCGGGCAGCGTCGTCCAGGCGCTCGCCGACGCGAAGCCCGACGCGATCTTCAACGTGCTGTTCGGTGCGGACCTGTCGAAGTTCGTCCGCGAGGGCAACACGCGCGGGCTCTTCCAGGGTCGCGAGGTCGTCAGCGTGCTGACCGGGGAGCCCGAGTATCTCGACCCGTTGCGCGACGAGACGCCGAACGGCTGGATCGTCACGGGCTATCCCTGGTACGGCATCCAGACGCCCGAGCACAAGGCCTTCTTCCTCGCCTATCACGCGAAGTACAACGACTACCCGCGCCTCGGCTCGGTGGTCGGCTACACGATGATCAAGTCGCTCGCGGCCGGCATCAAGAAGGCGAAGGGCACCGACGCCGAGAAGCTGATCACGGCGTTCAGCGGCCTGGTCGTCGAATCGCCCTTCGGCAAGATCACGTATCGCGCGCTGGACCATCAGTCGACGATGGGCGCGTTCGTCGGCAAGACGAAGAACGACAAGGGCAAGGGCGTGATGGTCGACTACCAGTACTACGACGGCGCGAAGTTCCTGCCGAGCGACGCGGAGGTGAAGAAGCTGCGGGCGCCGGATTGAGGCGAACCACGAGAGTGGCCATCACCGAGGTCATCCCGGCGAAGGCCGGGACCCAATCGACGAGAAGCGCGCTTCTCGTCGTCGCCGCGAAGGCGGGGATCCAGTGTCGTTGACCTTGCGACGAACGATGCGACGGCACCGACGCCGCTGGGTTCCCGCCTTCGCGGGAACGACGAGTGAAGCGAGTGAGTGCTTCGTGCGCCCATGACCTTCTCGGCCCTCCTCGTCCAACTGCTCAACGGCCTCGCCGGCGCGTCCTCGTTGTTCCTCGTCGGCGCGGGCCTGTCGCTGATCTTCGGCGTCACGCGCATCGTCAACTTCGCGCACGGCTCGTTCTACATGCTGGGCATCTACCTCGCCTACACGTTCGTCGACCGGGCCGGCGGCGGCGGGTGGTTCTGGCCGTCGCTGATCGTCGCGTCCCTCGCGGTCGGCGTGATCGGCGCCGTCGTCGAGATGCTGCTGCTTCGTCGCATCTATCGCGCGCCCGAGCTGTTCCAGCTGCTCGCGACCTTCGCGTTGATGCTGGTCATCAAGGACGCGGCGTTGTACCTGTGGGGTCCCGAAGACCTGCTCGGACCGCGCGCCCCGGGCTTCACCGGCGCGATCGACATCCTCGGGCGTCGCTTTCCGAGCTACGACCTCTTCCTCATCGTCGTCGGACCGATCGTGCTCGGGCTGTTGTGGCTTCTGCTCACGAAGACGCGCTGGGGAACGCTCGTGCGCGCGGCGACGCAGGATCGCGAGATGGTGAGCGCGCTGGGCATCGACCAGGCGTGGTTGTTCACCGCGGTCTTCGCGCTCGGCACGATGCTCGCCGGTCTCGGCGGCGCGCTGCAGTTGCCACGCGAGCCCGCGAATCTCGGCCTCGACCTGTCGACGATCGGCGACGCGTTCGTCGTCGTCGTGGTCGGCGGCATGGGCTCGATCCCCGGCGCCTACGTCGCCGCGCTGCTGATCGCCGAAGTCAAGGCGATCTGCGTCGGCATCGGGAGCGTCGACGTCTTCGGCATCGCGTTCTCCTTCTCGAAGCTCACGCTCGTCGTCGAATTCCTCGTGATGGCGGTCGTCCTCGTCGTGCGACCTTGGGGCCTGCTCGGCCGACCGCAGTCCGTGTCGCGCAGCGCGGCACCGCCCGAAGCGCCGCTGCGTCGCGCGCAACGGCCGGTGCAGGTCGCCGCCCTCGTGTTCCTCGTCGCCCTGCTCGCGTGGCCGTTCGTCACCGCGAGTTCGCCCTATCTCACCGTGCTCGCGATCGACCTGCTCACCGCGACGCTGTTCGCGGTGAGCCTGCACTTCATCATGGGACCGGCCGGCATGCATTCCTTCGGTCACGCCGCCTACTTCGGCCTCGGCGCCTACGGTGCCGCGCTGTTGGTACGTGCCGCCGGAATGCCGATGGAGGTCGCGCTGATCGCCGCACCGCTCGTCGCGGTCGTCGGCGGCCTCGTCTTCGGCTGGTTCGCGGTGCGCCTGTCGGGCGTGTATCTCGCGATGCTGACGCTCGCGTTCGCGCAGATCGTGTGGTCGATCGTCTTCCAGTGGGACGAGTTCACCGGCGGCAGCAACGGACTGACCGGCGTGTGGCCCGCCGGCTGGCTCTCCGACAAGCGCGCTTACTACTACCTCGCGCTCGCATTCGTCGTGCTCGGCGTGTCGGTCCTGCGCCGCGTGTTGTTCGCGCCGTTCGGCTATGCGATGCGAGCGGGTCGCGACTCGCCGCTGCGCGCCGACGCGATCGGCATCGACGTCAAGCGCGTGCAGTGGGTCGCGTTCATCGTCGCGTCGCTGTTCGCCGGACTCGCCGGCGCGCTGTACGCGTTCTCGAAAGGCAGCATCTCGCCCGACGCGATCTCCGTCGGTCGCTCGGTCGACGGTCTCGTGATGGTCCTGCTCGGCGGCATCCAGACGCTCGCGGGTCCGATCGTCGGCGCGATCAGCTTCACATGGCTGCAGGACACGGTCGCGCGCAACACCGACTACTGGCGCGCGTTGCTCGGCGGCATCATCCTGTTCCTCGTCCTCGTCTTCCCGCGAGGCATCGCGGGCTCGATCGCCCAGTTGTCCGAGCGCTGGCTGCCGAGAGGCGGACGCGCATGAGCCTGCTGACCGTCACCGGGCTCGACAAGCGCTTCGGCGGCAACCGCGCCGTCGACGGCGTGAGTTTCTCGCTCGACGCGGGCGAGCTGCTCGCGCTGATCGGGCCGAACGGCGCAGGCAAGTCGACCACCTTCAACATGGTCAATGGCCAGCTCGCGGCCGACGCGGGTTCGATCGTGTTCGACGGACACGAGCTGATCGGCCGGAAGCCGCGCGCGATCTGGAAGCTCGGCGTCGGCCGCACCTTCCAGATCGCCGAGACCTTCGCGTCGTTGACGGTCGTCGAGAACGTGCAGATGGCGTTGCTCTCTTCCGACGCGAAAATCTACACGTGGTGGAAGTCCGCGGCCGCGCATCGCCGCGACGATGCGCTCGCCCTGCTCGCGCAGGTCGGCATGCAGCAACAAGCCGATCGCCCGACGAGCGAACTCGCCTACGGCGACATCAAGCGCGTCGAACTCGCGATCGCGATGGCGAACGAACCCAAGCTGTTGCTGATGGACGAGCCCACGGCCGGCATGGCGCCGCGCGAGCGCAACGAGCTGATGGCGTTGACGAAGCGCCTGGTCGTCGAGCGCCGGATGGCGGTCCTCTTCACCGAGCACAGCATGGACGTGGTGTTCGCGTACGCGGACCGCATGATCGTGCTCGCGCGCGGCCGCCTGATCGCGGAAGGCAAGCCCGCGGAGATTCGCGACCATCCGAAGGTGCAGGAGGTGTACTTCGGGTCGGGCCGGACCTTCGAGAAGGTGAAGGCGGAGGTGGCGGCGTGAAGGCGGCGGTTGGTCACGCGGCGACAAGCGGCGCGCTCCTCGAAGCCCGCGCCCTCGACGCCTGGTACGGCGCGGCCCAGATCCTCTTCGACGTCGACCTCGACGTGAACCGCGGCGAGGTCGTCGCGCTGATGGGTCGCAACGGCGCGGGCAAGTCGACGACGCTGAAGACGTTGATGGGGATGCTCGCGAAGCGCCGCGGCACGATCCGCTTCCTCGATCGCGACGTGTCGAAGGCGGAACCGCACGATGTCGCACGCCTCGGCCTCGGCTACGTGCCGGAGGATCGGCGCGTGTTCGCGGATCTCACGGTCCTGGAGAATCTCGAGGTCGGGCGTCAACCGCCGCGACGGTGGTTCGACGGCACGGCGGCCCCCGCCTGGACCGAGGCGAAGCTCTTCAGGCTCTTCCCGAATCTCGGCGAGATGCCGGATCGACCCGGCGGCCGCATGAGCGGCGGCGAGCAGCAGATGCTGACGGTCGCACGCACGCTGATGGGCAATCCGTATCTCGTGCTGCTCGACGAACCGTCGGAAGGTGTCGCCCCGGTCATCGTCGAACAGATGGCGCACATGATTCTCGAACTGAAGTCGGCGGGCGTGAGCATCCTGCTGTCCGAACAGAACATGCACTTCGCGGAGCTCGTGTCCGATCGCGCGTACGTGCTCGAGAAGGGACAGATCCGCTGGCAGGGCACGATGGCGGCGCTGGCCGAGGCCGAAGACATCCGGCGGGCCTACCTGAGCGTGTGATCCATGGAGAACCACGATGACCAAGACCATCCGAACCGTCCTCGCGTTCGTCGCGGGCGTCTTGAGCTGCGCCGTCGCGATGTCCGCTGAACTCGTCCCGACATCGAAGTCGGCGCTGATCGTCGTCGACGTCCAGAACTGCTTCGTCGAAGGCGGGTCGCTCGCGGTGAAGGACGGCCTCGCGGTCGTGCCGATCATCAATCGCATCGCGCCGCGCTTCGCGAACATCGTCGTCACGCAGGACTGGCATACCCCGGACCATGCGTCCTTCGCGAGCAGCCATCCCGGGAAGAAGCCGTTCGAGACGACGCGGATGCCATACGGCGAACAGGTCTTGTGGCCCGATCACTGCGTGCAGGGCACCGAAGGCGCGGCGCTCGTCAAGGACCTGGACCTGCCCACCGCGCAACTGATCATCCGCAAGGGCTTCCATCGCGACGTCGACAGCTACTCGGCGTTCGAGGAAGCCGATCACAAGACCTCGACCGGCCTCGCCGCGTATCTGAAGGCGCGCGGCATCGACACGGTTTACGTCGTCGGTCTCGCGACGGACTTCTGCGTTGCCTGGACCGCGCTCGACGCGCGCAAGGCCGGCTTCAGGACCGTGCTGATCGAGGACGCGACGCGCGCGATCGACCTGAACGGATCGCTGGCCGCATCGAAGGCGGCGATGAAGAAGGCCGGCGTGACGACGATCACATCGGACGCACTCGTCGGCAAGGACTGACAGTGGACACGCGACACGTCGTGCTGACCGTCAACGGTCGGGACGAGACGCTGCAATTGACGAGCGCCGCGACCCTGCTCCACGCGCTGCGCAACGACCTCGCGCTCAACGGACCGAAGTACGGGTGCGGCCTCGGCCAGTGCGGGGCGTGCACGGTGCTCGTCGACGGCGTGGCCGCACGCGCCTGCGTGATCCCCGCGCTCGCGATGGAGGGCCGTACGATCACGACGCTCGAAGGTCTTATGGTCGACGACCGCCTGCATCCGGTGCAGCAAGCCTTCATCGACGCGCAGGCGGCGCAGTGCGGCTATTGCCTGAACGGCATGATCGTCGCGACCGTCGCGCTGCTCGATGCGAACCCGCGGCCGAGCGGCGCGCAGGTCACGGACGCGTTGTCCCACAACCTGTGTCGCTGCGGCACCCACGTCGAGATCGTCGATGCCGTGGCACGTGCCGTCGCATCGGTCGACGCCGCTTGATCACATCTTGTGTTCATGCATCGCGTCGCTCGCGCCGCGTTCCTGCACGTTGAGTTCGACGTCGACGCGGCCCGCATGTTCGAACGTCAGCGTCACCGGGATCTTGTCACCGAGCTTGAACGGCGCCTTCACGCCGACGAGCATCAGGTGGTAGCCGCCACCCGGAGCCATCGCGACGCGCGCCCCGACGGGCAGGTCGAGCGCGGGCACGGCGCGCATGCGCATCACGTCGCCTTCCATCGTCATCGTGTGGATCTCGACATGGTCGGCAGCGGGCGACGTCGCGGCGACCAGGCGATCGGCCGTATTGCCCTTGTTGACGATCTCCTTCAGATAGCCCGCGCCGGTGCGCGCGCCGGGCGGCGTCGGCGTCGCGTACGGGTGGGCGATCTCGATCGAGCCGATCGTGTAGCCGTGAGCGGAGGCGATCGTCGTGAGGACGGTGAGGGCGAGTGCGAGCAGAAGGCGTTGCATGAGAGAGTCCTCGAAAAAGTATTTCACGCGTCACAGGTCGTAGCCGACTTCGGCGACGAACGTGCGCTTCGGATACGGGTGGAAGGCCCAGTAGGTTCGGTCGTTGAAGTTGTCGATGCCGAGCGATCCCGTCCAGTGTCGATCGAAGCGGTAGCGCACGCGCGCATCGAAGACGAGGAACGGCGAGAAGCCCGTGTAGCTCGCGCCGTTCGGATCGCTGTTGTCGAGCGTGGCGTACTGCTTGCCGCTATAGCGCGCGCCGAGCGTCGCGCTCACCGCGTCGGTCGCGCGCCACGTCACGTAGGCGGCTCCGCGCCAACGCGGCACGCGCGGCTGTTGCTTGTCGATCGCGGCGGGAAACTGCGCGTCGGCGACGATCTTCGAGTCCGCGTAGGTCACGCTCGCCGCGAAGTCGATCGAAGACAACGGCCAGCCGCGCGAGGACCCCGCAAACTCGAGCCCGTTCGTGCGGATACGATCGACGTTCTGGATGTTGGTCACGTTCGGCACGACGTTCACGTTCGTCTGCGAGTAGAGCGCATCGTGCGTGAGCTCGTGGAAGTAGGTCAGGCGCGCGGAGGCGCGGGCCCAGGAACGTTCGACGGTCGCCTCGATCGTGTTGGAGCGTTCCGGTCGCAGGCTCGGATCGTTGTTCGCGATCACGTTGTCGACGATCGCGCCCTGGTAGAGCTCGGACACCGTCGGAAAGCGCAGCGCGTGTCCATACGAGCCGCGCAGCTCCCACCCCTCGAAGCCGGTGAAGCCCACCGCGGCTTTCGGCGAGATGGCCTGCTGCCGCCGTGCGGCGTATCCGAACGCCGTCGAAGCGTTCGCGATCAGGCCGTCGTGCGCCGTCCAGCGTTCGGCGCGCGCACCGACGATCGCCTTCCACTCGGGCGCGAAGCGCCACGCGTCCTGGAGCCAGAGGCTCGTGAGATCGGTGTCGCCGTCGAAACGCGAGACCGGCGCGACGGGTCCGTCGGAGAGCCAGTTGCCGGTCGCGCTCACGCGCGTGCGCAGCTTGAACGCGTCGCGCTGCACCCCGCCCTCGACGACGTGGACGTTCGACGCCGGGTCGGGGCGCCACACGAACCTCGCGGCGAGCGTCGACCACCCGCTACCGCGCATGTCGGTGATCGTCCCGGCACCCGGCGTGCTCGCCGAGTTCACGACGACGGTCGGCGTGCGGACCTCGTCCTTGTTCTCGTCGTACAGGCTCGCCGCGAGCGAGAAGTCGAACGTCGACTTCGTGTCGCTCTTCAAGGTCAACGCGTGCGTCACGTGTTCGAGCGCGCCGCGCGTCGGCGCGAAGTCCGACGGCGTCAGGGCGTACGTGAGCCCGTTGATGGCCACGCGACCGCCGGTGACCCGCTTGTCGTTCGCGTCACGGAGATACGACGTCGTCGAGCGGACCGAGTCGTTGCGCCACACCGCGAAGAGATAGGTGAGGCGCATGTCCGGGGTGATGTCGAGCGCGATCTTCCCCTTCGCCTGGTCCTGCGTCGTATGCGTCTGCGTCGTCGAGCCGAGGATCCACCAGTTCTGGTTCTTCGGGTTCTGGTCGAAGACCGCGCCAGTCACCGGCACGCCGCCGCCGTTCGCGACGCCCGTCGAGACGAGCCGGTTCGCGAAGCTGAGCGGCTGTCCCTCGCTGTCGAGGCGATTGACGTCGACCCACCACGACACCGGACCGGAGCGACTGCCGATCGCGGCGCTCCCGCCGCCGGTTCCGTAGTGACCTTCGGACGCGTAGACGTCGTGGAAGTGCGACGTCGTTCCCAGGAGCTTGACGTGGGCTTCCGTCTCGCGCGGCATTCGCGTGACGTACTCGACGACGGCTCCGACCGAATTGCCCGGGTAAGCCGCGGAGTACGGACCGTACAACACGTCGACGCGTTCGATCTCCTCGGGCGAGACGAGACCCCAGCGCGGCGTGAAGGTCGCGCCGTTGCCGAGCAGGTTCGACAACAGGATGCCGTCCGCATAGACGAGCGAGCGCGCGCTGTTGCCGGTGCCCGACGCGCGCGAGCCCAGCACCGCGTGGTCGTAGTCGCCGATGTAACGCTTGCGGATGTTGAGACTCGGAAAGTACTTGAGCACGTCCTCGGCGTCGGTCGCGTTGATCCGCGTGTCGATCTCGTCGCGCGTGATGCTTTCGATCGTCGTCGGGATCTCGACGGGAATCGACGACGGACGCGAACCGGTCACGGTCACGCGGTCGAGGGCGCGCGTCGGCGCGTCGTCGGCGGACGCGGACTGCAGCGCGAGGCACGACGCGATGCCGTGGACGAAGAAGCGAACAAGGAAGCGAGCGACGAAGCGACGGGACGCGCGCGAACACGACGAGGAACCCAAGACGAACTCCTGACCGGACGACGAACGGCGATGTCGCGAACGGACGCGCGACACGACGAGCCCCGCGAGCGGGGCGACGGTTCAGGAAACGAGCGGTGGTGCTCTCGGCGGGAACGGAGAGCCGACGAGTGCGGCGATGTGCGCGCTCTCGGCGCGCGCGTGCGGCGTGGCGTCGGGACGGTCCGCGGACGGCGTCCACAGGAAGGCGGTCGGCGGAGCACCCGCCGGCAGGCACAGCGGACAGTGCGCGCCGTGAGACGCGGCGTTCGACGCGTCCATCGGCACGCCGGCGTCGTCGACCGCGATGAAGTGATCGCCGCGCGCCGAACAGAGGCGCTCGTAGGCCTGACCGTGGACGAGCGGCGACAGCAGCGTGACGAACAAGGTCGCGACGAACAGCGCGAGTGCACGCGCCGCGCGAAGACGGAAGCTGCGTGCGACGGACCGGGAGTCGACCATGGCGCGGCATGATACGCGCGGCGTCGACGCGGGTCGACGTCGACTCGGCACGCGTCGCGACTTCCGCGCGGCGAACGGCGTGTTGCTCGTGTTGCGAACGGTCGGTCCGCCGATCGCGCCGCCGCCCGGTCAGCCGACCACGGTCGTGGCCGACCCGGACGAGGGCGACGAGATCCTGCTGTCCGTCTGGGACGACGGCACGATCGTCGCGCTGCACGGCCATGTCGACCTCGGGACCGGCATCCGCACGGCGCTCGCGCAGATCGTCGCGGAAGAGCTCGACGTCGCGCTCGGACGGGTGACGATGGTCCTCGGCGACACCGCGACCGCGCCGAACCAGGGTGCGACGATCGCGAGCGCGTCGATCCAGATCCACGCGGCGCCGTTGCGCATCGCGGCCGCGCAGGCGCGTGCCTGGCTCGTCGCGCGCGCGGCCGAAGTCCTCGGCGTCGGCCGCGATGCGCTGATCGTCGACGACGGCATCGTCGCGCCGCGCGACGGCTCGTGTCCCGGCGTCGACTACGCGACCCTGGTCCGCGGTGCACACGTCGAGCTGATGCTCGACGTCGCGACGCCGCTCAAGCGGGTCGAGGCGCATCGCGTCGTCGGCCGTTCGTTGCCGCGCGTCGACATCCCCGCGAAGGCGACGGGCGAGCTCGTGTTCGTCCACGACCTGCGCGTGCCCGGCATGCTGCACGGTCGCGTCGTGCGTCCGCCGTATCACGGCGCGGACCACGGCGATTTCATCGGCAACACGCTCGACGCCGTCGACGAGGCTTCGATCGCCGATGTGCCGGGCGTGCGCGCGGTCGTCGTGATCCGCGACTTCGTCGGCGTCGTGTGCGAGCGCGAAGAGCATGCGGAGCTCGCGGCGGCGCGACTGGTCGTTCGTTGGAAGCCCTGGCCCGGCCTGCCCGCGACCGACGACATCGGGGCGGCGTTGAGCGCGAACCCGTCGACGCCGCGCCAGCTCGTCGACGAGGGCGATGTCGACGCCGCGATCGCGTCCGCCACGACGCCGCTCGCCAGCACCTACCTGTGGCCTTATCAGATGCATGCGTCGATCGGGCCCTCGTGCGCGGTCGCCGCCTGGCGCGACGATGCATCGCTCACGGTGTGGGCCGGCACGCAGAACCCGCATGTCCTGCGGGCCGACCTCGCGACGCTGATGCACGTGGCGGCGACATCCGTTGAGATCGTGCGCATGGAAGCCGCCGGCTGCTACGGCCGCAACGGGGCGGACGACGTCGCCGCGGACGCCGCCCTGTTGTCGCGCGCGGTCGGCGCGCCGGTGCGCGTGCAACTCACGCGCGAGCAGGAACACCTCTGGGAACCGAAGGGCGCGGCGCAGTGGATGACGGTCCGCGGCGGGCTCGACGCGGACGGGCGGGCGAGCGCCTACGACTTCGCGACCTCGTATCCGTCGAACGGCGCGACGACGCTCGCGCTGCTATTGACGCGTACGGTCGAGCCGCTCGCGCGCGCCTACGAGATGGGAGACCGCACCGCGCGACCGCCCTACGACTTCGGTCATCTGCGCGTCACGGTCAACGACATGGCGCCGATCCTGCGCGCGTCCTGGCTGCGCGGCGTCTCGGCCTTGCCGAACTCGTTCGCGCACGAGTCCTTCATCGACGAATGCGCGACGGCGGCCCACGCGGACCCGGTCGCGTACCGACTCGAGCATTTGTCCGATCCGCGCGCGAAGGCGTTGCTCGAGGCCACCGCGAAGAAGGCCGGCTGGATCGTCCACACCGAGCCGCGCGGGCAGGGCGCGACCGGCGACGTGCTGCACGGGCAAGGCGTCGCGTACGCGCGCTACATGCACAGCGCATGGCCGGGCTTCGGCGCCGCATGGTCCGCCTGGGTCGCGGACGTCGACGTGCATCGCGTGACCGGCGAGGTCCACGTCAAGCGCGTCGTCGTCGGACACGACGCAGGCCTGTTGATCAACCCCGCAGGTGTCGAGCATCAGATCCACGGCAACGTGATCCAGACGACGAGCCGCGCGTTGAAGGAACGCGTGCGGACCGACGTCGCGACGCATGCCGTCGCGTCGCGCGAATGGGGCAGCTATCCGATCCTGTCGTTCCGCGACGTGCCGGTCATCGAGGTCGTGTCGATGCCGCGGCCGGGCGACCCGCCGCTCGGCGCCGGCGAGTCCTCGTCGGTGCCGGGCACGGCCGCGATCGCGAACGCGATCTTCGACGCGACCGGCGTGCGCTTTCGCGCGCCGCCGTTCACGCCGGAGGTCGTGCGGGTCGCGCTGAATCCGCTGCCGGACGACACGAGGCGTACGGATCGCATGGCGATACCCCCGCCGTCGTCGCGCCGGCCGCGCTCGTCGCGCGTGCCCGATCGTTCGACGCTCTCGCGCTGGTCCCGGCGGGCGCTGCTGGTCGCGACCGGTGCCGTCGGAACGGTCGTCGCCGTGCTCGGCATGCGGTCCGCGATCGCACCCGTCGAGCGCATCGATCCGTACATCTTCGCGGAGTCCACGATCGCGCGCGGCCGCGCGCTCGCCGCGATCGGTGACTGCGTCGGTTGCCACACCGCACCCGGCGGGGCGCCGAATGCGGGCGGGCTCGCGATCGAGACGCCGTTCGGCGTCGTCGTCGGGACGAACATCACGCCCGACGTCGAGACCGGCATCGGCGCATGGTCCCTCGTCGCGTTCCAGCGCGCGATGCGCGAGGGCATCGCGCGTGACGGACGTCACCTCTACCCGGCGTTCCCGTACACGTCGTTCACCCACCTGCGCGACGACGACCTCGCGGCGCTCTACGCGTACCTGATGACGCAGCCCGCCGTGCGCAACGTCGTGCCGGAAACGCGGCTCGCGTTCCCGTTCAGCGTGCGGCCCTTGCTCGCCGCGTGGAACGCCCTCTACCTCGCTCCGGGTCCCCTGCGGATCGACGAGTCGCAGAGCGACGCGTGGAACCGCGGACGCGCCCTCGTCGACGGCGCGGGGCATTGCGGGGCTTGCCACACCGATCGCAATGCGCTCGGCGCCGAGCGCGACGATCGTTACCTGTCGGGCGCGATCGTGAAGGGCTGGGAAGCGCCCGCGCTCAACGGCCTCGGCCGTGCGCCGGTCGCGTGGACCGAGGCGGCGTTCTTCGATTACCTGCGCCAGGGCTACAGCGCAGAGCACGGCGCGGCGACGGGGCCGATGGCGCCGGTCGTCGATGAACTGCGGGCCGCGTCGGACGACGACGTGCGCGCGATGGCGCATTACCTCGCGTCGCTGGGCCCGGGCGAACGCCTGGTCGACGCGACGCAGGTCGTGACGGCGGCGCGCGCGTCCGCACCCTTGCCGGACGCGAACGAGCGCTTCTTCGCGTCGGCCTGCGGTGCCTGCCACCACGACGGCGACGGGCCGCGGCTCATCGGCGCCAACGTCCCGCTCGCGCTGTCGACGAAGCTGCATTCCGATCGGCCCGACAACCTCGTCCGGACGATCCTCGACGGCGTGCGTGCGCCGGCCACGCGCGAGGTCGGCTTCATGCCGTCGTTCGCGGCGGCGATGGACGATCGGCAGATCGTGGATCTCGTGCGGTGGATGCGGGCGCGGTATGCGCCGGAGCGCTCGCCCTGGATGGACCTCGAGGCGGAGGTCGCGCGATTGCGAGCGTTGTCCGAGTGAGCTGTCACGCCGGCGGAGGCCGGGGCCCAATTCCGTCGACCAACGAGCTTGCGAAATTGGGTCCCGGACTTCGCCGGGATGACGAGCTTGCCTCCCGCATAATCCCGCCCCTTCCGATTTGACGCCAACCCCGTGTCCCTCCGCCGTTCCGACTTCGACTTCGACCTCCCCGACGAACTCATCGCGCAGCACCCGCTCGGCGAGCGTTCGGCGAGTCGCCTGTTGTGGTCGCGTGACGACGGCCTCGAGGATCGATTGATCACCGATCTGCCGTCGCTGCTCGGCCCCGACGACCTGCTCGTCTTCAACGACACGCGCGTGTTGAAGGCGCGGCTCGTCGGGACCAAGGAGAGCGGAGGCCGCGTCGAAGCGCTTGTCGAACGCATCGAAGGACCGAGGCGCGCGCGCGTGCAGCTGCGCGCGAGCCACAACCCCCGGCTCGGATCGACGATGCGCTTCGGCGAGGCGACCGCGACGATGGTCGAGCGTGCCGACGACTTCTTCGTGCTCGACTTCGATCGCGACGTCGACGTCGTCCTCGACGCGCACGGCCAGTTGCCGCTGCCGCCGTACATCACGCATGCGCCGGACGCGAGCGATGCCGAGCGCTACCAGACCGTGTGGGCGCGCGTGCCCGGCGCCGTCGCGGCGCCGACCGCGGGACTCCACTTCGACGACGCGCTGCTGGCGGCGATCGCCGCGCGCGGCGTGCGCAGCGCGGCGCTCACGCTGCACGTCGCCGCGGGCACGTTCGTGCCGGTGCGCGTCGACGACTTGTCGCAGCACGTGATGCACGAGGAGCGCTACGACATCCCGCGAGCGCTCGTCGACGCGATCGACGAGACGCGTCGCCGCGGCGGACGCGTCGTCGCGGTCGGGACGACGAGCCTGCGCGCGCTCGAGTCGTCCGTCGACGCGGACGGCCGCGTGCAGGCGGGCGAACGCGGCACGCGCCTGTTCATCACGCCGGGCTATCGCTTCCGCGTCGTCGACCGGCTCGTGACGAACTTCCATCTGCCGCAGTCGACGCTGCTGATGCTCGTCTCGGCCTTCGCCGGCATCGAGCGCATCCGCGCCGCTTACCGCCATGCGATCGCCCAGCGCTACCGCTTCTTCAGCTACGGTGACGCGATGCTGATCGAGCCCGAGGTCCGGCGATGCGGATGATCTACGAACGCCTCGCCGTCGACGGAGCCGCACGACGCGGTCGCGTCACGCTCGCGCACGGCGTCGTCGACACGCCGGCGTTCATGCCGGTCGGCACCTACGGCGCGGTGAAGGCCGTCACACCGGACGAACTCGTCGCGCTCGGCGCCCAGATCATCCTCGGCAACACCTTCCACCTGTGGCTGCGACCGGGCCTCGACGTCGTCGGGAAGTTCGGTGGCCTGCACGGCTTCATCGGCTGGGACAAGCCGATGCTCACGGACTCCGGCGGCTTCCAGGTCTGGAGCCTCGGGGCGATGCGGAAGATCGCCGAGGAAGGCGTCGCGTTCGCGTCGCCGGTCAACGGCGACAAGCTCTTCCTCACCCCGGAAGAGTCGATGCGCATCCAGCACGGCTTGAACGCCGACATCGTGATGGTGTTCGACGAGTGCACGCCGTACGAGACCGGGGGCGTGCCGACGTCGCTCGACGACGCGGCGACGTCGATGCGCCTGTCGTTGCGCTGGGGGCGCCGGTCGCGCACGGAATTCGATCGACTGCGACATGACCGCCTCGCGAACGGAAACGCGCTGTTCGGGATCGTGCAGGGCGGCATGCACGAGGTCCTGCGCGACGAGTCGCTGGCGGGCCTCGTCGACATCGGCTTCGACGGCTACGCGATCGGCGGCCTGTCGGTCGGCGAGCCGAAGGAGGACATGCTGCGCATCCTCGACCACGTCGCGCCGCGCATGCCCGAGGGCTACGCGCGTTACCTGATGGGCGTCGGCACGCCCGAGGACCTCGTCGACGGTGTGCTGCGCGGCATCGACATGTTCGACTGCGTGATGCCGACGCGCAACGCGCGCAACGGCTGGCTGTTCACGCGTTTCGGCGACCTGAAGCTGCGCAACGCGCGCTTCAAGGACGACCCGCGTCCCATCGACGAGACCTGCGGATGCCCGACGTGCGCGCGCTATTCGCGCGCCTACCTGCATCACCTCGGCCGCGTCGGCGAGATCCTCGGCGCGCGGCTGAACACCTTGCACAACCTCTTCTACTACCAGTGGTTGATGCAGGGGCTGCGCGACGCGATCGCGGCGGGGACGCTCGCGGACTTCGTCGCGCGCTTCCGCCAGGAACGGGGCCGCGGCGTATGAGGCCCGCGCGGCTCGGGCTCGCGCGGCTCGCGCTCGCCTGCGGGTGCGCACTGGCGGCGGGCTGCTCCTACGTCCAGTCCTTTCTTCAGCCCTATCTCGCGCCGCCCGTCGCGCGTGCGGGCTACGTCGACCCGCGCCTCGAGTTCACGGCCGCCGACGCCGCGGCGATCGATCCGGGCTCGCTCGCGTCGGCGAAGCGGCTCGCGTCGCGGCGACATCCGCCCGCGCGCGAGATCGCCGAGTACGAACTCGAGATCGCGCTCGACGGAGCGGTGTTGAGCCGCACCGTCGTGCAGATCACGCCGCTCCCTGACGGGCTCGACCTCGTGCGCCATCCGATCCCCGGCGAGTCGCCGGGCGACCCGGCCGAGATGGAAGCCTCGGTCGGCATCGCGGGCGCGATCAGCGTCGTGCGTTGGCGGGGCGTCCTCGGTGTCGACCGGAAGAAGCCGCGCACGGCCGCGCGCATCGTCGGCGTCGAAGGCGAGCCGTTCGGCGTTTCCGCCGCGGCGTGGACGATCGGCATCGACCGTCAACGGGGCGCCACGAGCTACAAGACCTGCAACGCGGTGGGCACGGCCGACGCGGCGAGCGTGCACGCGTCGTTCACGGGGCGCGCGGTCCGCTATCGCTGTGCGACCGACGAGGTCGGCTTCGTCGAGTGGCTGTGGTTCGTCGAGTCGTTGCAACGCTACTTTCCCGGCGGCGCGTCGGTGCCGAACGAGGGGGAGGTCCTGCACCGGATCGTCGAAGTCCGATACCGGACGCCGGAATGAGACGAACGGGCTCGCACGACGGGCGGCGGAGGGCCGGTTCCTGCGAACGCGGTCGGACGGGTCGAGCGGCGAGCGCTTTCGGGCACGCGCCCGGAGCCGTTCCGACCCCCTGCTACAATCGCCGGCTAATTTTTTGACGGCCATTCGGTCCGTCGTCCGGAGTCCGCATCGTGTTCCTCATTTCCGACGCCTACGCGCAGGCGGCCACCACCACCGCGGCCGCGCCCGGCTTCTCCATCGAGCAGATGGCGCTGCCCGCGCTGATGATCGTGGCGTTCTATTTCCTCCTGATCCGCCCGCAGCAGAAGCGCGCGAAGGAGACGAAGGCGATGATCGACGCGCTGCAGAGCGGCGCCGAGGTGATCACGTCGGGCGGTCTGCTCGGCAAGATCAACAAGGTGACCGATCAATACCTCGTCATCGAGGTCGGCAGCGTCGCCGGCAGCGCGAACGGCGTCGAGATGACGATCCAGAAGTCGGCCGTCGCCGCGGTCCTGCCGAAGGGCACGATCAAGGCCATCTAGCCGTCCTGTCTTCCGCGCCATGAATCGCTACCCGCTCTGGAAGTACATCGTCATCGCGGTCGCGCTCGCGATCGGCCTCCTGTATGCGTTGCCGAACGTCTTCGGCGAAGCGCCGGCCGTCCAGGTGACGAGCGGCAAGGCGACGGTCAAGGTCGATGCGTCGATGATGAATCGCGTCGACGTCGCGCTGAAGCAGGCGAACATCGCGACGACCGGCACGTTCTTCGAGAACGGCGTCTCGCCGTCGGTGCGCGTGCGGGTCGCCGACAACGACTCGCAGTTGCGCGCGCGGGACGTGTTGCAGAAGGCGCTGAACCCGAACGCCGACGATCCGACCTATGTCGTCGCGCTCAACCTCATCGCGGATTCGCCGCGCTGGCTGTCGTCGATCCACGCGTTGCCGATGTACCTCGGGCTCGACCTCCGCGGCGGCGTGCACTTCCTGATGCAGGTCGACATGAAGAGCGCGCTCGCGAAGCGCGCCGACAGCCTGACCGGCGACGCGCGGACGCTGTTGCGCGACAAGAACATCCGCCACAACGGCATCACGCGCAGCGGCAACTCGATCGAGGTCGCGTTCAACGACGCGGACGTCGCCGCGAAGGCAAAGCCGGTCCTCGAGGACGGCCTGCCGGAGATGGCGATCGTCACGCAGGTCGACGGCGCGACGACGAAGCTCGTCGCGACCTATCGACCCGACGCGGTCCAGCGCGTCCAGGACAGCGCGCTCAAGCAGAACATCAGCACGCTGCACAACCGCGTGAACCAGCTCGGCGTGTCGGAGCCGGTGATCCAGCAACAGGGCGCGGATCGCATCGTCGTGCAGCTTCCGGGCGTGCAGGACACCGCGAAGGCGAAGGACATCATCGGCCGTACCGCGACGCTCGAGGCGCGACTCGTCGACGAATCGCCGGAGGCGCAGTCCGCCGCAGCGTCGGGCACGATCCCGTTCGGCGACGACCGCTTCATCGATCGCAACGGCGTGCCGCTGCTGGTCAAGAAGCAGGTGATCTTCTCGGGCGACAACCTGACGGACGCGCAGCCGGGCTTCGACGAGAACCAGCAGCCGGACGTGAACCTGAACGTCGACGCGAAGGGCGCGCGCTCGCTGCGCGACACGACGCGCGACAACATCGGCAAGCGCATGGCGCTGATCCTCTTCGAAAAGGGGAAGGGCGAAGTCGTCACGGCGCCGACGATCCAGAGCGAGCTCGGCAACCGCTTCCGCATCACCGGCCGCTTCACCGCGAGCGAGACGACCGACACCGCGCTGCTGCTGCGCTCCGGTGCGCTGGCGGCGCCGATGGAGATCATCGAGGAACGCAGCATCGGTCCGTCGCTCGGCGCCGACAACATCAAGCGCGGCTTCCTGTCGACGGTCTACGGCTTCGCGGCCATCGCCGTCTTCATGGTCGTCTACTACATGTTGTTCGGCGTGATCTCCGTCGTCGCGCTCGCGACCAACCTGTTGTTCCTGATCGCGCTGTTGTCGATGATCCAGGCGACGTTGACGCTGCCGGGTATCGCGGCGATCGCGCTCGCGCTCGGCATGGCGATCGACTCGAACGTGCTGATCAACGAGCGCATCCGCGAGGAACTGCGACAGGGCAAGTCGCCGCAGATCGCGATCTCGGAAGGCTACGAGCGCGCGTTCGCGACGATCGTCGACTCGAACATCACGACGCTGATCGCGGGCCTCGCGCTGCTGATCTTCGGCTCGGGGCCGATCCGCGGCTTCGCGGTCGTCCACTGCCTCGGCATCGCGACGTCGATCTTCTCGTCGGTCTTCGTGTCGCGCGGTCTCGTGAACCTGATCTACGGCCGCAAGAAGAAGCTGGCGAGCGTCGCGATCGGGCAGGTGTGGAAGCCGGACTCGGCGGCGAAAGCCGCGTGACCCTGTCATCCCGGCGCAGGCCGGGACCCAATGACGCGTTGAAGTTAAATTAGGTCCCGGCCTTCGCCGGGATGACATAGTCAGAGCTACGCAATGGAGTTCTTCCGCATCCGCCGCGACATCCCCTTCATGCGCCATGCGCTCGTGTTCAACGTCATCTCGTTGCTCACGTTCGTCGCGGCCGTCGTGTTCCTCGTCGCGCGCGGACTCAATTTCTCGATCGAGTTCACCGGCGGCGTCGTCGTCGAGAGCAGTTATTCGCAGCCGGCGAACATCGAGGCGTTGCGCGGCGCGTTGCAGGCCGTCGGGGTCGCCGAGCCGCAGGTCCAGAACTTCGGCACGTCGCACGACGTGATGCTGCGCCTGTCGCTGAAGGATGTCGCCGCCGCTGCCGCGATCGCGACGCCGGATGCGAAGCTCGACGCGAAGAAGCTCGAGGACGTCGTGCTCGCGAAGGGCGGTCCGGACGCGAAGATCACGCGCGTCGAGTTCGTCGGGCCGCAGGTGGGGCAGGAACTCGCGACCGACGGCGGACTCGCGCTGCTGTTCGTCGTCATCGGCATCGTGATCTATCTCGCGATCCGCTTCGAGTGGAAGTTCGCGGTCGCGGCGATCGTCGCGAACCTGCACGACGTCGTCATCATCCTGGGCTTCTTCGCGTGCTTCCAGTGGGAGTTCTCGCTGTCGGTGCTCGCGGCGGCGCTCGCGGTCCTGGGCTACTCGGTCAACGAGTCGGTCGTCATCGCCGACCGGATCCGCGAGAACTTCAAGAAGATGCGTCGCGCGAGCGTCGACCACGTGATCGACAACGCGATCACATCGACGATGAGCCGCACGGTCATCACGCACGGGCTGACCGAGACGATGGTGTTGTCAATGCTGTTCTTCGGCGGCCCGACACTGCACTACTTCGCGCTCGCGCTGACGATCGGCATCCTGTTCGGCATCTATTCGTCGGTGCTCGTGATGGCGCCGATCACGAAGTGGCTGGGCGTCAAGCGCGAAGACCTGGTCAAGCCGGTCAAAGAGAAGGTCGACGCGGTCGTCTGACCCTGCGGGCGTCCGTTCCCCACGCCACGCCCGCATGAATTTCAACCAGCTCCGCTTCGTGCGCGAGGCCGTGCGTCGGGACTTCAACCTGACCGCCGCGGCCGAGGCGCTGCATACGTCGCAACCCGGCGTGTCGAAGGCGATCCTCGAGTTCGAGGAAGAGCTGGGCTTCCCGATCTTCGTGCGCCAGGGCAAGCGGCTCACGTCGCTGACCGAGCCGGGGCGCGCCATCCTGCCGGCGATCGAACGCATCCTGCTCGAGGCGGAGAACCTCAAGCGCATCGGCCTGGACTTCTCGGCCCAGGAGTCCGGCGATCTCACGATCGCGACGACGCATACGCAGGCTCGCTACACGCTGCCGCGCATCGTGCAGGCCTTCCGGGCCGCGCATCCGGGCGTGCGCCTGTCGCTGCTGCAAGGCAATCCGCGCCAGCTCGCCGACATGGTCCTGCGCGGCGAGGCGGACCTCGCGATCGCGACGGAGGCGATCGCCGACGTCGACGGCCTCGTCAGCGTGCCCTGCTTCAACTGGGAACATGCGGTGATCGTCCCCCATGGTCACGCGCTCGTCGCCGCGACGAGCCGGCACGCGCTGTCGCTCGAACTCCTCGCGCGCTATCCGCTCGTGACCTACGACGCGGCCTTCGCCGGTCGCAAGCGCATCGACGAGGCGTTCGCGACCCGCAGGATCGCAGCGGACATCGTGCTCGCGGCGATCGATGCCGACGTCATCAAGACCTACGTCGAGGCCGGGCTGGGCGTCGGCATCGTCGCGAACATCGCGTACGACGCGCAGCGCGACACCGCGCTCGTCGCGATGCCGGCCGGCCACCTGTTCGGGACGCAGATCACGCACCTGGCCGTCAAGCGCGATGCGACGCTGCGCGGCTACGTGTACGACTTCATCGAACGCGTCGCGCCCGAGGTCGACCGCGCGATGATCGAGCGGCTGGTGCGCGGCGAGGCGCACGATGCGGGCGGGGATTATCAGCTATGACGATGGACGCCTTCAAGACCTTCATCTCGCTCCTCGCGCTCGTGAACCCGCTGGGCGCGATCCCGTTCTTCATCGGCTTCACGCTGACGAACACGCGACATGAGCGCCAGAGGATCATCCGCATGGCGTCGATCACCGTCGCGCTCGTGATCGCGATCACGACGCTCGTCGGCCAGCAGGTGATCGCGTTCTTCGGGATCTCCGTCAGCTCGTTCCAGGTCGGCGGCGGCATCATCATGCTGTTGATGGCGATCTCGATGATCAACGCGCAGCCGGGCGGCACGAAGACGACGCCGGAGGAGACGGTCGAGGGCGAGGAGAAGGAGAACATCGCCGTCGTGCCGCTCGCGATCCCGCTGCTGACCGGTCCCGGCACGATCAGCACCGTGATCATCTACGCCGACAAGGCCGATTCGATCTGGCAGACGACGAGTCTCGTCGTCAGCGGCATCCTGATCGGCCTGATCACGTTCGCGGCGCTGTCGGCGGCGTTTCCGATCAGCCGGGTGCTCGGCCGCACGGGAATCAACGTCGCGACACGGCTGATGGGCCTGATGCTCGCGGCCTTGTCGGTCGAGCTGATCGTCGACGGACTCGGGGCGATGCTGCCGGCGCTCAAGCACTGACGTGTCGTCCGCGCGCGACGACGAGAATGTCGTTGCGCCGATTCGCGCGAGTCAACAGAATACGGACTCACCCGCGGCGCCAGACGGCGGGGACCAGATCGAATCGGAGACGACGACGCGCACGCGTCATCCCCCATGCGCACCCTTGCTCGCATCGCCGCGACGATCCTCGTCGTCGCCTGTCCGCACGCGTTCGCGCAGGCGGCGACGCCCGCAACGACGCCCTTCGTCATCAAGTTCAGTCACGTGGTCGTCGCCGACACCCCGAAGGGTCGGGCCGCGGAGCGCTTCAAGCAGCTCGCCGAAGAGCGGTCGAAGGGCCGCCTGAAGGTCGAGGTCTATCCCAACTCGAGTCTCTACAAGGACAAGGAAGAACTCGAGGCGCTGCAGCTGAACGCCGTGCAGATGCTCGCGCCGTCGCTGTCGAAGTTCGGGCCGCTCGGCGTGAAGCAGTTCGAGATCTTCGACCTGCCTTATGTCTTTCCCGACGACGACGCGTTCCAGCGCGTCACGCGCGGCCCGATCGGGCAGCAGCTGTTCGGGCTGCTCGAGTCGCGCAACATCAAGGGCCTGGCCTACTGGAGCGGCGGCTTCCACGTGTTCTCCGCGAACAAGCCCTTGCGCACGCCGGCCGACATCAAGGGCCTGAAGATGCGCATCCCCTCGTCGAAGGTCCTCGAGGCCAACGAGCGCGCGCTCGGCGCGAACCCGCAGGTGATGGCCTTCTCCGAGGTCTACCAGGCGTTGCAGACCGGCGTGGTCGACGGCACCGAGAACATCCTGTCGACGTACACGTCGCAGAAGTACATCGAAGTCCAGAAGAACATCACGCTCACGTATCACACGCACACCGGCTACGCGGTCGTCATGAGCAAGATCTTCTGGAACAGTCTGCCGCCGGACCTGCAGGCGGTGGTGACGTCGTCGATCAAGGACGCGACCGATTACGAGCAATCGCTCGTGACGAAGGAGAACGACGAGGCGCTCGCGACGATTCGCGCCTCGGGCCGCGTCCAGGTCCTCGCGCTCACCGACGCGCAGCGCGCCGAATGGAAGAAGGCGATGTGGCCCGTCCACAAGGAAATGGAGTCGCGCGTCGGCGCGCCCTTGCTCGAGAGTGTCTACAAGGCGGCCGGCAGCGGCGCGCCCTGACGAAAGGATCGTGATGAAGAAGTCTGTCGTCTTTGCGGGTGCATGGCTGGTCTCGGCGCTCGCGTTCGCGCCCGCATTCGCTCAGCAACCGATCGTGATCAAGTTCAGCCACGTCGTCGCCGCCGATGCGCCGAAGGGCAAGATGGCCGAGCAGTTCAGGAAGCTCGTGGAGGAGCGCACGAAAGGGAAGGTGAAGATCGAGGTCTATCCGAACTCCACGCTCTACAAGGACAAGGAGGAGATGGAAGCGTTGCAGCTCGGCGCGGTGCAGATGCTCGCGCCGTCGCTCGCGAAGTTCGGTCCGCTCGGCGTGAAGGAATTCGAGGTCTTCGATCTGCCGTACGTCTTTCCCGACGAGGCGGCCTTCCATCGCGTCGCGGACGGACCGATCGGCGCCTCGTTGATGGCGAAGCTGGAGCCGAAGGGCATCAAGGGCCTCGGCTTCATCGACAACGGCTTCCACGCGATGGCCGGCAATCGTCCGATGAAGAAGCCGTCCGACTTCAAGGGGATGAAGATGCGCATCCAGTCGTCGAAGGTGCTCGACGCGCAGATGCGTGCGCTCGGCGCGATCCCGCAGGTGATGACCGCGTCCGAGGTCTACCAGTCGCTGCAGACCGGCGTCGTCGACGGCACCGAGGGCGTGCCGTCGGGTCTCTACACGCAGAAGCTGCACGAGGTCGCGAAGTACATGACGCTGTCGGACCACGGACACCTCGCATACGCCGTGATCGCGAACAAGAAGTTCTGGGACGGTCTTCCCGCCGACGTGAAGCCTCAGCTCGAGAGCGCGCTGAAAGACGCGATCGACTTCGGCAACGCGGCCGCGAAGAAGGACAACGCCGACGCCGTGACGGCGATCCGCGCGACCGGCAAGACCGAAATCACCGTGCTGACGCCGCAGCAGAAGGAAGAGTGGCGCCAGGTGCTGCTGCCGGTCCACAAGGAGGTAGAAGCCCGTATAGGCAAGGATCTGATCCAGAAGGTATACAGCACGACCGGTTTCGGCGGCGCCAAGTAGAGCCCCGGCCACGCGTTCAAAAACAGGAGAGAGATCCCATGAAAGTGCACCGCCTGCTCGCCGGCGCCGCGATGGTCGTCGCATCGTTCGGCACGTTCGCCCAGACCCCGATCGTGATCAAGTTCAGCCACGTCGTCGCCGCCGATACGCCGAAGGGCAAGGGCGCGGAGAAGTTCAAGGAGCTCGCGGAGAAGGCGACCGGCGGCAAGGTCAAGGTCGAGGTCTACGCGAACTCGGTCCTCTACAAGGACAAGGAAGAGATGGAGGCGTTGCAGCTCGGCGCGGTCCAGATGCTCGCGCCGTCGCTCGCGAAGTTCGGGCCGCTCGGCGTGAAGGAATTCGAGGTCTTCGACCTGCCGTACATCTTCCCGGACCGCGCGGCTCTCGAGAAGGTCGAGAACGGCCCCGTCGGCGCGATGCTCTTCAAGAAGCTCGAAAGCAAGGGCATCAAGGGACTCGCGTACTGGGACAACGGCTTCAAGGTGATGAGCGCGAACAAGCCGCTCCATACACCCGACGACTTCAAGGGCCTGAAGATGCGCATCCAGTCGTCGAAGGTCCTCGAGGCCCAGATGCGCGCGCTGAACGCCCTGCCGCAGGTGCTCGCGTTCTCCGAGGTCTATCAGGCCTTGCAGACCGGCGTCGTCGACGGCACGGAGAACCCGCCGTCGAACCTCTACACGCAGAAGATGAACGAGGTGCAGAAGTACGTGGCCGTCAGCAACCACGGCTACCTGGGCTATGCGGTCATCGTCAACAAGAAGTTCTGGGACGACCTGCCGGCCGACGTGCGCACGCAGCTCGAGGGTGCGATGAAGGAGGCGACGAAGTTCACGAACGACATCGCGGAGAAGGAAAACCTCGACGCGCTCGCGAAGGTCAAGGCGACCGGCAAGACGCAGGTCTACGACCTGACGGCCGCCGAGACCGCGGCCTGGAAGAAGGCGTTGCTGCCGGTCCAGGACGAGATGAAGTCGCGTATCGGCAAGGACACGGTCGAGGCGGTGCAAAAGGAAACGGGCGTCGCGAAGTGACGTGATCGGCGCGCGCGATGCGCGCCGTCACGTGATCCCCGCGAAGGCGGGGATCCAGTGTCTTTACGCCGGGGAGAACGACGCTGGGTTCCCGCCTGCGCGGGAACGACGGATGCGACAGAGGGAGCGTGATTTGATCAATAAATTCCTGAACCACTTGGAAGAGTGGCTGATCGCGAGCCTGATGGGCGCCGCGACGCTGCTGATCTTCGTCGCGGTGGTCCATCGCTACGCGTCGGGCATTCCGCACATCCAGGACTACGCGCTCAAGCTCAACCTGTCGTGGGCGCAGGAGCTTTGCATCTACATGTTCGTGTGGATGGCGAAGTTCGGCGCGGCCTATGGCGTCCGCGAAGGCGTCCACGTCGGCGTCGACGTGCTCGTCGCGCGACTGCCGGAAGACTGGCGCAAGAAGGGCGTCTACCTGGCGTTGTTCGGCGGCATGTTCTTCACCGCCATCATCGGCACGATGGGCTTCAAGTTCATCTGGGAGAACGGGATGCACTACGCCGTCTTCCATCTGCTCGGGATGGACACCGGCGACCTGCCCGAGGGCCCGACGACGCCCGACCTCGAGTGGCCGACGTGGTTCATCTACTCGGCCGTGCCGCTCGGCTCCTTCCTGATGTGCTACCGCTTCATCCAGGTGGCGTGGAACTTCTATCGGACCGGCGAGCTGCCCAAGCACGACGAGTCGAAGGTCGAGGGCATCGAGGACGTCGTCGACGATCCGAACCTGATCCCCGGCCTCGGCAAGGAAGCCAATCTGAAGGGGGCGCGATGAGCACCGGCACCACGACCGTCGGAGAAGCACCGCTCGAGCATCTCGGCTACGCGCCCTGGAGCAAGAAGAAGGCGGCGATCTGGCTGCTGTCGATCGTCGCAGTCCTGGTCGGCATCTCGATCTGGGGCGGCAACGTCGCGATCGTGTTCTGCCTCCTGATCGCGCTGATGCTGACCGGCATCCCGGTGTCGATCGCGCTGGGCCTCACCGTGCTGATGTTCCTTTTCCTGCTCACGCACGTGCCGGTCGAGGCGGTCGCGCTGAAGCTGTTCACCGGGATCGAGAAGTTCGAGATCATGGCGATCCCGTTCTTCATTCTCGCGGGCGGCTTCCTCACGCGCGGCGGCGTGGCCAAGCGGATGATCACGTTCGCGACGACGCTGGTCGGCCATTTCCACGGGGGCCTGGCGCTCGCCGGGATCATCGCCTGCGCGATGTTCGCGCTGGTGTGCGGTTCGAGCGTGGCGACGGTGGCCGCGATCGGATCGATCCTGTTGCCGGCGATGGTCAAGCAGGGCTATCCGATGAAGTTCGGCGCCGGCGTGATCATCACCGCGGGCTCGCTCGGCATCCTGATGCTGCCGTCGATCCCGAAGGTGATCTATGCGATCTCGACGAACACGTCGATCGGCGCGCTGTTCGTCGCGGGCCTGTTCCCGGGCCTGCTGCTGACCTTCATGCTGTGCACGACCACGTGGTATCTCGCGAAGAAGAACGGCTACCCGCGGCTGCAGCGCGCCACGCTGCGCGAGATCTTCGCGGCCTTCCGCGACAGCATCTGGGGCCTGCTGCTCGTCGTCATCATCATCGGCGGGATCTACAGCGGGCTGTTCACCGCGACCGAGGCCGCCGCGATGAGCGCGGTCTACTCGTTCTTCATCGCGGTGTTCGTCTACAAGGACTTGCCGCTGTCGGGCGTGCCGAAGGTGTTGCTGACGTCGGCGGCGCTGTCCGCGATGCTGCTGTACATCATCACGAACGCGACCTTGTTCTCGTTCCTGATGGCGCACGAGAACATCCCGCAGCAGATGGCCGACTGGATGCTCGGCCAGCATCTCGGCAAGGTCGAGTTCCTCGCGATCGTCAACGTGTTGCTGCTGCTCGCGGGCAACGTGATGGAGCCGTCGTCGATCATCCTGGTGTTCGCGCCGATCCTGCATCCGACGGCGATTCGCCTGGGGATCGATTCGGTCCACTTCGGCATCCTGATCGACGCGAACATGGAAGTGGGCCTGTGCCACCCGCCGGTCGGCCTGAACCTCTACGTCGCGTCGGGCATCTCGAAGATGAAGATCACCGAGCTCGCCGTCGCGGTGCTGCCATGGCTCGCGACGATGCTGGTCTTCCTCGTCATCGTGACGTATTGGCCGGACCTGTCGTTGTGGCTGCCGCGCGCGATGGGAATGATGAAGTAGGCACGTTGCGTAGGTTGACGGTAAGCGAAGCGCACCTCAACGTCTTCGACTCGGATGGCATGCCGACACGTCGGCCCACAACGCTGTGTCGCATCCGTGGTTCGCCACCGGAGTCGCATTCGTTGAGGTGCACTTCGTTTACCTCAACCTACGCTCCGCGGTATATCACCGGAACGTGACCTCGAGCGACGGAAGCGCGTCGTCGTACGAGGAGCGCCACGTCTCGCCGGCAGCGACCGGCCACGCGTCGGTCCACGTGCCGGTCGTGACGACGTCGCCCGGCAACAGCGACGGCGCGCCCGGGCACGTCGCGAGTTCGCGGACGAAGTGATGCAACGCGTGCAGCGGCCCGTCGAGCACGTTCGCCCCGGTGCCGGTGTCGACGACGGGAGTGTCCGACCCGCGACGAAGCGTCACGCGTGTCGCGGCGAGGCGTTCGTCGAAGGCGGCCCGATCGGTCGCGATCTCGCGGACGGGCGTTCGTCGACCGACGAGCAAGCGCGCGTGCAATGCGCCGTCGAGCACCCCCTCCGCGGCGGTGAACACCCAATCGCGCTTGTGGGACTGCACGACCTCGAAGCTCGGCGCGACCCAGTCGATGCAATCGAACAGTTGTTCGAGCGTCGCACCGGCCGGCGGCGTCGACGACATCCCGAAGCACGCCTCCGGTTCGATCCGCGGCTGGCACGTGTGCGAGAGGTCGATCGTCCCGACGCCGTCGCAATGCACGACCGTCGTGTCCCAGACCGGTCCCCAGATCGGCGCGAAGACCCCGTAGCGCTCCCAGATCGTGCGGTTCGTGAAGCCGATCTTGTAGCCGACGGGTCGTTCGCCGCGCGCGATGCGCGCGGCACGCACGGCGAGCGCGCGCCGATACGCGTCGGCGACGTCGATCACGTGGAACGTCGTGACCTGAGGCCACAGCGTGCCCGCGTCCAGATGAGCGAGGACCTGGATCGGCATCGCGCTACTTCCGGATGAGGTCGAGGAATTCCATCCGCGACTGCGCGTTCGTGAGAAAGGTGCCGCGCATCACGCTGTTCGTCATGTGCGACCCATCCTTCACGCCGCGCCATTGCGTGCACAGGTGATCGGCCTCGAGCACGATCGCGAGGCCGTCGGGATGCAGTGCGCCTTCGAGCAGGTCGGCGAGCTGCACGACCGCTTCCTCCTGGATCTGCGGTCGACTCATCACCCAGTCGGCGACGCGCGAGAACTTCGACAGGCCGATCAGGTTCGACGACTCGTTCGGCAACACGCCGATCCACAGCTTGCCGATGATCGGCACGAAGTGATGCGAGCACGCGCTGCGCACCGCGATCGGTCCGACGATCATCAACTCGCTCAGATGCTTGTCGTTCGGGAACTCGGTCAGCGACGGGCCCGGCTCGTAACGGCCGCGAAAGACCTCGTGCATGAACATGCGCGCGACGCGTTCGGCCGTGCCGCGGGTGTTGTGGTCGTGGCTCGTGTCGATCACGAGTGCGCGCAGCAACGCCTCCATGCGCTCGGCCACCTCGGCCTCGAGCGCGGGCAGTTCGCCGTCGGCGATGAACTCGGCGATGTTGTCGTTCGCGAACGCGCGTCGTCCCGCGGCGTCGACGCGTCGCCGGATGCGTTCCGAGACCGGCCCTTCGGCGTCGTCGCTCATCCGCGACGCGCGACCCAGTAGGTCGCGCCCGCGCTGCCGTAGCGTTCGCTGTGGGGGACGTTCGCGTCGAGCTCGAACGTGTCGCCGGGATGGAGATGGCGCGTGCCGTCCGCATCGGTGAGCCACATCTCGCCTTGGACGACGATCGCGTCGGCCGCGAACGGATGCACGTGCTCGTCGACGACCTGGTTCGGCTTCCACTCGCGCACGAGGACCTCGTCGAATCCGCGCTGGCGGGCGTCGGCCTCGAATTGCTCGAAAGTGATCGTCATGAGACGGCTCCGGACGAATGACGGGACCGAGAGGATAGGCAATCGGTCGTGTTCGTGTCCAATCACGCGGCAGCGGTCGCGACGAGTTTCTCGGCGAGATCCTTCTGGTTGTACGGCTTCGCCAGGAACTGGAAGTCCTTCGGTACGTCGACACGGTCGAACGCGCCGCCGGTGTAGCCCGACGTCAGCAGCCACTTGAGTTCGGGGCGCCGCGGCCGCACCGCGGTCGCGAGTTGGACGCCGTCGAGCTGGCCGGGCATCACGATGTCGGAGAACACGATGTCGACCGCGAGGCCGCTCGTCAGCATCTCGAAGGCCTCGTCTCCGCTCGACGCGGTGACGACGACATAGCCGAGGTCTTCGAGGCGATCGCTCGTCGCGGTCCGCACGTCGTCGTCGTCCTCGACGAGCAGCACGCGCACGAACGACGCGAGTTTCGGCAGCGCGGACGGCGCGATCGCGTCCTGCTCGGGCTTCGCGGAGACGCGCGGCAGGCGCAGCCGGAAGACGCTGCCTCGGCCCGGTGCGGAATCGACCCGCACCTCGCCGCCCGCGCCCTGTGCGAAGCCATGGACCTGGCTCAGCCCCAGTCCGGTCCCGAGGCCGAGGGACTTGGTCGTGAAGAACGGTTCGAAGAGCCGGGCCTGCACCTCCGCAGTCATTCCCGTCCCGGTGTCGACCACCGCGATCTCGACCTGCGGCTCGGCGTCGGCTTCGTCGGCCGCGATCGTCTTCGTGCTCACGCGGATCTCGCCGCCGTCCGGCATCGCGTCGCGCGCGTTGGTCAGCAGGTTCAGCAGCGCGGCCTGGAATTCGGCCGCGTCGGCACTGATCATCCCCGAATCGTCGAGGTCGAAATGCAGGCGATGCGCGGGACCGAGCACGCCCGACGCGATCGCCGCGAACTCTTCCAGCGTCTGGCGGACGTCGAGGAGCTCCGGCCGCAGCTCGTGCTTGCGCGTCGTGCTCATCAGGCGCCGGATCAGTTGTGCTCCCCGCTCGGTGGTCTTGCGCGCGTTCTCGGTCATCCGCGCCACGCGTTCGGTGTCGCCGGGCCGTCGCGCGATCATCTCGAGGCTGCCGCCGATCGCCGTCAGCAGGTTGTTGAAGTCGTGTGCGATGCTGCCGGTCATCTGCCCGAGCGCTTCGAGGCGTTGGGCGCGGACCAGTTCTCCGCGGGATCGCACGAGCTCGCGGTTGCGGGCCTCGACGTCGGCGACGGCACGCGCGAGCCGCAGGTACAGCCGGTCGAGCTCGAACAGGAACGCGACCAGCAGCGTGCTGGTCGCGAACAGCCCGAAGGCGCGGCCGCCGTACCAGCCGAGATGAAAGCGCGCCGAGCTGACGACCGCGGACAGCGAGACGTCGCAGATCCAGACCCACAGCAGCGTGAAGACCCACAGGTCGAGGATCGACCGGCGACGTCGACGCCACATCAGCGCGATCGCGACGCACGACGTGAGCAGGATCAGCGGCGAGACGCCCTTCGTCACGAGATGCCGGTAGTCGCCGTTGACCACGATGACGGGCAACCAGGCGGCGCCCTTGCTGGCCGCGACGATCAACACGATCGCGACGAGGATCGTGCTCATGAAGGCCGCGGCGATCGACCAGCGGGTCGACAGCGTCGGCGCGACGCGGTCGACCGGCGAGTCCGCGATGCGCGCGTAGGCGGCGACCAGGATCGGGAACGCGAGATGCCAGAAGACGTAGAGCCAGGCGGTCGTCTGCGAATCGCCGAACAGCCCGACGGCCGACACCACGCCGGGAAACGACAGCGCGTGCGCCGCGATCAGGAACGTGTTCAGCAGATAGCCGGACGCGAGCATCAGCAGCGACCAGCGCCGCAGGATCGTGAACTGGCTGAACAACAGGACGGCCGTCAACAGATCGACGATCGTCAGCGCGGATTCGTAGCTCGGGATGAATGCTTCGAAGCGCGGCAACGGCACGGTCGCGAACGGCGCGATCGCGGCGAGCAGCACGAGGCTCGCGACGATCGCGAACAACGATCGCTTGCGATCGACGACCGTCGGCTTCGCGGTCGCGAGGAAGGGTTTCGTGGCGGACGGTGTCGCTTCGGCCAAGGCGGCCTCGAGCAGGATCGAACCGGACACTAGGCTCGGGCAACACGCGCACGGATGCAAGCGATTCTTGCGACCGGTGGCGGCGGCGTCGTTCGACTAGACTCGCGCCCTCCCTGTCGTTTCCACCCATCCATGACCATCGAACAGCAGATCCATGCGGCGCTCGCCAGCGTTGTCGATCCGAACACCGGCCGCGACCTGGCGTCGACGAAGTCGATCCGCAACCTGCGCATCGTCCCGGCCGGCGACGGCGCCGACGTCGCGCTCGACGTCGAGCTCGCGTATCCGGCGGCGAGCGAGCACGACGCGCTGCGTGCGCAGGTCGAAGCCGCCCTCCGCGGCGTGGCCGGCGTCGGCAACGTCGACGTCAAGGTTGCCTCGAAGATCGTCACGCACGCGGTCCAGCGCGGCGCGAAGCCGATGCCGAACGTGAAGAACATCATCGCGGTCGCATCCGGCAAGGGCGGGGTCGGCAAGAGCACGACCGCGGTCAACCTGGCGCTCGCGCTCGCCGCCGAGGGCGCGACGGTCGGCCTGCTCGACGCCGACATCTACGGTCCGTCGCAGCCGACGATGCTCGGCATCGCAGGGAAGCCCGAGACGAAGGACGGCAAGACGATGGAGCCGATGGAGCGTCACGGGATCCAGGCGAATTCGATCGGTTTCTTGATCGACCCCGACGAGGCGATGGTGTGGCGCGGCCCGATCGTCACGCAGGCCTTGACGCAACTGCTGGAGCAGACGAACTGGCGCGACCTCGACTATCTCGTCGTCGACATGCCGCCAGGGACCGGCGACATCCAGCTCACGCTGTCGCAGAAGGTGCCGGTCACCGGCGCGATCATCGTGACGACGCCGCAGGACATCGCGCTGCTCGACGCGCGGCGGGGCCTCAAGATGTTCGAGAAGGTCGGCATCCCGATCCTCGGCGTCATCGAGAACATGAGCCTGCACGTGTGTTCGAACTGCAGACACGTCGAACACATCTTCGGCGAGGGCGGAGGCGAGAAGATCTGCAAGGACTTCGGCGTGCCCTACCTGGGCGCGCTGCCGCTCGACATCCGCATCCGGGAGCAGGCGGATTCGGGAACGCCGACCGTCGTCGCCGATCCGACGGGGCCGATCGCGAAGACCTACCGCGAGATCGCGCGTCGCGTCGCCGTCGCCGTCGGCGAGAAGGCGAAGGACTTGTCGTCGAAGTTTCCGACGATCGTCGTGCGCGACAGCTGATTACTTGTTGGGTTCGGTCGAGGTCGTGTTCGGCGCCGGCGCATTCGGCGCCTTCGACGGCGGATTCGACGTGTTCGGCGCGGTCGAGGCTCCCGGTGCCGGGTCGCCCGACTTCGACGACGGATTTCCTTCCGGGCCGGCGCCCACCGAGTAGGGAGGCAGGCCGC
>Ga0247783_1000030_pt1 | contig 45151 bp, 39 predicted proteins | sample UWRJL064202C5_FD_179911 | JGI IMG/M metagenome (GOLD analysis project Ga0247783, IMG submission 179911) | Plant litter microbial communities from Arlington Agricultural Research Station in Wisconsin, United States - UWRJ-L064-202C-5 | ecosystem: Environmental > Terrestrial > Plant litter >...
TGGTCGGCGTGTCGGTGATCGGCACCTCCAAGAAGGAGTACTTCGGCACGTCGAGCTTCGAAGCCGGCGGCAAGACCAAGGTGCTCGGCTCCGTCTCCCGGACCTTCTGATCCTCGCGCGGCGCGTCACAATGCCGGATGGCTTCCGCCTCCACGAACGACGACGATCGCCCGGACCCCGATGCGCTGCTGCTGCGCGCCCGCCGCGAGGAACACGAGGCGACGCGCGGGAAGCTGCGCATCTACTTCGGCGCGGCTGCCGGCGTCGGCAAGACCTACGCGATGCTGCTCGCGGGCCGACGTCTCGCGGCGGAGGGCCGTGACGTCGTCGTCGGGGTCGTCGAGACGCACGGCCGCAGCGAGACCGCGTCCGTCCTCGACGATCCGACGCTCGGGCCCGTCCTGCCGGTGATCCCGAAGCGCCGCGTCGCACGCGGCGCCGACGGCGACACGAACGAATACGACGAGTTCGACCTCGACGCGACGCTCGCGCGCAAGCCCCGGCTCGTGCTCGTCGACGAACTCGCGCACAGCAACCTCGCGGGGTCGCGCCATTCGAAGCGATGGCAGGACGTCGAGGAAATGCTCGCGGCCGGGATCGACGTCTTCACGACGTTGAACGTCCAGCATCTCGAGAGCCTCAACGACATCGTCGGCGGCATCACCGGCGTCCGCGTGTGGGAGACGGTCCCCGATACGTTCTTCGACAGCGCCGACGAAGTGATGCTCGTCGACGTGCCCGCCGACGAACTGTTGAAGCGCCTCGCCGATGGCAAGGTCTACCTGCCCGCTCAGGCCGAGCGCGCCGCGAAGAACTTCTTCCGCAAGGGCAATCTCATCGCGCTGCGCGAGATCGCGTTGCGTCGGACCGCGGACCGCGTCGAGGACGACGTGCAGGCATACCGCGAGGAACGCTCGATCGACAAGGTCTGGGGGACCGAGGCAGCCCTGCTCTGCTGCATCGGTCCCGACGCCGAGGCCGGGCGGGTCGTGCGCGGCGCGGCGCGTCTCGCGGGCCAGCTCGACGTCGGCTGGCATGCGGTCTACGTCGAGACGCCGTCGTTGCAGCGGCGCTCCAACGCGGAGCGCGAACGCATCCTCGGCGTGGTCAACCTCGCCGAACAACTCGGCGCGACCACGGTCGTGCTCTCCGGCAGCGACGTCGCCGAAGGCGTTGCGCGCTATGCGCGCGAACGCAATCTGTCCCGACTCGTGGTCGGCGGCGGCATGCCGCGGAGCGGATTCGCACGCTGGTTCGGCGGCCCCGCGCTCGTCGAGCGGATCGCCTCGTTCGCGCCGGAGATCGACATCGTCCGGATCGGCGCATCGACGGCCGATCGCACGGTCGATCGCGGCCCGCCCGCGTCCCCGGTGGACGACGCCGACGAGCGCGCGAGCGCGGCGAAACGGCGCGTCGTCCGGCTCCGCCATCTCTACGCCGCGTCGATCTGCATCGGCGTGACGATCGCCGCGCTGCCGCTGTGGTCGTTGCTGCATCCGACCAACATCGCGATGCTCTACCTGCTCGCCGTCGCGCTGATCGCGATGCGCCTCGGTCGCGGGCCCGCGGTCCTGTCCTCGTTCCTGTCGGTCGCGGCGTTCGACTTCTTCTTCGTGCCGCCGCGCTTCTCGTTCTCGGTCACGGATGTGCAATACCTCCTGACGTTCGCGGTGATGCTGACGGTCGCGCTCGTGATCGGCACGCTCGCGTCGAACCTGCGTTATCAGGCGCGCGTCGCCGCGCATCGCGAGGATCGTGCGCGTTCGCTGTACGAGATCGCCCGCGAGCTCTCGAAGGACTTGCGGACCGAGGAAGTCGTGGCGCATGCGCGGGATGCGATCGGCCGCCTGTTCGACGCCGAGGTCGCCATCCTGCTGCCGCAGCCGAACCCCGACGCGAGACGCAGCGAGCGTCTCGTCATCGACGAGTCGCTGGCCCGCTCGCACGGCTTCGAGCCGGCGATCGCGCAATGGAGTCATGAACAATCGAGGCCGGCCGGCGCGGGTACGGACACGCTGTCCGGCAGCGACTGGCTGTTCCTCCCGCTGTTGACGCCGCTCCGCTCGCGCGGCGTCATCGCGGTCCGGCCTGCCCGTCGCCGCCTCCTGATGATTCCGGAGCAGCGGCGCCTGCTCGAAACGCTCGCCGCGTTGATCGCCATCGCGATCGAGCGTGTCCACTATGTCGAGGTCGCGCAGGGCGCGGTCTTGCGCGTCGAGTCCGAACGCCTTCGCAATTCGATCCTGTCCGCGTTGTCGCACGACCTGCGCACGCCGATCGCGGTGATCGCCGGTCTTGCCGAGACCTGGGCGATCCAGCGCCCCGAGGCGAGCGATCCGGAACGCGCGCTCATCGACGCGTTGCGCGACGAAGCGCAGCGCATGAGCGCGCTCGTCGAGAACCTGCTCGACATGGCGCGCATCGAGAGCGGCGACGTGACGCTGCATCGGGAATGGCAATCCATCGAGGAGACGATCGGGGGCGCGCTCGCCGCGGTCGGTCGCCTGCTCGCGAAGCATCACGTGAAGACGATCGTGCCGCGCGAGCTTCCGCTCGTCGAGTACGACGCGGTCCTGATCGAGCGCGTACTGGTGAACCTGCTCCAGAACGCGGCCAAGTATTCGCCGCCGGGATCGACGGTGACGATCACGGCCGGCGTCGAGCCGAAGCGACTGCGCGTCTCGGTCGAGGACGACGGGCCCGGCCTGCCGTCGAACTTCGACACGCCGCAACGCCTCGAGTCCCTGTTCGACAAGTTCACGCGCGGCGTGCGCGAATCGCGATACACCGGCGTCGGCCTCGGACTCGCGATCTGTCGCGCGATCGTCGAGGCGCACGGCGGCTCGATCCGCATCGAGAAGCCGGCTCGCGGCGTGCGTTTCGTCATCGAACTGCCGCGCGGTCCTGCGCCGCGCGTCGCCGACGAAGAGTCGGTGCCGCTGGCGATGACGTCATGAGCGAACCGAAGCCGGTCACCGTACTGGTCGAGGACGAACCCCAGATCCGTCGCTTCGTGCGCGCCGCGCTCGAGCAGGAGGGATGGCAGGTGTTCGAGGCCACGACCGTCGCGCAAGGCCTCGTCGAATGCGGCACGCGCAAGCCGGACCTGGTCGTTCTCGACCTCGGACTGCCCGACGGCGACGGCCTCGACCTGATCGCCGACCTGCGGACCTGGTCCGAGGTCCCCCTGATCGTCCTGTCGGCCCGCACGAACGAGGCGCAGAAGATCGCCGCGCTCGATGCCGGCGCGAACGACTACCTGAGCAAGCCCTTCGGCATCGGCGAACTGCTCGCGCGCGTGCGGGTCGCGACGCGACGCCGCGAGGGCTCAGGCAAGCGCGCGACCGCGCGCTTCGGCGATGTCGTCGTCGATCTCGCGGCACGTCGCGTGACGCGCGCCGCCCATGACGTGCACCTGACGCCGATCGAATATCGCTTGCTCGCGACGTTGATCGCCGATGCCGGCAAGGTCCTCACGCACCGCCACCTGCTGCGCGACGTGTGGGGCCCGAGCCACGTCGAGAGCAACCACTACCTGCGCGTGTACATGGGCAATCTGCGCGCCAAGCTCGAGGACGATCCCGCACGCCCGCGGCATCTGCAGACCGTGACCGGCGTGGGCTATCGGCTGGACCTCGACGAGGGCTGAGCGGCGACGCGATCAAGCGTTCGCGAACAGATCCTGATGGGTCGTGCGCAAGTGGCGCTTCAGCAGTTTGCCGCTCGGATTCTTCGGCAACGCATCGACGAACAGGACGCGCTTCGGCGCCTTGAAGCTCGCGAGCTGTTGCGCGCAATGCGCGAGCACCGCGGCTTCGTCGAGCGTGTGGCCGTCCTTGACGACGACCACCGCGACGACCGCCTCGATCCAGCGTGGATGCGTCACGCCGATCACTGCGACCTCGCTGACGCCGCCGAGTCGATAGATCGCCTCCTCGACCTCGCGACTCGCGACGTTCTCGCCGCCGCTCTTGATCATGTCCTTCTTGCGATCGACGACGGTGAGGATCCCCTCGTCGTCGAGGAAGCCGAGATCGCCGGAATGGAACCAGCCGCCGTCGAACGCGGCGGCCGTGCGTTCGTCGTCGTGCCAGTAGCCGAGCATCAGGTGCGGCGAGCGATGGACGATCTCGCCGACCGTGCCGATCGGCACGTCGTTCATCGCATCGTCGACGACGCGCGTCTCGACATTCAGGACGGCGCGCCCCACCGCGCCGGCCTTGCGCAGCTGGTCCTCGGGGCCGAGCAGCGTCGCGAGCGGCGCGATTTCGGTCTGTCCATAGAGGTTCCACAGGCGGACCGCGGGCAGGCGCTCGAGGAGTTCGTGCAGCACCGGGACCGGCATGATCGACGCGCCGAAATAGCCCTTGCGCAACGTCGTCAGGTTCGTGCGATCGAAGAGCGGCGAGCGCAACAGGCCGATCCACACCGTGGGCGGCGCGAAGAAGGACGTGATCGCGTGACGCTCGAGAAGGGGCAACAGGTTGTCGGGCGTCGGCGTCGCGGTGATGACGTTCGTCGCGCCCGCGTAGAGGGCCGGACCGAGGAACGCGTCGAGTTGCGCGCAGTGATAGAGCGGCAGCGCATGCAGCATCAGGTCGTCCCGCTGGATCTCTGCGTCGACGAGGTTGCTGACGTACTGGCTGATCACCGCGTCGTGCGTGAGCATCGCGCCCTTCGGCAGCGACTCGGTGCCGCTCGTGTAGACGATCTGCGCGAGTTCGGTGCCTCCGTACGCGAGCTCGGGCGCCGTGCCGCCCGCGCCCACGAGTTCCTCGAAGTGGGTCATGCCGGCGACCGGCGCGCTGTCGCCCTCGGACGGCATCCACACGAACTCGGCGATCGCCGTGTCGAGCGCCGCGGCGTCGCGCGCGAGCGAGGCGAGTCCGGTGTCCGTCGCGAGCATTCGCGCGCCCGCATGTCGCAGGATGAACGCGACCTCGTCGGCCTTCAGCATGAAGTTGATCGGCACGAGGACCGCGCCGATGCGCGCGATCGCGAAGCGCAGCGCGGCGAACGCATGCGAGTTGCGCGCGAGGATCGCCACGCGGTCGCCCGGCGCGACGCCGCGCGCGTGCAGGCCCGCCGCGATCCGCTCGACGACCGCGTCGAATTCGGCATAGGTCCAGCGCGTCGTGCCGCAGACGATCGCGGTCTTCTCCGGATGCCGCTTCGCGCTGCGACGGACGAGGTCGGCGAGGGTCTGGCGACGCGCGATGTTGAGCATGGGCGTGGAGGGTCGATCCGGGCCGGCGATCCTAGCCGATCGTGGAGGGACCGGCGCGGTCGCCGGGGGACCTGCTATCGGGCCGGGACGACGTTCGAGATCACGAGCGACATCCCGGTCGTGCCGGGCGCCACCGGCGCGCTCTCCACGGCGAAGTCACCGGGCTGCGTGATCGCGTTGCCGCTCTTGGAAACGCGCGCGGCGACGACGACCTGCTTGCGGTCCGAGATCTTCATCGTCGGCGTCATCGCCATGCTGTCGTCGAGCCGGAAGCGGAGCGGCAAGTCCTTCACGGTAGCCCGGAAGACTGCGAGCGGCATGCGCGCGCCTTCGGGACGCGCGAGCACGAACACGGTGTCGGTGGGTGACGTGCGCGACGCGAGCGCGGGATCGAGCGACACGACCCCGGACAGCGCTTCGGCTCCGGACGACGACGAGGACGGTGGCGACGAAGTCGATGAGGACGAGGGACTGCCGGCGAGGCCGCCGCGTCGTCGCGCTTCGTCGATGTTCTCCATCACCTGCCGGTGGAACTCGCTGTCCGGCGGCAACGCGTCGGCGATCTTCTGCCAGCGGGAGACGGCGCCCGCGAAGTCGCCGCGCTCGAACGCGATCGTGCCGGCGAGGGCGAGCGCCTTCGGTTGATTCGGATCGATCGCGAGCGCGCGATCGATCAGTGCGCGCGACTCGTCGGTCTGCTCTCCGCCGCGCGCCGATGCGAGCGCATCGGCGTAGTCCGCCATCAGGCCCGCGTCCTGCGGGCTGAGCTCGAGCGCATGGCGATAGGCGGGCAACGCCTCGGTGATGCGGCCGAGCACGCTGTACGAACGCGCGAGCATCGTCCAGCCCTCGACGTCGTCGGGCTTCTCCTTCAGGCGCGTCGCGAGCTTGTCGACCATCGCCGAGATCTGGGCGAGTCCGATCTCGCGCTCGGCGTCCGGCGGCGCACTGGCCTCGACCGGCGCGACCGGTGGATCGCCGATCCCCGCGAGCCGAGGCGAGCCGGTGAACGCGTAGCCGCCGACGGCGATCGCGACGACGAGCGTCACGAGCACGAGCCAGAGCAGCGGCGACGGTCTCGCGCGTTCAGGCACGTGCACGCTCGCGCGCTTCGTCGTCTTCGGGCTCGAACGCCTCGTCGGTCATGCGGTTGCGCCGCGCGATCGTGGCGATCCCGACGCCCGCACCGATCAACAGCATCAGCGCCGGTCCGCCCCAGAGCAGCAGCGTCGTCGCCTTGAGCGGCGGTCGATACAGCACGAAGTCGCCGTAGCGCGCGGTCATGTAGTCGATGACGTCCTGGTCGCTCTTGCCCTGGCTGAGCAGTTCGCGCGCCTCGCGCCTCAGGTCGACCGCGAGGTCGGCGTGCGAATCCGCGATCGTCTGGTTCTGGCAGACGAGGCAACGCAATTCCGACGTGATGCGGACCATGCGCGCTTCGAGGACGGGATCGGGAGACTCGGGCTGCGCCTCCTTCGCGCCCGCGCTTCCGGCGAAGAGCGACGCGGAGAGCGACGCGACGAGCAGCGCCATCGCCAGGCCGGTTGCGCGCCGCTGCGAATCCGGCGTCGTGCGGTACCACCGGGCGAGCCCACCGGTTTCCCGCCTGCGCGGGAACGATGAACTAGACATCCAGCTTCCTCACCAGCGGTTCGATCACGGTCGTCAACACCTCGGGGGTGAGCGGACCGATGTGCTTGAAGCGGATCGTGCCCGTCTTGTCGATGATGAAGGTCTCGGGCACGCCGTAGACGCCGAAGTCGATCCCGACGCGGCCGTCGGCATCGAACAGCGATGCGCGATACGGGTCGCCGCGCTGCGCGAGCCACGCGATGCCGTCGTCGCGCTGGTCCTTGTAGTTCAGGCCGTAGATCGGCACGGTGCCTCGCTTCGCGAAGGCGACGAGCAATGGATGTTCTTCCCGGCAAGCGACGCACCAGGACGCCCACACGTTGAGCATCCAGACCTTGCCCTTGAGATCGGCCGTCGCGATCGCACGCTCGGGGTTGCCGAGCGTCGGCAGCGCGAACGCGGGCGCCGGCTTGCCGATCAGCGGGGACGGCACCTCGCGCGGATCGCGATTCAGGCCGATCGCGAGGACGATCGCGAGCGCGACGAAGATGCCGAGCGGAACGAGGAAACGGGCGCGCTTCATGTCGTCGACGAGGCCGGCGTGGTCGACGGGCGCGCGTGCGCCGCAACGACCGGGTCGTCGTCGATGCCCGCCTCGCTGCGCCGCGTTCGCGCGCGATAACGCCGGTCGGTCGCGGCGACGAGCCCGCCGATCGCCATCACCAGGCAGCCGCCCCAGATCCAGTCGACGAAGGGCTTCACGTAGACGCGCACGACCCACGCGCTGCCGCCGACGGCCTCGCCGAGCGACACGTAGAGGTCGCGCGTGAAGCCCGTGTCGATCGCGGCCTCGGTCAGCGAGGCCTGCGTCGCGGTATAGAGCCGCTTCTCCGGCCGCAGCGTCGTCGGGGCCGCCCCGTTCTTCGAGACCTCGATCACGCCTTGCATCGCGCGGTAGTTCGGACCGTCGACCGCTTGCGCGCCGCGGAACGTGAACACGTAGGGGCCGATCGTCGTCGTGTCGCCGACGTCCATCTTCACGTCGCGTTCGACCTCGCCGCTCTTGACGAGCGTGACGCCGGTGATGAAGACCGCGATGCCGACGTGCGCGATCATCATCCCGACCAGCGCGCGCGGGACCTGACGCGCGCGTTCGACGAGGCCCTTGCCGGCGTCGGGTCGCAGCCGCTCGACGAGGTCCGTCGCGACCGACGCGACAATCCAGAACACCATCAGGAGCCCGAGGACGCCGACGATCCCGAGGCCGCCGTGCAGCCACGCGACCGCCAACGCGGCGACGACGGCGGTGCCCGCGGCCCAGCGCAGGCGCATCGCGAGGTCGGGCAGCCTCGCGTCCTTCCAGCGAGCCATCGGTCCCACGCCCATCAGGAACACGAGCGGCGTCAACAGCGGCACGAACACCGTGTCGAAGTAGGGCGGGCCGACGGAGATCTTTCCGAGATTGAGGGCGTCGAGGGCGAGCGGATACAGCGTGCCGAGCAGCACGGCGCCGCACGCCACGACTAGCAGCACGTTGTTCCCGAGCAGCATCGTCTCGCGCGACACGAACGCGAAGCGCTTGCCGAGTCCGACCGATGGCGCGCGCCACGCATAGAGCGCGAGCGACGCGCCGATCACGACGACGAGGAAGGCGAGGATGAAGAGTCCGCGCTTCGGATCGCTCGCGAACGCATGCACCGAACTCAGCACGCCGGAACGCACGAGGAAGGTCCCGAGCAACGACAAGGAGAACGCGAGGATCGCGAGCAGCACCGTCCACGACTTGAAGCTGCCGCGCTTCTCGGTCACCGCGAGCGAATGGATCAACGCGGTCGCGACGAGCCAGGGCATGAAGGACGCGTTCTCGACCGGGTCCCAGAACCACCACCCGCCCCAGCCGAGTTCGTAATACGCCCAGCCGCTGCCGAGCGCGATGCCGATCGTGAGGAAGATCCACGCGGCCGTCGTCCACGGGCGCGTCCAGCGCGCCCAGGACGCATCGAGCTGGCCGCCGATCAGGGCGGCGACCGCGAACGAGAACGCGACGGACAGGCCGACGTACCCCATGTACAGCATCGGCGGATGGATCACCATCCCCGGGTCCTGCAGCAACGGGTTCAGGTCGCGACCTTCGGCCGCCGCGGGAAAGAGCCGATCGAAGGGATTCGACGTGACGAGCACGAACAACAGGAAGCCGAACGACAGCCAGCCCATCACCGCGAGGATGCGCGCGACGAGCACGTCGGGAAGATGCCGGCTGAAGCGGGCGACCGCCGCGGTCCAGAACGTCAGCATCAGCAGCCACAACAGGATCGAGCCCTCGTGGCCGCCCCACACGGCCGCGATGCGGTAATGCAGCGGCAACAAGCGGTTCGAGTTCGTCGCCACGTAGAGCACCGAGAAGTCGTTGTTCGCGAACGAGGCCGCGAGACAGACGAACGCGAGCGCGACGAGCGTGAACAACGTGCCCGCGGTCGGGCGCGCGACGGCCATCCAGTCGTGGCGTCCCACGCCGGCGCCGACCATCGGCATCACGCCGAGCACGAGCGAGGCGCCGAGCGCGAGCCAGAGTGCGAAGTGGCCGAGTTCGGGGATCATGGGTTGGTCCTGGACGACGCTGGAGTCCCGCATTCGCGGGACTGATGTTCCTGACAGACCGCGTCGCACACGCCGTCATTCCCGCGCAGGCGGGAATCCGGTGTCGTTACTCTGGCGTCCATCAATTCGTCTTCCTCGGCGGCACGATGTCCGGCGCGTTCGCCGACGGCACCATCGTCTCGGCCAGCTTCTGGTCCTTCCCGGCCTGCGCGCGCTTCATCGCGTCGGCCGCCTCCGGCGGCATGTAGTTCTCGTCGTGTTTCGCCAGGATCTCGCGCGCGACGAAGGTGCCGTCCTCGATGCGTCCCTGGGCGACCACGCCCTTGCCCTCCTTGAACAGGTCGGGAAGGATGCCCTGGTAGCGCACCGGGATCCGTTGCGCGGTGTCCGTGACGACGAAGCGCACGTCGGTGCCCTCGCGTTCGAGCGTACCTTTCTCGACCATGCCGCCGATGCGGAACGTGCGACCCGCCGGGACTTCGTGACGCGCGACCTGCGTCGGCGAATAGAAGAACACGAGGTTCGACTGGAACGCGTTAAGGACGAGCGCGACGACGGCGGCCACCGCGACGAGCACGCCGCCGACGATCGCGAAGCGCTTCTTGCGGGGCGTCATGCGTCGTCCTCGTCGATCGCTGCGCGCGCCCGACGGTGGCGACGCGCGGCGAGGAGCGGATCGATCAGCATGCAGGCCGCCGTCACCGCGTACGCGCCCCAGACGTAGAAGCCGTAGCCTCCCATCGCGAAGAAGTCTGCGGCGTTCGCCCACTGCGTCGCGCCGCTCATGCCGGACTCGCCGACAGCCACCGCGCGTGGCGTTCGCGTTCCGCGACGATCGCCTGCGTCCGCTTGAACACGACCGCGAACGCGTACGCCCAGAACGCGAGGGTCATCAAGCCCATCGCGACCAGCATCGTCTGCGCCATCGTCGGCGCGGCGCTCATCGTGATGCTCGCTCCCTGGTGCAGCGTGTTCCACCACTTCACCGAGAAATAGATGATCGGTACGTTGACGCTGCCGACGACCGCGAGCAAGGCGCCGGCGCGGTCGGCGCGGCGCACGTCGTCGATCGACTCGACGAGCGCGAGATAGCCGAGATACAGGAACAGCAGGATCAGTTCGGACGTGAGGCGCGCGTCCCACACCCACCACGTGCCCCAGGTCGGCCGTCCCCACAACGCCCCGGTCCACAACGCGAGGAACGTGAACATGGCTCCGGTCGGCGCGATCGCGCGCGCGAACATCGACGCGAGACGCGCGTTGAGGCCCCAGCCGATCGCGGCCCACGCGGCCATCGCGAGGTACAAGACCATCGACATCCATGCGGCAGGCACGTGGATGAAGACGATGCGATAGGCGTCGCCCTGCGTCGCGTCGGTCGGCGCGACGAAGAAGCCCACGTAGAGCGCGATCAAGGCGAGCACGATCGAGACGATCCACAAGCCCGGCGTCACGCGCGACGCGAGCGCGTAGAAGCGGGCGGGCGATGCGAACGCGAAGAGGTGCGGAGAGAGGCGCAAGGAAGTACGGCGAGCTAGTCCGTCGCGATGCGGAGGGCGGCGGCGGTCGCTGGCGGGGCAAGCAACGTCGTGAGAATCAGCAGGGCGGCGAGCAGCGAAAAATGCCCGCGCGCGGAAAGGCCAGAGTCTAGCGCGACGACGGCCCCGCTGCCGAAGATCAGGGCCGGAACGCAGAGCGGCACGACCAGGAGGATCAACAGCACGCCGCCGCTGCGCACGCCGAGCGTGAGCGCGGCGCCGAGGTTGCCGAGCAGGCTGAGGACCGGCGTTCCGAGAAGCAGCGAGGCCGCGAGCGCAAGGACCGAACGCGGCTCGACGTCGAAGAGGAGGCCGAGCAGCGGGGCCGCGATCGTGAGCGGCAGGCCGGTCAACAACCAGTGCGCGAGCGCCTTCGCGCACGCCACCGGCAGCGCCGACCCGGCCGCGAGCAGCGACTGGTCGAGCGAACCGTCGTCGAGGTCGGTCGCGTACAGCGTGGGAACGCTCATCAGCGTCGCGAGCAGCGCGCACACCCAGACGAGGCCCGGGGCGATCTGGCGCAGCGTCTGCGGCTCGGGGCCGATCCCGAGCGGGAACAGGCTCGCGGAGACGACGAAGAACGCGACCGGCAGCAGCACTTCGACACGACGGCGCGCGGCGAGCCGCAGGTCGCGCGCGAGGATCGCGCCGAACACCGTCGTCGCGCTCGTCACGTGGCGAGCCCGGCGTCGAGTTGCAGGATGCGCAGTCGTCCCGCGTCGATGGCCGGCGGTACGTGGCTCGTGAACAGCGCGCTGCCGCCCGCGTCCGCGTGCTCGACGAGCAGCGCGTCGACGATCGCCGTGCCTTCCGCGTCGAGCGCGTCGTAGGGCTCGTCGAGGATCCACGTCGCGTCCGCGCGACCGAGCGCGAGCGCGGCGAGGGCGACGCGGCGACGCTGTCCCTGCGACAACGCGCGGGTCGACGCGTGACGGCGCGCATGAAGGCCGAAGCGGCCGAGCGTCGCGGCGATCGTCGTCTCGTCGAGCTCGATCGCATGCAGGCGCGCGTGATGGCGGAGGGACTCGACGACGGTCAGGTCGCCCTTGAGCGCGTTGGCGTGGGCGACGTAATACAGCGGCGCGTCGCCGCCCGGCCGGGCGATCGTGCCGGCGTCCGGCATCAGCAGTCCCGTGAGCGCGCGCAACAGCGTCGTCTTGCCGTAGCCGTTCGCGGCCCGCAGCCACACGAGGTCGCCGGCCTCGAGCGCGAAGTCGACGTCGTGGAACAGCGTTCGGCCGCCACGGCTGCAGGCGAGGCCGCGGACGATCAGCGAGCGACGTCCGGTCATCGCGTCCCGCTCGCCGATGGATCGACACGGCGCGCGTTCCGGCTGCGCCCTCGCGTTGTGAGCTCGATCCGACACTGCGTGTTGTCCATGAAACGCGGCACTCGCCTCCGGTTCTTCACGGGCGCGCCGCAGTCGCGACGATGACGTTGTTGCGCAGGACGGTGGACCCGTCGGCTTGCTTCGCTTCGATCGCGCGCCGCCCGCCCGCGAGGCGGAATCGTGCCGTCCGCGGCCCGCAGTGTACGTGGCGACGGCGCCCGATCCGACGGACCTCGATGGCGACGACCGGGGAGCGGCCGCGGAGCTTATCGGGCTGTCGCGGTACAGCCTCTACGTGAATGGGCTCGCCACGAAACGATCGTGGCCGACGAACGCAGCGAGACGGGTCGCGGGGCTACGCCTTGCGTGTCGACGCGGGGACGTCGTTCGGCGTCCCGATCCGCTCGGTGTCGAGCACGCCGCGCTCCACGTCCTCCTTCGCCTGGCGGACGATCGTCCGGTTCTGGTCGCGCTGCGCCGTATCCGCCTCGGGCCGGGCGGTCTCGTCCCGATCGTGCGGGAGGCCGGTTCCCCGGTCCCTGGAGACTTCGTCGTTCGTGGATTGGCGCGGGTCGGATGCGGTCATCGAGGCCTCGATCGTTTCGTCGACCCTTTCTGAGGCTTGCGTCCACCGAAAAATCTCGGCCGGAGCCGGGTCGTTGTGTAGGCGCTGCGCGCGACCGCGTCTGCCTGTGGATAAAAATGTTCACAAGCCACTCGCAGTGCGTCGCGTAACCCCTTCTTTTCGCTCAGCTATCGCAGCGATAGGACTTGCGATTTCGCCCGCAAGCTCTTGTTATTGCGCCATTTTTGGAAGTTTGTCCTTGACGGTCCCCTGCGGCGTATTTACAGTGGGTGAATGTGTGGAGAAGTGGCGATTCGTGGATAATTCCTCGTCATTTCGGCGCAGTTCTGACGGCGGAATCTTCGGTGTTTCAGGGACCATCTCAACTCATCCTCGACGGCAAAGGACGCCTCGTCATCCCGACGCGTCATCGTGCTGCGCTTCAGCATGAGTGTGAGGGCAAGCTAACATTGACGCTCCACCCCCACGGCTGTCTGTTGATGTTCGGTCGTCCGAAGTGGGAGGCCCTTCGCGAAGAGATCGTCCGCTGGCCCATGGGCGCGCGCGACTGGCAGCGCATCTTCCTCGGCAACGCGACGGACGTGGAGCTCGACTCCGCCGGTCGCGTCCTGATCTCGCCCGAGCTCTGCCGCGCCGGACGCCTCGAGAAGGAGAAGCCGGCGATGCTGCTCGGCATGGGCTCGCACTTCGAGATCTGGGAGGCGGGCGCTCACGAGCAGCAGGAGGCGGCGACGCTGTCGAAGGGCGTGCCGCCGATTCTCGCGGACTTCACATTCTGACGCGCATGAGTCGCGTACACCCCGACCTCCATGACGCCACTCGCCCGACCGCTCCGTCGAACGGGACGCTGACCTCGTGTCGCCGTCCGCGTTCGCGCACACCACCGTCCTGCTCGACGAAGCCGTCGACGCGCTCGCGCTCGACGACGCGCGTCGCGACGGTCGCTACATCGACGGGACCTTCGGACGCGGCGGCCACAGTCGGCGCGTGCTCGCGCGACTCGGTCCCGACGGTCGCCTGCTCGCCTTCGACCGCGACCCGGAAGCGATCGCCGACGCGTCGCGCATCGACGACCCGCGCTTCGCGATCGTCCACGACCGATTCACGTCGATGCGCGATGCGTGCGCCGCACGCGGCTGGTCGCACGTCGACGGCGTGCTGCTCGACCTCGGCATCTCATCGCCGCAGATCGACGACGCGAGCCGCGGCTTCTCGTTTCGCGGAGACGGTCCGCTCGACATGCGGATGGACCCGACCCGCGGTGTCTCTGCGGCCGAGTGGGTCAACACGGCTTCCATCGACGAACTCGAACGGGTGATCCGCGATCATGGGGAAGAACGGTTTGCTGTTTCGATTGCAAAGGCGATTGTTGCTCGCCGCGCAGAGCGACCTTTTTCGCGCACACGCGAGCTTGCCGATCTCGTGGCAGACGCCGTACGCACGCGGCGGTCTCGCAAGGACGCGGCGCAGGACCCCGCCACGCGCACCTTTCAGGCTGTACGGATTCACGTCAATCAAGAGCTTGAAGAGCTCGAAGAAGGCCTGAGCCAAGCCATGGAGCTACTCGCGCCGGGTGGCCGCCTCGCGGTCATCGCCTTTCATTCGCTCGAGGACCGCATCGTCAAGCGTTTCATCGCGGCGCGCGCCGACCCCGAACGGATGGCCGACCTCCCTCGTCGTCTCGCGATCCGCGCGGCCGACCTGCCGCAACCGCTGCTGACTCCGATCGCGCGCATCAAGCCGGGCGATGCCGAGGTGGCGGCGAATCCCCGGTCGCGCTCGGCCGTGCTGCGCGTCGCGCAGCGCACGACGGTGGGGTTCGCATGAATCGCGTGTCCGTCCTGTGCCTCGCGCTGATCGTCGCGTCGGCGCTGTCGCTCGTCTCGGCGCAATACCGCGCGCGCCAGCTCTTCATCGACCTCGAGACGGCGAAGGGTGTCGAGCGCAAGCTCGACGTCGAATGGCGCGTGCTCCAGCTCGACCAGACCAACTACTCGAAGCACAGCCTCATCGAGAGCGCCGCCGTGCGGGACCTCCACATGGTCCCGGCGAACGCGAAGCGCCTGCGTTATCTCGCCGTCCCGACGCGCGTGACGTCCGCGCCCGCGCTCCCGTCGGCGCTCGCGCCGCGCGACCCGGTGGTTCCATGAAGAGCGTCCGCTTCCATGCGAGCCCGGTGCTCGCGGTCAAGCTCCCCGCGTGGCGTTCGCGCGTGATCCTGTGCGCCATCTTCGTCGGCTTCATCGCCTTGCTCGTGCGCGCGATCTGGCTGCAGGCCTTCTCGGTCGACTTCCTGCAGAGCCAGGGCGAGCAGCGTTATGCGCGCAACGTCGAGATGCCGGCCACGCGCGGCAAGATCACGGATCGCAACGGCGAAGTCCTCGCGTCTTCGGTCCCGGCGTGGGCGATCTGGGCCGAGCCCGAGGAGGTCGACGTCACGCCGGCCCAGGTCGCCGAGCTCGCGAAGCTCCTGGACATGCCGAAGGCGGAGCTCGCGCGCAAGCTCGCAGACCCCGTCCGCAAGTTCATGTACTTGAAGCGCCAGGTCTCGCCCGACGTCGCGAACGCGGTCGAACAGATGGACCTCGCCGGGATCCATCGTCGCAAGGAATATCACCGCGAGTATCCGGAGGGTGACCTCACCGCGCACGTCGTCGGCTACACCGACGTCGACGACGCGGGCCAGGAAGGCATCGAGCTGGCGTGGCAGCACGCGCTCGCCGGCCAGAACGGCAGCAAGCGCGTCATCCGGAACCGACGCGGCCAGGCGATCGAGGACGTGGCGAGCATCCGCGTGCCGCACGACGGCAGCGACCTCACGCTGTCGATCGACAGCAAGGTGCAGTACATCGCCTACACGGAACTCAAGCGCGCGAAGGAGGCGATGAACGCCGTCGCCGCGTCGATCGTCGTGCTCGATGTCCGCAGCGGCGAGGTGCTCGCGCTCGTGAACTTCCCGACCTACGACCCGAACGAGCGCAAGAAGCTGAGCGGCGAGCAGCTGCGCAACCGCGCGTTCACCGATACCTTCGAACCCGGCTCGGTGCTCAAGCCGTTCACGATCGCGCTCGCGCTCGAGCGCGGCGTCGTCAAGCCCGACACGATCGTGCAGACGTCGCCGGGCCGCCTGACGATCGGGACCGCGACGATCAGCGACTCGCACGCGCACGGACCGCTCACCGTCGAGGAGATCGTCAAGGTCTCGTCGAACATCGGCACCGCGAAGGTCGCGCTGCGGATGGAGCCTCAGCAGATGTGGGAGATGTTCACGGCCGTCGGCCTCGGACAGGCGCCCAAGTGGGGCTTTCCCGGCGCGCGGGCGGGCCGCGTGCGTCCGTACAAGAGCTGGCGACCGATCGAGCAGGCGACGATGTCCTACGGCTACGGCCTGTCGGTCTCGCTGATCCAGATCGCGCGGGCGTACACGATGTTCGCGCGGGACGGCGAGATCATCCCGCTCACGTTCTTCAAGGGCGCGCAGCGTTCCGGCGACGTCGAGGCCGTCAAGGGCGTGCAGGTGATCTCCCCCGCGACCGCGCGCGAGATGCGGCACATGCTCGAGATGGCCGCAGGCCCCGGCGGCACCGCGCCGAAGGCGCAGGTCGTGGGCTATCGCGTCGCGGGCAAGACCGGCACGGCACACAAGCTCGCGAAGGAGGGTCGCGGCTACGACGCGAACCGCTACGTCGGCTCCTTCGTCGGCTTCGCCCCCGTCTCGAACCCACGCATCGTCGTCGCGGTGATGATCGACGAGCCGTCGACCGGCGTCTATTTCGGCGGCGACGTGGCGGCGCCGGTGTTCTCGGCGGTCGTCGGCGCGACGCTGCGCACGCTGAACATCGAACCCGATTCGCCGATCAAGTCGCTCGTCATCCCGGCGGACGGACTCAAGGAAGCGGCGCTGTGACAGGCCCGAACCGTCTCCCCGAGATCGACGCCAGGTCAGCGCGTGGTCGCCAGTCGACGCGGCCCCTGCATCCGGCCGCGGTCTGGCTCGCGCGCAACGTCCCGTCGTCGGCGCACATGACGGCGGACTCGCGCGCGGTCCGTCGCGGCGATATCTTCCTCGCGTTGCGCGGCGCGACGCACGACGGTCGTCGCTTTATCGCCGACGCGATCGCGAACGGCGCCGCCGCGATCGTCTACGACGCGACCGCGTTCGAGTGGGACAGCGCCTGGTCGGTCCCGAATCGTCCGGAACGCGAACTCAAGCGCCAGGCCTCGGCGATCGCTGCCGACTGGTATCGCCGCCCGGCGGACTCGCTGTACACGGTCGGCGTCACGGGCACGAGCGGGAAGACCTCGACCTCCTTGTGGATCGCGCAGGGCTTCGAGGCCCTCGGCTATCCGACGGTCCTCGCGGGCACGCTCGGCGTGGGCTTCCCGGCGGACCTCGTCGACAGCGGCATGACGACGCCGGATCCGATCACGCTGCAGCGTCGACTTCGCGAACTCGTCGACAACGGCGCGCGCGCGCTCGCGATCGAAGCGTCGTCGATCGGACTCGAGGAAGGGCGCGTCCAGGACCTGCCGTTCGACGTCGCGGTGTTCACGAACCTCACGCGTGACCACCTCGACTATCACGGCACGATGGAGCGCTACGAGGCGTCGAAGGCCCGCCTGTTCGCGTGGCCGGGCCTGTCGCATGCGGTCATCAACGCCGACGACGCCGCTGCGCAGCGCTTCGCGGAGGTCGCGGCCAAGCAGGGCGCGAAAGTCACGCGCACGTCGGCTCGCGGCGGCGCGGACGCCGAGCTGCGCGCGCGCCGCGTGTCGGCGCGCTTCGAAGGTCTGAGCTTCGAGATCTTCGGTGCGTTCGGCGTGCAGCAGGTCAGCACGCCGTTCATCGGCCACTTCAACGTGGCGAACCTGCTCGGCGTGTTCGGCACGCTGCTCGCGGCCGGCGCGACGATCGACGTCGCGCTGTCCACGGTGCCGGCGTTGCGCCAGGTGCCCGGCCGCCTCGAACGCGTCACCGTCAAGGCGGAAGAACGCCCGGCCGGCATCGCGCCGCCGATGGTCCTCGTCGACTACGCGCACAAGCCGGACGCGCTCGAGAAGGCGCTCAATGCCTGCCGGCCGATCGTCGACAGCCGCGACGGCGACCTGATCGTCGTGTTCGGGTGCGGCGGCGATCGCGACGCGGGCAAGCGGCCGATCATGGGCGAGATCGCCGTGCGTCTCGCCGATCGCATCGTGGTGACGAGCGACAACCCGCGCAACGAGGCGCCGCAGGCCATCATCGACCAGATCCTCGCCGGCATCGGTCACATCGGCTACAGCGCGATGTCGTCGAATTTCAGCGGACCCGCGCTGCACGATCGTGTGCGGGTCGAGCCGGATCGTCGCGCGGCCATCTACGACGCCGTCGCCGGCGCGGGCGAGAACGACGTCGTGCTGATCGCCGGCAAGGGTCACGAGAGCTATCAGGAGATCGCCGGCGTCAAGCACCCGTTCTCCGACCTCGAGGTCGCGGGCGAAGCGCTGCGACGCGAGCGCCGTCGCAGCACGCGCAGCGCGGAGTCGCGCGCATGCTGAGCCTCCACGAGGTCGCGACGATGACCCGCGGCCGGATCGTCAACGCGCCGGGCGACAGCGCGTTGCGCGTCGACGACGTGACGACCGACAGCCGCCAGTTGCGCGAAGGCGCGCTGTTCGTCGCGCTGAGCGGGGACCGCTTCGACGGTCACGACTACGTCGACGCCGTCGCCGCGCGGGGGGCGGTCGCCGCACTGGTCGAGCGGATGGTCTCGCCCGCGTTGCCGCTCGTCGTCGTCGACGACACGCGGCACGCGCTCGGCGACCTCGCATCGGGATGGCGTCGTCGTTTCCGCATGCCGCTGATCGTCGTGACCGGCAGCAACGGCAAGACGACGACGAAGGAGATGATCGCCGCGATCCTGTCCGCCGCCTTCGGCGAGGCCGACTTCTGCGCGACCGCCGGCAACTTCAACAACGACATCGGCGTGCCGCTCACGTTGCTTCGCCTGCGCACGCATCACCACGCGGCCGCGATCGAACTCGGGATGAATCACCCGGGCGAGACGGCGCGCCTCGCCTACATCGCGGGTCCCGACGTCGCACTCGTGCTCAACGCGCAGCGCGAACACCAGGAGTTCATGCAGACGGTCGAGGCGGTCGCCGACGAGCATGCGCTCGCGATCGAGGCGCTCGGTCCCGGCGGAACCGCGATCTTCCCGGCCGACGACGCGTACGCACACGTTTGGCGGACGGCGGCCGGCTCGCGCCGCGTCGTCGACTTCGCGTGCACGACCGATCACGACGCGACGAGCCCGGCGGCGTCCGTCGTCGCGCGCACGCATCTGCAGAGCGGCGAGTCGATCGTCCATCTCGACACGCCGGCCGGCACGACGACGATCCACTTGCACGCGGCCGGCATGCACAACGTGCGCAATGCCGCGGCCGCCGCGGCCGCGTGCATCGCGGCGGGGATCGGGCTCGACGCGGTCAGGCGCGGACTCGAGGCGTTTCGTCCGGTAGGCGGCCGCTCGCAAGTCGGACGCATCGACGGTGCGACCCTGATCGACGACACCTACAACGCGAACCCCGACTCGATGCGTGCGGCGATCGAGGTGCTCGCATCGCATCCGTCGCCGCGGCTGCTCGTCGTCGGCGACATGGGCGAGGTCGGCGACGCGGGTCCGCGCTTTCATCGCGAGATCGGCGACCACGCGTCGACGCTCGGCGTCGAGACGCTTCACGCCTTCGGTGCGGCGAGTCGCGACGTGGTCGCCGCATTCGGCGTCGGAGCCAGGCACTTCGACGACATCGACGCGTTGATCGCGGCGACGCGAGCGTGGGTCGCGGATCACGCCGACGCGACCGTCCTCGTCAAGGGCTCGCGATTCATGAAGATGGAACGCGTCGTGGCCGCGCTTCGCAACGAAGTCCTGAAGGATGGGCACTGATGCTCTTCGCGCTCGCGCAATGGCTGGCGCAGGACGTGCGCTTCTTCAACGTCTTCACGTACATCACGCTGCGCGCGGTGCTCGCGACGCTGACCGCGCTCGCGATCGGCCTCATCTCGGGACCGTTCGTGATCCGCAGGCTGACGGCGCTCAAGATCGGCCAGGCCGTCCGCGCCGACGGACCGCAGACGCATCTGATCAAGAGCGGCACGCCGACGATGGGCGGGGCGTTGATCCTGATCGCGATCGGCGTCGCGACGCTGCTGTGGTCGGACCTCAGCAACCGCTTCATGTGGGTCGTGATGCTCGTCACGTTCGGCAACGGCTGGGTCGGCTGGGTCGACGACTATCGCAAGGTCGTGCGTCGCGATCCGAAGGGGATGAGCGCGAAGGAGAAGTACTTCTGGCAGTCGCTGATCGGGATCGTGGCGGCGATGTACCTCGCGTTCGCGGTCTCCGCGCAGAGCAACGCCGACGTCGCGCACCTGTTCCTCGAATGGATCCGCAGCGGCTTCGACATGGCGTTGCCGCCGAAGGCCGACTTCATCGTGCCGTTCTTCAAGAACGTCGCGTACCCGCTCGGTGCGATCGGCTTCATCGTGCTGACGTATCTCGTGATCGTCGGCACGAGCAACGCGGTGAACATCACGGACGGCCTCGACGGGCTCGCGATCATGCCGACGATCCTCGTCGGATCGGCGCTCGGCCTGTTCGCGTACATCACCGGCCGTGCCGACTATTCCCGCTATCTGCTGTTCCCCCACATCCCCGGCGCGTCCGAACTGATCGTGTTCTGCGCGGCGCTCGCGGGCGCCGGGCTCGCGTTCCTGTGGTTCAACGCCTATCCGGCACAGGTCTTCATGGGCGACGTGGGCGCGCTCGCGCTGGGCGGCGCGCTCGGGACGATCGCCGTGATCGTCCGCCAGGAGATCGTGCTCTTCATCATGGGCGGCGTGTTCGTCGCGGAGACCATCTCCGTGATGATCCAGGTCGTGTACTTCAAGTACACGCGACGACGATACGGCGAGGGGCGGCGCATCTTTCTGATGGCGCCGCTGCATCACCACTTCGAAGAGAGCGGTTGGAAAGAGACGCAGGTCGTCGTGCGATTCTGGATCATCACGATGATGCTGGTGCTGGTCGGGCTGTCCACCTTGAAGCTGCGCTGACCATGGACCTTCGCGACCGCACGGTCCTCGTCCTCGGCCTCGGCGAATCGGGACTCGCGATGGCGCGCTGGTGCCTGCGCGAGGGCGCACGCGTCCGCGTCGCCGATACGCGCTTGCGGCCGCCGATGGTCGATGCGGCGCGCGCGCTCGCCGTCGACCTGCGACTCGGGTCGATCGATCCCGAACAGCTCGACGGCATCGACGCGATCGCGATCAGCCCCGGCCTCTCGCCACGCGCCGAGCCGCAACGCGCGTTGCTCGACGCGGCGCGCGCACGCGCCGTACCGGTGCTGAGCGAGATCGAACTGTTCGCGCAGAAGCTCTCCGCGTTGAAGGCGGCCGACGGCTACGCGCCGCGCGTGGTCGCGATCACCGGGACGAACGGCAAGACGACCGTGACGAAGCTCGTCGGACGCCTGTGCGAGGCGGCGGGGCGTCGCTGCGTCGTCGCCGGCAACGTGTCGCCGGCCGCGCTCGACGCGCTCGCAGACGCGATCGATACGACGCTGCCGGACATCTGGGTGCTCGAGCTGTCGAGCTTCCAGCTCGAGACGACGACGAGCCTCGCGGCCGACGTCGCGACCGTCCTCAACGTGACGCAGGACCACCTCGACTGGCACGGCGACATGACGGCCTACACGGCCGCGAAGCGCGCGATCTTCGCGCCGTCGACCGTCCGCGTCCTGAACCGCGACGACGCGATCGTGATGGCGATGGCCGCGGACGGTGCGCCCTGCCTGTCCTTCGGCCTCGATGCGCCGCGCGCGCTCGGCGACTTCGGCGTCGTGCGGGAAGGCGTCGACGACGACGCGCTGCGCTGGCTGGCGGTGATCGAAGGGCCCGACCCGGAAACCGAAGCGCGCGGACGCATCGCCCGGCCGGCCGCGAAAGGGCGGAGGCCCGCGAAGCCCGCCGAAGCCGTGGCGAGCGAACCGCCGCTCGTCAGGCGCCTGATGCCCGCGGATGCATTGCGCATCCGCGGCGATCACAACGTCGCGAACACGCTCGCGGCGCTCGCGCTCGGCCGCGCGATCGGCCTGCCGATGGGCGCGATGCTGCGCGCGGCGGCTTCCTACCTCGGCGAACCGCATCGGATGCAGCAGGTCGCGACGATCGACGACGTCGACTACGTCGAGGACAGCAAGGGGACGAACGTCGGCGCGACGGTCGCTGCGTTGTCCGGCCTCGGCCGACGCATCGTGTTGATCGCCGGTGGCGACGGCAAGGGCCAGGACTTCGCGCCGCTGTCGGCACCGATCGCGCGCCACGCTCGCGCGGTCGTGCTGATCGGTCGCGACCGTGCCGCGATCCGGACCGCGGTCGCGGACGCGGCGGCGGTCCAGCAGGTCGACCTCGTCGACGCCGACTCGCTCGAAGCCGCGGTGTCGGCGGCCGCGCGCCTCGCCCGCCCCGGCGACGTCGTGCTGTTGTCGCCCGCGTGCGCGAGCCTCGACATGTTCCGTGACTACAAGCATCGCGCCGACGTCTTCGTCGACGCGGTCCACGCGCTCGCGTCCACGGAGACGGCGTCATGCTGAACGGCCTGCTCTCCGGGATCGGCGGCATCGGCGGCCAGAGCGACGCGCTCGGCAACGCGGCGCGTTCGCGTTCGCTGTCGGGCCGGCCGGTCGATCCGCTCCGGCCGGTGCGCTCGGGGATGCGCGACTGGGATCGGCCGTTGTTCTGCGCGTGCCTCGGGCTCCTGTTGTTCGGCATGGTGATGGTCTATTCCGCGTCGGTCGCGGTCGCGGACTCGCCGAAGTATTCGTCGCTCGGCTACTTCCTCAATCGACAGGCGTTGTTCGTCGCGCTCGGCCTCGCGTGCGGCGCCGCCGCCTTCCGCATTCCGCTCGCGACCTGGCAGCGCTGGTCGCCGTACCTGTTCGTCGCGACGATCGTCCTGTTGATCGCGGTGCTGATCCCGCACGTCGGACACGGCGTGAAGGGGGCGCACCGCTGGATCTCGCTGTACGCCCTCAACCTCCAGCCGTCCGAGGTGATGAAGCTGGCCGTCGTGCTGTACGCGGCCGACTACACCGTGCGCAAGCAGGCGGTGATGCATCGCTTCCGTCGCGGCTTCCTGCCGATGGCGATGGTGATCGTGCTCGTCGGCGCGCTGCTGCAACTCGAGCCCGACCTCGGCGCGTTCATGGTGATCGCGACGGTTGCGTTCTGCATCCTGTTCCTGGGCGGCGTCAACGCGCGCATGTTCGTGGGTCTCGGCACCGTGCTCGTCGGCAGCTTCATGCTGCTGATCTGGCTGTCGCCCTGGCGTCGTGCGCGCATCTTCGCGTACCTCGATCCGTTCGAGGAGGAAAACGCGGCGGGCAAGGCCTACCAGCTCACGCACTCGCTGATCGCCTTCGGGCGGGGCGAGTGGTTCGGCGTCGGCCTCGGCGGCAGCGTCGAGAAGTTGCACTACCTGCCGGAGGCGCACACCGACTTCCTGCTCGCGGTCATCGGCGAGGAGCTCGGACTCGTCGGCGTCGCGATCGTGATCGCGACGTTCTTCTGGATCGTGAAGCGCGCCTTCGATATCGGTCGCCAGGCGCTCGCCCTCGAACGGACCTACGCCGGCCTCGTCGCGAAGGGCATCGGCATCTGGATCGGCGCGCAGTCGTTCATCAACATGGGCGTCAACCTGGGCTTGCTGCCGACGAAGGGCCTGACCTTGCCGCTGATGAGCTATGGCGGCAGCGGCATCCTGATGAACTGCATCGGTGTCGCGTTGCTGTTGCGCGTCGATTTCGAGAATCGAATCCTCATGCGCGGGGGGCGCGTATGAGCGCGCGTCTCAATCCCTCTGCCACCCTGGCGAAGGCCGGGGCCCGATTAGGCGCCGCCACGAACTCAATCAATCGGCTCCCGGCCTTCGCCGGAACGATGCGAGGTGCGAGCACATGACTCGCACGCTATTGATCATGGCCGGAGGCACCGGGGGCCACATCATGCCGGGGCTCGCGATCGCGGAGACGATGCGCGCGCGCGGCTGGGCCGTGCGCTGGCTCGGCACCGCGCACGGCATGGAGAACCGCCTCGTGCCGGAAGCCGGCATCGCGCTCGACACGATCGCGTTCGCCGGGTTGCGCGGCAAGGGTCTCGCGCAGACGCTGCGCGGCATCGGACAGTTCGCGCGCGGCTTCAAGCAGAGCCTGCGCTTCTGCGCGCGCCTGAAGCCGCATGCGGTGCTCGGCATGGGCGGCTACGTCACCGTGCCCGGCGGGCTCGCCGCCGGCGTGAAGCGACTGCCGCTCGTGCTGATGAACAGCGACTCCGAACTGCTCTTGTCGAATCGCGCGCTGAAGCCGTTCGCGCGGCGCCTGCTGTTCGGGCTGCCCGGCCACATCGACGAAGTCGGCGCGAAGGCGCGCTGGACAGGGAGCCCGATCCGGGCATCGATCGCGGCGCTACCGGCGCCGGCCGAGCGTTATGCGCGGCGCGCCGGGCCGCTTCGGGTCCTCGTCCTCGGCGGCAGCCTCGGCGCCGCGGTCCTCAATCGCAACGTGCCGCTCGCACTCGCCGCGTTGTCCGAGGCGGAACGCCCGTTCGTCCTGCATCAGGCCGGCGCCCAGCATGCGGACGCGCTCGCCGCGGTCTATCGCGACGTCGGCGTCATCGCGAACGTCCAGCCCTTCATCGCCGACATGGCCGCGGCCTACGCCGAAGCCGATCTCGTGATCTGTCGCGCGGGCGCGATCACGGTCAGCGAGCTGACCGCGGCGGGCGTCGCCAGCGTGCTCGTGCCCTTGCTCGCGTCGACGACGACGCATCAGCGGGACAACGCGATCTATCTCGAACGCGCCGGCGCCGCGGTTCACCTCGCGCAAGCCGCGATGACCGCGGAGTCGCTCTCCGCGCTGATCCGTTCGTTCACGCGCGAGCGCTTGTTGTCGATGGCCGAAGCGGCGCGATCGCTCGGCAAGCCGATGGCGACCGAGACGGTCGCCGACGAGATCGAATCGGTCGCGCGCGAGGACGCCTCGTGAAGCATCGCATCAAGCACATCCACTTCGTCGGCATCGGAGGGTCCGGGATGAGCGGCATCGCCGAGGTCCTGCTGAACCTCGGCTACACGATCAGCGGTTCCGACCTGTCGAGCAACGCGGCGACGCAGCGGCTCGTGGCCGCGGGTGCCGACGTGAAGCGCGGGCACGACGCCGCGCACGTCGCCGATGCCGACGCGATCGTCGTCTCGACCGCGGTGAAGGCGGACAACCCCGAGGTGATCGAGGCGCGCGCGCGACGCATCCCGGTCGTGCCGCGCGCCGTGATGCTGTCGGAGCTGATGCGCCTCAAGCGCGGCATCGCGATCGCCGGCGCGCACGGCAAGACCACGACGACGAGCCTCGTCGCGTCGGTGCTCGCCCAGGGCGGCCTCGACCCGACCTTCGTGATCGGCGGCCGGCTGAACAGCGCCGGCGCGAACGCGAAGCTCGGCCGCGGTGAATTCATCGTCGTCGAGGCCGACGAGTCGGACGCGTCCTTCCTCAACCTGCTGCCGGTGATGGCCGTCATCACGAACATCGACGCCGATCACATGGAGACCTACGGCCACGACTTCGCGCGCCTCAAGCAGGCCTTCATCGAGTTCACGCACCGGCTCCCGTTCTACGGAACCGCCGTCGTCTGCGTCGACGACGCGAACGTGCGCGAGATCATGCCGTTCATCTCGCGGCCGATCACGACCTACGGGCTGGGTGCGGACGCGCAGATCCGTGCACACGACGTGCGCGCGGACGGCAGCCGCATGCGCTTCACCGTGTCGCGCCAGAACGGCGTGACGCTGCCCTCGCTCGACGTGACGCTGAACCTGCCCGGTACGCACAACGTCCAGAACGCGCTCGCCGCGATCGCGGTCGCGACCGAACTCAACGTGTCCGACCAGGCGATCCTCGATGCGCTCGCCCACTTCACCGGGGTCGGCCGGCGCTTCCAGCTGCACGGCGACATCGCGATCGACGGCGGCTCGTTCGCGTTGATCGACGACTACGGCCATCACCCGGTCGAGATGGCCGCGACGCTCGCCGCCGCGCGCGGCGCCTTTCCGTCGCGTCGCGTCGTGCTCGCGTTCCAGCCGCACCGCTACACGCGCACGCGCGACCTGTTCGAAGACTTCGCGAGCGTGCTGTCGTCCGCCGATGCCGTGGTGCTCGCCGAGGTCTACTCGGCCGGCGAGGCGCCGATCGTGGCGGCCGACGGTCGCGCATTGGCCCGCGCCGTCCGCGTGAAGGGCCGCGTTGAACCGGTCTTCGTCGACTCGATCGACGGCATGGCCGATGCCGTGCTCGACGTGGCGAGGGACGGCGACGTCGTCATCACGATGGGCGCGGGCTCGATCGGTGGCGTGCCGGGCCGCCTTCTGGAGCGTGCGCGATGACCCACACGACGAATGCATTCGGCAAGGTCGCCGTGCTGATGGGCGGCTGGTCCGCCGAGCGCGAGATCTCGTTGATGTCGGGCACGGGCGTGCTGGCCGCGTTGAAGTCGAAGGGCGTCGACGCGCATGCGTTCGATCCGAGCGAACGGCCGATCGGCGCACTCGTCGACGAAGGCTTCGCACGCGTCTTCATCGCATTGCACGGTCGCTTCGGCGAGGACGGAGCCATCCAGGGCGCGCTCGAGATGCTCGGCCTGCCGTACACCGGCAGCGGCGTGATGGCCTCGGCCGTCGCGATGGACAAGGTGTTCACGAAACGCATCTGGGAGAGCCGCGGCCTGCCGACGCCGCGCTCGGTGGTGCTGGACGCGAAGTCGTCGCTGCGCGACGTGCCGGACCGGCTCGGGCTGCCGTTGATCGTCAAGCCGCCGCACGAGGGCTCGACGATCGGCATCTCGAAGGTTGTCGGCTACTCGGACATGAAGGAGGCCTACGAAGTCGCCGCGCGCTTCGACGACGTCGTGCTCGCCGAGGAGTTCATCGCCGGTCACGAGTTGACGGTGTCGATTGTCGAACGCAGGGCCGCGGACGGGACCCGTTCCGCCGAGGCCTTGCCGATCATCGAGATCATCGCGCCCGGCGGCAACTACGACTACCAGAACAAGTATTTCACCGACGACACGCGCTACGTATGTCCGGCGGAACTCCCCGAACTCGTCGGCGCCCGCGTGCGTGCGCTCGCGCTCGAGGCCTTCCGTGCGCTCGGCTGCGAAGGCTGGGGCCGCGTCGACTTCATGTTGCGCGCGACGGATCACGCGCCTTACCTGCTCGAGGTCAACACGTCGCCCGGCATGACGGGTCACTCGCTCGTGCCGATGGCGGCGCGCGCGATCGGCCTGTCCTACGAGGACTTGTGCGTCGAGATCCTCGCCGGCGCGTCGCTCAAGATCCGTCGCGCGTCGCTCGACGCGGCGACGGCCCCTGCCGCGCCGTCGTCCGCGGGCGGAGCGTCCGGCCATGTGGGCTAGCCCGCGCATGATGAATCTCCTCGCGCTCCTCATCGCCGCCGCCGCGGTGCTCGCCTGCGTCGCCGGGGCGGCGTCGTGGATGGCGCGCCGCCCGTTGTTCACGATCAAGACGATCCGCGTCGAGCCCGCCCCGGCCCCGGCTTCGGACCAGGTCGAGCCCTTCCGTCACGTCAGCGCGGCGACGATCCACGCGGAAGCGGTGCCGCGCATCCTCGCGACGACGCGCAACAGTTTCTTCACGGTGAACCTCGAGACGGTGCGCCGCGCGATCGAAGGCGTCGCCTGGGTGCGGCGCGCCCAGGTGCGTCGCGAGTGGCCCGATCGACTCGTCGTCACGATCGAAGAGCATCGCGTGCTCGGCGTCTGGGACGACGGTCGCCTCGTCAACACCTACGGCGAGTTGTTCGCTGCGAATCCCGCGGAGGCCGAAGAGGACAACGGCGCGTTGCCGGAACTGTCGGGACCGGCCGGCAGCGAGCGCGACGTCGCGTCGCGTTATCTCGACTTCAAGCGCTGGCTCGCGAAGCTGTCGCTCGTGCCCGATCAGGTCACGCTCACGCCGCGCTACGCGTGGAGCCTGCATGTGGCGAACGACACGGCCGAGGGCCTCACGATCGACCTCGGACGCGAACGCGACGCGAACACCGTGCCTGAACGCATCGGCCGGATGATCGGCGCGTGGCCGCAGCTGGTCGCGAACTGGCCGCGTCTCACGCTCGTCGACCTGCGTTATCCGAACGGTCTCGCGTTGCGCGCCGAAGGCCTGCGCTTCGCGGACGAGGCCGCACGACCCGCGTCGAAGGGCGCGGCGAGACCCACGACACCACGGACCGTCGTCCCGAAGAAACCCAGCCGCCCCGCGCGGGCCAACAGGACTTGAAAGCATCGCGATGACCAAGGATTCCAAGGATCTGATCGTCGGCCTCGACATCGGCACGTCGAAGGTCGTGGCGGTCGTCGCCGAGCTCCAGGCGGACGGCCGCTTCGACGTGATCGGCATGGGGCAGCACGAGTCGAAGGGCCTGAAGAAGGGCGTGGTCGTCAACATCGAGACCACGGTCGCGTCGATCCAGCGCGCCCTCGAGGAAGCGGAATTGATGGCGGACTGCAAGATCCGCGACGTCTACACGGGCATCGCGGGAAGCCACATCAAGAGCTTCAACTCGAGCGGGATGGTGGCGATCAAGGACAAGGAAGTCACCGCGACCGACGTCGCGCGCGTCGTCGAGACCGCGAAGGCCGTCAGCATCCCCGGCGATCAACAGATGCTCCACGTGCTCACGCAGGAGTTCATCGTCGACGGCCAGGAAGACGTGCGCGAGCCGCTCGGCATGAGCGGCATGCGCCTCGAGGTCAAGGTCCACATCGTCACCGGCGCGGTCAGCGCCGCGCAGAACATCGTCAAGTGCGTGCGCCGTTGCGGGCTCGAGGTCCAGGACCTGATCCTGCAGCCGCTCGCGTCGAGCCTCGCGGTGCTGACCGACGACGAGAAGGAACTCGGCGTCGTGCTCGTCGACATCGGCGGCGGCACGACCGACATCGCGATCTTCACCGGCGGCGCGATCCGCCACACCGCGGTGATCCCGATCGCGGGCGACCAGATCACGAACGACATCGCGATGGCGTTGCGCACGCCCACCGCCGACGCCGAGGACATCAAGGTCACGCACGGCACCGCGAAGCAGGTCCTCGCGAACGCCGACGACATGATCGAAGTGCCGGGGATCGGCGAGCGCGGCCCGCGCATGTTGAGCCGCCAGGCGCTCGCGGCCGTGATCGAGCCGCGCGTCGAGGAGTTGTTCTCGCTCGTGCAGCAGGTCGTGCGCGAGTCGGGCTACGAGGAGTTGTTGTCGTCGGGCGTGGTCATCACCGGCGGCACGGCAATGATGGACGGCATGGTCGAACTCGGCGAGGACATCTTCCTCAAGCCCGTGCGTCTCGGCGTGCCCGACTACACGGGAAACCTGTCGGACGTCGTGCGCAGCCCGCGCTTCTCGACGGCGATGGGCTTGTTGCAGGAAGCGCGCGTGCAACGCCTGCGCGGCCGCCGCGTGTCGCAGACGCGCGGTGGGGTGAAGGACATCTTCCAACGGATGAAGGAGTGGTTCGTGGGGAATTTCTGAGACGAACCACGAATGAAAGGTCGCTGTACGAGACGCGCTCGCGCGTCTCGGGAAACAAGGTGGTGAGTGTGGGGTTGCAGGAACAAGGCCTTCGGAGTCAGCGCAAGCCGAATCCCAAGTCCTGGTTCCTGAATCGTTCGATGTTCGGAACAGCTTTTATTGGAGATTGTCATGACGTTCGAGATGCTTGAAAACGAAACGCAGGGTGCGGTCATCAAGGTGATCGGCGTGGGCGGCGCGGGCGGCAATGCCGTGCAGCACATGATCAACCGCGGCGTGCAGGGCGTGGACTTCGTCTGCGCGAACACGGACGCGCAAGCGCTCGCGCGCTCGAAGGCCGAGGACGTGATCCAGCTCGGCAAGTCCGGGCTGGGCGCGGGCGCGAAGCCGGAGGCCGGACGCGCGGCGGCGGAAGAGGCGCGCGAGCGCATCGCCGACGCGCTGCGCGACGCGCACATGGTGTTCATCACCGCGGGTATGGGCGGCGGCACCGGCACGGGCGCCGCGCCGATCGTCGCGCAGGTCGCGAAGGAGCTCGGCATCCTCACGGTCGGCGTCGTGTCGAAGCCGTTCGGCTTCGAAGGCAGCCGCAAGATGCGCACCGCCGAGGACGGCCTGCAGAACCTGGCCGAACACGTCGACTCGCTGATCGTCGTGTTGAACGAGAAGCTCGAAGAGGTCATGGGCGAGGACGCCGAGATGGACGCGTGCTTCAAGTGCGCCGACGACGTGCTCCACAACGCGGTCGCGGGCATCGCCGAGATCATCAAGGTCGACGGCCTCATCAACGTCGACTTCGAGGACGTGAAGACGGTGATGAGCGAGCAGGGCAAGGCGATGATGGGCACCGCGATGGCGGCCGGCATCGACCGCGCACGTCTCGCGGCGGAGCAGGCGGTCACGAGCCCGCTGCTCGAGGGCGTCGACCTGTCGGGCGCGCGCGGCGTGCTCGTCAACATCACCGCGAGCCGCACGCTCAAGCTGCGGGAGACGCGCACGGTGATGGAGACGATCAGTGCGTTCGCGGCCGACGACGCGACGGTGATCATGGGCGCGGTCTACGACGACACGATGGGCGACAACCTGCGCGTGACGGTCGTGGCGACGGGCCTCGGTCGGGTGAAGCAGCGTCCGCAGCTCGTGCCGACCTCGCAACCCGCGCTCAAGACCGGCACCGACAACACGCCGTTCGCGAGCGTCCAGGCGGTCGCGGGCCATCAGTCGGACTACGGTCAGTACGAGGCGCCGGCCGTGTGGCGCAACACGCGCGAGCATGCGGCGGCGCGCGTGAGCGCGCTCGAGGAAAGCGGGATGGACCGCCTCGAGATCCCGGCCTTCCTGCGCAAGCAGGCGGACTGAGGGTCGCGTTTTCGGGAAGGACGAGGGACCCGGTCCGACCGGGTCCCTCGTGATCGTTCGTCACGAATGGAAACGTCCTGCGCGACAGCGCACGCGTAAAATCGGCCGCTTGTCGAAGATCGTCGCCCCCTCCAGTCGCGCTCGAAGAAGCGCAGCCGCCCGCTTGCAGGGGCTGCGCATGGTCGCGTTGTGTGCGGCCCTGTTCGTGCTGACGCAGGGCGAGGCCGCGCCGCGCAAGCCGTCGACCGCCGCGTCGCCCGCGCCGCCGCAGATGCAGCTCGGCGATGCGGTCAGGCCGCTCGCCTACGAGGCCGAGCTCACGGTCGACCCGGCGCGCGACCGCTTCTCGGGACATCTCGTCATCCACGTCGAGCTCGCGCAGCCGACGGATTTCTTCTGGATGAACGCGAAGAAGCTCGACATCCGCAGCGCGACCTTGACGGTCGGCACGAAGACACTTCCGGCGAAGGTCACCGTCGCCGGCACCGAATTCATCGGCTTGCGCTTCGCATCCGCCGTGCCCGCGGGACGTGCGGTGCTCACGTTCGACTACGACGGCGTGATCGATCGCAACGAGACGCAGGGCGTCTTCCGTCAGCAGGACGCGAACAACTGGTATGCGTTCACGCAGTTCGAGGCGACCGACGCGCGTCGCGCGTTCCCGTCGTTCGACGAGCCCGGCTTCAAGGTGCCTTGGCACCTGTCGCTGATCGTTCCCGCGAACGACGTCGCCGCGGCCAACATGCCGATCGCGAGCGAAGAGCCTTACGTGCCGCCGCCGGCTGCCGAGCCGCTGCGCCGGAGGGGCGCGCCCGCCGCGGCGCCCGCCACGGGCGGGGCGATGAAGCGCGTGCGCTTCGCGCCGACGCCGCCGTTGCCGAGCTATCTCGTCGCGTTCGCGGTCGGGCCGTTCGACGTCGTCGACGGCGGTCGTGCCGGCCGGAAGGGCACGGCGCTGCGTTACCTCGTGCCGAAGGGACGGGGCGCGGACACGCTCTACGCGAAGGAATCGGTCCCGAGGATCCTCGAGCTGCTCGAGGACTACTTCGGCCAGCCCTACCCGTACGAGAAGCTGGACTCGGTCGCGATCCCCGTCACGGTCGGCTTCGGCGCGATGGAGAATCCCGGCCTGATCACGTATCAGATCAACCTGCTCGTCGCGCGCCCCGACCAGGAGAGCGAGCGCTTCAAGCGCTACATGGCCGGCGTCGCCGCGCACGAGATGGCGCATCAGTGGTTCGGCGACCTCGTGACGATGCAGTGGTGGAACGACGTCTGGCTCAACGAGTCGTTCGCGTCGTGGATGGGCACGAAGGTCGTGGACCGCTTCGCACCCGCCTGGGACGTCAAGCTCGGAAGCGATCGCTCGCGCCTGCGCGCCTTCCACGTCGATCGTCTCGCGACGACGCGGGCCGTGCGACTGCCGGTCAACACGCGCGACGACCTCGGGAACGCGTTCGACGCGATCGCCTATCAGAAGGGCGCGGAAATCCTCTCGATGTTCGAGACCGCGGCGGGCGAGGAGCGCTTTCGCAACGGCGTGCGGCGTTACCTGTACGAGCATGCGAACGGCAACGCGAAGGCCGAGGACTTCTTCAACGCGATCGCCGCCGAGGTCGGCACCGACGGCGCGATGACGACCGCCGGAATGAAGTCCTTCGTCGAACAACCCGGCATGCCGCGGCTCGCCGTGTCGCTCGACTGCGGTCCGGACGGCACGTCGCCGCCGAAGCTCGTCCTCACGCAGTCGCGTTTCATTCCGTCGCGTCCCGCCGGGGAAGGCGCGTCGCAGCGCTGGGTGTTTCCCGCGTGCTTCCAGTTCGGACGCGGCGGCGACTTCAACGAAGTCTGCGGACTGATCAACGAGCCGCGCGTCGTGCTGAGCCTGCCGGCGGGCGAGTCCTGTCCGCAGTGGGTTCTCCCGAATCGCGGCGGCGTCGGCTACTTCGTCTCGTCGTTGACGCCCGAGTTGTCGCAGGAGCTCGTGCGTGCCCCGCTGCTCGGGCCGGAAGCGGTCCCGGCGTTGAACGATGCGTCGGTCCTGGCCGAGACCGGCGAATGGCCGATCGATCTCGCGCTCGACTTCGCGGCGCGCTATGCGAACAACCGCCAGAACGCCGCGGCGAATGCGGCGGTCGATCTTGCGATGACCGTCAAGGCCTCCTGGCTCGACGACCAGGCCGACCGGGACGGCTTCGCCCGCTACGTCCAGAGAAACTTCGGGACACGCGCGCGCGCGCTCGGCTGGACCCCGAAACCGGGCGAGCGCGACGGCGACGGCGCGGCCCGGGCGGCCCTGGTCCCGTGGTTTGCCGATGTCGGCAACGACGTCCCGATGCAACGCGAGGCCACGCGTCTCGCACGCGAGTGGACGAGCGCGAAGTCGCCGTTGCCCAACGGCGCTGCCACGGTCCTGGTCGCAGCCGCGCGCTACGCGCAGGGCGCGAGCGGTCGCGAGCTCCTCGGCGGCTACCTCGACGCCCTCGGCCGCGCGAATCCGGCGGAACGTGGCGACCTGCATGAGGCGCTCGGATCGTTTCGCGAGCAGGCGCTCGCCAACGCCGCGTACGACGCGCTCTTCTCCGGTCGCTTCGACGCGCGAGGGGCGATCACGGCGCTGAGCGAGGGGGCGGCGCACGACGAAGGCGCGGGACAGGCCGCGCTCGTCTATCTGCGTGCCCACATGGACACGATCCTCGATCGCCTGCCGTCCGACGGCGCCGGGCGACTGGTGCGCGCGGCCTCCGAGACGTGTACGCCGGCCGCCAAGGGCGACCTTCAGGCGGCGTTCGGCGGTCCGCGCTTCGCGCGCGTGCAAGGCGGCGCGCGATCGTTCGCGCAGGCCGCGGAGGCGCTCGACATCTGCCTTGTTGCCCGACAGTCACAGCGCCCGGCGCTGAAGGCCTTTCTCGCGAAGCAGCAATGATAGAATCCGCGCCAAATCATAAGGCTGCACGGGTCAAACACCTCGCGGGCCATCCCATCATGCTTCGGCAACGTACCGTCAAGCAGATCATCAAAGCGACGGGTATCGGGCTGCACTCCGGAGCCCGCGTCGTCCTGACGATCCGCCCCGCCCCGCCCGATACGGGCATCGTCTTCCGGCGAGTCGATCTCGACCCGGTGGTCGAGTTGCGGGCGAACGCGATGGCGATCGGCGATACCCGGCTCGCGTCGACGCTGCAGGCGGGCAACGCGAAGATCTCGACGGTCGAACACCTGATGTCGGCGTGCGCGGGCCTCGGCCTCGACAACCTGTACGTCGACGTCACCGCCGAAGAGATCCCGATCATGGACGGAAGCGCGAGTTCGTTCGTCTTCCTGCTGCAGTCGGCGGGGATCGAGGAACAGGCGCGTCCGAAGAAATTCATCCGCGTGAAGAAGCCGATCGAGATCCGCGTGCCCGGTGCGCTCGCCAACAAGGGCGACGCGTGGGTCCGGCTCGACCCCTTCTTCGGTTTCAAGCTCGACTTCTCGATCGACTTCTCGCACCCCGCGATCGACGCGACGGGCCAACGCCACGTGATCGACTTCGCGGACACGTCCTACGTGAAGGACATCGCGCGGGCGCGCACCTTCGGCTTCATGCATCAGGCCGAAGCGCTGCGTTCGATGGGACTCGCGCGCGGCGGCAGCTTCGACAACACGATCGTGATGGACGAGTACCGCGTGCTCAATGGCGACGGGCTGCGCGATTCCGCCGAGTTCGTGAAGCACAAGATCCTCGACGCGATCGGTGACCTCTATATCGTCGGGCATCCATTGATCGCCGCGTACAGCGCCCACGGCTCGGGCCACGCGATGAACAACAAGTTGTTGCGCGCGCTCCTGGCCGACGAATCGGCCTACGAGTTCGTCACGTTCGACGACGAAGCCGACGCGCCCCGCGCGTTCACGTTCGGCCTGACGAGCGAGTTGATCCCCGCCTGAGCCTCACGTGCGCCGACGGCGCACGAGTCGGTCGACCGCGTCCTTGAGCGGCGATTCGGCGAGCGAGTCGTGCAGGTTCGCGAACGCCGCGACGCCCCCCGCGCTGATGTCGATCCCGTGTGCCGTCACCGTCCGGGAGTCCCCGGCGAGCGTCGGGTCCGGCGGTTGTATCCGTATCCGGATTGAGCTAACCTCCCACCCCCGGTCGACCAAGCCGCTCTGGATGCGCGGCAAGGTCTGACGAAGTTTCGCGGCAGCACTCGCCGACGCGACCCGCAGGTTCAGGACGCCGTCGTCGCATCCCGCCGCTTCGCAGCCTTCTCGCAAGGCCGTCGGCAGCAGCATCAGCAGGTCCTTCTTCAAGTCGAGTGCGCGCTGCGCGGCGGGCACGAGTGCCGCTGCGGTGTCGTGGCGATTCAGGAAGTCGATGACCGTCCGCGCGGCTCTCATCGTCGGGTTTTATCGTTGTTTCATGGCGGCTCGACGTCCGCAGTCCATCAGGGGGTTCTCGAACAGTGCAGATCATTCTATTGCACCAGCGTCTGGCCCAAGCGCGGACGCTCACCCTCACGAATGGTCGGGTCGTCCTCCTCATCGCTGCCCTGACGATCACCTTCCTCTGCCTCGCGGCGGGGCTGGCCACGCTGGCGGTGCGTTACGCCGGGTCGATCCGGATCCCGCTCGTTCGCAGTCTGCTCGAAGGCGCAGCGGACGACGGCGAGATGCGCAAGGACCAGGCCCTGCGCGAGAACATCAACGCGATGGCGGTCAAGCTCGGGGCGATGCAGGCGCAGCTGATGCGCCTCGATGCGCTCGGCAACCGCGTCTCCGGCCTGGCCGGGATCAATCCGCAGGACTTCGACTTCAAGGCGACTCCGGCCCGGGGCGGCGCCGACCCGACGAGCCAGAAGCCGCTCGACCTGGGCAGCTTGCGCACGGAACTCGAGCAGACGGCGGCGGGAGTCGAACACCGGAGCGACTTCCTCGACGCCGTCGAGACGGAACTGATCAATTCGACGCTCAAGAGCAAGATGATGCCGACCATCCAGCCGGTCGACGTGAGCTACAACGCGTCCGGCTTCGGGGCGCGCTTCGATCCCTTCACCGGCGAGCGCGCGATGCATCAGGGCATCGACTTCGTCGCGCAGACCGGCACGCCGATCGTCGCGGCCGCGGGCGGCGTGGTGATCGCATCCGAGTGGCATCACGATTTCGGCAACATGGTCGAGATCGACCACGGCAACGACATCACGACCCTCTACGCCCACGCGTCGAAGGTCTTCGTCCGCGTCGGCGACGTGGTCAAGCGCAACCAGCACATCGCGGACGTCGGATCGACCGGACGCGCGACCGGCTCGCATCTTCACTTCGAAGTCCATGTGAAGGGCATCCCGCAAAACCCCGACAAGTTCCTTCACGCCGATACCGCGATCGCGGCCGTCTCCGGGCACTGAGCCGAAGGCGGCGTCTTGAAAAGCGCTCGAAGAGCGCAACCTCGCCGCATCCGGTCGACGGATGGCGAGGTGGTGGGTCCGCGAGGCGTGGTGATAAAATCGCGCCCTTTCGCCTCCCCGCGGCGCGGCGACCCCGCCTGCGACGGCCACTCGAGCACTCCGCTCGAACCGATCGACGGCCGGCGACGCGATACCCAAATCCATGGTCACAGGTCTTCTCAAGAAGGTCTTCGGCAGCCGCAACGAACGGCTCCTGAAGCAGTACCGCAAGTCGGTCGTCGCGATCAACGGATTCGAGGCGTCCGTCGCTCCGTTGTCGGACGAGGCGCTCCGTGCCAAGACCGACGAGTTCAAGACGCGTCTCGCGAACGGCGAGTCGGTCGACGACCTCCTTCCGGAGGCCTTCGCGGTCGTGCGCGAGGCATCGAAGCGCGTGCTCGGCATGCGGCACTTCGACGTGCAGCTGATCGGCGGCATCGCGTTGCACGAAGGCAAGATCGCCGAGATGCGGACCGGCGAAGGCAAGACGCTGACCGCGACGCTGCCGGTCTACCTGAATGCGTTGACCGGTCGTGGCGTCCATCTCGTGACGGTCAACGACTATCTCGCGCAGCGCGACGCGGAATGGATGGGCCGGCTCTACAAGTTCCTCGGCCTGACCGTCGGCATCAACCTGTCGCAGATGCCGCATGCCGACAAGCAGGTCGCGTACGCGGCCGACATCACGTACGGCACGAACAACGAGTTCGGCTTCGACTACCTGCGCGACAACATGGTGTACGACACCGGCGATCGCGTGCAGCGCGGCCTCGCGTACGCGATCGTCGACGAAGTCGACTCGATCCTGATCGACGAGGCGCGCACGCCGCTGATCATCAGCGGGCAGGCCGAAGACCACACGGAGCTCTACGTGCGGCTCAACACGGTGCCGCCCCTCCTCGATCGCATGAAGGAGGAAGCGAAGCCGAACGAGCCCGAACCCGAAGGCGACTTCTGGGTCGACGAGAAGGGCCATCAGATCCAGTTGTCCGAGGCGGGCCACGAGAAGGCCGAGAAGATCCTCGAGAACATGGGCCTCTTGCCCGAGGGCGCTTCGCTCTACGACCCCGCGAACATCCTGCTCGTCCATCACCTGATGGCGGCCTTGCGCGCGCACAACCTGTTCCACAAGGACCAGCAGTACGTCGTGCAGCCCGGCCAGGACGGCCAGGGCGAGGTCGTCATCGTCGACGAATTCACCGGGCGTCTGATGGTCGGCAGGCGGTGGTCCGACGGCCTGCATCAGGCCGTCGAGGCGAAGGAAGGCGTCAAGATCCAGAACGAGAACCAGACGCTCGCGTCGATCACGTTCCAGAACTACTTCCGCATGTACGGCAAGCTCGCCGGCATGACGGGCACGGCCGATACCGAGGCCTACGAGTTCCAGGAGATCTACAACCTCGAGACCGTCGTGATTCCGCCGAACAAGGAATCGAAGCGCAACGACAAGCTCGACCAGGTCTACAAGACCGCGATGGAGAAGTACAACGCCATCATCATCGACATCGAGGATTGCATCGCGCGCGGCCAGCCGGTCCTGGTGGGCACGACGTCGATCGAGAACTCCGAGTTGTTGTCGAGTCTCCTGACGAAGAAGAAGATTCCGCACAACGTCCTCAACGCGAAGCAGCACGCGCGCGAGGCCGAGATCATCGTCCAGGCGGGCTCGCCTGGGACGATCACGATCGCCACGAACATGGCGGGCCGCGGAACGGACATCGTGCTCGGCGGTAACGTCGAGAAGCAGATCGACTTCCTGCAGGCCGACGAGAGCAAGAGCGAGGCCGAGAAGGCGGCGGGCGTCGAGTCGCTGCGCCACAACTGGCAGAGCCTGCACGACCGCGTCGTCGCGGCGGGCGGGCTGCACATCATCGGGACCGAGCGCCACGAGTCGCGCCGCGTCGACAACCAGTTGCGCGGCCGCAGCGGCCGCCAGGGCGACCCGGGCTCCTCGCGCTTCTATCTGTCGCTCGACGATCCGCTGCTGCGCATCTTCGCGGGCGATCGCGTGCGCGCGATCATGGACCGGCTGAAGATGCCGGAAGGCGAGCCGATCGAGGCCGGCATCGTGATGCGGTCGATCGAGACCGCGCAGCGCAAGGTCGAGGCGCGCAACTTCGACATCCGCAAGCAGCTGCTCGAGTACGACGACGTCGCCAACGATCAGCGTCGCGTGATCTACCAGCAGCGCAACGAGTTGCTCGAGGCGAAGGACATCTCCGAGACGATCGGGTCGCTGCGACAAGGCGTCTTCACGGCGGTCGTCCGCAGTTACGTGCCCGAAGGCGCGATCGAGGAACAGTGGGACATCGCCGGACTCGAGCGCACGCTCGCGTCCGAGTGGCAGCTCGACGTCCCGTTGACAACGATGCTCGAGACCGAGGAGACGCTCAGCGACGACGACATCATCGAACGCGTGCTCGCGAAGGCGAACGAGGTCTACGACGCGAAGGTGGCGCTCGCCGGAAAGGAAGCGTTCGGCGGCTTCGAGCGTTCGATGATGCTGCAGAGCCTCGACGTCCACTGGCGCGAGCACCTGGCCGCGCTCGACCACCTGCGCCAGGGGATCCACCTGCGCGGTTATGCGCAGAAGAACCCGAAGCAGGAATACAAGCGCGAGGCGTTCGAACTCTTCTCGGCCTTGCTCGACGCGATCGGCAACGAGGTCACGCGCTACATCATGACCGTGCGCGTGCAGACGCAGGAACAGCTCGAAGAGGCCGAGCGCCAGCTCGCGGCGACGCCGCCGGCGCTCGAGAACGTGACCTACAAGCACGCCGACTTCGACGAGGCGCTGGTTACCGCCGACGGCGAGGAGGTCGAGGTCGCCGAGGAGCCGAAGCCGGCCGCGGCGGCCCGTCCCCCGCAAGCGGCCGTTCACCAGGTGCGTCGCTTCACCGAGAAGGTCGGCCGCAACGATCCCTGCCCCTGCGGCAGCGGCAAGAAGTACAAGAACTGCCACGGCAAGCTGGGTTGATCGCCCGTCATGGCCGCTGACGTGATCGACCTGCGCAGCGACACGGTCACGCGGCCGACCCAGGCGATGCGCGCGGCGATGGCCGCCGCCGAAGTCGGCGACGACGTCTATGGCGACGACCCGACCGTCAATCGACTGCAGCAGCGCGTGGCCGACTTGTTCGGCAAGGAGGCGGCGCTCTTCATGCCGTCGGGCACGCAGAGCAATCTCGCCGCGTTGATGGCGCATTGCGCGCGCGGCGACGAATACCTGGTCGGCCAGGACGCGCACACCTACAAGTACGAGGCGGGCGGAGCGGCGGTGCTCGGGAGCATCCAGCCGCAGCCGATCGAGAACGCCGACGACGGCAGCCTGCCGCTCGCGAAGCTGCGGGCGGCAGTGAAGCCCGCAGACGACCATTTCGCGCGGACCCGGCTGATCGCTCTCGAGAACACGATCGGAGGCCGGGTCCTCGCCCAGGCCTACATCGAGGACGTGGCGACGTTCGCGCGCGAGCGCGGTCTGGCGATGCATCTCGACGGCGCGCGCGTGTTCAATGCCGCGGTGGCGTCGAAGCGCGCGGTCGCCGACCTCGCGAAGCCCTTCGACTCGGTGTCGGTCTGCCTCTCCAAGGGTCTCGGCGCCCCGGTGGGCTCGGTGCTCGTCGGTTCGCGCGAGCTGATCGACGCCGCGCATCGCTGGCGGAAGATGCTCGGCGGCGGCCTGCGCCAGGCCGGCGTGCTCGCGGCGGCCGGGCTCCACGCGATCGATCACCATGTCGACCGCCTCGCCGAGGATCACGCGAACGCCGAGTTGCTCGCGACCGGACTGCGCTCCATCGAGTCGCTGCGCGTGCGCGGCCCGTACACGAACATGGTCTTCGTCGACCTGCCCGACGCCGACGTCGCGCCGCTGGCCGAGCATCTGCGAAGCGACGGCATCGTCGCGTCGGCCTACGCGCAGACGCGCTTCGTCACGCACCTCGACGTGACGCGCGCGCAGATCGAGCGCGTCGTCCAGTCGATCCATCGCTTCTTCGCATCGCGAGCGAAGGGCGAGGCGCGTCGCTCGGGGTCCTAGCGTGGAACCGGACCCCGAAACGGCCCCGAAGAAACCGGCATCACCGACACGACACACGGATCTGGGCGGCGCCTTCGCCCGCGGGATCGTGTGGACGATGGGCATGCGCTGGGGCGTGCGCCTGATCGGGCTGTTCTCCACCGTCATCGTCGCGCGCCTGCTGGTGCCCGCCGACTACGGCCTGATCGCGATGGCGTCGCTCGTGATGACGCTGGTCCAGGTCTTCATCGAGTCCGATGCCGGCAACGCGCTGCTGCGCGAGCCGAACGCGAGCGAGGCCTTCCAGCATTCGACGTGGACCATCCGTTTCCTGCAATCGCTCGTCCTCGCGCTCGTCATCTCGCTCGCGGCGCCGCTCGCGTCCGCGTATTTCCGCGAGCCCCGTCTCGAGGCGGTGATCTGGGTCTTCGCGGTCTCGGTCGTCGTCGAGGGACTCTCGGGTCTCGGACCGCTCCTCGCGCGCAAGGACCTGAGCTACGGGTCCGAGGTCAAGATCCTGTTGGCGAGTCGCGTCGTCAACCTCGTCGTCACCGTGGGCCTCGCGCTCGCGTGGCGCAACTACTGGGCGCTGGTGCTCGGGGCCGTCTCGGGCTCGTTCACGTCGACGGCGCTCAGCTACCTCCTGCATCCCTATCGTCCGCGGATCGACTTCTCGCATACGCGCGCGATCCTCGGTTTCTCGCAGTGGATGATCCTCACCTTCATCGGGACCTTCGCGGCGCGCAAGGTCGACGGCTTCGTCGTCGGGCGCATCGGAAGCGCGGCGGATCTCGGCAGCTACAACGTCGGGATGGAACTCGGCCAGATGGTGACCGCCGAGCTCGGCTCTCCGTTGAGTCGCGCGTTGCTTCCGGTCCTGTCGACCTTGCATGCCGATCCACCGCGGATGCGCGCGGCCGTCATGAAGACCACGGCCGCGATGAACACGATCACGCTGCCGGCCGGCATCGGCCTCGCGGCGGTCGCGCCGGTCCTGGTGCCGGTGGTGCTCGGGCCGAACTGGACGAGTGCGGTGCCGATCCTGATCGCGTTCGCGATGATGGGCGCGGTGCGCTATCTGTCGGGTCCTTATTTCGCGCTCTTCATGGCGGAGGGACGGTCCCGCATCCTCGCGATGATGGCGTGGATCGAGTTCGCCGCGTTCGGCATCGCGGTCGCGTTCCTGTTCCAGTTCGGCGTCCTCGGCGTGGTCTACGCACGCGGCGTCGCGACGGTCATCATCGTGAGCACGTGGCTCGTGCTCGGTCATGTGAACGGGCTGCGTCTGCCGGTGTTCTTCCGCGTCACCTGGCGCCCGGTCCTGTCGTGTCTGCTGATGGTCGGGTGCATCGTCCTGCTGCCGGTCGACCATCTGCGTCCGGTGGTTCAACTGGCGTTGATGGTGCCGGTCGGCGCGCTCGTCTACGTCGCCTCGATCTGGTGTCTGTGGCTCGCGGTCGGCAAGCCCGACGGCTTCGAGTCCCAGATCGGCGAGCGCGTGAAGGCGCTTGTCGCGAACGGTCGCTGGGCGGGGCGGCGGGCGCGCTGAACCCGGCTGGTTTCTTTCCGGTTGGCGCCAGGTCGCAGCGGTTGCCTCGGAGGCGCCCCGGGCCCGGACACGCGCGCAGCGATAATGCGCGTTCGCAACCGCCCCGGAACCGACATGCTGCTGATGATCGACAACTACGACAGCTTCACCTACAACCTCGTGCAGTACTTCGGCGAGCTCGGTGAGGACGTCGAGGTCGTGCGCAACGATCAGCTCACGCTGGACGACATCGAGGGTCTCGGCGCGGACCGCATCTGCCTGTCGCCCGGTCCGTGCAGCCCGGCCGAGGCCGGCGTCTGCGTGCCGCTCCTGCAGCGCTTCGCGGGTCGCTTGCCGATCCTCGGCGTGTGTCTCGGCCATCAGGCGATCGGCGCCGCGTTCGGCGGCCGCGTGGTGCGCGCGGCCCGCGTGATGCACGGCAAGACGGATCGCGTCGAGCACACCGGCGTCGGCGTGTTCGCGTCGCTGCCGTCGACGTTCACGGTCACGCGCTATCACTCCCTCGCGATCGAGCGCGAGAGCCTGCCCGACTGCCTCGACGTGACCGCGTGGAGCGACGACGGCACCATCATGGGCGTACGCCACAAGACGCACGCGATCGAAGGCGTGCAGTTCCATCCGGAGTCGATCCTGTCCGAGCAGGGCCACGCGCTGCTCGCGAACTTCCTGAAGCACTGACCGACGGCCCGCGCGGCGTCTCCCCCCATGCCCATCACGCCGACCGAAGCGCTCACGCGCTGTATCGAGCATCGCGAGATCTTCCACGACGAGATGCTCTCGCTGATGCGCATGCTGATGCGCGGCGAGCTGTCGCCGCAGATCGCGTCGGCCCTGTTGATGGGACTGCGCGTGAAGAAGGAGACGATCGGGGAGATCGCCGCGGCGGCCCAGGTGATGCGCGAGTTCGCGACGCCGGTCGAGGTCGCCGATCGCGCCCACCTCGTGGACTTGTGCGGCACGGGCGGCGACGGCGCCCACACGTTCAACATCTCGACCGCGGCGATGTTCGTCGCGGCGGCGGCCGGCGCCCGTGTCGCGAAGCACGGCAACCGCGGCGTGTCCTCCAGTTCGGGCAGCGCCGACGTGCTCGAAGCGCTCGGCGCGAAGGTCACGCTGTCGGCGGAGCGCGTCGCCGACTGCATCGCGACGACGGGCATCGGTTTCATGTTCGCGCCGAATCATCACAGCGCGATGAAGAACGTCGCGCCGATCCGCAAGGAGCTCGCGGTGCGGACGATCTTCAACATCCTCGGACCGTTGACGAATCCCGCCGGCGCGCCGCATCAGTTGATGGGCGTCTTCCATCCGGACCTAGTCGGCATCCAGAGCCGCGTGTTGCAACGTCTCGGCGCGAAGCACGCGCTCGTCGTGTGGGGCAAGGACGGCATGGACGAGGCGTCGCTCGGCGCCGCGACGCTCGTCGGCGAACTCAAGGACGGCGAGGTTCGCGAGTATGAGATCCATCCGGAGGATTACGGCCTCGCGATGAAATCGAATCGCGGCCTGAAGGTCACGACGGCGGCCGAGTCGAAGGAGATGATCCTGGAAGCGCTCGCCGACGTCGAAGGCACGCCGCGCGAGATCGTCGTGCTCAACGCCGGCCTCGCGATCTATGCGGCCGACGTCGCGGCGTCGATCGAGGACGGGATCGCGAAGGCGCGCGCCGTCATCACGAGCGGCGCCGCGAAGGCGAAGCTCGACGCGTTCGTCGCGGCGACGCAGGCGTGAGCGACATCCTCGATCGCATCCTCGCGACGAAGTCCGACGAGGTCGCGAGCGCCCGACGGGCGATGCCGCTGTCGATGCTCGAGGCCGCCGCGCGCGCCGCAAGTCCGCCGCGCGGCTTCGTTCGCGCGTTGAAGTCGCGCATCGCGACGGGCCGGCCCGCCGTGATTGCGGAGGTCAAGAAGGCATCGCCGTCGAAGGGCTTGCTGCGCGCGGACTTCGATCCGGCCGCGATCGCCCGCGCGTACGAGCGCGGCGGCGCCGCCTGTCTGTCGGTGCTGACCGACGTCCGATATTTCCAGGGGTCGACCGACGCGCTCGTCGCGGCGCGCGCGGCCTGTGCGCTGCCGGTCCTGCGCAAGGACTTCACGATCGATCCGTATCAGGTCGTCGAGGCGCGCGCGATGGGCGCGGACTGCATCCTGCTGATCGTCGCGGCCCTCGACGACGACGGACTGAGCCGTTTGAGCGCGGCCGCGCTCGAGCAGGGGCTCGACGTGCTGATCGAGGTGCACGACGCCGACGAGTTCGAGCGCGTCCGCACGATGACGCTGCCCGCGGAGCGCGTCGCGGTCGGCGTGAACAATCGCGACCTGCGGACCTTCGAGACCCGACTCGAGACGACGCTCGGCCTGCTCGACCGCCTGCCCGACGACATCGTCGTGGTGTCGGAGTCGGGCATCGCGACCCCCGACGACGTTGCGCGCCTTCGCGGCGCGGGCGTCGGCGCCTTCCTCGTCGGCGAGACCTTCATGCGCGCCGACGATCCCGGCGACGCGCTGCGTCGCTTGTTCGGCTGACGCGGGCCGCCGCGCCGACGCGGGATCGTCAGCGCGCGGCCTGTTGTTCGCCCACGTAGATCTCGACGCGGCGATTCTTCGCGCGCCCCGCGTCGGTGTTGTTGTCGGCGATCGGCTCGTGTTCGCCGCGCCCCGCGGTCGCGATGCGATTGCTCGAGACCCCGCGATCCTCGAGGTAGCGCGCCGTGCTCTCCGCACGACGAACGGACAACGGGTCGTTGATCGCGTCGTTGCCGGTCGAGTCCGTGTGTCCGACGATGCGGACCGTCGTGCCCGGGTTGTCCTTCAGCGTCTGTGCGAAGGGGTCGAGTACGCCGCGCATCTCGGGCTTGATGTCCGCCCGTCCGGTGTCGAACGAAATGTCGCTCGGAATGTTGAGCTTCAACTGGTTGTCGGCGGTCTGCGTGACCTCGACGCCGGTCCCCTGGGTCGCCTGCTGCATGCGCTGCTTCTGCGCCTCCATGCGGTTGTTCCACAGATAGCCGCCGACGGCGCCGATCGCGGCGCCGGCCAACGCGCCGGTCACCGTGCTGCGCCCGGGATTGCCGCCGGACGTCGCGCGGCCGATCGCCGCGCCGGCCAGCGCGCCCGCACCGGCGCCCGCCGCGGTGTCGCCGGTGCGGCTGCCGGTGGTGAAGTTCGACGTGTCGGCGCAGCCGACAAGCGAGGTCGCGGCCATCGCGGCGAGCGCGAGGCCGAGCGTGGCATTTCGAAGGACGTGGGGGTGTCGCATGGGGAATTCTCCTGACGATTCGACGTGGTGGTGGGTCGCTCTTGGTGGCGACGAGTGCGGCGCTACATGC
>Ga0247783_1000031_pt1 | contig 44946 bp, 44 predicted proteins | sample UWRJL064202C5_FD_179911 | JGI IMG/M metagenome (GOLD analysis project Ga0247783, IMG submission 179911) | Plant litter microbial communities from Arlington Agricultural Research Station in Wisconsin, United States - UWRJ-L064-202C-5 | ecosystem: Environmental > Terrestrial > Plant litter >...
CCCGCGCGCACGCGCCGCGCGTCCCACGCGAGCAGGCGCCGCGACCACGCGGGCGGCAGCGCGCCGGCCACCTCGGCGACCCGCGGCTTGAAGTAGTCGTGCACCGTCACGAGGTCGTCGTCGCGCGCGTCGACTTCGCGACGGATGCGCGCGTAACGCACGGCCCGCGTTTTCTCGTCGGCCACCCGCACGAGATCGTCGAAGGCCATCCACAAGGTCAGGAAGCGCGCGGTCTCCTTCGTGAGCGCATGGCCGCCGCGCGCACCGGGATCGAGCGAACGCTCGAGCGCGAGCACGCGACGCACGCGTTCGATGAACAGGTCTGCGTACCGTGCGTCCTGGTAGGCCGTGAGTCGGCGGCTGCCTTCGGCGACGAAGGTGGCGATCTCGGCGGGCCAATCGGCCGCGACTGCGGACCCCATCCCCCTCCCGACCTCCCCCTTGAAGGGGGAGGTGTCCATCCCGCCTCCCTCCCCTTCAAGGGGAGGGTCGGGGAGGGGATGGGGTTGCTGGGCAACCCGTTCGAAGCCGCGCGCGAACCCCGCGAGACTCGGCGCGACGCCCTTGCCCGCCGCCGCGATCGCCGCCTCCGCGTGCGAACGCGCGAACGGCAGCAGCCCGGATCCCATCGCGGCGCCGAACATCACGGCGCTGATCACCGTTCCGGCGCGGCGCGCGTCGTCGTTCATGTCGAAGCCGACGTAGCGACGGCTGTGCTCGACCAGCGCGGCGCGCAACGCGGCCTCGTCGAGGCGACCGTCGCCCATCGCCATCTTCTCGCGCGTGGTCAGCGTCCGCGTCGTCGATGCGATGACGGTGGTCCGCCCGGGGTCGATGAAGCCCGCCTGCGCGACGCGCACGGCCTCGAGCGCCTCGGACGCGATGACGAGGTCGACGCGGCCCGCGCTCGGCGCGAGCGCGAAGATCGGTGCACGACCGCCGAGCGCGTCGCGCGGGACCGGGAAGATCTCGACGTAATACGTCGTCGCCCCGGTGCGCTGCGCGACGCCGGGAATCGAGGTGCTCTGCACCGGATAGCCCGCGTGCAACGCCGCTTCGACGAGCCACTGCGTGAGGACGCCGCCGCCCTCGCCGCCGAGCGCGGCGATGAGGATCGTGACCGGACGCGTCGCGTTCGTCGTGTTCGTCATGCCGCCCTCGCGCGTCGCGCGACGCCCGCGGTCGTCAGCCACGCGCGCACGCGATCCCAGCGCGTCGGGTTGCGGACGACGTCGATGCGATAGAAGGACGGGCACAAGGTCGCCGCGTGCGCGTTCGATCCGCACAGGCCGCAGCCGACGCAGCCCTCGGTGATCGTGACGACCGGGTCGAGCTTCAGCGGGTCGTCCGCGTCCTTGAGCGTCAACGTCGGACACCCCGACAGTCGGATGCAGGAGTGGTCGCCCGAGCACACGCTCTCGTCGACGCCGTACTTCGTGCGCGTCACGCGCTGCCCCGCCTTCTCGCGCGCGGCCCGGACCGGCTTCACGCGGCGCTGACGCTCGAGCTGGCACTCGCCTTCGCCGACGATCACCTTCAATCCGCGGGTCTCGGTCGTGAAGGCCTCGGTCAACGCGGCCATCATCGCCTCGACGTCGTAGGTGTGGACCGTCTTCAACCACTGGACGCCCATCCCGGTCAGCGTGTTCTCGATCGCGCGGTTGTCCTTCGTCAGGCTGTCGCCCGCCCGGTCTCCGCGGCGCACCTCGACGGTGTCCTCGTCCGGCGACGACAGGATCTCCTGCGTACCGGTCGCCGATGTATAGCCGTTCTTCAGGATCAGGAGCACCGAGTCGTCGCCGTTGAAGAGCGCGGACTGGACGCCGGACAACAAGCCGTTATGCCAGAAGCCCCCGTCGCCCATGATCGACAGCGTGCGGCGCGTCATCATCGGACCGACGCCCGCCGACGACGCGAGGCTCATCCCGTAGCCGAGGATCGAGTGTCCCGACGAGAAGGGCTCGAAGGTCGCGAACGAATGGCAGCCGATGTCGGCCGCGACGTGCACGCGTCCGATCGTCGCCTGCACCTGCTTCAACGCCGAAAATACCGGGCGCTCGGGACAGCCGATGCAGAAGCCGGGCGGCCGCGTCGGCAGCGCGTGGTCGAAGGCCGCGGCGACCGTCGCGCGACGCACGTCGTTCATCGCGAGCCAGGCCTCGACGTCGGCGAGCCCGACCTGCGGCGCATGACGCGCGAGCACCGGCACGAGGCCGCGCGCCACGACCTCAACGTTGAGTTCGCCGGCGCGCGGCAACACGTCCTTGCCGTGCAACGGCGTCTCGATGCCGGCGCGACGCAGGATCGTCGCGATCTCCTGTTCGATGAACTCGGGCTGGCCTTCCTCGACGACGAGCACGGCGTCGCGATCCCGGCAGAAGGCCTCGATCTGCGACGGCACGAGGGGCACGACGACGTTCAGCACGAGGATGCCGACCGCGCTGTCGCCGAAAGCGTCCGCGAGTCCGCACTGCGCGAGCGCGCCGATCAGCGCGTTGTACAGGCCGCCCTGCACGATGACGCCGATGCGCGCGCGCTCGAACGGCTCCATCACCTCGTTGAGCGCGTGCTCGTCGATGTAGCGACGCGCGGCCGCGATGCGCCCCTCGCCCTTGAGCTTCTCGTGCGCGAACGTCGCGGGCGGGTGAGGCAGCTTCGCGTAGTCGAACGCGGCGGGCTCGTCGAACGGCCGTTGCTGGGAGATCGCGGGCGCGACGTTGTCGCGGCACACGAAGCTGCCGCGGACATGGCAGGCGCGGATGCGCAGCTGCATCATCGCCGGCATGTTCGAAGCCTCGGAGAGTTCGAAGGCCTGCTCGACGAGCCTCACCATCGTCGGCAGGTCCGGCCGCGGATCGAACAACGCGAGCGTCGATTTCAACGCGAACGCGACCGACCGTTCCTGGATGACGCTCGCGCCTTCGCCGTAGTCCTCGCCGACGACGATCAGCGCGCCGCCGGTCACGCCCGGCGACGAGAGATTCGACAACGCGTCCGACGCGACGTTGGTGCCGACGATCGACTTCCACGTGACCGCGCCGCGCATCGGGTAGTGCACCGAGGCGCCGAGCAGCGCGGCCGCCGAGGCCTCGTTCGCGCATGCCTCGACCTTGACGCCGAGGGTGTCGAGGAAAGGCCGCGCCTGGACCATCACGTCGAGCAGGTGCGAGACCGGTGCGCCCTGGTAGCCGCCGACATAGGACACGCCGCCCTGCAGCAAGGCCTTCGTGATCGCGAGGATGCCCTCGCCGTGAAAGACGTCGCCGTCGCCGAGTCGCAGGGACTCGACCTCGCGTGCGAACGACCGTTCCATGCCGTCTCCTGTGCCTCTCGCCGGTGCTCGAGGAGGCGCCGGTCGGATGGGTTGGTCCGGGATTCTAGGAACGGACCGTTATGCTGTCGATGCCGGAACATCGATTTCCTCTATCGATGACATCGATAACGGAGGCGGGATGGACGTGCATGCGATCGACCTCAACCTGCTGAAGATCTTCGACGCCGTTCATGCCGAAGGCAGCGTGAGCCGCGCGGCCGAACGCGTGGGACTCACGCAGCCGTCCGTGAGCCACGGGCTCTCGCGACTGCGCATCCTGTTTCGCGATCCGCTCTTCTTCCGCGTGCACGGCGGCGTCGCGCCGACGCCGATCGCGCAACGCATCGCGCCGGCGATCTCCGACGCGTTGCGCAGCGTGCAGGGCGTGCTCGACGGCGTGGTCGGCTTCGATCCGGCGAGTGCGGAGCGCACGTTCCGCGTCCACATGAGCGACCTCGGCGAGATGATCTTCCTGCCGCCGTTGATGCGCGCGATCCGCGAGCGCGCGCCGCACGTGGCGATCGAGACGCGCCAGCTCGAATGGGACGAACTGCCGACCGCGCTCGATCACGGCACCGTCGAGCTCGCGATCGGCCACCTGCCGATGCTCGTCGGCGGGTTCGCACACCAGCATCTGTTCCAGGAGGAATACGTGACCTTGCGGCGTCGGCCCGGGCGCGGCGCGCCACGCGCCACCGAATACATCGCCGTGACTTCGCATCCGCCGACGCTCGCGATCCTCGCGGAGACGGGCCTGCTCGACCGTGTGAAGCTGTCGATCCCGCACTTCATGGTCGTGCCGGCGATCCTCGCGGAGTCGGACTACGCGGTCATCGTGCCGCGCACCGTCGCCCACGCATTCCGGCGCTACGGACTCGACGACGTGTCGCAGCTGACGCTCGCGCACCGCCACTTCGACGTCGGCCTGTTCTGGACGCGGCGTCACGAAGCCGATCCGGGTCATCGCTGGATGCGCGCGTTGTTCATCGAACTGTTCCGGCATCACCGCACGCCACGCCTCAGGCGCACACGGGCGAAGGCATCGCGTTAGACTCGCCGCGTTCCTTGCCGCGTTCCTCGCCGCCATCCGTCGCACCGTCTGCGTCACGTCTCCGCCAACACCATGTCTTCCTCCGCCGCGGCGCTGCCACGGTCGCCGCGTGCCGCGCTGTGGTCGCTCGCGTTCGGCAACATCGTCATCGGCACCGGTGCGCTCGCGTTCGTCGGGATGCTCGACGTCATCGCGCGCGACCTGCACGAGACGCATGCGGCGATCGGTCTCGTCGCGGGCCTGTTCTCGCTCGGCATCTGCCTGTCCGGTCCGCCGCTCGGCGCGCTGACGAGCCGCTTCGACCGTCGCTCCGTCCTCGTGTGGTCGCTCGCGCTGTTCGCGGTCGGGCACTTCGCCGCGGCCGCGGCCCCGGGTTACTGGTCGCTCGTCGTCATTCGCGTTGCGACGGCCTTCGCGGGCACGCTGTTCACGCCGCAGGCCGCGGGGACCGCGAGCCTGCTCGTGCCGGCGGAACATCGCGGCCGCGCGATGTCCTTCGTCTTCCTCGGTTGGGCAGTGGCCGCGGTACTCGGCATGCCGGCGGGTGCGTGGTTCTCGGACGCGTTCGGATGGCGTTCCGTGATGGTCGGCATCGGCACGCTGTCGGCGACCGGCGCGTTGGTCGTCTGGTTGTGGATCCCGGCGCGACTCTTCGTCGGCCGCATCGATCGCGCGGCCTGGGCCGCGGTGCTCGCGCATCCGACGATGCTGCGCGTGGTCTCCGTGACCGCGATCCACGCGAGCGCGCAATTCGTGCTGTTCTCGTATCTCGTCGTCGCCTATCAGGAGAGCATCGGCGCGAGCGTGTTGCTCGTGACCGCGATGCTGTCGCTGACCGGGCTCGCGGGCTTCGTCGGCAACCTGATCGCGGGCCGCATCGCCGACCGCCTCGGCCCCCCGCGTCTGATCCACGTGTGCCTGTTGCAGATGGCCGTCGCGTTCGCGCTGTGGATCCTCGTCTATCAGGTGTCCGACTACGCGGTCCAGCTCGCGCTCACCGTGCTCGCGGCGATCCTGTGGGGCGCCGGTAACTTCTCGGCGAACAGCATGCAGCAGGTGCGCCTCGTCAATCTCGCGCCGCCGCTCGCGGCGGTGTCGGTCGCGCTCAACACGTCGGCGATCTACCTCGGCCAGTTCGTCGGCGCGGCGATCGGCGGCTTCGTGTTGTCGCATGCGCTGTCGAGTCCGCCGAGCGAGGCGTTGCCATGGGTCGCGCTGCCGGTGTTCTTCATCGCGCTGTGGGTCTCGCTCTCCGCGAATCGCGCCGATCGCCTTCCCGTCCCGACCCCCACCGCGCCTTCCCCATGAGAGTCCTCAGCGTCAGCACCGGCCGCGTCGAAGCCCTCCTCGTCCCTGCGCCGGGCGGCCGACACGAGCAGGTTCCGAGCGGCATCCGCAAGTCGCCGGTCTCGACGCTCGCGGACCCGCGACCGATCGCGGTCCACACGCTCGGGCTCGACGGCGACGAGCAGGCCGACCACACGGTGCACGGCGGCCGCGACAAGGCCGTCTACGCCTACCCGGTCGAGCACTACCCGGTATGGCGGACGATCCGCGAGCAGGCGACGACGATCGACGAGCCGCTGCCGCACGGCTTCTTCGGCGAGAACCTGACGATCGAGGGACTCGTCGAGACCCGCACCTGGATCGGCGACGTGCTGATCTTCGAGCGCGGCGGCACGCAGACGCTGCGCTTGCGCGTCGACGCGCCGCGCGGTCCGTGCTTCAAGTTCAACGCGCGCATCGGTTTCAGGCAGGCCGCGAAGCTGATGGTGCAGTCCGGCTACACCGGCTTCTACCTCGAGGTGCTCGACACCGGGACGGTCGCGGCGGGCGACACGTTCCGCGTCGTGCCCGGCCCGCGCGAGGTCAGCATCGCCGAGCTGTCTCGGCTGCAGAACAGCAGACGACGCGACCTCTAGTCGGGACGATCGCGGCGAGCGAGCCCGAGACGTTTTGCGACGCGCTCCGACAGGGACGCGACCAGGTTCCTCCAGTACGCGAGGCGCAGCGGGGCTCGTCGGACGGCCTTCAACGCGTGGAGGATCGGATCCCCGTGCTCGGAAGGCGTCTTGCGAAAGTAGACGGACGCGATGTGATGGGATTCCGCGATCGTGCGCTCGACGACGATCCGCTCGGACGGGGTCAGCGGCTCGTCGAGGATGCGATAGAGCACGCGCAGATACATCCTTTCCTTCGGACGGTCGTACGTCGACACCTGGCTTCCGGGCCGCTGGCGATAGAAGGCCGTGACCTTCGGACTGAACACGAAGCCGCCCCGCCGCGCCATCCGCAACCAGACCAGCGTGTCTTCGGGACCGACGAAGGACGGCTCCAGGTTTCCGATGGCCGCGAGCGCCTGGCGATCGACGAGGGTCGCGCCGATCCACGCGAAGTGAAGCGTCGCGACGGCTTCGAACGGCGACTCCAGCAGGACCGGTTCGCCGCTCGCGAATTGCGCATGGAAGGCGGCTCGTCCGCGCGGCCCGAGGCCGACCCGACCGACGTACGGGGGCACGGGCTCGACATCCTCGAACCATGCGAAGTCCGTCGCGATGACGTGCGCTTGCGGGAAGCGCTGCGCGAGATCGATGCGATGCGCCAGCGCGTCGGGAGTCCACAAGTCGTCGCTGTCCTGCAGCGCGACGAACCGGCCAAGGGCCGCCGCGAGACCCGCATTGCGCGCGGCGACGATCCCCTGGTTGTGCGGAAGACGCAGCGCCCGGAAGCGCGGGTCGGCCGCGGCGAACGAGTCCATGATCGCGGCCGTCGCGTCCGCCGATCCGTCGTCGACCATCAGGACTTCGAAGTCCGCGAAGCTCTGGCGCTGGACCGAGCGCAAGGTCTCGGCCAGGAACGCCGCCATGTTGAAGGCCGGGATGACGACGGAGACTTGAGGCAAGTGCGCCGCCGGCCGGGGTCAGGACGTCGCTGCGACCGACTTCGTCACGCGACCGAATTCGTCGAGGAAGTCGATGCGCGCGGCCCCTGCCTCGTCGACGCGCAGGACGAGGCGCGCGTGACCCGCGCCGTCGCGCAGGACGAGCTTGGACGCGCGGTCGGTATCGCGACCGACGAACACGCGCTGCTTCACGCCGATGTTCGCCGCGGCGTACGCGGCCGGCGTGCGGTCGGCGGCGGGACCGCGTGCGAGCCGCGCGACGGTGTCGAAGTCCATCCTCGCCTCGGGCCGGTCCGCGATCACGAGGCCTGCCTGGCGCTGCCCGCCCTCCTCGCTGCCGAGCAGTTGCGTGACCTGGTCCTGCTCGTAGCGATCGAACGTGAGGCTGCCGACGCTGGTCGCCTTGCCGTCGATGCTGCGGCCGCCGAAGATCAGTCCACCGTTCTCGGTGCCTTCGTCGTTGAAGAAGATCAGGCCCGCGCTCTTGCGATCGGGGTGCGGGATCTCCTTGTTCCTGACGATGATGCCGGGCGCCTGCGCCGCATTCGAGATCACGAGGCGCAACGTGCCGTCGGGCTCGCGGATGTCGATGCGTCCGACCTCGATCGAATCGAAGTGCGCGACACCCGGACGCGAATCGACCGGTGCGGCGAACAGGAACAGCAGCGCAGTCGTGACGAGCGCCGCGTAGACCAGGAGCGCGCGCGACACGGTCGGACTCACGGGCGCGCGGGGCTCAGCCCTCGGTCTCGCGCGCCGCGCTCGCGCGGCGGAACGCGCGCGTGTAGCCGTGATGCGCCCAGCCGTCGGCCCAACCCGGAGGCCAGGGCAGCGACGGCCCGTTGTAGCGGGCGACGCCGCGCTTGACGGCCATGATCGGCAGATGGATCGGCATGCCGCGCGGTCCGCTCGCCTGCAGGCGCAGGTTGCGCGTGGCGGCCTCCCATCCGAGGCTGTAGGCGTAGTCGGGCAACAGCGCGTCGCACACGTCCGCGAACCAGGCGGAGTGATCGGCGTCGCGACCGAGCGCCTGCGCGAGGCCTTCGGGGTCGTGAGCCGCGAGCGCATGAACGAGTTCGTCGGTCGACGCGCCCGGCGCATCGCCCCAGCCCATCACGGGATCGAAGTTGTAGTCCGAGCCCGAACCGAACCAGCCCGGTCGCAGCGGCCGCTGACTCCAGAAGCCCGCACGGTCGCGGCGGCCGGTGAACAGATGCCAGCGCCAGTGCAGGCCCGACGGCTTCGGCCACGTGTACAGGTACAGGCGTTCGTAGCCGGCGCCGTGCAGCGCGCGGACCATCGCCATGAGCCGTGCATGCGGCATGTAGTCGGGTGCGGCACGACGGAACAGGATCGGCTTGCCGTCCGCGTACTGGATGCCGTCGTCGGACAGGTTCAGGTCGAGGGTCGTGACCTCGCTACCGAAGCGCGCGCCGACCCAGCCGGTCAGGAGATTGACGGCGGTGAGCACGCCGTAGCCGCGCGACGGATGGAACACGATCGTGCCCGGCGCGATAGGTTTGTGTTCGCTCATGTGCTCGACTCTATCAGGCTCGAACGCCTCCTCCGGGTCGTCCGGCGTCCGAATCGGCATCGTCGCGACGCGGGCCGAAACTTTGCGCGCACACGCTGATTTCGCCCTTACCATCGCGGGTTCGCTTCGATGCCGACCCATGACCACGAAGACCGTCGCTCACATCTACGCCCATCCACTCGCCGAGCGTTCGCTCGCGAACCAGGAGCTTCTCGATGCGCTGGGCGATCTGCCGTTCGTGGTCCGACGCAATCTCTACGACCTGTATCCCGACTTCGACATCGACGTCGAAGCCGAGCGCGCGCTGCTCGAGTCGGTCGATCTGATCGTGCTTCAGCATCCCGTCTACTGGTACAACATGCCGGCGCTGCTCAAGCTGTGGATCGACGACGTGTTCGGACTCGGCTGGGCCTACGGCAGCGGCGGCACGGCGCTCGTCGGCAAGCAGATGCTGTGGGTCGTCACGACCGGCGGCGACTTCCGCGCGTACAGTCCGAGCGGACCGCACGGTCATCCCTTCGACGTCTTCATCGCGCCGGTGCGCCAGACCGCGCACTTCTGCGGCATGCACTGGCAGGAACCGATCGTGATCCACGACGCGCACTCGGATCGCGCGCACGTCCAGGACGCCGGACTGGCGTTGCGCGCACGGCTCATGAAGTACGCGGAAGCCGGCAAGACACCGAAGGCGCCGCGTGCCGCGAGGACGTCCATCGAGTCGACGGGGCGATGAGCGAGCGCGCATGAACACCGCGTTCCTGATCTACCTCGCCGCCGCCGTCATCGCGGTGCCGATCGCGACGAAGCTCGGCCTCGGCTCGGTCCTCGGCTATCTGATCGCGGGCTGCGTGATCGGACCCTGGGGCATCGGGCTCGTGTCGGACGTCCACAGCATCCTCGAGGTCTCCGAGTTCGGCGTCGTGCTGATGCTGTTCCTGATCGGCCTCGAGCTCGACCTCGAGGAGTTGTGGAAGCTGCGCGGCGCGGTCTTCGTCGGCGGCGGCGCGCAACTCGGCGCGACCGGCCTCCTGCTCACGCTCGCGCTCGGCGCGCTCGGACTCGCGTGGCCGTCGGCGGCGCTCGCGGGCTTCGCGCTCGCGATGTCGTCGACCGCGATCGGCATGCAGGTCATGGACGAACGCAACATGACCGCGACGCCGGCCGGGCGCTCCGCGTTCGCGATCCTTCTCTTCCAGGACATCGCTGCGATCCCCCTGATCGCGGTGATCCCCTTCGTCGCGCGCCTGCTCGGCGTCGGGGCGACGCGCGACCCCGATGCGAGCCCGGTCTGGGTCGCGGCGCTCACGGCCGTCGCGGCGATCGTCGCGGTGATCCTCGCGGGCCGCTACATCGTCGGCCCGATTCTCCGGATCATCGCGAAGACGAACGTGCGCGAGGTCTTCACCGCGTTCGCGCTGCTGCTCGTCACCGGCATCGCGGAGTTGATGAGCCTGGTGGGCCTGTCGATGGCGCTCGGCGCCTTCATCGCCGGCGTCGTGCTCGCGACCTCCGAATACCGGCGGGCGCTCGAGACCGATATCGCGCCGTTCAAGGGCCTGCTGCTCGGTCTCTTCTTCATCGGCGTCGGCATGTCGATCGACTTCGGCGAAGTGCTCGCGAAGCCCGCGCTGCTCGCGCTGATCGTCGCGGGCCTGATCGCGATCAAGTTCGCCGTGCTGGTCACCCTCGCGAAACCGCTGGGCGTCGAGCGTCGGGAGCGCCTGGCATTCGGCGCGCTGCTCGGGCAGGGCGGCGAGTTCGCGTTCGTCGTGTTCAACGTCGCGACCGCAGCGAAGGTGCTCGACGGCGAGTGGGTCCCGCTGCTCACCGCGGCCGTCGCCGTGTCGATGGCCGCGACGCCCCTCGTGCTGATCGCGGCCGACCGGCTGGCCGCCCGCGTCGCGCGCAAGGAGCGCAGCGCCGACGTGATCGACGAACGCGCCCCCGTGATCATCGCGGGCTTCGGCCGCTACGGCCAGATCGTCGGGCGGATGTTGCTCGCGGCGGGGCAACCGGTGATCGTCCTCGATCACGATCCGGACCAGATCGATCTCCTGCGCCGCTTCGGCCAGAAGGTCTTCTACGGCGACGCGACGCGTCTCGACCTGCTCGAGGCCGCGGGCGCGCGCCAGGCGAAGCTGCTCGTGATCGCAATCGACGACGTCGACGACAGCATGCAACTCGCGCGGGCTGCGCGCGAGACCTTCCCGAATCTCAAGATCCTCGCGCGCGCGCGCAACGTCCGCCACTGGCTCGAACTGCGGGAGCTCGGCATCGAACGCGTCGAGCGCGAGACCTTCGAATCGGCGCTGCTGACCGCTCGCTCGGCGCTCGTCGATCTCGGCATCCGGCCCTTCGAAGCGCGTCTCATCGCGAATCGCTTCCGACGCTCGACCGTGAAGGCGATGGAGGCGATGATTCCGGAATTCCGCGACGAACAGAGAGCCGTCGCCCGGGCGCGCAGCGGGCGGGACGAACTCGAGAAAATGCTGACCAACGATCGCGAACGTCGCGATGCCGAACATCGTTCAGGGTGGAACGAACATGCCGACGAGTCCGCCAGCGGTTGAGGCGGGGCCGCCGGTCCATGCGCGCGGCGCGGCCCGTCGCGTGGCGCTCTGGGTCCTCGTCGTCCAGTGCCTGCTCGCGTTGTCGTGGACCTTGTACGTCCTGTTCCTGCCGGGCCTGCTCGAGCAGGCCCATCTCGATCGCTCCTGGCTGCCCACGATCCTGATCGCGGACCAGTTGATCTTCGCGGCCTGCGACTGGCTGGCCGGGGTGTACGCCGACCGCGTCGCGCTCGTCTGGCGGCGCCTCGGGCGCGTGATGACGGCGGTGGGCCTCCTGTCCTCCGCGCTGCTGCTCGCGATGCCGTGGGTCGCGACGACCGGGAGCTCGGTCGCCTTGCTCGCGACGATCTTCGTCTGGATCGCGACGTCGTCGGCGCTGCGTTCGCCGGTGTTCGCGTTGCTCGGCCGTGTGCGCGAGGATGCGACGGGCACGCGGCGCGCGGGCATGGTCAGCATCGCGCTCGTCGGCATCAGCCTCGCCGGCGCCTTCGGGCCATATCTCACGACGCTGTTGCGCGGCCTCGACCCGCGGCTGCCGCTCGGGTTGTCGGCCCTCTCGCTCGCCGCCGCGGGGCTCTGGGCCTTGCATGCGGAGCAGTTGCTGCCCCGGCCGACGGTCGCGGACGAGAGCCTGGCGACGCGCAGCGTCGCGCGCCGCCGCGCGTGGTGGCTCGCCGCGATCACCTTCGTCGCCGCGCTCGGCGCGCAGTCGATCACGGTCCTGCTCGCCCCGCCGCTGCTCGCGCGTTTCGTCGGGACCGACGCCGTCGTGTGGGCCGCGTGGTTCTGGGCCGGCTTCGGCATCGGCCTCGCGCCGGGCACGCGACTGACGACGATCAGCCATCCCTTCATCGGTGCCGCGGTCGCGCTCGGCGTCGGGGCGATCGCGTTCTTCGCATGCGCCGCGAGCGGCATGTTCGCGTTCGTCGTCGCCGGCCTGATCGTCGCCGGTTGCGGCTGGGGCGTGTTCGCGACGATCGCGTTCACGAGCGCGGTCACGCTGTCGAAAGGCCGTGCGTTGCTGCGCGGCGCCGGGACCGCGAGCGGCATGCTGTTCTCCGCGTTCGCGCTCGCGATCGTGGCGCGCCTGCTGTTCGTGTCGAGCGGCCTCGGTCGCGCGCCGTGGACCGTGTGGCTGCCGCTGATCACGTGGGTCGTCGCTGCGATCCTGTTGCTGATCGCGACCCGCACCGTGTGGCGCCCGTGGGGCGAGGGCGACACGTTGCGCGACGTCAGCGCGGGTGAGGCGTCGTCTCCGGCTTGACGTCGGGATCCGCCTGCTGGATCGCACGGCCCGACACCTCGTCGCCGGCGTTCGGCGCGAGGCGCCGGATCAGGAAGAACGACGACATCGCGATGACGCCGACGACGAGGAAGCCGACCTTGAAGTCGCCGGCCACGACGTCGCTGCGACCGTGCGCATACGACACCGCCTCGAGGACCGATGCGCCGATCGTCACGCCGGTCGACAGGGACAGCTGCTGCGCGACGTTCGTCAGTCCCGACGCAGGACCCATCTCGCGCTTGTCGATGTCCGCGTAGGTCAGCGCATTGAGCGACGTGAACTGCAGCGAGCGGAAGAAGCCGCCGAACAGCAGCACGCCGAGCATCACCGCGATCGGCGTCGTCGCGGCGAACGCGCCGTAGCCGATGATCGTGGCGGACGCGACCAACGCGTTGGCCGCGAGCACCGTGCGGAAGCCGTAACGCTTGAGGATGCTGGTCGCGAGCGTCTTCATGAACATCGCGGCGGCCGCCGACGAGCACGTGAGCAGCCCCGACTGCAACGCGTTGAAGCCGAAGCCGAGCTGCAGCATCAGCGGCAGCAGGAAGGGCGTCGCGCCCACGCCGATGCGGAACAGCGAGCCGCCGACGACCCCGACGAAATAGGTCGGCGTACGCAGGAAGCGGAAATCGAGCACCGGCGCCCGGCCCTCGCGCGCGTAGCGTCGCGCATGCATCACGTAGGCCGTGACGAGCACGACACCGGCGACGACACAGGCGATCGACGCGAAGGTCGGCAGCAGGTGTTGACCGAACGTCGCCGCGCCGAGCGTCAGCGCCGACAAGCCCACGCCCGACAGGACGAAGCCGCTCAGGTCCAGCGGCGGGCGCGCGTCCTCGATGATCTCCGGCACGTAGCGGCCGGCGAAGTACCAGCCCGCGAGACCGATCGGCAGGTTGATGAAGAAGATCGCGCGCCAGTGGAAGTAGGTGCTGATGAAGCCGCCGAGCGGCGGTCCGAGGATCGGGCCGAACAGCGCCGGCATCGTGAGGAAGGACAGCACCGCGACGAGCTCGCGCTTCTCGACGCTCTTGAGGAGGACGAGACGACCGACCGGGACCATCATCGCGCCGCCGACGCCCTGCAGGAAGCGCGAGCCGACGAAGGCCGGCAACGAGCTCGAGAACCCGCAGGCGAGCGAGCCGAGCACGAAGATCGCGATCGCCGAACGGAACACGGTCCGCGACCCGTAGCGATCGGCCATCCATCCGCTGATCGGGATGAAGACCGCGAGGCTCACGAGGTAGGCCGTCAGCGCGAGCTTCAGCGCGAGCGGGTTCTCGCCGAGATCCTTCGCGATGACGGGCAAGGACGTCGCGATGATCGTCCCGTCGAGGTTCTCCATGAACAGCGCGCACGCGACGATCAGCGGCAGCGTGAAATTGGTGGGCAGGCGCATGCCGCATTGTCTCGCGACGGCGCCGCCATCCCGCGGCGCTATCCTTGCCCTCATCGTGTCCGAGCCCGCCCGCGTCATCGCCCACCTCGACATGGACGCGTTCTATGCGTCCGTCGAGCTGCTGCGCTACCCGATGCTGCGCGGCGTGCCGGTCGTCGTCGGCGGCGGACGCCGCTCCCAGCCGGAAGCCGTCGTCGACCCGCGGACCGGCGAGACGACCTGGACGTTCACGACGCTCGATCGCTACGTCGGCCGCGGCGTCGCGACGACCGCGAGCTACGAGGCGCGCAAGCTCGGCGTGCACTCGGCGATGGGGTTGATGAAGGCCGCGCGGCTCGCGCCCGATGCCGTGCTGTTGCCCGCGGACTTCGACGCGTATCGCGACGCGTCGCGGCGCTTCAAGGCCGCGGTGCGCGCGATCGCACCGGCGATCGAGGACCGCGGCATCGACGAGATCTACATCGATCTCACGGAGATCGTGCCGCGTGCGCCCGGCGTGGACTTCGATCGCGATGCGATCGACGGTGTCGCCCGACGGATCAAGCAGGCCGTGCGCGACGCGACCGACCTGTCCTGCTCGATCGGCATCGCACCGAACAAGTTGCTCGCGAAGATCGCGTCCGATCTCGAGAAGCCCGACGGCCTCGTGCTCGTCGATCACGACGACGTCCCCGGACGCATCTGGCCGCTCGCCGCGAAGAAGATCAACGGCATCGGACCGAAGGCGGCCGCGCGCCTGACGACGATGGGCATCGAGACGATCGGCCAGCTCGCGGCCGCGGACCTCGGCCTGCTCGGCGATCGCTTCGGTCCGAACACCGCGCGCTGGATGCACGAGGTCGCCCATGGCCGCGACCGGCGCGCCGTCGCCACCTCCAGCGAGACCAAGTCGATCAGCCGGGAGACGACCTTCGATCGCGACCTGCATGCGAAGCGCGACCGCGCCGCGCTCGGCGCGATCTTCACCGAGTTGTGCGAACAGCTCGCGAGCGATCTCGTGCGCAAGGGCTATCTCGCGCACAACCTCGGCGTGAAGCTGCGCTACGACGACTTCTCGATCGCGACGCGCGCCGTCACGGTGGCCGATCCGGTGCAGGACGCCGCGACGATCCGTCGCCTCGCGAGCGAATGCGCGCGTCGGGCGCCGCTCGAGCGACGCATCCGCCTGCTCGGCGTGCGGGCGGGGACGCTCGTCAGCGTCGAGGACGCGGAGCGGGCGCAGGCCAGGGCGCGCGCGCATGCGACGCGGGATCTGTTCGACATGGGGTGATCGATGTCACCCCGGCGAAGGCCGGGGCCCAATTCACAAGCGTGGACGCATTGGGTCCCGGCTTTCGCCGGGATGACCCCCCTCGCGGTCCTACCTCCCGCTCCGTTCTCGATCACGGTCTCGACGACCCGCCGATGCGGCACGATGCCTCGGCCATGAAGAACCCCGACGCCGAGACCCTCGCCTCCATCGCCGAGGCCGTGGAGCTCACGGCCGCGGTCGGACTCGTCTATGTCTCCGACCGCGAGCCCGGCCTCAGGCGCGTGCGACGCGGCGCGCGCTTCGCTTATCTCGGGACGAACGGCAGACCGTTGTCGGACGCGAAGACCATCCGTCGCATCGAACGCCTCGCGATCCCGCCCGCCTACGAGAAGGTGTGGATCTGCGCGCACGAGCGCGGCCATCTGCAGGCGACCGGTCGCGACGCGCGCGGGCGCAAGCAGTACCGCTACCACCCGGAATGGCGCGAGGCGCGCGACGGTGCGAAGTTCGAGCGCATGACCGCCTTCGGCGACGCGCTGCCGCGGCTGCGCCGGCGCATCGCGCGCGACCTCAAGCTGCCGGGCCTGCCGCGCGACAAGGTCCTCGCGACCGTCGTGTCGCTGCTCGACGCCACGAGCATCCGCATCGGCAACGCGGAGTACGCGCGCGACAACGCGAGCTTCGGCCTGACGACGCTGAAGGATCGACACGTCAGCTTCGTGCGCGACGGCCGGGCGCGCTTCGCGTTCAAGGGCAAGGGCGGCCTCGCGCACGACGTGACGATCGACGACAAGCGTCTGTCGCGCATCGTCCGCAACTGCCAGCACATCCCGGGGCAGCAGCTCTTCCAATACCTCGACGACGACGGCGCGCGCCATCCGATCACGTCGGACCTCGTCAACGCCTATCTGAAGGACGCGATGGGCGACGACTTCACGGCGAAGGACTTCCGCACATGGAGTGCGACCTTGTCCGCGATCAGCCTGATGGCCGCGACGCCGTTGCCCGAGCCGCCGTCGGAGCGGGCGTTCAAGGCGGCGATCGTGTCCGCGATCAAGGCGGTGTCGAACGAGTTGCGCAATACGCCGACGGTCGCGCGCAAGTCGTACATCAATCCGCTCGTCTTCACCGCCTGGCGCAGCGGCTCGCTGCATCGGACGATCGAAGGCAGTCTCCGACACGCGCCCCGGCAACTCGAGGCACGCGCGCTCGCGTTCCTCAAGCAGGAAGTGAAGGCCGCGAAGCGGGCCGCGAAGGCGGCGGCGCGGCCGGATGCGCTGGAACGCTCGTTGAAGAAGAGCATCGCGGCGAAGAAGCGGCGGACCCCATCCCCCTCGCAACCTTCCCCTTGATGGGGAGGAGCCGGAAAGCGGAGCCGCAACGGACGCCCGCTCCCCTTCAAGGGGAGGGTTGGGGAGGAGATGGAGTCAACCGCCCCGCCTTGATTTCGTTCTATCGATAGCCAAGTGCCTCACTGTCCATCGACCCGGATTCCCGCATGCCTTCACCCTTCTTCACGAAACGTCGCACCTGGATCGGCATGGCGATCGCGGCGATTGGCACGCTCGTCGTCGCCGCCGGTTGCACGAGCCTCGCCGAAAAGGAACGCGAGCTCGTGTTCCGCATCGAGCCCGGCACTGCGCGCTGGTACGACGGACTGCCCGCGGGCGTCGAGGAGATCGATCTGCCGGTGAGGAAGGCGATCGAGCATCCGGCGTCGGCCTCGGGACAGGCCGGACCGATCGTTCACGCGTGGTGGTGGCCCGCGCAACGCAAGGACGCGCCGGCCGTGTTGTATCTGCACGGCTCGCGCTGGAATCTCACCGGCCAGCTCTTTCGCATCCAGCAACTGCACGACCTCGGCTTCGCGGTGATGGCGATCGACTATCGCGGCTTCGGGAAGAGTCGCGGCGACAAGGACGGCGACCTGCCGTCGGAGAAGACCGTGTACGAGGACGCGCGCATCGGCTGGGACGCGCTCGTCGCGCGCGTGCCCGACGCATCGCATCGCTTCATCTACGGGCACTCGCTCGGCGGCGCCGTCGCGGTCGACCTCGCGGCGGACCTGAGCGACGCCGCGAAGAAGAACGCGCAACCCGCGCCGGCCGCGGGCCTCGTCGTCGAGTCCTCGTTCACGAATCTCGCCGATATCGCACGCGCGTTGTCGTACTCCTGGTTGCCGGTCCAGTTGCTGATCACGCAGAAGTTCGACTCGATCGACAAGATCGCCGACGTGCGCATGCCGGTCATCGTGCTGCACGGCGACAGCGATCGCTACGTGCCGGTCGACCTCGGCCGCAAGCTCTTCGACGCCGCGCCCGAGCCGAAGCGCCTCGTCGTGGTCGAAGGCGGCACGCACAACAACAGCCTGCGACTCGGCGCATCCGCGATGCGCCGCGCGTTCAAGGATCTCTTCGCCGTACGCACGACCGCCGCGAGCTGACGCGTCAACCGTCGATGCGCGTGTAGTCGGTCTTCCAGTTCGTCTCCCAGGTCTTGCCGCCGTCGTCGGAGAACGCCTGTTCCGAGTGGACCGAGTTCGGCGACGTCGGATAGATGACGAAGCGGACCTGCACCGTGCGGTCGCCGATCCGTTCCTGGTCGTAGAACTCGCCGCGCCCGTTCGTGAAGACCCCGACGCTCGGCGTCCCGAGCACGCCGACCCTGCTCGTCGCGAAATACGTGTTCCATTCACGCGCGACCGGGTCGTAGAGGCGCAGCGCGAGCAACTCGAGGCGACCGGTCGGTCCGTCGGTGACGACTTCCGCGAGATTGCCGCGACCGCCCCAGACCGGCGTGTTGATCGTCACGCCGTCCATGTCGATCCAGTCGTTCGCGCCGGAGAGCGGATGCATCAGTCGCGAGAAGTGCATCTTCCAGCGGCCGAGATCGAAGTCGAAGTCGTGGCTGCCGTCATGTCGCTCGGCTGCGTGAAGCGCGTCCGCGCCGCAGGCGAGGAGCACGATGCAGAACAGGCGTCGCAGGCGGTTCACGACGTCACCCGCGTGAGCTGCGCGACGAAGTTCGGTTCCCACGTGATGCCACCGTCCGCGGAGAACGACTGCTCGAAGCGATGCGAGTCGCGACCGATATCGGACCACACGATGCGGATCAGGATGGCGCGGCCGCCGAGCGTGTCGCGGTCGTAGAACACGCCGCGACCGTCCTTGAACTCGCCGAAGGGCGCCGAGCCGATGCGGCCCGTCTTCACGTTCGAGAAACTCATCCCCCACTGACGCGCTGCCGGGTTGTAGAGGAACATCGTCAGGCCCTCGAAACGCGCGACGGGCCCTTGCGCGTCGGTGCCGCGCGCGTCGACTTCCTCGAGCAAGGCCTTCCCGCCCCAGACCGGCCGCACGACGACGGAACCGTCGAGTTCGATCCAGTCGTTCGAGCCGGTGAGCGGCGCGCGCAGGCGACGGATGTGGGTCGTCCACGTCCCGAGCTTGAAGTCGAAGTCGTGCGCACCGTCGCGCACGTCCGCCGCAGCGCCCGGGGACGCGACGAACAAGGCGAGCGGGATCGCGAGCACCAGTGCCCGCCACGGGATGAACGGCATCGCGGCCTCCGGAGAAACGAAAGCCGCAACGCTAGGCGGCCTCGCCGCTTGTCAACAGGGCCACTTGCCGGTAAATCGACGGGGTCACTTCAGCCGCCCGTCGCATGGAACCGTTGTTCGAGCTCGAGATCGTCTTGCCCGCGCGCGACCGCGCACGCTCCCTGCATCGCCAACTCGTCACGGCGATCCTCGACGGCCGGCTCGCGGCCGGTACCAAGCTGCCGGCACATCGCACGGCGGCACGCGTCTACGGCCTGTCGCGCAACACCACGGCCGCCGTCTACGAGCAACTGGTCCACGAAGGCCACGTGACCACGCGTCACGGCGCCGGCTCCTTCGTCGCCGAACACGTGCGCCCTGTCGCGTCGACGAGCGACGTCGGCGTCGAGGCGCGCGTGAACCCGTTCTGGCTGCGCGACGACGTGACGGCCGCGATGAGCGCGTGGCAGGACCGGGCGGACGCGGCGCCGACCGACGCGGTGCGCATCGACTTCCGACCCGCGATCGTCGACGCGCGGCTGTTCCCGTTCGACGCGTTGCGCCGGACCAGCGTCGCGCAATGGCGTGCGCTCGAGCGCCAGCCGGGACGATTGCAGAGCGCGCAAGGCAACCAGGGCCACTACTTCCTGCGCGAGGCGATCGTCGCGCACATCGCACTCACGCGTGCGGTGGCGTGCACGCGCGACGACGTGCTCGTGACGTCGGGCGCCCAACAGGCCTTCGACCTGCTCGCGCGCGTGCTCGTGAGGCCGGGCGAGACCGTCGTCGCCGTCGAAGAACCGGGCTATCCGCCGCTGCGCGTCGCCTTCGCCGCCGCGGGCGCGAAGATCGTGCCGGTCCCGGTCGACGACGAGGGGCTGATGATCGATCGGCTGCCCGCCGACGTCGGCGTGATCTGCATCGCGCCATCGCATCAATTCCCGCTCGGCGTCGCGATGTCGCCGCGTCGACGCGATGCCTTGATCGCGTTCGCGCGCGCGCGCCGCGCGGTGATCGTCGAGGACGACTACGACGGCGAGTTCCGCTACGACGGTACCCCGCTCGCCGCGCTGCGCTCGAAGGACGCGGCCGACGTCGTGTTCTACGTCGGTACGTTCTCGAAGTGCATGCTGCCGTCGCTACGGCTCGGCTTCCTGATCGCGCCGGCCTGGGCCATGCGCACGCTGATCGCCGCGAAGAACTGCCTGGACTGGCACTGCCCGGTCCCGATGCAACGCGCGGTCGCGCAGTTCATCGACGAAGGGCATCTCGCGCGCCACGTCCGGAAGATGCGGACGATCTACGGCAGGCGGCGCAAGCTCGTCCTCGAGATCCTGCGGCGCGACTTCGCGCCGCTGCTCGCCGCGATCCCGTCGTTCTACGGCATGCACGTCACGGCGACGACGCGTCGTCACGTCGACCTCGAGGAAGCGACCCGCGGGCTGCGCGACGAGAACGTGCACCTGCACTCGCTCGCGCGCTATCACGCCGGAACGCCGCGAACCAGCGGCCTCGTGTTCGGTTACGGCGCGGTCGACGAGACCGAGATCGTCGCGGGCCTCGCGGCGCTGCGACGACACCTGCCGATCAGGTGAAGGACCCGGTCTTGCCGGGCGCGACCTTGAGCAGGTCGGCGCAGCGCGCACGCTCCGGTGCGTTCGCCGGCAGCTTCTCGCAGAGTCCGCGCGATGCCTGCGCGATCTGCGCGGCCTCGGCCGCGTGCGCGCCCTTCGCGCTCCACGCGCCGAGCTTGGTGGTCATGCTCGCCAGGCGGCGCCGGTTGCGCCCGTCGAAGCTCGCGGCTTCGGGCTCGATCTCGCCCAGGACTTGGGTCGCCGCCTTCTCGATACGCGCGGCATCGTCGGGCGCGAGGTCGACGAGCGTGTTGACGTAGACGGTGCCCCACTGCAGGCGCGTCGCCGGCCCCTTCGCGCCGTCGTAGGCCTGCGCGGTCCAGTCGATCGCGGCGGCCTTGTCGCCGCGCTTCTTCGCGTTCGATGCGAGATCGAGCATGAAGTAATACGGCGAGTGCGACTTCGCGAGCTCGGCCTTCAACAACGCGTCCGACGCGTCGAGCATGTCGGCCTGGGTCAGCAGATAGGCGGCCGAGTTGATGACGGTCTGGCGCTCGTAGGGGTTCGTGCTTTCGCGATCGACCCGCGCGACCTCGGCGACGATCTCCTGCTTCATCGCGTCGGGGACCGGGACCGGATTCGCGCGACCGCCGTCGCCGTCGGGCTGGTCGATCTTCACGAGGGCGACGCGCGACACGAGGGCGCCGACGCGGTCGGTGTTCGACAGCGTCTTGTCGCCCTGCAACTGCGCGAGCGCATGGTCCGCATCGGCGACGAGCTTCGCGCGTTCGGGCGTGCCCTTGGCCGTCACGGCCTTCACGATGTCGGGCATCGCATTGGTCAGCATGTCGAAGTTCTCGCGTGCGGCGGCGGGAGACGAAAGCACGCGTTCCACCTGCGCGAGCGCAGCCTTGCGATCGAAGCTGCGCAGCGGCGCGACCCCCTTCTCGTCGGGCGCATCGGCCGCCGCGGCCTTGAGCAGGAGGCGTGCACGCGTGTCGGCGAAATCGGCGGGGCAATGCGTCGCGAGCCGGTCCAGCGTCGACGGAACTTGCGCCTTCGGGACCAGCTGCTGATCGTCGGTATCGAAGGAATACCACGCGAGCATGCGCCAGTCGTTCGCGTCGAGCCCCTTGCCGTCGGCCAGCGCGGTCTTCAACGTCGTGCTGACGGGTCGCGCCGAGTTCATGCCGAGCGTGAGCACCTGCAGGTAGTGCTCGGGGTCGGCCTCGCCGGGCAGGCGCGTGATCTCCGTGCCGTCCGGCTTGAAGAGGACCATCGTCGGATAGCCGCTCACCGAGAAGCGCGTGCCGAGCTTCTGCGCGGCCGGCGTGTCGCCGTCGACGTAGACCGGCACGAAGTGCTCCGCGCGCTCGATGAACTCGCGCTTGTTGAACAGCGTCGCCTTCATCTGGTTGCAAGGCGGGCACCACTTGGCGCCCCAGTAGAGAAACACGGGCTTGTTCGCCGCCTTCGCTTCGGCGAAGGCGACGTCGACGTCGCCGGTGCGCCACGCGATGGGGTCTTCGTGTTCCGCGGCGGCGACCGTCGTCGGCGCGGGCGGGGCCTGCGAGGTCTTCGGCGCGGGCGGGGGGACCGTCGGCGTGTCCTGCTTCTTGTCGCAGGCGGCGAGGCCGAGGAGGGCGAGGAGCGCGAGCGGCGCCACGATCGATAGAGGGCGTGTGTTCATGATCGACGAACCGGGCGAGGGAGAAGGGGGAGGGTAGCGCAATGCGGCGCTTCGCACCGACGGTCGCCGCGCGCGTTTCAGCCTTTCGCTTACGATTCCCCCTCTCTGGGAGGAGGCCGCCATGTGGAAGAAGATCCTCGGCATCGTCGTGCTCGTCATCGTCGCGGTGCTGGCCTATGCCGCGACACGTCCCGACACGTTCCACGTCGAGCGCTCGATCGTCGTCGCGGCGCCGCCGGCGCGTGTCTATGCGCTCGTCGACGACTTCCACCAGTGGGGCCGATGGTCGCCCTGGGAGAAGCTCGACCCGGCGCTGCGGCGCACGTTCAGCGGAGCCCCGAGCGGCGTCGGCGCGGTCTACGAGTGGCAGGGCAACCGTGACGTCGGCCAGGGCCGCATGGACATCGTCGATGCGACGCCGCCGTCACGGATCGGCATCGCGCTCCACTTCATCGAGCCCTTCGACAGCACGAGCCGGACCGTCTTCTCGTTCACACCCGAGGCCGGCGGCACGCGCGTCGCCTGGACGATGGACGGTCCGGCACTGTTCGTCACGAAGCTGATGGGCCTGTTCGTGAGCATGGACAAGATGATCGGCTCGGACTTCGAACGCGGACTCGCGAACCTGAAGGCCGCGGCCGAGCGTCCGAACTGAGCGGCGGCTAGGGGCTCGTCGCGAGCGCCGCGTCCGGCGCGGGCGGCACGCCCTTGCGGATGAACAGCCACGCGACGACGGTCGCCACGACCGACAACACCGCCGCGACGATGAATGCCGCCTGATAGCCGGCGTTGAGCGCGGCGAGATTCGTCGGGTCCGCGGGCGCGAGTCCTTCGGTGCGCGCCGCGGCGATCGCGGCGAGCCCTGCAAGGCCGAGCGCGCCGCCCATCATGAACGACGTGTTGACGATGCCCGACGCGATGCCCGACTCGGCCGGGGAGGCCTCGCTCATCGCGGCCATCAGCACGGGGTTGAGTGCGAGGCCCGCGCCGACGCCGAACAGCAGCATGCCGGGGAAGATGTGAACCCAGTAGCGTCCATCGACCGGCGCGAAGGCGAACAACACGAGTCCGAGTGCGACGCAAGCCATCCCGAACGTCGTCGGCCCGCGGAAGCCGTAGCGCACGACGACGCGCGCGGAGATGCCGATCGAGAACACCGCCATCACGATGTTCGACGGCAGGAAGGCGAGGCCGACCTCCTTCGGGTCGTAGCCGAGCACGATCTGCATGTAGAGCGCCGACATGAAGAACATCGCGAACATCGCCGCGGCCCACAGCACGCCGACGACGCTCGCGGCCACCATCTGCCGATTGCGGAACAGCCGTAGCGGCATCAGCGGCGTCGGCGCGCGTGACTCGATCCAGACGAACGCGACGACGAGCGCGACCGACGCGACGAGCATCGCGACCGTCTCCGTCGAGCCCCAGCCCGCTTCGTTGCCGTTGACGATCGCGTAGACCGCGAGCATCAGCGCGATCGTGATCGTCACCGCACCGGCGACGTCCAGCCGACCGCCCTGCTCGGTCGCGCGGACCGCCGGCAGCACGGTGAAGCAGCACACCGCGACGAGGATCCCGATCGGCACGTTGACGAGAAAGATCCAGTGCCACGACAGCAGGTGGGTCAGGACGCCGCCGAGCACGACGCCGATGCTGCCGCCGGCCGCGCAGACGAAGCCGTACACGCCCATCGCCTTCGCGCGTTCGTCGTTCTCGGTGAACAGGCTCATGATCAGGCTCAGCGAGATCGCATCGACGACCGCGCCGCCGACGCCCTGCACCGCGCGCGCCGCGACCAGCACCGTCTGCGACGTCGACACGCCGCAGACGAGCGACGCGATCGTGAACACCGCGAGGCCGGCGACGAACAGACGTCGATGCCCGTAGAGGTCCCCGAGCCGGCCGCCGAGCAGCAGGCAGCCGCCGAAGGTCAGCATGTAGGCGTTGACCACCCACACGAGCGAGGTCTCGCTGAAGCCGAGATCCGTGCGGATCGACGGCAGCGCGACGTTCACGATCGTCGTGTCGAGCACGATCATCAACGTGCCGACGCAGACGATCGCGAAGGCCAGCCAGCGCTTGCGCGCGTCCTGCGTCATGACGGTCTCAGACCTCGCCTTCCGCGCTCACCATCCACGGGATCCCGAAGCGGTCGGTGCACATGCCGAAGGCCGGCGACCCGAAGGTCGCCTGTATCGGCATCGCGATGCTGCCGCCGTCGCTCGGCGCGGCGAAGAGGCGGTTCGCCTCGTCGACGGTCTTCGGCGAGATGCCGAGCGTGATGCCGGCCGCCGTCTCGAAGCGCTCGGGCGGCGCGTCCGCGCCCATCAGGACCGTCTCGCCGACCTTCATCGCGATGCGGATGATCTTGTCGCGCTCCGCAGGACCGCACTGGTCCTTCATCGGCGACTCGCCCCACGTCATCGCCATCTCGATCTTCGCGTCGAAGACCTTCGCGTCATAGTCGAAGGCCGGACGGCAATTGCCGCCGAAATTGAGGTGCGCGTTGACGTTCATCCCGGTCCTCCGAAGTCGAAGAACCGCATTCTGCCCTGCCCGCAGCGCGTGACGCGTCGATGGAAATCGTCCTCAGGACCGCCCGGCGTGGCGCGGGGCAAGCTTCAGGCGGGTGTCGGCGGACGCGTGCGGACCGGCAGGCAGAGCAGCGCCGTCGCGAGCGCGAGTGCGATGTGGGTCGAATACAGCGGCACGAAGTCCGAATGCGTGAGCGTCGAATGGCCGAGCAGCAACACGGTGATCGCGACGCCGATGACCGAACCGATCTGGCGCGTGGCCTGGTTGACCGCGCTGCCGACCGCGTACTGATCGGACGGCAGACGATTGACCGCAGCCGCCGACAGCGACGGCAACGTCATGCCGACGCCGATGCCGCTCAGGAAGAGACCCGGCAGCCAGTGCGTGAGATACGCGGGCTCCGCGCCCGGCACCAGCAGGAACCACAGTCCGCTCGCGCCGTAGATGAGACTGCCGCCGACCAGCAGCGGCCGATGGCCGATGCGGGCGGCAAGACGTCCCGACAGGATCGCGGACGGAATCACGAGCAGCGGGCCGGGCGCGATCGCGAGTCCCGCCTGCGGCAACGTGTAGTGCCACACGCCGCGCATGTAGAAGAAGAACGCGAAGAACATGATCGAGAACGCGATGCCGAATGCGAACGTCGCGAGGTTCGCGAACGAATACGTGCGATTGCGAAACAGTTCGAGGTGCACGAGCGGCGCCTTCGCGACGCGCGCCCACGCGACGAAGAGCCCGATCGAGACCGCGCCGAGCAGGGCCGCCCCGATCAACTCGTCGCGCGACCAGTGCGGCGACTCGAGTTGCACGATCGACAACGCGAGCGCGCCGACGCCGACGACGAGCAGCGCGATGCCGACGAAGTCCAGATGGCGACGCCCCGCGCTCGGCAGACGGGCTTCCTTGAGGATCGAGAGCCCGCGCCAGATCGAGATCGCGCCGATCGGGAGGTTGATGAAGAAGGCCCAGCGCCAGCCGAGCGTCGCGATCACGAGCGACCCGACCGACGGACCGACCGCCGCCGCGAGCGCACCGACCGCGCCCCAGAGGCTGACCGCGACCGCGCGCTTCGATTGCGGAAACGCGGCGAGCACGGTCGACAACGAGGCGGGCGTCAGCAAGGCCGCGCCGATCGCCTGCAACACGCGTGCCGCGACGAGCATCGCGACGTTCGGCGCGAGCCCGCACAGCGCGGACGCGAGCAGGAACAACCCGACGCCGAACAGGAAGACGCGCTTGCGCCCGTGCGTGTCGGCGAGGCCGCCGGCCGGGATCAGCATCGCCGCATACACGACGGTGTACGCGTTCAGCACCCACGACAAATCGGCGGCCGATGTCCCCGCGAAGCCGGCGCGCAGCGAATCGAAGGCCGCATAGAGCATCGTCGTGTCGAGCGACACCAGGAACACGGCGATGCTCGAGACCCAGAACACGGGCCACGGCGACGCGGGTTTCGCATGCGCGTGCGATTCGTCGGTCGGGACGACCGGGAGCGCGGCGGCGGGCGTGCTCATGCGGCTTTCGCGACGGGCGGCGGACGAACGGCCTCCGGCGGCAGCAGGTAGACCGACTTCGTCAGGTTGTCGTGGACCATCTGCGTGCGCGGATCGACCATCACTTCTTCCTGGCCCGCCTCGAGCGCGGCGAGCGTGCGCTCGACCGCGAAGTCGGGGGTGATCTTCTCGGCCTCGAAGCCTTTCGTCAGGTCGGTGTCGACGAACGCCATGTGCATCGCGAGGACTTGCGTGCCCTGCGCGCGCAGGTCGTGGCGCAACGAATTCGTCAGTCCCCAGGCCGCGGTCTTGGTCGCCCCGTAGATGCCGAGCATCGGGTTGTTGATGAAGCTCACGATCGACAGGACGTTGACGATCGCGCCGCCGCCGTTCTTCGCGAGCACCGGCGCGAAGGCGCGCGTCATGAACAACGGGCCGTAGAAGTTCGTCTCGAGCTCCCGGCGCGTCTCGGCGATGGCGTCCTCGGCGAGGAAGCTGCGCGGCACGGCGACGCCCGCGTTGTTGATCAGGATCGTCGTGTCGCCCGCGAGCGCCGCGGCCGCGGCGACGTCCGCTTCGTTCGTCACGTCGAGCTTGACCGGAACGACGCCCGCGAGCGTCACGCTCTTCGGATCGCGCGCGCCGGCGTAGACCGTCTTCGCGCCGAGGGCCAGCGCGTGGCGCGCGAACGCGAGGCCGATGCCGCGATTGGCGCCGGTGATGAACACGGTGGCTCCGGCGAGCTTCATGACGTCACCCCGTCGACGGCCTTGCACAGTTTGTAGATGCCGGCCGCGAGGCCGACGGCGAGAGAAACTGATATGACGAAAATCATATTTGACTCCGTTCGTGGAGGAGGAGAGGAGACAGCGGTTCGCTGCGGTTCGCCTCTAGTGGGCTAGAGGTCGTATTGCTCGATGAGGGTCTTGCGAGCCGCCGCGAGGACTTCGCGGCCTTCGTCCACGCTGCCGATCGCACGCGCCATCTGCAGCGTGCCGATCAGCGTGCCGGTGATCAGCGCCGCGTGCTCGGTCCCGACGTGCGCGGGCAGCTTCCGCTCGACCGCGGCGATCATGCGGCGCACGCGTGCGGACGACGCCTCGCGGACCTCGGCCGCCTGGCGCGGCATGTCGGAGCACAGCGCCGCGACCGGGCAGCTCTCCCCTGAGAGGGACAGGTGCCGCTCGTCGAGATAGCTGTCGATGAACGCGCGCAGCGGACTCGTGCCGCGCGCCTCGGCGGCGTCGACGGAGCGTTGCACGCGGGCCGCGGTCTTCGCACCCGAGTAGTTGACGGCCTCGGCGAGCAAGGCCTCGCGCGACGGGAAATGCGCGTAGAAGCCGCCGTGCGTGAGACCCGCCTCGCGCATCACTTCCGCGACGCCCACTCCCGCGTAGCCCTTTTCGCGCAACACACGCGAGGCGGCCTCGAGGATGCGCAGGTGCGTGCGCTCCTTGCGGGTGAGGGTCGGGTCTTCGGCGGCGGCGGGCGAATTCATATGACGCGCATCATATATTGGTTTCCGAAAATTGCAAGAGGCCGACGCGAAAGACTCAATACAGGGTCGTGCGCTGCCGTTCCGGCAGCTCCCGGTCGTAGGTCGTGCCGTCGATCGCCGCGTCGGTGAGCGCTTCGAGGATCGCGCCGGGCGACGGGACGCGGGACCGGGCGTCCGGGTCCGGCGGCTTCCACAGGCTCGACCGGTGGATCGCGCGGGCGCACTGGAAGTACACGGACTCGACGGAGACGACGAGCACGCACACCGGCCGCTTGCCCTGCATCACGAAGCGATCGAGCAGGGCCGGATCGACGGAGATCTTCGCGCTGCCGTTGACCCGCAGCGTCTCGCCGACACCGGGGACCAGGAACAGCAGCGCGATGCGTGGATCGACGAGCAGGTTGTGCAACGTGTCCGCGCGATGATTGCCGCGCCGTTCGGGCATCAGCAGCGTCTTGTCGTTCTCGACGCAGACGAAGCCCGGCGGATCGCCGCGCGGCGAGGCGTCGAGCCCGCCCGGTCCGCTGGTCGCGACGATGGCGAACGGCGATGCCTCGATCAGCGCGCGATACGCCGGATGGACGTGGTCGACCTCCTTCATGCGCGACGCCTCGCCGACTTCGCCGAGCAACGCGCAGAGCGCGGCGGGATCGGCGACGCGATGCCGCTCATCGAAGGCGAACACGCGAGACTCCGTGCTCATGGATGGACATAGCCGGTCGCGAGGGCCGAGACCCACTCGGCCCGATCGCGCGCACGCGCGAGCGCGACCATCGCGTCGTGGTCGTACGGCACCGCGAGCAGCATCGCGGTCCACGCAGCGCCACGCTGCTCGACGATCGCATAGCGCGCATCGGGCGAGCCGGCCGACACGAAGTGCGGGAACGGCAGATCGTCGAGGAAACCCGGCTGCCCGACGCTGCCGGGATTGACGACGAGCGTGCCGTTCGACGCGCGCACGACGCGCGGCACGTGCGTGTGCCCGCACAGGACGAGCTCCGCGTCGACCCCCCCGAGCCGCAGGTCGATCTCGTCGCGCGTGGCCGCGCGCATGCCGTGCGGGTCGACGGTCTCGAGAAAGTATTCGAGATCGCTGCGCGGCGAGGCATGGCAGCAATAGACGGCGTCGCTGTAGCGATGCGTCGGCGACAGCGTCGCGATCCACGCGAGTTCGGCCTCGCCCAGTTGCGCATGGGCGTAGGCATCGGACGGCCCGCGGCCATGCTTCGCCGGGTGCAGGATCTGGCGCTCGTGATTGCCCGCCAGATGCGTCCAGCCGCTCGCCATCAGGTATTGCGCGGTCTCGCGTGGCAGCAGCGGACCCGACAAGGCGTCGCCCAGGTTGATGACGGCGTCGACGCCGCGCCGCGTGAAGTCCTCGACGACCGCCTCGAGCGCCGGCAGGTTGCCATGGATGTCGGTGACGACGGCGAGGCGCACGCGAAGTCCTCGATCCTTCAGAAGCCGAAGAGCTCGGCGCCGTCGTGATCGGCCCAGCGCGACGGACCGTCGGCCCAGGCGAGCAGCTGCACGCCGAACTCGGCATCGACGACGACCTCGGTCCCCGGCTCGATGATCACGAAGGACGCGGGACCCGCCGCGATCGCACCGCCGCCGCCGTTCACGCGGACGGCGCCGCCGATGACGAAGAACTCGGTCAGCGCACTCGTCCGGAACGCCGGGACGCGGGCGCGCGGCAGGATCGTCAGCGCGACGAGTCGATGATCGACCGACACCGGCCGACGCCCGTCCAGGCCGGCGCGCGCGTAGTCGAAGACCATGCGCCGCGTGACGCCGGCCACCGACGTGGCGACCGCCGGCAGGGTCGCGAGATCGACGCTCAGCGTCGGCGCGGCCTCGGGCGCCGGATTCGCGAAACTGCCGTGGCGCGACCCGTGGTGCAACGCGTGCAGCGTCGCGTCGTTCGGGTACAGCACCGGCGCCTCGGCGCGATTGGCCATCAGGCACGGCGTGTAGCAGATGGCGTCGTGCGTCGAACCCTGCACGTTGATGCCCACCGTGCCTTCGCCGTACGTGCCCCAGTAGTCGGTGACCGACCCGCTGAGCAGATAGCTGGTCGTGACGCCGGTGTGCTGGTGCAGTCCGCTCGCGACGAGCGCGTCGAACGCGAGCAGGCCGAGAAACTCGCCGCGCTCGGGATTGCCACGCACGAGCTTCTGCCGCAGGCCGGGCTTGCCCGCGTCGACCCACGGCGCCTGCGTCATGTCGACGGCCGACACGCGCGAACCGCCGGAGACGATCGAGAGTTTTTCGCGCGGCATGGTCAGGCGGTCGCGCCTTCGAAGGCGGTGACTTCCTCGAGGATCTGCTCGCAGACGTCGGCCGTCACCGCGCTGCCGGGGAAGTTCGCGGCGTCGAACGGTGCCGCGCCCTCGTCGTACAACTGGTGCGCGAGGAGGTTCGCTCGCCAGACGGTGGCGGCGAGCGGGTCGTCGGGCTCCGTCTTCTCGACATGGCAGCCCGCGCTGACGACCATCGAGTCGGGCACGTCCCAGCGTTCGAGCAGCGCCGCGCCGACGACCGCATGATCGAAGCCGAAGCGCTCGCGCTCGCGGACGAGCGCCGCATCGTCGTCGATGCTGCGGTCCTCGAGCATCGCGTCGACCTGCTGCGGATTCTTGATGAACATCACGAGTCGACCGACGTCGTGCAGCAGTCCCGCCATGTACGCGACTTCGCCGTTGAGTCCCTTGTGCTGGTGCAGATGACGCGCGAGCAAGGCGCACAGCAACTGATGACGCCAGAAGTCGCGCGTCGCACGCGTGTCGTGCATGTACGCGTACAGCGGACGTTGCAGCACCGCCGCGATGACGACGCGGCGTACGAGATTGAGGCCGAGGACCGCGATCGCATCGCCGACCGTCGCGACGCCCCGGCGGAGCCCGTAGTACGGCGAGTTCACGAGGCGCATCAGCTGGGCGACGAGGGCGACGTCGGTCGAGATCTGTCGCGCGAGTTCGCTCGCGGTGATGGACTCGTCGTCGACGCTGCGGATCAGTTGCGCCGCGATCCCCGTGAACAGCGGGAGGTGTTCGATCGACGCGACGAAGACCTCGAGCGGGGTCAGCGGTGCGGGCGGTGCGACGAAGCCGGCGTCGGGGTCATCGTGCATGGCGGATATCGGCTGAAGCAGGGCGGCGGCTGCGCTGGTCGCGAAGTGTACGCGCGCCGGGGGCGCGTTCCCTCGCTACGGGTCCTGTTCAAGCCGCTGGGTCAAGCGGTTTTTCGTCAGCCGAAATGTTCGAGGGCCGACACCTCGGCGAGCACGCGCCGCCGCGTGTCCTCGGTGAGGCCTACGCCGATCAAGGCGTCCTCGTCCTGCCCGGGCGCGTCGCCGTGGTCGGCGAGGTGATGCGCGAGCACGTTCGCGAGCCACACGCTCGCGGCCAGCGGATCCTCGGGCTCCGCGCGGTTCTCGTGCTGGCCGGTCGCGAGCACCATTCCGGCCGGCATCCCCCAGAGTTCGAGCAGTGCCGCACCGACGAGCGCGTGATCGAAGCCGAATTGTTCGCGCTCCCACAACACGGTCGCCGTCGCCGCTTCGCCCCGACGCTCGAGCAACTCGTCGGAGAACTGCGGGAACTGCATGACGAGCGCGAGCCGTCCCACGTCGTGCAGCAGGCCCGCCATGTAGGCGACCTCGCCGTCGCCGCCGCGGCGCGAATGGATCAGGCGCGCCACCGCCGCGCACAACAGCTGATGACGCCACAGCGCGCGCGATCCTTCGGAGTCGTGCAGGTACGCGAGCAGCGGACGCTGCAGGACCGCGGCCGTGACGATGCGCCGGATCTGGTCGAGACCGAGGACCGCGATCGCCGGCGGCACGGACTCGATCTTTCGCGCGAGCCCGTAGTACGCGGAGTTGACCTTGCGCAGCAAGTCCATCACGAGCGCGGGGTCGGTGACGATCAGCTTCGAGAGTTCGGCGGACGTGACGTTCTCGCGTTCGACGCTGCCGATCAATTCGGCGGCCACGCCGGTGAACAAGGGCAGGTGCTGGATCGACGCGACGAAGTCCGCGAGCGATGTGAGCTTCGGCGGGGTCGGGCTGTTCATGAACGCGGCATCGCTGATCGAAGGTGCGCAGCGCGGAGGCGGACCGGACAAAGAGGCGGCGAGTGTACGCGAGCCGCCGACATGCGGATGCGGTGTCCGTCCCACAGTGCGGCCCCCCGAACTTGCGCCATCGTTCGACGGTACGTCAACCGTTGGCCGGATGTCGCGTTGAATGCCGACCCGACGCGCGGATGGTCCGCACGCCGATCGATTCGATCCCTCCAAGGAGAACCAAGTGAACAAGATCATCGCTGCCGTGGCAGCCCTCGTGGTGTCCGGCGCGTGCTTCGCACAGGCGGGCACTGCGGTGAAGGAAACGGGCAAGGCGACGGCCGAGCGCGCAAAGGAAGCGAAGGAAAGCGTGCAGGCCTCAACGAGCGACCAGCCCGAGAAGACGATCCACAAGGCCAAGAGCAAGTATCACAAGGCTCGCGCCAAGCAACACACGACGGCCGCGAAGGACGCAGCGAAGGAAGTCGTCAAGTAAGCGGCACCGTACGGGACACGGCGACGCGTCCCGCACCGGACCAACAACCGATCAAAGGAGAACAACATGAACACGAACTTCAAGAAGCTGACCGTCGGCATCGCCGCCCTGCTCGTCTCCGGTGCGGTCTTCGCGCAGGCCGGCACCGCGATCAAGGAAGGCGCGAAGGCGACGGCCGAGACCGCGAAGCAAGGCAAGGAGAACGTCGAAGCCGCCGTGACGAAGGAGCCGAAGAAGTCCCTGCACAAGGCCAAGGCCAAGGTGCATAAGGAAAAGGCTCACGAAGATGCGGCCGACGCGAAGGAAGCCGTCAAGAACATCGGCAAGTAAGTTCGCCGTCGTTCGGCCGATGCGTCGTTCCCTCTCGGGGACGGCGCATTTTTCATGCGTCGAACGGTCGCGTGGCGACGTCAGGCCGTGCGTTGTTCAAGATCACGCAAGTCGCGGCCGCGAGTCTCGACGCAGTAACGCCAGACCAGGACGAGCGACACCGCGATCGGCAACAGGATGAGGGCCGCCGCGATGAACAGCGCCGGCACGAGTCCGAGCAGGCTCAGCAGCTGCGCGATCAGGCCGCCGGCCTTCGTGCAGGCCGCGATCCATCCCGTCGCGCGCGCGCGGATGCGCAACGGATAACTCTCGGCCGCGTAGGGCAGGAGCATCGCGATGATGCCGTTGATGCCGATGATGAGCAGCGCGATCGGCCACACGGGACTCGCATCGGCTGACGCGGCCTCGAGTCGCATCAGCCCGACCAGTCCCGCCGCCGTGACCGCGATCGACGCGAGGAGCGCGCCCTTGCTGCTCCAACGACCGTAGAGCAGCGCGGCGACGAAGACCGTCGGGATCGCGATCAGCGCGGACGCGGCGAGGAGCTCGCTCGAGACCGCCATGCTGTAGCCACGCTCGATCAGGTGCGCGGGCATCCACAGCAGCAAGCCGAAGTTGATGAGCCCCCAGGCGAGCGCCGCGATGCTCAAGGCCCACGTGCGTCCGGCGACGCCGCGAAAGAGCAGGGCCGCGTCGCGCACCGGCGACGGCTCCTGTTCCTCCTCGGTATCCGGCAACGCCACCGCGCCGAAGGCGCGCAGCGTCTCGTTCGCTTCGGCATGGCGACCCATCGCGGTCAGGAACTTCGGGGACTCGGGAATGAGGGCGTTCAGCGCGATCAGCAAGAGCCCCGTCGGCAGATTCATGAACCACAGGATCCGCCAGCTCAGCAAGGGCTCGAGCCAGGCCGCACAGGCGCTCGCGGCGAGGTAGCCGCCGATCGCGCCGAGGCCGCCGACGAGGACCATGACCCAGCCGCGCTGGCGCGACGGCATCGTCTCCGCGAGCAGCGCATACGTCACCGGCAACATGCCGCCCGCGGCCGCGCCCATCATGAAACACATGCCGACGTTCCACCAGAACGACGGCATCGCGCCGCAGATCGACGTGCCGACGAACATCACGGCCGACAGGAGGATCGATGCGCGTCGACCGTAGACGTCGGCGAGCAGGCCCCACACGACCGAACCGACGACGGTGCCGCACAACGCGGCGAACGGCAGCCACGCGACCATCGCCTTCGAGATCTCGTATTCGCGGGTCATGCCCGGTACGACGAAGCCGAGGCTCGCCGGCTTCATCACGTCGATCACGAGGGCGACGGTGAGGACGACCATCAGCCGCCAGTGCGCGGGCGTGAGCGGCGCATCCTCGGACGCGACGTAGCGGATCGCACGAACGTGCACGAGGGGCTTGCGCGGGAGCAGACCGTAACCCGCGAACGCGATGCCGACGACGATCATCGCCATCCCCACGATCATCTCGGCATCCATCGGCATGTCCGCGAGATGAAAGCCCATGTCGCGTCCCATCCAGTACATCGGCACGTGCAGCAACACGCCGCCGGTGACGACGAGACAGCCGAGGATGAAGAACCAGACGTGGGGACGCGCGGCAGACCGGAGGGGAAGGTTCATCGGTCGCTAGCTTGCCTGAAGACCGCGAGGCCCATCGTCGCGAGGTGCCGCGTCGAGCATCACCGATCACCGTTCCAGCATTCCGCCGACGCCGGAACCGGGAGCGCGGCATGGCGAGCGGTCGCATGCTCGCTCCTCCGAGACGCACGACGAGCGAGCGAATGGACGAAGCGAACAAGAATGCGGGCAGCAGCGCGCCGACGCTGGGCGACCCGAAGTCGCGTGACCCGAGGCCGCCCTTCGGGATCCAGCCGCAGGCGTGGCCCCGCGTCGCGAGCGGGATGGAGCCGAAGCCGGATCACGGGGACACCGGTTATCGCGGCTCGGGTCGACTCGTGGGACGCAAGGCGCTCATCACCGCCGGCGGCAGCGGCTTGGGTCGCGCCGTGGCGATCGCGTATGCGCGCGAAGGCGCCGACGTCGCGATCAACTACCCCTCGACCGAGGAATCCGATGCGCGCGAGGTCATCGGTCTCATCGAAGCGGCCGGACGCAAGGCGGTCGCGCTGCCCGGCGACATCCGCGACGAGGACTACTGCACCGCGCTGGTCGTCGACGCGGTGCGTGAGCTGGGCGGGCTCGACATCGTCGTCAGCAACGCGTGCCGTCAGAAATCGTACGAGTCGATTTCGCACATCACGAGCGAGGTGCTCGACGCGACGATGAAGACGAACATCTACGCGCCGTTCTGGATCCTGAAGGCCGCCATTCCGCATCTGCGCTCCGGTGCCACGATCATCGCGACGACGTCCGAACAGGCGACCGACCCGACGTCGGAGCTGTACGACGACGCGATGACGATGGCCGCGACCACGAACTTCGTCCGCTCGATGTCGAAGCAGCTGATCGGCAAGGGCATCCGCGTCAACGGCGTGGCGCCGGGTCCGATCTGGACGCCACTGCAGGCCGGCGGTGGCGCGAGGCAGGAGAAGTCGAAGCGCTTCGACGGCAAGACGCCGATGGGCCGACCCGCACAAGCGGCCGCACTCGCGTCGATCTACGTGCAGCTCGCGGTGGCCGACGCGAGCGACGCGACGGGCCGGATCTACGGCGCGTCGAGAGCCGAAGCCCTGACCTGACCTCAGTTCTGGCTCGACAAGGCCGCGATGTCCTGCAGCATGGCCTTGTGCATGTCGAGCGTGAGGCCGACGGCGTTCATCCACGGCAGGGGCTGGTCGAGTTCGCCCGGCACGTCGATAAGGTCGTGGCCGAGCAGGTTCGCGCGCCACACGACCGCGCTCATCGGCGACATCGGCTGGGTGTCGGACTCGTGGTCGTACACGGCTTCGATGATCGGCACCGGCAGGTCCCACTTCGTCAGCAGCGCGCCGCCGACCTCTGCGTGATCGAAGCCGAAGTGGCGCATCTCGTGCTGCTTGCCGAGGTGATCGTCCTTCGCTTCGACGTTGAGCAGCACGTCGGTCAGATGCGGGTGCTGGATCAGGATCGCGAGACGCCCGACCTCGTGCATCAGTCCGGCCATGTAGGCGACCTCGCCGTCGAGATCTCGCTGGACCGCGAGATGACGCGCCATCGCGGCACATAAGAGTTGATGCTTGAAGAACGCCTGTACGACCCGCGAGTCGCGCAGATAGGTGGTCAACGGACCCTGGGTGACGGCGGCGGCGACCGTGCGACGCACGCGCGCGAAACCGAGCACGGCGATCGCGTCGGCGACGGTCGAACACTTGCGCGGTAGCGCGTAGTGCGCCGAGTTCACGATGCGCAGCAACTGCGCGGTCAGTCCCGCGTCGGTGCCGATCAGGCGCGCGACTTCGGTCGACGTGATGTCCTCGTCGCCGACGCTCTTCATCAACTGCATCGCGGTCCCGGAGAAGAGCGGCAGCTGCTCGACGTTCGCGACGAAGGCGGCGACCGCGGGGTCGACCGGACGCGCGGCGAGGACCGCGATCGTCGCTTCGCGGGGAACGAGCGGTGTCTCGGGCGTGACGACGATCGGCCGCGTCTGCGGGACGATCGGCCGGGCCGCGGGAGAGACCGACAGCGGTGGGGTCGCGCGCGGCGCTTTGATCGTGGCGGCGCTCGGCCGACGTTCCGGCCAAGCCAGCGGTGGCGGCATCCGCGCCGCCTCGCGGGAGGCGTCGCGTGAAAAGAGGCCGGCCAGGCGGCCGAAGAATCCGTTGGACATGTCGATCACTCGCGAAGGGCGACGCGCCCCTGGGACGGAACGCTCCCCTGGGCTATCGGCACGCGGGCGACCGCCTTGAGCCGTCCGGCGGAATCGGACCCTTCGCTCGACCCGGCTCAGCCGCCGCGCCGCGCCTTCACGAGGCTCGCGAACACGGACCAGTCCTTGTCGCTCAACCCGCGGTCGAGCGCCTGCTGCATGTGACCATGCACGACCTCGAGGCCCGGCAGGCTGGCGCCCGCCGCGGCCGCCGCATCGCGCGCGAGGTTCACGTCCTTCATCCCGAGCACGAGCTTGAACCCGGGTTCGTACTGGTCTTTCGCGATGAAGCCGCCGTAACGCTGATAGGCCGGGCTCGCGAACAGCGTGTTGGTGACGATGTCGAGGAAGTCGGCCGCGCTCACGCCGTAGCTCTCCGTCAGCGCAGCCGCCTCGCCCATCGCCTCGATCGCGAGCGTGATCATCATGTTGCCCGCGATCTTCGCGACGTTCGCGCGTTTCGGGTCGGTGCCGAGCGGCCAGGTCTTCTGGCCGAGGACGTCGAACAGCGGCTGCACCGTCGCGATCGCGGCGGCATCGCCGGCGACGAGGATGTTGAGCTTCGCCTGCGCCGCGGCCGCCGGAACGCCGAAGACGGGCGCCGCGACATAGGCGATGCCCGCGTCACGATGCGCAGCCACGAGTTCGTCGACGAAGGCCGGCGAGATCGTCGCCATCATCACGTGCACGCAGCCCGCGCGAGCGGACCGCAGCGCCCCCGAGTCGAGGACGACGCCGCGCACTGCCTTGTCGTCCGCGAGCATCGTGAGGACCGCGTCGTTCGCGAAGGCCTCGACCGGCGATGCGAGCACGGTGACGCCGTCGATCGCCTGCGCCGCCTCGACGCTGCGATTCCACACGGCGACGCGATGCCCGGCACGAACGAGGTTGGGGATCATGGCGGCCCCCATGCTGCCGACTCCGATGAATCCGATGTTCATGTGCGCGCGTCCTCCGGCTTACTCGGGCTGCGACGGCTCCGGGTCGGACTCGCTGTCCTTCGGCTTCGCGTCGTGATGCAGGTGCGGCTTCTTGCCGGGCTGCGGGGTCTGGTCGGCACCGGGCGCGATCTCTTCATGATGGTGTTTCTTCTCCTGCTGGACCTTCTTGTCGTGGGCGATGTTGCGCGGGTCGGTCATGGGGAGCCTCGTTTCGTTGGGGAAACCCGGACAGTGACACCGCGCTCGGCACTTCGGCCTAGGACGAGCAACCGTTCGGGACCGCCCCGGCCCTGATCACGCTCGCAGCATCGCCGGCGTCCTGCATGATGCGCGGCCGCGCGGTCCCTGTCGAAGGCCCGTCGCGTCAGGCGGATCCGGCCCCTTCGTCGATCGGGCCGCTGCACTCATCGACAATCACGAGGGAACACCGTGTCGACCGCTCATCGCTCGCATCCCGGACCGGCGGGAATCCCCATGTCGTTGCGCGAGCTCACGCGCCGACATCCGCGCGACGGCGTCGTCGCGGCGATCGTCCTGCGGCCCGCGCGCGGCGTTCCGGCCGTGTTCGCCGACGAGGCCGTGGCGATCGTCGGCCGGGGACTCGACGGCGATCGTCGCGCGGCGACGACGCCGCGCAACAACAAGCGCGACGTGACGATCCTGCAAGCCGAGCACGTGCCGCTCATCGCACGCTGGACCGGGCGCGCGGACGTCGACGTGCGCGCACTTCGCCGCAATCTCGTCGTCGACGGCTGGAACCTGCTCGCGATGCGCTCGCTGTTTTCCGATCAGCCGCTCGTGTGGCGCATCGGCGACGCCGTCCTGGTCACGGTGACCGGCCCGTGCGAGCCCTGCTCGCGGATGGAGGACACGCTCGGTCCCGGCGGCTACAACGCGATGCGCGGCCACGGGGGCGTGACGGCGCGCATCGAGCAAGGCGGTCGCATCCGGGTGGGGGACGCGATCCGCCTCGCGGAATGAACGCTTTGGCTTGCATCGCCGGCCGAGCCGCGGTATTCACGCTCGGGACAGGATGGGCGCGGCGCGGCGCGGACGACGCCGACGCGTGACTCGTCCGCGACAGGGGAAATCGATGATCTTCGAACGCGTCGCGACCGGCGGCTGCCAGTCCTACCTCGTCGGTTGCGCCGACACCTGCGTCGCCGCGCTGATCGATCCGGAGCTCAGCCAGATCGATCACTACATCGCGCTCGCCGCCCGCAACGGCGTGCGCATCCGCTACCTGATCGACACCCACACGCATGCGGACCACTTTTCCGCGACGCGCGAACTCGCGCGACAGCTCGACGTCCCGGTCGTCATGCACCAGCAGAGTCCCGCGCCCTTCGTGGACCTGCGCATCGACGACGGCGAACTGCTGCTGCTCGGCAAGCTGCGGCTGCAGGCCTTGCATACGCCCGGCCACACGCGGGACTCGATGTGTCTCGTCGTCGAGGATCGCGTGTTCACCGGCGACACCTTGCTGATCGGCGGCACGGGACGCACCGATCTCCCGACCGGCGACCCCGAGGCCCTCCATCACAGCCTCTTCGAACGGGTATTGAAGCTCGACCCCGCGCTCAAGGTCCATCCCGCGCACGAATACAAGGGGCGCGACGCGTCGACGATCGGCGACGAGATCGCGAGCAATCCGCGTCTGCAGCAGCGCGACCGCGCCGCGTTCGTCGAGATGATGCGCAACCTCAACCTCACGATGCCCACCCACATCACCGAGGCGCTGCGGACGAACATGAGCGGCGGCAAGACGGTCGCGCGGCTGCTCGCCGAGGCGGCCGCGACGGTGCCCTTCATGTCGCTCGCGGAGGTGAAGGCGCGCGTCGAGGCGGCCGACCCGGACCTGCTGGTGCTCGACGTGCGCGAGCGCAGCGACTACGAGTCCGGACACATCCCCGGTGCGCGCCTGCTGCCGCGCGGCCAACTCGAACTGCGCGTCAACAAGGAGTTGCCCGATCCGACGCGGCGCATCGTCGCGACCTGCGAACTCGGCTACATCTCGACGCTCGCCGCGGCGACGCTGCGCGAGATGGGCTTCCAGCACGCGGTGGCCCTCGACGGCGGGATGAAGGCATGGCGCGAGCTCGGCTATCCGACCGAGTCCGGAAGCCCGGGCTGACGCGCGTGACCCGCGCGACGAACGACGCGGGGCTCAGCCGACCTGCGCGAGCGACGCCAGGTCCACGTCGCCGCCGTCGCCGCTGAACGTCATGCCGGAGCGGCCGCTCTGCTGGCCGAAGCCGCTGATCCGATGCGGGCCGGTGTCGTAGACCTTGATCGTCCCGCCGGAATCGATCGCCAGGCGCTTCGCCGCGGCGAAGTAGGCGTAGCGCGACTCGTTCTGCGCGCCGGTGCTGTCCGGTGTGCCGAGGTCCGCGGGCCACCAGGGCTTCTGCGGTTTCATCGGCTCCATGGGCTTCATCGGCTCCATCGGCTTCATGCCTTCCATCGGCTTCATCGGCTTCATCGGTTCCATCGTCGATCTCCTCGGGGCTTCGTGCGGCTCATCCGATCAACTTGTCGAGCGTGATCGGCAAGTCGCGTACGCGCTTGCCGCACGCGTTGTAGACCGCATTCGCGACCGCCGCGCCGACGCCGGTGATGCCGATCTCGCCGATGCCGCGCGCACCCATCGGCGCGTGTGGGTCGGGAATGTCGGTCCACATCACGTCGATCGCGGGGACGTCGAGATGCACCGGCACGTGGTACTCGGCGAGGCTCGGATTCGCGATGCGCCCGTAGCGCTCGTCGAGCTGCGTTTCCTCCATCAGCGCGAGGCCGAGGCCCATCACGATGCCGCCGCGGAACTGGCTGGACGCGGTCTTCGCGTTGAGGATGCGACCGCAGTCGAACGATCCGAGGAAGCGGCTCACGCGCGTCTCGCCGGTGACCGCGTTGACGCGCACCTCGCAGAACATCGCGCCGTGCGAATGCATCGACCAGTGCTGCACTTCGAGCGGCGGCGGTGCGGCGGCTTCGACGGTCAACTCGTCGAGCCCGGCGCGCGCCAACAGCGACGCGTAGCTTTCATGCCGGGTCGGCTCGTCGATCTTGCGAAGGCCCGCGTCGTGACCCTCGACGTCGTCGGCCTTCAGACCGTGCAACGGCGAGTCCTTGCCGGCATGTTTCAGCAGCGCGGCGACCAACGCGGACTGCGCGGCCCTCACCGACGCGCCGATCGACGCCGTCTGCTGCGAGCCGCCCGCGAGCACCAGGCCGGGGAAGCGCGAGTCGCCGTAGCAGACCTGCACGCGGTCCAGCGACAGCCCGAGGCGCTCGGCCGCGACCTGCGTCTGCGCGGTCGAGGTGCCCATCCCCATCTCGTGCGCCGCGATCTCGACCTTGACCGCGATCGCGCCGTCGGCCTCGGTGCCGAGCGTCATCCGCGCCGCGCCGCCCGGCATCCGGTAGTACGGGTAGGTCGCGGTCGCGCATCCCATCCCGATCAGCCACTCGCCGTCGCGACGCGATCCGGGGACGGGGTTGCGATCCTTCCAGCCGAAGCGCTCCGCCCCCGCACGCCACGCGTCGACGATGTGGCGCGACGAGAACGGCGTGCCGCTGGTCGGATCCTTCTCCGGTTCGTTGAGGATGCGCAGTTCGATCGGGTCCATCCCGAGCTCGACCGCGAGCTCGTCGATGCCGCACTCGAGTCCGAACGTGCCGACCGACTCGCCCGGCGCCCGCATGAAGGTGTTGGCCACCGTATCCATCGTGGCGGTCTGCACGTCGAGCTTGAACGTGTCGGACGCGTAGGCGTGACGGGTCGCGAGGATGAACGGCTCGGGGAAGTTGTTGTGCGACGACATCGGCACGGTGCCCGCATGGATCACCGCGGTGAGGTGGCCGTCGGCGCGCGCGCCCATCGCGACGCGTTGCTCCGTGGTGGCCCGGCCGCCGACGACGCGATACACGCCTTCGCGCGACAGCACGATCCGCACCGGACGTCCGGCGAGCTTCGATGCGGCGGCGGCCAGGATCTGGTGCTGCCACAGCGTCTTGCTGCCGAAGCCCCCGCCGACGTAAGGCGACGTGACGTGTACCTTCGACTCGTCCATGTCGAACACCTGGGCCATCGACCACGCCATGTGGGCGACCGCCTGCGACGCGTCGTGGATCGTCAGCTCGTCGCCCTTCCAGGCGAGCGTGGCGGCGTGCAGCTCGATCGGGTTGTGGTTGTAGCGGGGTGTCGTGTACGTCACGTCGATGCGGTGCGGCGCGGCGGCCAGCGCGGCCTCGGCGTCGCCGATCTCGAGCAGCAGCGGCTCGCCCTGGAACACGCCCGGCTTGGTGCCCTTCGCCTTCGCGGCCGCGAAGGACGTGACCGACGCGTCGGCGTGGTACGTGACCTCGATCAGCGTCGCCGCGTGATCGGCCTGCTCCTGGGTCTCGGCGAGCACGACCGCGATCGGCTGGCCGTTCCAGTGGACGCGGCGATCCTGCATCACGGTCAGGTTGTCGCCGCCGGCCGCCTTCGACTCGGAGCCGAACATCGGCGTGGGCTTCATCTTCGGCGCGTTGCGATAGGTCATCACCAGCACGACCCCGGGCGCCGCTTCGGCCGCGCTGGTATCGAGCTTCAGGATGCCGCCCTTCGCGATCGTCGAATACGCGAGCGCCGCGTAGACCATCCCGTCCATCGGGAACTCGGCCGCGAAGCGCGCCTTCCCCTGGACCTTCAGCGGTCCGTCGATGCGCGACACCGGCGCGCCGATCAATCCGTGCTTGCGCGCGATCATCGGATCGGGCGTGCCGCCCGGCATCCATGCGTCGGGTGCGACCTCGACCGCCTTCTTCATCACCGCCTGGAGGATGCTGCTCATGCGCGTGCTCCCTGGCTCTGTCCGGTCAACGAGCCGAGCACCGCGACGAGGGTCCGTCGCGCGAGTTCGACCTTGAACGCGTTGTCCTTCAATGGCCGGGCCGCCGCGAGCTCCGCGTCGGCCGCGACGCGGAACGTCTCGGCGGTCGCCGGTCGTCCCTTCAGCGCCTCTTCCGCGGCCCACGCGCGCCACGGCTTGTGGGCGACGCCGCCCAGCGCGAGGCGCACGTCCTTGATCGTGTCCCCGTCGAGCTCGAGCGCCGCGGCGACCGAGACCAGCGCGAACGCGTAGCTGGCGCGGTCGCGCACCTTGCGGTAGGTGGACCGCGCGCCGAAGGACAGCGCCGGCAATTCGACGGCGGTGATCAGTTCGCCGGCCGCCATCGTGGTCTCCATCTGCGGGTGGTCGAACGGCAGGCGATGCAGGTCGGTCAGCGGGATGGTGCGCGAGCCGGTCGCGCTCTGCAGATGGACCAGCGCGCCCAGCGCCGCCAAGGCCACGCACATGTCGGACGGATGGGTCGCGACGCAGGCCGACGACGCGCCGAGGATCGCGTGGTTGCGGTTGAAGCCGTCGATCGCGTCGCAGCCCTGGCCCGGCGAGCGCTTGTTGCAACGCGCGCCGTCGTCGTCGTAGAAGTAGGTGCAGCGGGTGCGTTGCAGGAGATTGCCGCCCACGGTCGCCATGTTGCGGATCTGCGCCGACGCGCCGGCGACGATCGCGCGCGACAGCACCGGAAAGCGTGTGCGCACCGCGCGATGCTCGGCCACCGCGGTGTTCCGCGTGGCCGCGCCGATCAGCACGCTGCCGTCGTCGCGCGCCTCGATCGTGTCGGACAAGCCGGTGACGTCGACCAGCGAGGCGGGCCGCTCGATGGTCTCGCGCATCAGGTCGACGAGATTGGTGCCGCCTCCCAGGTACCGGGCCTGGGGCGCGGCACCGAGCCGGACGGCATCGGCGGCATCCGCGGCGCGCATGAAGGTGAACGGAGTCATCGCGCGACCTCCGCATGCTCGGCCACGGTCTGCGCGGCCCGGCCGCCGGCGTACTCCTCGGTGATCGCGGCGACGATGCCGTTGTAGGCGCCGCAGCGACAGAGGTTGCCGCTCATCCGTTCGCGCAACTCGTCGTGCGTCGGCGCGATCGACTCGGCCGAGAAGTCTTCGGTCACGTTGCTCGGCACGCCGCGCTTCAACTCCGCGGCCATGCCGATCGCCGAACAGATCTGACCCGGCGTGCAATAGCCGCACTGGAAGCCGTCGTGGTCGACGAACTTCTGCTGCAACGGGTGGAGTCCCGCGCCGTCGGCGAGTCCTTCGATCGACGTGATCGAGCGGCCCTCGAACTGCACCGCGAATGCCAGGCACGAGAGGATGCGTTCACTGTCGTCGACCAGCACGGTGCAGGCGCCGCAGGCGCCCTGGTTGCAACCCTTTTTCGCGCCGGACAGATGCAGGTGTTCGCGCAACAGGTCGAGCAGGGACACGCGCGGGTCGTCGGGAACAGGCGTTGGCGAGCCGTTGATGATGATGGGCATGGCGGATCCTCGAGGCGAGCTGAACCCGCGAGGCTGATGCCGCGTGCGCCGACCGCCTACCAGCGAAGCGCCCATCTCCTTGCGGGCCAAACTTGCATAGGCCCGCCCGGCGGGCCGAGCACCCACTCCCGCGAGGGCGGGGATGACCGGCGACGAGGAAAAGTCCGCCCGAACGTCAGGCCGTGGCCTCGCCGACCGGGGCCGCGTTCGCCCGCGACGAAGCCTCGCGCTCGCCCGGCGACGCCAGGTGCGCCGCGAAGCCGGTCCGTCCGGGAGCGACCTCGGGCCGCAGCGTCAGGGCCGGGATCTCGTAGTCGCCGAGGTTCTGCGCCCGATACGGGAGCGGCGGCGTGGTCCACAGCGTGTCGAGACGCCGTCCGAGCGCGTCGCGGACTTGCGCGAAGCGCGCCTCGTCCACCCGGCTCGTGCGATGGACCAGGAACGGCGGCAACACGTCGAAGCCCGGGTAGAACAGCACGCCGTGCTGGATCGGAAACAGCACGTCGTCGATCGGACCGTTGATGCCGCGCGATGAATAGTGCGACTCCCAGCCGCCGGTCGTCACGATCAGCATCGCGCGCTTGCCGCGCATCGTGCCTTGTCCGTAGCGCTCGCCCCAGCGCCGGTCCGAGTGCTCGCCGACGCCGTAGGCGAAGCCATAGGCGTACACGCGATCGATCCAGCCCTTGAGGATGGCCGGCATCGAGAACCACCAGAGCGGGAACTGCAGGACCAGCGCATCGGCCCAACGCAGCTTGTCTTGTTCGCCGGCGATGTCCGCGCTCTGGCGCCCGGCCGCGAAGGCGCGCTTCGATGCGGCGGACGGGTCGAAGCGCGAGCCGGCCTCGTGATCGAGGTCGTCGCCCGTATCGACCAGCGGCTTCCAGCGCATCGCGTAGAGGTCGGAGACGCGGACGGTATGACCCGCGGCCTCGAGTCGCGCGACGGCGAAGTCCTTGAGCGAGCCGTTGAGAGAGCGCGGTTCGGGGTGGGCGTAGACGATGAGGACGTTCATGACGGGACTCCGGCTTCGGAAGATCCCCATCGTCGGCGCCGACCCACTATATTGGAAATGAATTTCCAATATTTCCGGTATAGCGATGAATAATCTGCGCCGCCTCGACCTCAACCTGCTCGTCACGCTCGACGTCCTGCTCGCCGAGCACAACGTCACGCGCGCCGCGCGGCGGCTGAACTTCTCGCAGCCGTCGGTCAGCGTCCACCTCGCGAAGTTGCGCGACATCTTCAAGGACCCGTTGCTGTTGCCCGGTCAGCGC
>Ga0247783_1000032_pt1 | contig 44862 bp, 40 predicted proteins | sample UWRJL064202C5_FD_179911 | JGI IMG/M metagenome (GOLD analysis project Ga0247783, IMG submission 179911) | Plant litter microbial communities from Arlington Agricultural Research Station in Wisconsin, United States - UWRJ-L064-202C-5 | ecosystem: Environmental > Terrestrial > Plant litter >...
GTTCAAGAGCGCGGCCGACCGCCACGCCGACGTGCTGCTGCCGATCGCGCCGTTCTCGGAAACCTCGGGCACCTTCGTGAACACCGAGGGCCGCGCGCAGAGCTTCAACGGCAGCGTCAAGCCGCTGGGCGAGGCGCGCCCCGGATGGAAGGTGTTGCGCGTCCTCGGCAATCTGCTCGGCCTCGCGGGCTTCGACTACGAGACGTCCGAAGCGGTCCGCACCGAGATCACCGGCGGGGCGACCGATCTCACCGAGCGCCTCGCAGCGAGCGTCACGGCCGCGAGTCCGTCACCGGCACCGTCGCCGATGCCGGCCGGTGCGCTCGAACGCATCGCCGACGTGCCGATCTATTTCGCCGATTCGCTCGTGCGTCGTTCGCCGCCGCTGCAGAAGACGCGCGACGCGGTCACGCCGAAGGCGCGCATGAACGCGCGCACGCTCGCGAGCGCGGGCCTCGTCGACGGCGATCGCGTGCAGGTCTCGGCCGACGGCGGTGCGATCCAGCTGTATTGCCAGCGCGACGACACGGTGGCGGACGACTGCGTTCGACTGGCGGCCGCGCACGTCGTCACCGCGACGCTCCCGTCGTTGTTCGGCGCGCTCACGATCGAGAAGATTGCCGAGCCGGTTCCCGCCGCGACGGTGGCCGCATGATCGACTGGATCAATGCGAGTGGTCAGGGCCTGCTCGGCGTCGGCTGGCCGGTCGTCTGGAACCTGATCAAGATCCTGTGCATCGTGCTGCCGCTCGTGCTGTGCGTCGCCTACCTCACGCTGTGGGAGCGCAAGGTGATCGGCTGGATGCACCTGCGCCTCGGACCGAATCGCGTCGGGCCTCTCGGCCTGTTCCAGCCGTTCGCCGACGTGCTGAAGCTCCTGCTCAAGGAGATCATCGTCCCGTCGAACGCCAGCAAGGGCCTCTTCCTGCTCGCGCCGATGATGACGATCATGCCGGCCATCGCCGCGTGGGCCGTCGTTCCCTTCGGTCCGAATGCCGCGGTCGGCGACATCAATGCGGGCCTGTTGTTCGTGATGGCGATCACGTCGCTCGAGGTCTACGGGATCATCATCGCCGGCTGGGCCTCGAACTCGAAGTACGCGTTCCTCGGCGCGATGCGTGCGTCGGCGCAGATGGTCTCGTACGAGATCGCGATGGGCTTCGCGCTCGTCGTCGTGCTGATGGTGACCGGCAGCATGAACCTCTCCGACATCGTCGCGAGCCAGCAGCAGGGCCGCTTCGCGACGTGGGGCTTGAGCTTCCTGTCCTGGAACTGGCTGCCGCTGCTGCCGATCCTCGTCGTGTACTTCGTTTCCGGCGTCGCCGAGACGAACCGCCATCCGTTCGACGTCGTCGAGGGCGAGTCGGAGATCGTCGCCGGCCACATGGTCGAGTACTCCGGGATGAGCTTCGCGATGTTCTTCCTCGCGGAATACATGAACATGATCCTGATTTCGGCGCTCGCCGCGATCATGTTCTTCGGCGGCTGGTCCGCGCCGGTCTCGTTCTCGCTGATCGGCATGGACACGCCGCAGTGGATCGTCCATTCGATGGCGTTCTGGAACTGGGTCTGGCTCTTCGGCAAGACCGTGATCCTCGTCACGTTCTTCGTCTGGTTCCGCGCGACGTTCCCGCGGTATCGCTACGACCAGATCATGCGACTCGGCTGGAAGGTGTTCATCCCGCTCACGCTCGCGTGGCTGATGATCGTCGGACTGTGGATGCAGACGCCGCTGAACATCTGGAACTAGTGCGAGCCGACCCTAAAGGCAATCCATGTTGACCGAACCCACAACGCGCATTCAAGTCGAGCGCGAGGCCGGCCGAAGCACCGTCGGAGCCATCAAGGACTTCTTCGGAAGCCTGATGCTCGGCGAATTGCTCAAGGGCATGGCGCTCACCGGCCGCTATCTGTTCGCGCGCAAGATCACCGTGCAGTTCCCCGAAGAGAAGACGCCGAAGTCGCCGCGGTTTCGCGGCCTGCATGCGTTGCGTCGTTATCCGAACGGCGAGGAGCGCTGCATCGCGTGCAAGTTGTGCGAGGCCGTGTGCCCCGCGCTCGCGATCACGATCGAATCCGAACAGCGCGAGGACGGCACGCGCCGCACGACGCGCTACGACATCGACCTCGTCAAGTGCATCTTCTGCGGCTTCTGCGAGGAGAGCTGCCCGGTCGACTCGATCGTCGAGACCGACATCCTCGAATACCACGGCGAGAAGCGCGGCGATCTGCACTTCACCAAGGAGATGCTGCTTGCCGTCGGCGACCGCTACGAAGCGAACATCGCGGCGGCTCGCGCCGCGGACGCGCCGTATCGCTGAGCACCATCCGCCACCGACACCAGCATGGATATCAAGGCCGTCCTCTTCTACATCTTCGGGCTCGTCGCCGTGTACGCGGGCCTGCGCGTCGTGACCGCGAAGAATCCGGTGCACGCGGCGCTGCACCTCGTGCTCGCCTTCTTCTCGGCGGCCGCGATCTGGATGCTGCTGCGCGCGGAATTCCTCGCGATCGCGCTCGTCCTCGTCTACGTCGGTGCGGTGATGGTGTTGTTCCTGTTCGTCGTGATGATGGTCGACATCAACTTCGACAAGTTGCGCGAAGGCTTCTGGACGCATCTGCCCCTGGCGGCGGGCGTCGGCGTCGTCATCGTCCTCGAGATGGCGTTCGTGATCTTCCGGACGTTCATCACGCCCGAGGCGTCGGCGAACGGCCTCGTCATTCCGGCGGGCAGCAGCAACACGCGCGAGCTCGGCCGCCTGATCTTCACGCAATACGTGTTCGCGTTCGAAGTCGCTGCGGTCATCCTGCTGGTCGCGATCGTCGCCGCCGTCGCGCTGACGCTGCGCGCACGCAAGGACACGAAGGGCCAGGACCCGAACAAGCAAGTCCTCGTCAAGCGCGCGGACCGGGTGCGGATCGTGCAGATGCAGAGCGAGAAGGTGGAACGGGGGGAGTCGGCATGACGGCTTCGATCGGAGGCGCTGTCATCCCGGCGAAGGCCGGGAACCCATCCTGTCGCTCATTCCAAAGGGCTCCCGGCCTCCGCCGGGATGACATGAACGGCGCCCGCGCGCGAGGTCTTTCATGACGCTCGCCCATTACCTCGTCTTCGGCGCGATCCTGTTCGCGATCAGCATCATCGGCATCTTCCTGAATCGCCGGAACGTCATCGTGCTGCTGATGGCGATCGAGCTGATGCTGCTCGCGGTGAACACGAACTTCGTCGCGTTCTCCTATTACCTCGGCGACTACGCGGGCCAGGTGTTCGTGTTCTTCATCCTGACCGTGGCCGCCGCGGAGTCGGCGATCGGGCTCGCGATCCTCGTGCTGCTGTTCCGCAACCTCGACACGATCAACGTCGAGGACCTCGACAAACTGCAGGGCTGAACCACGTGCCGTTCGATCACCTCTCTCCCGCCATGCTGTGCGCGATCCCGCTGGCGCCGCTCGTCGGCGCCATCGTCGCGGGGCTGTTCGGCAAGACCGTCGGCCGCGCGGGCGCGCACGTCATCACGATCCTCGGCGTGACGATCGCGTTCGTGTTGTCGCTCGTCGCGTTCTTCGGCGTGCTGCACGGCGGACGCTTCGACGAGGCGACCTACACCTGGGCCACGATCGGCGACATCAAGTTCGAGATCGGCTTCCTGATCGATTCGCTGACCGCGACGATGATGCTCGTCGTGACCTTCGTGTCGCTGATGGTCCACATCTACACGATCGGCTACATGGCCGACGACCCCGGCTACCAGCGCTTCTTCGCGTACATCTCGCTGTTCACGTTCTCGATGCTGATGCTGGTCATGTCGAACAACATGCTCCAGCTCTTCTTCGGTTGGGAGGCCGTCGGCCTCGTCTCGTACCTGCTGATCGGCTTCTGGTACACGCGCCCCACGGCGATCTACGCGAACCTCAAGGCCTTCCTCGTCAATCGCGTCGGCGACTTCGGCTTCATCCTCGGCATCGGCCTGTTGCTCGCGTACGCGGGTTCGATGCACTACGCGGACGTCTTCGCGAAGGGCGAGGAGCTCGCGAAGCTCACGCTGCCCGGCACGGACTGGATGCTGCTGACGGTCGCGTGCATCTGCCTGTTCATCGGCGCGATGGGCAAGTCGGCGCAGTTCCCGCTGCACGTGTGGCTGCCCGACTCGATGGAAGGCCCGACGCCGATCTCCGCGCTGATCCACGCGGCGACGATGGTGACCGCCGGCATCTTCATGGTCGCGCGCTTCTCGCCGCTGTTCGAGCTGTCCGAGACCGCGCTCTCCTTCGTCATCGTCATCGGCGCGATCACCGCGCTGTTCATGGGTTTCCTGGGTGTCATTCAGAACGATATCAAGCGCGTCGTCGCCTATTCGACGCTGTCGCAGCTCGGCTACATGACGGTCGCGCTCGGCGCGTCCGCGTATTCCGTCGCGATCTTCCACCTGATGACGCACGCGTTCTTCAAGGCGCTGCTGTTCCTCGCGGCGGGCTCCGTCATCATCGGCGTGCATCACGACCAGGACATCCGCAACATGGGCGGCCTGAGGAAGTACATGCCGATCACGTGGATCACGTCGCTCGTCGGCTCGCTCGCGCTGATCGGCACGCCATTCTTCTCGGGCTTCTACTCGAAGGACTCGATCATCGAGGCGGTGGCCGAGTCGCACATCGCGGGCTCGGGCTTCGCGTACTTCGCGGTGGTCGCGAGCGTGTTCGTCACCGCGCTGTATTCGTTCCGCATGTACTTCCTCGTCTTCCACGGCGAGGAGCGCTTCGGCAAGGCGCACGCGCACGACCCTCACGACGACCACCACGCCGACGCGGCCGCGAAGCTCGACTCGCACGAGGCGAGCGCACCGCACGACGAGGCCGATGCCGACGATGCGCACGAGGAGCACCACGGCCTCGCGCCCGGCGAGAAGCCCCACGAGACGCCGTGGGTCGTCACGCTGCCGCTGATCCTGCTCGCGATCCCCTCGTTCGCGATCGGCTTCCTCACGATCGGCCCGATGCTCTATGGCAAGTGGTTCGACGGCGCGATCGTCGTCGGCGAGAACCATCACGCGATGGAAAAGATCGCGGAGGAGTTCCACGGCGCGTTGGCGATGGGGCTGCACGGCTTCGTGAGCCTGCCATTCTGGCTCGCGCTCGCCGGCGTTGTCGTCGCCTGGTATCTGTATCTGGTCAACAAGTCGCTGCCGGACAAGATCCTCGCGCGGACCGGCTGGCTGTATCGCCTGCTCGACAACAAGTACTACATGGACCGCATCAACGAGGTCGTCTTCGCGGCCGGTGCGCGACGCCTCGGCGGCGGCCTCTGGAAGCGCGGCGACCAATCGGTGATCGACGGCATCGTCGTCAACGGCAGCGCGCGCCTGGTCGGCTGGTTCGCCGGGGTCGTGCGGACCCTGCAGTCGGGCTACATCTATCACTACGCCTTCGCGATGATCATCGGCGTGCTGGCGTTGATGTCGTACTTCGTGTTGCGGCAGCCGCCGCATTGAACCCAACCCCTACCGTCACCCCGGCGAAGGCCGGGGCCTAATTTCTCCGCGTTACTCGAACCGAACAATTGGGCCCCGGCCTTCGCCGGGGTGACAACGAAGAGAGCGCGGTCACAACAACAGATGCAAGCAACCCATTCGATTCCCTGGCTGAGCCTCTCGATCTGGATCCCGATCGTCTCGGGCCTGGTCCTGCTCGCGATCGGCCGCGACGACCGCGCGCCGCTCGTGCGTTGGCTCGCGCTGGTCGCGTCCATCGTCAGCTTCCTCGTGACGATCCCGCTCTACACCGGCTTCGACTCGGCGTCCGCCGGCCTGCAGTTCGTGGAATCGACCCCGTGGATCGAGCGCTTCGGGGTGAACTACGCGCTCGGCGTCGACGGGATCGCGTTGTGGTTCGTGCTGTTGACCGCGTTCATCACGGTCATCGTCGTCATCGCCGCGTGGGAAGTCATCCAGAAGAACGTCGCCGCCTACATGGCTTCGTTCCTCGTGTTGTCCGGCGTGATGATCGGCGTGTTCTGCGCCACCGACGGCCTGCTGTTCTACGTGTTCTTCGAGGCGACGCTGATCCCGATGTACCTGATCATCGGCATCTGGGGCGGACCGAGGCGCGTCTACGCATCGTTCAAGTTCTTCCTGTACACCTTCCTCGGCTCGCTGTTGACGCTGGTCGCGATCATCTACCTCTGGTACAAGGCCGGCGGCAGCTTCGAGATCGCGACGTGGCAGGCGATGCCGCTGCCGATCGGCGCGCAGACGCTGGTCTTCATCGCGTTCTTCATGGCGTTCGCGGTCAAGGTGCCGATGTGGCCGGTCCACACGTGGCTGCCCGACGCGCACGTCGAGGCGCCGACCGGCGGCTCCGTGGTCCTGGCAGCGATCATGCTGAAGCTCGGCGCGTACGGCTTCGTCCGCTTCTCGCTGCCGATCGCGCCCGATGCGAGTCATCAACTCGCGCCGTTCATCATCACGCTGTCGTTGATCGCGGTGATCTATGTCGGCTTCGTGGCGATGGTCCAGCCCGACATGAAGAAGCTCGTCGCGTATTCGTCGATCGCGCACATGGGCTTCGTCACGCTCGGTTTCTTCATCTTCAGCGAACTCGGGATGGAAGGCGCGATCGCGCAGATGATCTCGCACGGCTTCGTGTCGGGTGCGATGTTCCTGTGCATCGGCGTGCTCTACGACCGCATGCATTCGCGGCTGATCGCGGACTACGGCGGTGTCGTCAACACGATGCCGAGATTCGCGGCCTTCTTCCTGTTCTTCTCGATGGCGAACTGCGGCCTGCCCGCGACGTCCGGCTTCGTCGGGGAGTTCATGGTCATCCTCGCGGCCGTCAACTTCAACTTCTGGATCGGCATGCTCGCCGCGGTCGCGCTGATCCTGGGCGCCGCGTACTCGCTGTGGATGTACAAGCGCGTCGCATTCGGCAAGGTCGCGAACCATTACGTCGCCGAACTCGTCGACATCGGCAAGCGTGAATTCTTCATGCTCGCGTTGCTCGCCGCCGCGTCGCTGTACATGGGCGTCGTGCCCAAGCCGTTCACCGACGTGATGCACGCGTCGGTCGCCAACCTGCTGCAGCACGTCGCGCAGTCGAAGCTATGAGTGTCGTCGTCGTGAACCCCATCGCCTTTCCGAGCATCGACGTGATCCCGGCGTACCCGGAGATCTTCCTGCTGGTCGCCGCGTCCGCGATCCTGCTCGTCGACATGTTCGTGTCCGACCGCAGGCGGCTGTGGACGTACTGGCTCAGCATCGCGGCGCTCGTCGTCTGCGCCGTGCTGTCGGGCCTCTATCTCGCCGGCGGCAGCACGATCTACACGTTCGGCAACATGTTCGTCGCCGATCCGATGGCGAACCTGCTGAAGCTCGCGACGGCGATCACGGTCCTCATCACGCTCGTCTACTCGCACGACTATCTCGTCGATCGCGGCATCGTGTCCGGCGAGCGGGGCGGCGAGTTCTATCCGCTCGTGTTGTTCGCGGTCATCGGCCAGTTCGTGATGATCTCGTCGAACAACTTCCTGTCGATCTACCTCGGCCTCGAGCTGATGTCGCTCGCGTTCTACGCGCTGGTCGCGCTGCGGCGCGATCACTCGACGTCGACCGAGGCGGCGATGAAGTACTTCATCCTCGGCGCGTTGAGTTCCGGCTTCCTGCTGTACGGCATGTCGATGCTCTACGGCGCGACCGGTACGCTCGACCTCACGCAGCTCGCGAAGTCGCTCGAGGCGGGGATCACGAACCGCACGATCCTCGTGTTCGGCCTCGTCTTCATCGTCGCGGGGCTCGGTTTCAAGCTCGGCGCCGTGCCCTTCCACATGTGGATCCCGGACGTCTACCAGGGCGCGCCGTCGGCGATCACGCTCGTCGTCGGGGGCGCGCCGAAGCTCGCGGCCTTCGCGATCGTGATGCGCCTGCTCGTCGACGGGCTCGTCGCGCTCGCCGTCGACTGGCAACAGATGCTGACGATCCTCGCGGTGTTGTCGCTCGCACTCGGCAATTTCGCGGCGATCGCGCAGTCGAGCCTCAAGCGCATGCTCGGCTACTCGACGATCTCGCACATGGGCTTCCTGCTGCTCGGCGTTCTCGCGGGCATCATCGACGGCAATGCGTTGTCGGCGGCCAGTGCGTACAGCTCCGCGTTGTTCTACGCGGTGGTCTACGCGCTCACGACGTGCGCCGCGTTCGGCGTGTTGATCGCGATGTCGCAGAACGGCTACGAAGCCGACGCGCTCGACGACTTCAAGGGACTCGGCAAGCGCAGCCCGTGGACTGCATTCGTGATGATGATCACGATGTTCTCGCTCGCCGGCGTTCCGCCGACGGTCGGCTTCTATGCGAAGTTCTCCGTCCTTTCCGCCGCGTTCGCGACCGGCGCGGCCTGGCTCGTCGTGTTCGCCGTGATGATGTCGCTCGTCGGCGCGTACTACTACCTGCGTGTCGTCAAGCTGATGTATTTCGACGACCCGGTGGTCGACCTTCCCGTCGCGGGCCGGGCGACGCGCACCGACGCGCGCTTCCTGCTCGCGGTCAACGGTATCGCGCTGCTCGTGCTCGGCATCGTTCCGCAGCCGCTGATCCACGCCTGCGTGGAAGCGATGGCGCGATCGCTCGCGAGCTGATGAGCGACGTCGACGCGGCGGCCGCCGACGCGCACCTCGCGGAAGTCACGGTCGCGTCCGAACGCGTCTTCGACGGGACCTTCCTGCACGTCAATTGCGACACGGTGCGCCTGCCGAACGGCGAGGAGACCGGCCGCGAATACATCCTGCATCCCGGCGCGGTGATGCTGATCCCGATCCTGCCGAACGGCGACGTCGTGATGGAGCGGCAGTGGCGGCATCCGCTCGGTCGCGTGTTCATCGAGTTTCCCGCAGGCAAGATCGATCCCGGCGAGCCGCCGCTCGAGACCTGCGTGCGCGAACTGCGCGAAGAGACCGGCTACGTCGCCGAGCGCTACACGTTCCTTACGACGATCAACAACGCGATCTCGTATTCGAACGAGCACATCGACCTTTACCTCGCCGAAGGCCTGACGCCGGGGGAGGCGAAACTCGATCACAACGAATTCCTCGAGGTCATCGCGGTCAAGCCGGCGCAGATCCTGGAGTGGGTCCGCGACGGGGCGATCACCGACGTGAAGACCGTCATCGGCGCGTTCTGGCTCGAGAAACTCCAGTCGGGAGCGTGGTTGCCGGATCGCGTAGGACGGTGACTGAATCGCGCCCCAGTCTGTAACCGCGTACGCCGACATCGCGTAGTTTCGTCACGAACCCCGCATACCGACGGGGGTGGAGACAAGCGATGCCGCTCGCAGAAAGAAGGCGCGAAGCCGCGGCGGGACCTCTGGATCTGAGCAAGCGGGAGCAGTCGGTCTTGCTCGGGCTCATCGGATCGTTGCTCGATGTCGAGACGCCCGCGGATTTCGAACGCTGGAGCGCGTATCCGCTGCAGGAGCTGCTGCCGCACGCGATGATGATCTGCGGGGTCGCCGAGATCAAGCCGAAGCAGATCAACATCCGCAAGGTCATCGTCCGCGACTGGTCGCTCGAGTATCTCGAGGCGAACAAGCAGCGGGACGGCAGCTTCTACAGTCCGATCATGGCGCGCTGGAACGAGCGTCACGCGCCGCAGCTCTACGTGCCCGCCCACGACGGCGTCACGACCGCCGAGCATCGTCGCTGGCGCGAGGTGTTCCAGGACTACGGTCTCAAGAACATCGCCGCCCACGGGGTCCATGACGTCGCCGGCTCGGTCACGAGCTACTTCAACTTCTCGGGCCTGCCGGTCCGACTCGATGCGCGGGTGGCGGGCGTGCTCGAACTGCTCACCCCGCACATGCATCTCGCGCTGACGCGCGCGCTGTCGAACGTCCCCACGATGCCGACGGCGGAGGCCTCGGCGGCGATCGTGTTGACGCCGCGCGAGTACGACGTCCTGCACTGGATGCTCGAGGGGAAGACGAACTGGGAGATCGCGCAGATCTCGGGACGCAGCGAGCACACCATCAAGCACCAGGTCGAGCGCATCCTCGTCAAGCTCGACGCCTCGAATCGCGCGCAGGCGGTCGCGAAGGCGATCTCCCTCGGCCTGATTCATTGAGCCCGTCCAGTGGGTCGATCGACCCATATCGACTGCCGCTGCCGGCTGCTAGGTTTCGGTCACTTCGACAACAGCGACGACGCGCGAGGAGATGACCATCTCGCGCCGCGTCGCACGAGGGAGACGGATGGTTCGGTTCGATGAGATGAAGGGTCCGTGCGCCGTTGCGGCGGCACTCGTCCCTTGCATCCCACTCGCGGCGCCCTGACAGCGCGACCACGACTCCTCGCGTTCGAGAGACGGACAACCAACCACCACGAGGGGTCGCCATGAACGACATGACCGTACCGGACGCCGTCGCGGACACGACGAGCGCAGACGCAGTCCCATCCCCGGGCCGTCGCAGGGTCCTCGCCTTCGCGGTCAGCGCACCGGTGATGACGATCGCGGCCGGCTTCGGCACGAATCTCCTCGTCCCATCGCGGGCCGAGGCGGCGCTGCCCTTGCCCCTCACGCCGCCGGACACGGTCGACTACTACGACGTCGGCGATTCGCTGGTGCAGACCGCGCTGCCGACAATGCCGCTCGTCAAGCTGTCGGTGGGGACGGACGGTGTCGCGACGCTCGACCTGCCTCGGCTCGAATCGGGACAAGGCATCGCGACCGCGGTCGGGATGATGGTCGCGGAGGAACTCGACCTGCCGCTGAGCATGGTTCGGGTGACCGCATCGGATGCGCGGCCCGAACTGATCTTCAACCAGATTTCCGGCGGATCGTCCGCCGTGCGTTCGTTCGCCGCGGCCATGCCCCTCATCGCGTCGTCGGCACGCGCGCGTCTGCTCAATGCCGCCGCGATCCGGCTCGGCGTCTCGGCCTCCGGCCTCACCGTGCAGGCGGGTGTGGTCTTCGCCGCGGACGGCCGATCGATCCCGTACGGCGAGTTGACGGCGCTGGCCGCGACGCTGCCGCTACCCGTCGGCGTGCCGAAGCCGGCCTCGCAGTACAAGATCGTCGGCAAGCCGGCGAATCGTCTCGACGCGCGCGACATCGTGACGGGCAAGAAGAAGTTCACGATGGATCAGGCGGTGCCGAACGCGATGCCGACGGTCCTGCGCATGCCGACCCAGATCCGTGGCACGACGATCCGCGTCAACAACGAGGCCGCGGTCCGCGCCATGCCCGGCGTCATCGCGGTCGTCGTGATTCCGCCCGGGGGCTCGATCGTTCCGAACCCGCCGGGCGTCGCGGTGATGGCGGAGACCTTCGGACAGGCTTGGGATGCCGGCAACGCGCTGAACGTGACCTGGGGCGACGGGCCCCTGAAGGGGCAGAGCAACGACAGCATCCTCGCGACGTGCAAGTCGTCGATCGCGCCCCTCGCGCTGCCGCCGCTGGGTGCCGCGACCGTCGAAGGGGAGTTCACGTTCGCACCCGCGAACCACGCACCGCTCGAAGTCGAATGCGCGATCGCCGACGTGCGTGCGAACTCTGCGGAGATCTGGGCCGGCCTCCAGACGCCGATCGTCTGTCAGCAGTCGATCGCGGCCGATCTCGGGCTCCCGCAGTCGGCCGTGAAGGTCCACGTGATTCCGGCGGGAGGCTCGTTCGGTCGACGTCTCTTCTGGGACCCGGTGCAGGTGGCGGTGCAGGTCTCCAAGGCCACGGGTCGCATCTGCAAGCTGATGTACCTGCGCGCGAACGACATGCGACACACGCGTCTGCGGCCACCGCAGTACCACAAGGTCCGCGCGACGATCCTGCTGGGTCAGGTGATTTCGTATGAACAACGCGTCGCCGCCGTCCGTCTCGATGCGCGTCACGGCTTCGGCGAGATGTTCACGGCGGCCGCCGGCGCCGCGCCCGTCGGTGTCCAGCAGTCGATCGGCAACCTCGCGTACGAGGAGGTGTTCTTCAAGACGATGGTCTCGTCGCCGTACAACTTCGGCGTCGGGACGAAAGTCCTCACGCCGGTCAACCTCGACATGAACACCGTTTCGTATCGCTCCGTGCACATCCAGCCCGCGCGCAGCGTCGAGGAAATCATGGTCGACGAGATCGCGAAGAAACTGGGCCGCGATCCGCTGGCGTTTCGGCTCGAGTACCTCCGACTCCCGCGCGCCCGTGCGGTGCTCCAGGCAGTCGCGGACGCGGGCGGTTGGGGCAAGTCGATGCCGGCCGGAACCGCGCAGGGCATCGCCGTCCATCAGGAATCGCGTTCGTTCATCGCGTGTCTGGTCGAGATCGATTGCACGACGCCGTCATCGCCGCGCGTCACGCGCGCGACGATCGCGGTCGACGTCGGCAACCCGATCAATCCGCGCGGGATCGAGGCGCAGTGCGAGGGCGGGCTCGCGGAGTCGATCTCGCTGGTGCTGTCGTCCGGCCTGCATGTGCAGGACGGCCTGCCTCTCGAGGGGAGTTATTCGCAATATCACTTCGGCCGGCAGAAGAACTATCCGAAGGACGTGAAGGTGATCGTGATGCCCGCGAACGGCGGTGCGATTGGCGGCATGGGCGAGGTCGGTCTGTCCGCATCGAGCGGCGCGATCGCGAATGCCTATGCGCGCGCGACGGGCATCAAGCCACGGAATTTTCCGCTGATCTTTCCCGTCGACTTCACGCCCTTCCCACCCGGCGCGTTCCCGCAGCGCGTGATCGTCCCCATCCAGTCCTGAGGAGCCCGATATGGCGAACCAAGCATTCAACGTCAATGGACAGCCCGTGACGGTCGACGCGCCCGACGACATGGCCTTGCTCTGGGTCCTGCGCGACAAGCTCGGGATCACGGGACCGAAATACGGCTGTGGGATCAACGTCTGCAAGGCGTGCACGTGCCATGTCAACGGCAAGGCGGTGACGACGTGTTCCACCCGGGTCGGCGACGTCAAGGGGATGAACGTCACGACCATCGAGGGGCTCGCGGTCGGCGATCGCCTGCATCCGGTCCAGCAGGCCTGGCTCGACAACGATGTCCCGCAGTGCGGTTTCTGCCAGCCGGGCCAGATCATGGCGGCCGTCGCGCTGCTCAATCGCACGCGCAATCCCAGCGACGCGGACATCGATGCGATCGAGAACGTCTGTCGATGCGGAACCTACAAGCGCATCCGCGTCGCGATCAAGGCCGCGGCGGCGGCGATGCGCTGACGGCGCCCGCCGGAGCGTCCGGGCCGTCGTCGCGTCGCGCGTCGACGACGGCTCGACGCGCGGTCAAGCGATCCATGTCAGAAGGAAGTGGGTCGGCAACCAGATCACGAGGGGAAAGGCGACGAGCATCGACGCGAAGCCGCTCCATGGGGCGTCCCGCGTCTGTGGTCGGCCGCCGAAGCCGAAGGCCCAGTTGATGTTCTCCACCGGGTCGGTGAAGCGGCGGCAGACCCACACGACGACGTAGCCGCCGATCCACGCGATCGTGAGCGCCTCGGCGCGATAGCCGAGCGTGACGACCATCGCCAGCAGCAAGGCCGGCAACCACAGGTGGAAGAGGGACAGCGCGCGCAGCCAGCGCGGCTTCGCCGCATCGAACATGTAGTCCGAGAGCCCGCTGATGCGCTTGCCGGTCGCGAGTCGCGCCACGTAACTCACGCCCCAGAAGCCGTCGGGGATCACGATCAGCAACGCGAGCACGCTCGCGAGCAGGGCATCCTCGAGCCAGAGCGCGGGGACGGAACCGATCAACGCGATATCGGAGAACCACAGGAAATTCGCCCATCCCCAGGTGCGCGCGTAGACCACGACGAGCACCGCGACGAAGGCCGTCTCGAAGAGCTTCAACCACAGCGGGAAGTGCATCGAACGATCGACGTCGCCACGGGACGGGAGGGGAGGCGGCGATTCTAGATGGCCGGGGTCGGGATCAAATGAAAACGGCCGGCTCCGCTTGCGCGGGAGCCGGCCGTGTGCTGCAGGGACGCGTCGTCGTCAGGCGGCCTTGCGACGACGGCGTGACAGGCCCATCGCGGCGAACGGAATCGCCAGCAACAGGATCGTCGACGGCTCGGGGATCACGAGGCCGACGTCCTGGACCAACAGGTCGATGCCGGGATAGTCGGAGTAGTCCGAGTCCGAAAAGCTCTGTGCGTAGATCGTGAACGGGTTGGACGGACCGAGGCCCAGGCCCGCGGGGCCCGACGTCTCGTTGACGATCAGCACGACCTGGCTGAACGGCGTCGCGACGAAGTTGAAGAACAACGGGTCGGTGCCGAAGTAATTGCCCGACGTGCCGGGGTCACCCAGGTACGTCGACGCGCGGTCGTTCACGTAGTACGCAGTCTGATAGGCCGAGATGAACGTGCTCGCCGACAGCGAATCGAACGTGATGACGACGAAGGGGTCGGCGCCCACGTTGATCGTGTACGAATGGTAGTGATAGGGCGTCGACGGATTGATGATCCCGGGGAACGGATAGTTCGGAGTGCCATCCGACGGGACGCCGTTGCGGCTCAGGCGACCCAACTGGATCGGGTCGGTCGCGACGAGGTAGGACGTATACCCGATCGGATCCGCGATGGCGGCGCCCGTGGCCAAAAGCGAGACCGCCAGAAGCCCCGCGCGTACAAACGTGGTGAAGCGTTTCATGATGCTCTCCAGTCAACTTGAATGAGGCGAACCGCGCGGCGGTCCGCCCTCATCGTTTCGAAACCTGCTCAGTGCGAAATGGCGTACTGGACGGCGGTGGTGGCCATCGTGATGCCGTAGCCCGAGTCGCGGTCGAGACCGGCCGTCATCGAATCGAGCGCGCTGTTGCGCATCGCCGCCTTCGTCTGATCGACGGTGTAGTCGGGGCGTGCGGAGCGGACCAGCGCGGCGATCGCAGCGGCGTGCGGGGCTGCGGCCGACGTGCCGAAGAACGGATTGAAGCCGACCGTCTTGGTCACGACGCCGTCAGCGGCGGCGAGGTCCGGCTTCTGCAGCGTCGTGCCGCCATTCGTCCCGAACAGGAAGTTGCCCGGGGTGATCGGCGTGCCGTCCGGCTGATAGAAGATCTTGCGCGGACCGTCCGAGCTGAACGTCTCGTTCGTGTTCGGGAAGCCGGTGAACGGGGCCAGGCCGCGCTTCGCGCTGTTCCAGTACGTCGCCGCCATCGACATCGTGTTCGCGCCGGCGTTGTGACCGAAGGTCGCACCGGACGTCCCGATCGAGAGCGCGCCGCGCTCGGTGTCGATGTGCAGCGCGCGTGCGACGCCCGAATACTTGACCACGACGATCCGTGAACCCGCGGGGAACTGGAAGCCGTCGCCCGCGTACGCGAGCTCGAGCGGATCGCCCGTGCCGGTCTGCGCGTCGGCCGAATAACCGTACAGCTGCGTTCCGCTGGGGCTGAGGATGAAGACGTCGTAGTCGTTCGCCGCGCCACCCACGGGGTCGGACCAATGCAGGATGACGAACTGCGTCGGCGCGGTCAGGACGTCGTAGTTCTGGCCGGCGACGAACGCGTGCACGCGGCCCGTCTCGCCGGCGCTCGCCAGCAAGCCGGTCACGGGGCCGCCGTCATGGAAGTCGCCTTCCCAGGTACCGCTCGTACCCTTCGTCAGGCTGCCGCTGTTGGCGGCCGACGAGAAGTAGACGACGCCCTGGGCGGTCACTTGATTGACCGCCTTCGCGACGATGCCGTCCTGGAACGCGGGTTCGTCGAAGTAGCTGACGTCGTCGACGATCACCTTGCAGCCTGCCGCGGCGAGCGCGAGGATGTTGTCGGCGAAGCTCTCCTCGCTCGTGAACGCGGTCGCGAAGTACAACTTCGCACCCGGCGCCATGTCGTGGACGATTTCCATCATCGCCGTGCCTTCGTCTTCGCCGTCCGACGGGCCGGCCTGGCCCGGAAGGACCGTCGTGTCGGCCGGCAGGTCGCCGCTCGCGATGAGCGCCGAGACCGTGGCCGGCAACGCGCTGTCCGACAGGACGCCGACCTTCACGCCCGTGCCGTCGATGTGCATCGAGCCGACGACCGTGTTCGCCGCGTGCGCGATGTAGCCCTGGCTCTGCACCGCGCCGACGTTCGAATGCGGAATGGCCGGCAAGCGGATGCGCGACACGTCCGCGCGCGCCGCGAGCGACGTCACCGACGTGACCGGCACGGCGGCCGTCGTCACGTTGAAGTTCGTCGACTGATAGATGATCTTGCCGTTCGCCGCCGTGATGGCGCTGTTCAGCGCCGCGCTGATCGGCGCGAAGATGCGCACGGTCACGAGGCTCGACGCGGTCGCGGGCACGCCGGTGGCGACCTTCGACGGGTGCGCGAGATCGGTCGCCGACAGCGCCGGCACGGCGTTCGCGAACGCGGTGATGCGCGGGTCGTTGGTTGCCTTGTAGATCCCGAAGACCAGCTTCGAGTCCATCTTCTTCTGCGTCGCCGTCAGGCTCGCCTTCGCGGCCGAGACGGCCGCCATCTGGGCGAGGGCCTCGCCCGAAATGTCCTGCGCCCAGGACGCCGACGACGCGATTGCGAACGTCGCCGCCGCGGCGATGCGAATGAAAGTTTGGTGCATGAACCCCCCTGTGTGGAAAGGATGGGCAGTGCTGCCGCGACATCGCGCTCTGCGCGTCGACGTCACGAATGCTTGCCGAGTCGAGTCCTCTGCAAGAAACGCTCCCGGATCGAAAACGGACATCCGGTCAACGGTTTGCGGGCGTGCCATCGACAGTCGTCACACGAATGTGTAAACGAAAACGCAATTCTTGATTTTTGTTGCAGCGCGGTTTCGCACAGCGCATCGGTCCGCGTCCGTTCAGAGACGGCACCCGTGTGACGCCATGTGGAAGGACGTCGCACGATGCGACATCCCCATTGCGGGGCGATGAGTGCGGCGTCGCGCGAACACGGAGCGTGTCGCGCGCGCCGGCGTCACATGTTCGGGTAGTTCGGCCCGCCGCCGCCTTCCGGCGTGACCCACACGATGTTCTGCGTCGGGTCCTTGATGTCGCAGGTCTTGCAGTGCACGCAGTTCTGCGCGTTGATCTGCAGGCGCTCGCCGCCGCCTTCCGCCTCGACGAACTCGTAGACGGCCGCGGGACAGTAGCGACTCTCGGGCCCCGCATACGTCGCGAGGTTGATGTTCACCGGCACCGATGCATCGCGCAGCGTGAGGTGCGCGGGCTGGTTCTCCGCGTGGTTCGTGTTCGAGATGAAGACCGACGACAGTCGATCGAAGGTCAGCTTGCCGTCGGGCTTCGGGTACACGATCTTCTTGCACTCGGCGGCGGGCTTGAGCATCTCGTGGTCCGCGTGCTTGTGATGCAGCGTCCACGGGACGTTCCCGCCGAGGACCTTCTGCTCGAGGCCGACCATCACGGTGCCCAGATAGAGCCCCTTCGACATCCACTGCTTGAAGTTCCGCGTGCGATGCAGCTCGTCGTGCAGCCAGGAGCCCGCGTAGGCCGTGGGGTAGGCCGAGAGCTCGTCGTGTTGCCGGCCCGACGTGACGGCGTTGTATGCGGCCTCCGCGGCGAGCATGCCGGTCTTGATCGCCGCGTGACTCCCCTTGATGCGCGCCGCGTTGAGAAAGCCCGCGTCGCATCCGATCAACGCGCCGCCCGGGAACACGAGCTTCGGCAACGAGACCGGCCCGCCCGCGGTGATCGCGCGCGCGCCGTAGGACACGCGCTTGCCGCCGTCGAAGAACGTCCGGATCGCCGGGTGTGTCTTGTAGCGCTGGAACTCCTCGAACGGCGACAGATACGGATTCGAATAGCCGAGGCCCACGACGAAGCCGACCGCGACCTGGTTGTTCGCCATGTGATAGAGGAAGGAGCCGCCGTACGTGTCGGTGGCGAGCGGCCAGCCGGCGGTGTGGATCACGAGGCCGGCCTTGTGCTTCGCCGGATCGATCTCCCACAGCTCCTTGATGCCGAGCCCGTAGCTCTGCGGATCGGCGTCGCGACGCAGGTCGAAGCGCTCCTGGAGCAACTTCCCGAGGTTGCCGCGCGAGCCCTCGGCGAACAACGTGTACTTCGCGTGCAATTCCATCCCGAGCTGGAACTCGGCGGTCGGCTCGCCGTCCTTGCCGATTCCCATGTCGCCGGTGACCACGCCGCGCACGGCCCCGCCGTCGGTGTAGAGCACCTGCGCCGCGGGAAAGCCCGGAAAGATCTCGACGCCGAGTGCTTCCGCCTGTTGACCCAGCCAGCGCACGACGTTCGCGAGGCTCACGATGTAGTTGCCGTGGTTCTGGAAGATCGACGGCAACGCCCAGTTCGGCGTCTTCGTCGCCTTCGTCTCCGACAGGAACAGGAAACGGTCCTCCACGACCGGCGTATCGAGCGGTGCGCCTTTCTCCTTCCAGTCGGGGACCAGTTCGCCGATCGCGCGCGGATCCATCACGGCGCCCGAGAGGATGTGTGCCCCGACCTCCGAGCCTTTCTCGAGCACGCAGACGTTGACCTCCTGGCCTTTCTCGGCGGCGAGCTGTTTGAGGCGGATCGCGGCGGAAAGTCCCGCGGGACCGGCGCCGACGATCACCACGTCGTACTCCATCGATTCACGCGGTCCGTACTGTTCGACGAGCGCCGACTCGCGGGCTTGGTCCATGGGTGATCCTGTTAGACTCGCGACCGCTTCGATGCACGCGCCTTGCGCGTCGCATGAAGAGGCCACCGTGGGGAAGACCGCGATTCTCGGCGAACTTCCAGGGGGCCGCAAATGGATCGTCCCCTGCTTCGTTCTCCAAGCGCGCCGCGCGTCCAACGACACACGCACCGATCGATGGGCATCGAAGTCAATCTCGAAGGAAAGATCGCGCTGGTCACCGGCGCATCGAGCGGACTCGGCGCGCGTTTCGCGCGCGTGCTGTCGAAGGCCGGTGCGAGCGTCGTCCTCGCCGCGCGCCGCATGGATCGCCTGAAGGAGTTGCGCGCCGAGATCGAGGCGGATGGCGGCGCGGCCCACGTCGTCTCGCTCGACGTGACCGACCACGCGAGCATCCGGGCCGCCGTCGCGCACGCGGAGACCGAGGCCGGACCGATCGACATCCTCGTGAACAACTCGGGCGTCGCCAGCACGCAGCGCCTCGTCGACGTCACGCCCGAGGACTACCAGTACGTGTTCAGCACGAACACGGAGGGCGCCTTCTTCGTGGCACAGGAAGTCGCGAAGCGGATGATCGCGCGCGCCAAGGGCAACGAGAAGAACGGGGTCCCCGAGAAGCCGGCGCGCATCATCAACATCGCGTCCGTCGCGGGACTGCGCGTGATGCCGCAGATCGGCGTGTACTGCATGAGCAAGGCCGCGGTCGTGCACATGACGAAGGCAATGGCGGTCGAGTGGGGTCGCTTCGGGATCAACGTCAACGCGATCTGTCCCGGCTACATCCGCACCGAGATCAATGAGGCGCAGTTCGACTCCGAAGCGGGGCAGAAGCTCGTCGCGATGCTGCCGCGCCGGCGCGTCGGCGAACCGTCGGACCTCGACGGCCTGTTGTTGATCCTCGCGGCCGACGAGTCGCGCTTCATCAACGGGTCGATCATCACGGCCGACGACGGTCACTCGGCCCTCTGAGTCTCGTGCGCGTCTACACGAAGGTGGTGCCGTTGCGCTGGGGGGACCTGGATGCGATGAAGCACCTGAACAACACGCTCTACTTTCGCTTGATGGAAGAGGCGCGACTCGGCTGGTTCTACGAGCACGGGCTGCTCGACCGCGCCGACGGCGAGGGCGCGTTGCTCGCGCACGCGTCCTGCGATTTCCTCAAGCCGATGACCTGGCCGTGCACTGCGCGCGTCACGCACACGATCACGCGCATCGGGCGGGCGAGTCTCGACGTCGACGTGACGATCGAGGGCGACGAGGCACCGCCCGTCGTCTACGCGACCGGCAAGAACGTGCTCGTCTGGATCGACCTCGCGAGCGGGACGTCGAGGCCCTGGCCCGATGCCGTGCGACAGGCCGTCGAAGGTCAATGAAGACAATGGAGAGGATGCGATGAACAAGGTCTACCCCTCGGCCGAGCTGGCGCTGGCCGATGTCGTCAAGGACGGGGTCACGCTCGCCGTCGGCGGCTTCGGCCTCTGCGGAATTCCCGAAGCGTTGATCGCGGCGGTGCGCGATTCCGGCGCGAAGGGCCTCACGGCGATCTCGAACAACGCCGGCGTCGACGGCTTCGGCCTCGGCCAACTGCTCGCGACGCGTCAGGTGAAGAAGATGATCGCGTCCTATGTCGGCGAGAACAAGGAGTTCGAACGCCAGTATCTCGCCGGAGAACTCGAACTCGAATTCACGCCGCAAGGCACGCTCGCCGAGAAGCTGCGCGCGGGCGGCGCGGGCATCCCGGCGTTCTTCACGCGCACCGGCTTCGGCACGCTCGTCGCCGAAGGCAAGGAGACGCGCGAGTTCGACGGCGAGAACTACGTGATGGAGAAGGCGCTGGTCGCCGACGTGTCGCTCGTGAAGGCGTGGAAGGCCGACCGTGCAGGCAACCTGATCTACCGACGCACGGCACGCAACTTCAATCCGAACGTCGCGGCCGCGGGCAAGATCACGGTCGCCGAAGTCGAGGAGCTCGTCGAGATCGGCGAACTCGACCCCGACGACATCCATACGCCCGGCATCTTCGTGCATCGCATCGTCGTGAATGCGACGCCCGAGAAGCGGATCGAACAACGGACGGTGAGACCGTCGTGAAGTTTTCATTCCCTCCTCTTCGAGGGGAGGGAGAAAAGTCAGCGTAACCACAGGAGATGCGATGCCCTGGGACCGGAATCAGATGGCCGCGCGTGCGGCGAAGGAATTGCAGGACGGCTTCTACGTGAACCTCGGGATCGGATTGCCGACGCTCGTCGCCAATCACGTGCCGAAAGGCATCGAGGTCTGGCTGCAGTCCGAGAATGGCTTGTTGGGCATCGGCCCGTTCCCGACCGAGGCCGAGGTCGACCCGGACCTGATCAACGCCGGCAAGCAGACCGTCACCACCTTGCCGGGCTCGTCGATCTTCTCGTCGGCCGACTCGTTCGGAATGATTCGCGGCGGCAAGATCAATCTCGCGATCCTCGGCGCGATGCAGGTCAGCAAATCGGGCGACCTCGCGAACTGGATGATTCCCGGCAAGATGGTCAAGGGAATGGGCGGCGCGATGGATCTCGTCGCCGGCGTGAAGCGCGTGATCGTCCTGATGGAACACACGGCCCGACGCAAGGACGGCGGCGAGGACCTGAAGATTCTCCCGGATTGCACGCTGCCGTTGACCGGCGTGGGCGTGGTCAACCTGATCATCACCGACCTCGGCGTGATGGAGGTCACGGCCAACGGACTCGCGATGCTCGAACTCGCGGACGGCGTCACCGAAGAGATCGTCAGCGCGAAGACCGGCGTCCCCCTCGATTTCTCGCCGCTGCACTGACGCGCGGAATCCGAATGCAAAAAGGGCCGCTTCCGCGAGGAACCGGCCCTTTTTCTTGGCCCCGAATGCGGGCCGTCGTCGACTTACTTGATCAGGAATTTCGTGCGGTCCTTGCCGTCGATCCACTTCGGGGCGCGACCGCGGCCGGTCCAGGTGTCGCCGGTCTGGGGATTCTGATACTTCGGCGGCGCGACCGGGCCGGTGCGGCGCTTGCGGCGAGCGCTGATCCCGAGATCGGATGGCTGAATGCCGTACTCGGTCATCATCGCGCGGATCTGATTGACGACCGACGAGACTTCTTTTTCGCGGGCCTGTTCGGCTTGTTTCGTCAGCTTCTCGATTTGGGATTGCAGATCTTTATACGACGCCATGCTCGCTCCTGAAGTTGGAAAGTGGGGAATTCGGCGGGCGAATTATACCTTCCATTAGCCGAAATCGGCCAATAGACAAATCGGACGATTCAAATCGTCGCCAATCGCTCCAGCGCGGTCGACAAAGTCGATTCCTTCTTGGCGAAACAGAAGCGAATCAGCCCGGTATCGTTGGGCGGATCGTAGAGCGCGGAGACGGGGATCGCGGCGACCCGGATCTCCGTCGTCAGCCACCGACAGAAGTCGATCTCACTCATCCCTGGCCGGATGCGGCCGTAACGCACCGTCTGGAAATACGAGCCGGCGACCGGCAATCGCTCGAATCCGGTCCGGTCGAGGCCCGCCGCGAAGAAGTCCCGCTTCGCCTGATAGAACGCGGCCAGATCCAGATAAGGCGCGGGATTCGCGAGATAAGCCGCAATTCCGGCCTGCATCGGCGTATTGACGGTGAATACGTTGAATTGATGAACCTTGCGAAATTCATCCATCAATGCGCGGGGAGCGGCCGCATAGCCGACTTTCCACCCGGTCACGTGAAAGGTCTTGCCGAAACTGGAGATCACGACACTGCGCGACGCGAGCGCGGGATAGCGGCAGACGCTTTCATGGCGAAGCCCGTCGAACACCATGTGTTCGTAGACCTCGTCCGAGAGCACGAAAAGCCCGTGCGCGTCGGCCAGGGCCTCGAGTTGCCGCAGGTCGTCGGGACCCATCGTCATGCCCGTCGGGTTGTGCGGTGAGTTGACCATCAGCATGCGGGTCCGCGGCGTGATCGCCGCGCGCACGCGCTCCCAGGAGATCGTGTGGCCGCGCCCCCCGGCCGGTTCGTTCATCGACACGTAGACCGGCGTGGCCCCGGCCATCGTGATTGCCGGGGCGTAGCTGTCGTAGGCGGGTTCGATGACGATGACCTCGTCGCCCGGGTGCACGAGCGCGAGAATCGCGGTCAGCAAGGCCTGCGTCGCGCCCGCCGTCACCGTGATCTCGGTGTCGGGATCGTAGGCGTGTCCGTAGAGCGCCTCGACCTTGTGCGCGATCGCATGACGCAATGCGGGCCATCCCGCCATCGGCGGATATTGATTCTGTCCGGCGCGCATCGCGTCGTCGACCGCTTGCACGAGTGCAGGATCGCAATCGAAATCGGGAAAGCCTTGGCCGAGATTGACGGCATCGTGTTGCACGGCCAATGCCGACATCGTGGTGAAAATGGTCGTGCCCACGCGCGGCAGGCGACTTTCAATCATGGAATTTTTCGGAAGAGGAACTGCTTGGGAGGAACGCGATTATATCGATCGCTCTCATCGTCGTTTGCGGCGGATGCGCGTGGCGGCTATCGTTCGCTTCCCCGAATCCGACTCACGGCTTTTCTCCATGGTGTCCATCAGTTCCGCGTTCGATTCCGGCGCAATCGAAATCGATCGCATCGATGCGCAGGCCGACCGCGTCGATTGCGCGCTGCGCATTCGTCGTGACAGCCAAGCCGACTTCACACAATGGTTTCATTTCCGGTTGCAGGGCGCGTCGCGTCGCCATTGCTCGTTGCGGTTCGTGAATGCCGGCGCCTGCACTTATCCGGACGGCTGGGACGGGTATCGGGCGGTCGCTTCCTACGATCACGTGAACTGGTTCCGCGTTCCGACGACGTATCGCGACGGCGTGCTCGCGATCGAATTCACGCCCGAGCGCGACAGCGTCTATTTCGCGTATTTCGAGCCCTATTCGTGGGAACGCCATCTGCAATTGCTCGGCCGCGCCGAAACGTCGCCGCGCGCGCGCATCGTGCGCCTCGGAACGACGCCGGACGGGCGCGACTTCGACGCGATCGAATTCGTGCGGACGGCGACCTCGGGCGCGAGACGGCCGCAGGTCTGGCTGATCGCGCGTCAACATCCGGGCGAGACGATGGCGGAGTGGTTCGTCGAGGGCTGGGTCGAGCGCCTCATCGACGAGAGCGACCCCGTCGCGCGCGCGCTGCTCGAGCGCGCGGACGTCCGCGTCGTGCCGAACATGAATCCCGACGGGGCCGTGCGCGGAAACCTGCGCACGAGCGCGACCGGCGCGAACCTCAACCGCGAGTGGCTCGCGCCGTCGATGGACCGCAGCCCGGAGGTCTATCTCGTGCGTGAGCGCATGGAGCAGACCGGCGTCGACTTGTTCATCGACGCGCACGGCGACGAAGCGCTGCCGTACAACTTCGTCGCGGGCAGCGAGATGCTCCCGGACTTCAAGGAGTCGCAGCGCGTCGCGCAGGCCGCGTTCGTCGCGGCATTGAAGACCGCGAGTCCGGACTTCCAGGATCGTTACGGCTATGCCGCCGGCAAGTACTCGACCGATGCGCTCAAGCTCGCGTCCAAGTGGGTCGGCCACCGCTTCGGTTGCCTGTCGCTCACGCTCGAGATGCCGTTCAAGGACAACGCGGACTGGCCCGACGAGCGCGTCGGTTGGAACGGGGCGCGGAGCAAGCGCCTGGGCGAGGCGGCGCTGGTCGCCGTGCTGGGGCACGTCGCCGCGTCAAGGGCGTGAGCGTCAGCGCGCGACGAGACGGTCGACCATCGAGGCGACGAGCTGCTGGCCCGGATCGAAATAATGCGTATGGGCGCCGAAGCCGATGCAGGTTTCGTATTCCGACAGCGCACCCAGCGCCGCCGCGTCGGGTGGCATCGGATCGAAGCGATCGTAGGCCAGGTGGCGTCCGAGCGTGGCCGGCGCCATGCGGTCGATCATCGGATGCAGGAAGCGCGGCTGCCGTGCCGGCGCGCTCCACAGCCAGCGACCGACGTAGTCCCCGCTCGCGAACGCGTTGACCCACAGCTCGGCGCCGATCTCGCGGGCGCGCGGTCCGATCGGCTTGCCGGCGGCGTCGATGATCCAGCGGTAGAACGACGGAAAGCGCGCGGCATACAGTTGACGCAGCGGACATCCGAGCGTGAGCAGGCGGACGTCGGACCCGAGGACCGCGCGAACGCGCGACCGCCGATCGTCGGCATGCATCGCGGTCGATCGACTCGAGAGGAAGCGAAGGAACTCGGCGCTGATCACGGTCCCCTGGCTGTGCGCGACGATCACGATGCGGTCGTAGCCGCGAGCGGCGACGTGGTCCAGCAGCGCCGCGTAGCGCGCGAAGATGCGCGCGCGCGGAATCCGCGCCCGCGGGAACTCGCGAAGATAGTTGTCGACGTCCAGCGCGACGTCGAGCGGGCCGCGCAGGCCCGGCAGGACCTTCGACAGGATGCCGCCGAAGGCCGTGAGGGCGGCGAACAGGCTCGCGGCGGGCAGCACGAGCCAGTGCAGCAGCGGTCGCGAGTAGCCCGGCAGGTTCTCGAAGATCAAGTCGAGCGTCGTTCCCGTCGCGCCGCCGACGAGCTGCCCGAACGGATGCGCGGCCGACGTCATCGCGAAGAACGCGCGAACGCGCTCGTGATCGACGGCGTAGTAGACGGAAGCGAGGCAGGCGAACACCGCGCCGACCACCACGACGCCCAGGATCACGCTGTCGAGCCCGCGATACATCAGCGTGAGCCAGCGACCGAGGCGCCTCGCTTCCGACTCCTGGAGACTGACGGTCCATCGTAGTTCGGCGAGCACGCTCGGCAGGATCGTCGCGGCCAGGAAGACGAGCACGCCGATGAGGATGGAGGCGATCGCCGCGAACGCGGCCGTGCTCGCCTCGAAGCGTTCGCCGAGGAAGTCCGACGCCGCGACGTAATCGGTCGCGCCGTCCGGCAGGTAGCGGAAGGGTTCGACCGCGAGCTGCAGCGGTGACTGCAGCGTCGCCCACAACGCCATCGACAGGGCGACGAAGGTGGCGAGCGACAGCAGCAGACCGAGACGCCCGGTCGCCGCACTCGCGCGCTCGTCGAACGCCGCCCGGCATGCGATCAGCGTCGTCGCCAGCACCCAGAGGACCGCGAGCGGCCCGACGACGATCCACCACCACTTGATCCACGCGAGCGTCCACTCGACACCGCGCAGCGCGATGCTTATGACGGACGACCAGGGATCCGCCGCGCTGACGATCGAACCGCTGCTCACGAGCGCGGTCGCGAGCACCGCGATCCAGCAGATCGCTCCGGAGAAGCGGACGAACGGAAACGGCTCGTCCGCCGTTCTCAGTGCGAGCCAGCCCAGCGACGACAGCACGACGAACACGATCAGCGCGACGCCGAACGGCGCGAGGTCCGGACGGAAGAACATCCCGCCGCCGATCGCCGCGACCGCCAACGAGGCGACGATGCCCGGCCGGTGCGCCTTTCCGATCGAGAAGTAGAACAGGCACGCGACGGCGATCGCGGCGACGACGAGGCCGACGATCGGCAACGACACCACCGAGGCCGAATCGGGCAGGACCACCGCGGCCGCGATCGCGCCCATCGCCAGCAGGAACGCGCCGACCAACAGCAGCTGCCCGTACAGCTGCGCGAGCACGTGGACGAACGCCCAGTCGAGCATCGATTGCAGCGTCGACAGCCAGACCCAGCGACGCGTCGCCTGCGGCCCCGACGACGTCCTGGCGCGGAAGGCGGCTTCGTCGACCGTGTCGCGACCCAGGCGCGACAACCGGAAGATCATCGTTAGCAGTTCGGTGACGATGCGGGGCAGGGCGCTCGCGAGTCGCGACAGATCGGCCCAGTACATCTCGTAGACGTCGACCGCTTGCGCCGGACTGGCGGTCCTGGTCATCGTCACGCGCCGTGAGCTGTAGTCCTCCTTCGGCGCGTCGTAGCGGATCGCCTTGCCCAGCAGGTAGCGCGTCAGTTCGAGTCCGCGATCGCTGCCGTTCTCGCCGTCGTCGGTCGCCTGGCGTTTCCCCAGCGGCCTCGGCGCGACGAGCGAGAAGAGGCGCTTCCGCAACCGGCCCGCGGCCCACTTCCAGTCGGGCGTCTCGACGCCGTCGACGCGATGGAAGTCCGACTGCAGCGACTGCACGACCGACTTCGTGAACGCCCGATGCCGCGTCGGCTCGCCCAACGTGCCGTCGGGTGGGGCGGAAGGACCCGGGCGCGTCGCGATTGCCTGCTCCGCATACGCGTCCGGCGACAGCGGATCGACATGCAGCGTGAATTCGTCCGCGCCGGTGACTTCGTAGCGGGCGCCGTTCGGCGACTCGCTGACGAGGAGGTCGACGACCGACTGCATCGTGTCGCCCGGCTTCTGGTCCGCGACCCCGTGGACCACGACGACCGCGACGCGTGGACGGAGGGCCGAAGACGATGCGTCGTCCGACGTTGGCATGCGCTCCCCTTCGCGAACGATTGAGCGCCGCATCTTTCAGTGGCCCGACGCGCCGGTCAAGCGGGGGAAGTTCCGATCAGCGCGCGGCGGCCCCGGTGAACTGCCACGCCAGCGTGAACTGGTCGACGCGTCCCGGATACGACAGCCCCTTCTTCATCGCCCAGCTCACGATCTCGTGATGCATCGGAATCACCGGGTGGTCCTTCAGTGCGAAGGCCGCGACCGCCTTCGCCGCGTCCTCGCGGGCGCGGTCGTCGAAGAGCGTGAAGTCGCGATCGAGCATCTTGTCGACTTCCGGATTGCTGTAGCGTCCGAAGTTCCACGCGCCGTACCCCTTCTTCTCGTCGACGGTCCCGAGGTGGTTCTTGATCGTGTTGTCGCCGAGCGAGGAGCCCCAGCCGACGAGGGCCATCGAGTATTCGCCGCCGCGCGCGTGCGGCAGATAGCTCGACCAGGGTTGCGTCTCGACGCGCGTCGCGATGCCGATCCGCGACAGCAGCGCGGCCGTGGTCTCGGCGATGCGGCCGTCGTTGACGTAGCGGTTGTTCGGCGCGTGGATCGTGAGGTGGAAGCCCTGCGGATAGCCTGCGTCGGCCAGCAGCTTCTTCGCACCCTCGGGGTCGTAGGCCTCGACCTTGATCGCATCGTTGTGTCCGAAGATGCCCGGCGACACGAGATTCGACGCGGGCACCGCGAGTCCTTCCATCACGCGCGAGACGATCGCGTCGCGATTGATCGCTTTCGAGACGGCGAGCCGCACGCGGGCATCCTTGAACGGATTCTTCGCGAGCGGCTTGCCGTCGTTGCCGGTCACGAAGGGCGTGACGTCGCGCGCCTGGTCCATGTGCCAGAAGATCGTGCGCCACGACGTCTGCTTGTCGACCTTGAAGCGGGCATCGGCGGAGATGCGCGCGACGTCCGAGGTCGGGACGTTCTCGATCGCGTCGACGTCGCCGGAGAGCAGCGCCGCGATGCGCGCGCCATCGTTCGACACCATCCGGAACGTGACCTGCTCCCACGGCGACTTCGGCGAGCCCCACCACGCGTCGTTGCGCGCGAGCACGATCCGGTCGCCGCGCTTGAACGACACGAGCTTGTACGGCCCCGTCCCGACCGTCGCGCGTCCATTGTCGAAGTCCGCGTTCGACATCGTGGCCGCGACCTTCTTCGAGACGATCAGGATCGAGTTGAGGTCGTAGGGCACGAGGACGTGCGGGACGCTCGTCTTGATCCGCACCGTCAGCTTGTCGACGACCACGACGTCGACGATCGGCCGCACGAAGCTCGAGAACGACGCGGGCGTGCCCTGCAGATTCCTCACGCGGTCGATCGAGTACACGACGTCGTCGGCCGAGAAGTCGCCGCCGTCGTGGAACTTCACGTTCGGGCGCAGCTTGAACTCCCACGTCAGCGGGTCGAGCGACTTCCAGCTGGTCGCGAGGCCGGGGATCAGGCGGCCGTTGCGATCGGTCAGCGTCAACGGCTCGAAGACGTGCAGCGACAACGAAAAATTCGGACCCGAGTTGTTCCAGTGCGGGTCCATCGACGTGACGTCCGACGACAGGCCGATCGTGAGCGGCTCGGCCGTCGCGACGCCGGCGACGAAGAGGAGGGCGAGGCCGAAAGCGAGGCCGCGCGCGGCGACGATCAGGGTCCGCATGGATGCTCCGATGAGTGGGCGAATCAGGCGGGACCGCCGAGACGCTTGTCGGGGATGCGCAGCGTGAAGACGAACGCGAGCGACGAAATCGCCGCGGTGATCAACAACACGCGTTGGAACGCCGCATTCGCCTCGTCGGGCGAGACACCGGAGAGATACGACGGCGCGTGCGGATTCGCGGCCTCGCCGATCGCGGGTGCCGCGGCAGCCGAATCCGCGGCCTGGCCGTGATGCATCGTGCCGAGCAGGATCGACGACAGGACCGCGACGCCGATCGCGCCGCCGAGCGTGCGGAAGAACGCGGTGCTGGCCGTCGCGATGCCCAGTTGCGTGCGTGGCACCGCGTTCTGCACGGCGACGAGCGACGACGGCATCACGATGCCGATCGCCAGGCCGACCCAGATCATCAGCAGGTCCGTCAGCATCGCGTGATTCGGCGAGCACAGCGCGAGGCCGACCAGCCCGATCGGCACGAGCGCGGTGCCGAGCATCTGCTGCGGCCGATACCGTCCGGTGGCCAGCATCACGCGACCGCTGATGAACGCGCCGAGCGGGATCATGAAGGTCAGCGGCAACAGGCGCCAGGCGGCGTCGTCGGCCGCGACGCCCGAGACCATCTGGAATCGCAACGGTGACAACGAGGCGAGCGATACCAGCACGAAGAAGCACAGGAAGAGGATCGCGCAGCACGCCGACACGATCGGAATCTTGAACAACTGGATCGGGATGATCGGCTCGGGCGTGCGCGACTCGTGCCAGAGGCAGGCCGCGAGGAAGGAGACGGCGATCGCCGCCATCGTCAGGTTGAGCGACTCGTTCCAGGCCACGCCCTGGCCCATGCGCGTGATCGGCAGCAGCAGCGACGTGAGGCCGACGATCAGCAGGCCGGCGCCGATGTAGTCGATGCGACGTCGAATCCCCGGCACCGGCAGGCGCGCGAGCGCGCGTCTCGATACGACGAAGGCGGCGAGGCCGAGCGGCAGGTTGATCCAGAAGATCCAGCGCCACGACAGGTAGTGCGTGAAGAGCCCGCCGACCACGGGGCCCGCGACGCTCGCGACCGCGAACACGCCGCTGATGTAGCCCTGATAACGGCCTCGTTCGCGCAGCGGCACGACGTCGGCGACGATCGTCTGCGCGACCGAGATCAGGCCGCCGCCTCCGATGCCCTGAAGCACGCGCGCGGCGATCATCTGCGGCATCGTCTGCGCGAGCGCGCACGCGACCGATGCGATCAGGAACACGATGATCCCGAACAGCAGCAACTGACGACGTCCGAACAGGTCGCCGAACTTCCCGTAGATCGGCGTGACGACGCACGACGCGACCAGATAGCCCGACACGACCCACGCGATCAGCGAAAAGCCCTGGAGCTCCTCGCCCATGCGCGGCAACGCGACGGCGACGATGGTCTGGTCGAGCGCGCCGAGCATGATCGCGAGCATCAACCCGGCGACGATCTTGCGGCGGTCGGCGTGGGTGAGCGTCGCGGCGAAGGCGTCCGCCGCGGGTGGTGCCGGCGGCTTCGTTCGTGCGGCGTGCGGCGCGATCGACTCCGCCACCTCGGCGACCTGCGGCATCAGCGACTCTCCCGCGGCGCGCGCGGCGAGTTCTTCCGGGTCGTCGACCGGGCCGTGCGTGGGCTTCAATGCAGATGGGCCCGAGGCGCCTCGGTCTCTTCCGGCAGTTCGGCATGCACGAGGTCGCCGACCGGGTCGGCGAACAGCGGCGCGCCGCAGTCGTCGCAGAACTCGAGCGGGAAACCCTGCTCGAGGCTGACGATGTCGGTGATCCCGTTCTCGCGCAGCAGGGCCGTCAGCTGTTCCTCGGGACCGTCGACCTCGGGTCCTTCCTCGCGACCGAACAGCGGCCAGACGACGCCGTGCACGACGTCCGGATTACGCGACAGCGTGAAGCCGATGCGGTACTCCTCGGCCCGCTCGTTGCCGAACGCCGCGATCACCGCGCGCAACTGCTCGGGCTTCACGTCGAGTGCGCTCTCGAGGAACGCGATCGCCGCGCGGATCGCGTACGGGCGGATCGCGCGATCCGAGTCGCGCGACGCGACGTGATAGCCGTCGGGGATCAGGAGGTCGATCACGCAGCCCGGCATCAGCGTGGTCAGGATCGCGCGACCCTGTTCGCGCCAGCGCTCGAGCGATTGCTCGCGGCTCGATTCGCGGCGCTCGGCGCCACGGGCGTCGGGGTTCTCCTGCCAACGGAACAGCGGCGCGCCGACCGGGCCGACGAAGGCCGCGAGCAGATAGCGCGTGTCGGCGAGCAGCGGGGCGGTCTCGGGCAGGCGCTTCGCCGGTCCCTTGCGCGTCTCGTGACCGAGCGCGCGCAGCCCGAGCGCGCGCGCGAGGCCGTGGACTTCCGCGAAGTCGCGCGGCAGCTGGTCGATCGAATACAGATAGGGGGCGACCGCGACGTCCGTCGTCGCCGCCGCGCAATGCGCGCGCAGTTGCACCTCGAGCGTCTTCGCGATGTCGGACTTGATCGGGCCCGACGGGACCGCATAACGCGACCACGCGAGGATCGGCGCGGCGACGAGCAGGACTTGCGAGACCTTTCCGTCGATGTCGATCGTCGCCGTCTCGCTGCGCGTCTCCGCGATGTCGATCAGCGCGTCGAAGCCCGCAGGCAAGCTCGCATCGAGATGGTCGAGCGCGGTCTCGATCGCGCCGTTGCCGCCGTGTTCGACGAGGCGCTCGACCTCGCGGCCAAGGAGATCGTCCCAGTAGACATCCTCGATGCGGCTGCCCGACGCGGACAGGCTCTGCGCATACGAGACGAGGCGTTCCGCGTCGCGGGACAGGCGGGGAAGCGCGGATTTCGCGCGGGGACGTTTGGTGGCCATGAACAGTGGTCGGACGCGGTGCGCGCGTTCGACGAAGCCGGAGAGGATAGCAAATGCGCGCCTCTCGCTGTCATCCTGGCGAAGGCCGGGACCCAATTCCCGCGATCGGAAAATTGGGCCCCGGCCTCCGCCGGGGTGACAAAAGGCTCAGGCCGCCAGCAACTGCCGCAACACGAACGGAAGAATCCCGCCGTGCAGGTAGTAGTCCACCTCGATCGGCGTGTCGATCCGCAGCAGCACCTGCACTTCCTTGGTCGAGCCGTCCTTGCGATGGACGACGAGCGTCACGTCGCTCTGCGGCTTCAACTCCTTGCCGACCAGGACGTCGAAGGTCTCGTCGCCCGTGATGCCGAGCGACGCCGCCGATTCGCCGTTCTTGAATTGCAACGGCAACACGCCCATGCCGACGAGGTTCGAGCGGTGGATGCGTTCGAAGCTGCGCGCGACGACGGCCTTCACCCCGAGCAGCTGCGTGCCCTTCGCCGCCCAGTCGCGCGACGAGCCGGTGCCGTACTCCTCGCCGCCGAAGACGACCGTCGGCGTGCCTTCGGCGACGTACTTCATCGCGGCGTCGTAGATCGGCATCTGTTCGCCATCGGGCTGATGGATCGTCAGGCCACCCTCGACGCGCGAGCCGTCGGCCGTCGGCGGGATTATCAGGTTCTTGATGCGCACGTTCGCGAACGTGCCGCGCATCATCACCTCGTGGTTGCCGCGGCGAGCGCCGTAGCTGTTGAAGTCGACCTTCGTCACGTTGTGGTCGATCAGGTACCGGCCTGCGGGCGACGTGTCCTTGATCGAACCCGCCGGCGAGATGTGATCGGTCGTGACCGAGTCCCCGAAGACGCCGAGCGCACGCGCGCCGACGACGTCGAGTTCCTCGACTGCGGGCTTCATCGTGAAGCCCTCGAAGAACGGCGGCTTCGCGATGTAGGTCGACAACGGCCAGTTGTAGACCTGGCCTTCGGACGACGCGACCTTGCTCCACAGGTCGCCCTTCGTCGTCAGCGTGCCGTACAGCTTCTGGAACGTCGGCCCGTTCATCGCGGACGAGAGCAGCGCGTTCACTTCCTCGGTCGTCGGCCAGATGTCGCCGATGAAGACGTCCTTGCCCTTCTTGTCCTTGCCGATCGGCTGCGTCATCAGGTCGATGCGCATCGTGCCGGCGATCGCGTACGCGACGACGAGCGGTGGCGATGCGAGGAAGTTCGCCTTGATGTTCGGATGGATGCGGGCCTCGAAGTTGCGGTTGCCCGACAGCACGGCCGCGCAGACGAGGTTGTTCTTCGTGATCGCCTCGTTGAGCGCCGGCGTGAGGTCCCCGGCGTTGCCGATGCACGTCGTGCAGCCGTAGGCGGTGACGCCGAAGCCGAGCTTGTCGAGGTAGGGCAGCAGCTTCGTCTTCGTCAGGTAGTCGGTGACGACGCGGCTGCCCGGTGCGAGCGAGGTCTTGATGTGCGGCGCGACCGTGAGGCCGCGCTCGACGGCCTTCTTCGCGAGCAGTCCCGCCGCGAGCAGCACGCTCGGGTTCGACGTGTTCGTGCAGCTCGTGATCGCGGCGATCAGGATGTCGCCGTTCTTGACGTTGACGCCGTCGGACGTCGTGAACTGTTCGTCCAGCAGCGCGGGGCTCATGTTGAATCCGTTCTGCGCGACCGGCGTCGAGAACAGCGAGTTGAACGTCTTCGACACGTTGCCGAGCTCGATGCGGTCCTGCGGACGCTTCGGGCCGGCGAGCGACGGCGCGACGGTCGACAGGTCGAGCTCGAGCGTCTGCGAGTAGTCGATGTCGCCCTTCTTCGAGACGCCGAACATCTGCTGCGCCTTGAAGTAGGCCTCGAACGCGGCGATCTCGTCGGGCGTCCGGCCGGTCCCCTCGAAGTACGAGATCGTCTTGTCGTCGACCGGGAAGAAGCCCATCGTCGCGCCGTACTCGGGCGCCATGTTGCCGATCGTCGCCCGGTCGGGGACCGACAGCGACGCGGTGCCTTCGCCGAAGAACTCGACGAACTTGCCGACGACCTTGGCCTTCCGGAGCAGTTCGGTGATCGTGAGCACGAGGTCCGTCGCCGTCACCCCGCCACGCAGCTTGCCGGTCAGGTTGACGCCGACCACGTCGGGCGTAAGGAAATACACCGGCTGGCCGAGCATGCCCGCCTCGGCCTCGATGCCGCCGACGCCCCAGCCGACGACGCCGATGCCGTTGATCATCGTCGTGTGGCTGTCGGTGCCGACCAGCGAGTCCGGGTAATAGGTTTCGTTGCCGCGGTCGCCCTTCTTGAACACGCCGCGCGCGAGGTACTCGAGGTTGACCTGGTGGACGATGCCGATGCCGGGGGGCACGACCTTGAACGTGTCGAAGGCCTGCATGCCCCACTTCATGAACTGGTAGCGCTCCTTGTTGCGCTGGAATTCGATCTTCATGTTCAGGTCGAGCGCGTTCGGTTCGCGGAAGTGATCGATCTGCACTGAGTGGTCGACGACGAGATCGACCGGCACGAGCGGCTCGATCTTCTTCGGGTTCTGGCCCATCTGGTCGGCGACGTTGCGCATCGCGGCGAGGTCGGCCAGCAGCGGCACGCCGGTGAAGTCCTGCAGCACGATGCGCGCGACGACGAACGGGATCTCGTCGGTGCGTTCGGCGTTCGGCTTCCAGTTCGCGAGTTGACGGACGTGCGCCTCGGTCACCTTCTTGCCGTCGCAGTTGCGCAGCACGGACTCGAGCACGATGCGGATCGACACCGGCAGGCGCGACACGTCGACGCCGACGGCCTTGCCGAGCGCGGGCAACGAATAGAACTGGCCGGTCTTGCCGCCGATCTTGAACGGCTGGCGGGTCTTGAACGCATTGTCGGGAGTGGTCGTGGGCATGTCTGGCCTTTGGGCTGGATAGGGGTTGCAGTGTGGTGTCGGGATGGGTCGATCGTGTGTCGGTCGGAACGTCACCGGGCCTTCGGCACGATGAGCTTCAATCCCTTGAAGTAGTCCCGGAAGAAGCCCGCGTCGTGCGTGATCAGCGCGTCGCACTGAAGCATCGCGTGCGAGCCGACCAGGAAGTCGGGGACCGCGCGCGGGCGCTTGCCGCCGCGCTGGCGATAACGGCGCTGCATCTCGCCGGCGCGGACGGCGGATTTCTGCTCGAGCGGCGAGTAGCCGACGCCCAGGTCGGACAGCGCGTCGAAGATGTCGTCGCTGTTGGCGAAGGAACTGCAGACTTCGGCGATCACCACCTCGCAGGCGACGACCGGTCCGGCGAGCAGGGCCTCGTGGAGCGCCTGGTCCGACGCGTGCGAACCGGGCTGATCGGACCAGATGTTCACGAGGATCGACGAATCGACGGCGATCATTCCAACGGGTCACCCGGCGCGCGACCGCGGATCGCTCGCATCGCGTCGTCGGTGTTCTTGAACTCCGGCGACAGCTTGAACCGCCCGCGCGCGCGCTTGAGCGCGTCGCTCACATCCTTGCGCAGGATGATGCGTCCGCCGTCGAGTTCGACGTTGAGCGTCGTGCCCTTGACGAGTCCGAGCGCATCGCGCACGGCCTTCGGCAACGTGATCTGACCGCGTTCGGCGACGGTGGCTTCCATGCAGTGTCCTTGCAGGTGGCGGGGGATCGCGACGAGCCGGCGATGATACGCCGGCATGCGGACCCCGGATCAAGGTATGCAGGAATTATACGTACTTTGGTGCGCATATCAAGTGAGCCGTACGCGCGTCCGCATACGCGTCAGGGATCGGTGCCGCTCGCGAGATAGACGTGTCCGGGCGCCCAACGCTGGCGGGCCGCGATGATCGCCTGGTAGTCGGGATCGTCGTAGAACGCCTGCGCGGCCGCCGGACTGGCGAATTCGACCAGCACGACGCGACCGAGTCGGCGGCCGCCCTCCATCGCACGCGGACGATCGTCGACGATGACGAATTTCGCGCCATGGCGCGCGAGCAGCGGGCGCACGAAGACGGAGTACTCCGCCTCGAAGCGCTCCGGGTCGGTGATGTCCAGCTCGGCCCACAGATAGCCTTTGGCACTCATGCGGACCTCGCAACGGAACTCCAGCGTGCGAGCACGCGCTCGTCGATCCCCTTCATCGACTCGATCGCGCCGTCGAGGACGGGCAGGTCGAGCGACGTCTGATGCGCGAGCTTCGACGCGAGCGACAGATCCTTGCGGATGATGTCGGCGAGCGAGAAGAAGCCGGCGGGCGACTCCGACCACGCCGCGTACTGGCGACGCGCGGCCGCGATGTCCTGGGTCATGAACGAGCGCCCGCTGCTCGCGTCCATCACCGGGGCGAGCTTCTCGAGTTCGAGACCGTGACTCGTCGCGAGCGCATAGGCCTCCGCGACGAGATACAGGTTCGTCACGCCGACGAGGTTGTTCACGATCTTCGTGACTTCGCCGGCGCCGAGCGCGCCGCAATGGAAGATCTGCGTCCCCATGCATTCGAGCAGCGGCCTGGCGCTCGCGTAGTCGGCATCGTCGCCGCCGACCATGATCGCGAGCGTCCCTTCCGCGGCCTTGACGAGCCCGCCGCTGATCGGGGCATCGATCACGCGCACGCCGAGTTCGTCGCGCACGCGCTTGACGGTCTCGGGCAGCACCGTGCTCATCACGATCAGCAGCGGCTGCGCGCCGTCCTTCAGGCCGTCGCGAATGCCGTCGGCCCCGAGCGCGATCGACAGCAGCTGCTCGTCGGTCGCGACGACCGCGCAGACGAAGTCCGCCGCGGCGCAGTCGGCCGCGCGTCGCGTCGTCGCGACCCCGCGCGCCGCGAACGGCGCCAGCGCGTCCGCGTTCGTGTCGCAGACCGTGACGCGGTATTGCGCGTCGACGAGCCGCTGCGCCATGCGCGAGCCCATGTTGCCGACGCCGACGAATCCGACCGATGCCTTCATGTTCTCTCCCAGCTTGTCTTCAGGGTGTGCAATCCAGGGGCGCGAGGATGCGCGTGACCGTCTCCGCCGCGCGCCGGATCTCGGGTCCGAGCGTCTTGCGCAACGCGCCCGCCTCGAGTCCGAGCGCCGCGGCGCCGCACGCGATCGCCAGCGGCGTGTCCCGCGTGCCGGCACGCAGCGGCGCGGCGATGCCGAACGCATCGCGTTGATATTCGCCGATCGACAGACAGTAACCGTAGCGTTCGAGGTCCGCGAACGCGGCGGCGCAACGCTTGCGGATCGATGCGCCTTCCTTCGATCCCGCACGGCGCGCGATCGCCGCCACGCGGGCCTGGCGATCCGCCGGCGACAGAGCCCACAACCAGGCGCGGCCGATCGACGTCGTCGCCATCGGCAGCACCGAGCCCACGCCGAAGTGCAGCGTCGTGATGCGCGCGCTCTTGCAGAACGCGACGTAGAGCATGTCGGCGTCGTCGCCGACCGCGAGCGCGACCGACACGTTGAGCCGATCGGCGAGCGCCTGCATCGCGGGGCGTACCGTCTCCATGATCGGACTCGCCTCGACGTAGGCGTGGCCGAGGCTCAGCGCGCGCGTGCCGAGTTGGAACTTGCGGCTGCCCGGCACCTGCGCGAGATAGCCGAGGATGCGCAGCGTGCTCGTGATGCGCGACACCGTCGCCTTCGGGAGGGCCGTGCGCCGCACGAGGTCGGCGTTGCCCAGCGGCACGCTCTCCGCCCGGAACGCCCGCAGCACCTTGAGGCCGCGCTCGACGGTGAGCGTCGTCGCGCCCGCGTCGCTCATCGGCGGTCCCCCTCCTGGAGGTGCTGGGCCGCCGCGACGAGTCGCGGGCCGACGTCGCGTTCGATGCGTGCCTTCGAGATGCCGGCGCTCGTGCCGATGCAGGCCAGGGCCATCGGCGTCTCCCCGCCGAGCATCAGCGGCGCGGCGAGGATGCAGAACTCGGGTGCGGGCTCGCCGAGCGCCATGCAGAAGCCGCGTTGCTGGACCTGGAACAGCGCGTCGCCGAAGCGCCTTCGTAGGTAGGACCAGTCGCGCGGAAAACGCCGCTCGATGTTGTCGAGCAGATAGAAGCGCTCGACGTCCGGCAGGCCGCCGAGCAGCGCCCAGCCGATCGGCGAGTTCGCGAGCGCGAGTCGCGCGCCGACGCCGAGGTTCACCTGCAGCGAGGCCTCGTCGCCGTTGCACGACTCGATGACGACGACCTCGAGGCGGTCGCGACTCGCGAGGACGACGCAGGTCCGGCTGTCGTCGGCGAGCTTCTGCATCGTCGGCAGCGCGATGCTTTGCACGTCGGTGTGCGCGATCGCCGCGTAGCCGAGCGCCATCACGCCCGCCGCGAGTCGCACCTTGCGTCGATCGTCGGACCGATGCAGGTAGCCGAGCGCATTCAGGGTGCGCAGGAAGCGCGACAGCGTCGGTGCCGCGAGTCCGGTCCGCAACGCGATCTCGCGGTTGCCGAGCCACACGTCCTGCGGCGTGAAGGCGGCCAGGACCGACAGCGCGCGCGCGAGCGGTTCGACGAACGCGCCCGACGCGTCGTCGCCGCGCAGCGAGGGCCGCGCCGCGGTCTTCGTCCGCGCCGTGCGGCGCGCGGGCGGGTCCTGCGCGAACGCCGCGGCCTTCATGGCTCCGGCGGGACGCGCGCGATGCCTTCGATCACGCGCGCCGTCCCCGTCCTCGCGAGCACGTCGAAGACCCCCGGCTCGTCGGCGCGCTCCGATCCCTCGACGGTGACGACGTCGTCGAGCCGGACCGGCGCGAGGAAGCGCACGTCGAGCGTCGTCGCGGCGATGCGTCGCGACCCGACGGCGCGCGCGAGCGCCTCCCAGATCAGCGACAGCGACATCGTCCCGTGCGCGATGATCCCGCCCATCGACGTCGTCGCCGCGAAGACCGGATCGATGTGGATCGGGTTGAGGTCGCCGGTGAGTTCGGCATAGATGCGGATCGCCTCGGCCGTCGCCGTCAGCGTCAGCGGCTCGAGTCGCAGGCCGGTCGCGCTCGTCGTCATGCGGCCCACAACATCGTCATCGTGCCTTCGAAGCAGGGCGTGCCTTGCGTCGTGGCCGTCCTCGTCTCGAAGCGCACCCAGCGGCGTTCGTTGCGCAACTCGCGCGACAGGCAGACGAGCTCGGTCTCGAGGGGCGTGCCGAGCGGCGGCAGCGCATGGACGCGCGTGGCCTGCTGCGCATGGATGTTGCCGGGAGGCCGATCGGCCAGCAGGCCCATGTACGCCCGCAGCGCGACCATCGAGATCATGCCGGCCGGGAGCGTCTGCTGATCGTCGGGACACGTCCGGAACAACGCGTTCCAGCGCGCGAACGCGTCCCGATCGGGTGTCCAGCGCCACGAGCCGAACGACTGGCCGGGGGCGAAGCGCTCGAAGGTCCACGGCGCGTTCATCGGGAGACGCGCCCGTGCACGCGCATCGTGCCGTCGTCGTCGACGAAGTCGACCGCGATCGCGGCGCCGATCGTGAGCGGGATGTCGGCGTCGACGTTCATCATCAAGCGGAAGCCCTCGGCCATGTCGACCAGAGCGAGCGTGTAGGGCGCACGAGCCTGGAAGCGCGGATTCGCGGCGCGATGCACCGTCGTCCAGGTCGCGAGCGTCCCCGATCGTTGCGAAGTCAACCATTCGAGCGTCGTGCGCCGGCATCGCTCGCAGGTCGCGCGCGGGTAGGTCTGCACGCGGCCGCACGAGCGGCAACGCTGGTAGCGCAATTCGCCGATCGCGCAGCCGTCCCGGAAGACCTGCAGCGGGTGCGCGGCGTTCATCACGACCTCCCGAGGACGAGCGATGCGTGCGCCGACAAGACGCCGCCGTCGCCGTGCACGAACGCCGTCTCGCAGCCGTCGACCTGTCGATCCCCGGCGTCGTGACGCAACTGGCGCACGGCTTCGACGACGTGGAACATCCCGCCCGCCGCGCCCGAGTGCCCGAAGGACAGGAGGCCGCCGTGGGTGTTGCACGGCAGGCGGCCGCCGTGGCTCAGGTCGCCGCGCGTCGCGGCATCGCCGGCCTCGCCGCGTTCGAAGAACCCGATCGACTCGAGCTCGACCGCGAGCGTGATCGTGAACGAGTCGTAGATCTCGGCGACGTCGATGTCGGCGACGCCGAGGCCGGCACGGTCGAAGGCGCGCTGCGACGACTGCTTGCATCCGAAGTCGGTCAGCGACGGCGCGGCGAAGACGTGTTCGTGCGTGTGACCCTGGCCGCTGCCGAGCAGCGTGACCGCGCGGCCCGGCAGGTCGCGCGAACGCGCGGACTCGCTCACGACGACCGCGGCGGCACCGTCCGAGACGAGACAGCAATCGAGTACGCGCAGCGGCGTCGAGACCAACGGCGACGCGCGTACGTCGTCGATCGTGATCGGCGTGCGCTTGTGCGCCTGCGGATGCCGCGCCGCGTGCGCGCGATGCGTGACCGCGATGGCCCCGAGCTGGTCCGGCGTGAGCCCGTAGTCGTGCATGTAGCGCGTCGCGATCAGCGCATACGACGCGGGGATCGTGCTGCCATAGGGCTGCTCGAACTCCGGATGTCCGAAGGCCGCGAGCGCAGCGGCCGCGCCGCCGGGCGGCATCCCGGTCAGGCGGTTGTCGCCGGTCACGACGAGGACGTTGCGGCAGTGGCCCGCTTCGACGAGGGCCGCGGCGGTGATCGCCATGATGCAGGCCGACGCGCCGCCGACCTGCACGGCCGCGCTGTAGTTCGGGCGCAGGCCGGCGACCTCGCAGAACACGGACGACAGCATCATGTGCGGCTCGGTGAACGAATAGGCGCACAGCACCCCGTCGATGTCGTCCCAGGCGAGTCCCGCGTCGGCGATCGCCTCGTTCGCGACCTCGACGTGCAGACCCATGCACGTGCTGCCCGCCAGCTTGCCGACCGCGGTCTGGCCGACGCCGCTGATGATGGCGCGGCCCGCGGTCATCGGCTAGAGCGCTCGCGCGATGATGTTGCGCTGGATCTCGCTCGTGCCCTCGCCGATCACGTACACGAGCGCGTCGCGATGGATGCGGCCGACGGAGTACTCGCGCATGATCCCCGCGCCGCCGTGGATGCGGATCGCCGTCTCGCTCACGCGCACGGCGGTCTCCGACGCGATCAGCTTGATCTTCGCCGCGGTCGCCGCGTCGAGCGTGCCTTGATCGACCCGCCAAGCGCCGTGATAGACCATCCACTTCGCGGCCTCGATGTCGGCCGCCATGTTCGCGAGGCTGTGCGCGATCGCCTGGTATTCGATGATCGGCTGGCCGCGCACGATGCGGGTCTTCGCGAAGTCGACGGCCGCGTCCTGTGCCGCGCGGGCCATGCCCAAAGCGTTCGCCGCGACCCCGACACGGTTCTCGGTGAGCGATTCGAGGATCACCGGGTAAGTCCCTTCGACGCCGCCGAGCAGGCAGGCGTCCGGGATGAAGACGTCCTCGAGGAAGATCAGGCCCGTCTCCGACGCACGGATGCCTTCCTTCTTCAGCTTCTGGATCACGACGCCGGCCGCGGGCAGCTCGAGGATGAAGAGGCTGATCGCGTCGGCGGTCTGCTCCGGCCGTGTGCGCGCGGCGACGAGGAGGCAATCCGCGATCGGCGCGTTCGAGATGTAGAGCTTGCTGCCGTCGATGCGGTAGCCGCCGTCGACCTTGCGGGCCTTCGTCGTGAGGGCGCGGATGTTCGAGCCGCCGTCCGGCTCGGACAGGCCGAAGCCGAAGATCGACGTCCCTGCGAGGCCCGGCTTGAGGAAGCGTTCCTTCTGCTCGGCCGTCCCGATGCGCCAGATCGGCCAGAGACCGAGATGCGAGTGCGACGACCAACTGGTCGCGAACCCCTGCGAGACGTAGCTGATCTCCTCGCGGATGATGCAGTCCGCGATCTTGTCCATGCCCATCCCGCCGTCGGCCTCGGGATAGCGTGCGCCGAGCAGGCCGAGGTCGCCCCATTGCCTGAACACCTGTTTCGGGAACGTCTCTTCCTCTTCGGCCTCGCGAACGAGCGGCGCCAGTTCGGTGGCGCAGAAGCGCCGGACCATGTCGCGCACCTGTTCGTGTTCGGGAGAGAACGAAAAATCCATGCGGGATGGTCTCGGTTGACGCGGACGGCAGTTCGCGAGTTGCGCGGATGGTGGTCGCGGCCTGGACGAGCGTCAACGGCGCGGACCGCGATGTTCCGTACAGTGGATGTTGAGGATCGACCGGGTTCGCTGCACTGCGTCATCGCCGGTAGGAGAGCGACGCCTCCGGGTCAGTTCGGAAAGCACCAATGTACGGAACTATTACCGAACAAGGATTGCGGGTCGACGCCGACCGCCCGTTTAATGCGTCGTCCGCCGCGGCCACGCGCGGCGGGACGAACAGAATCGCGCGCCTTGCAGCGTCTTGCCGGGCGCCTCGAAGCGAACCGCGTCATCACGGAACAGCGTTCACGACAGGACGCGTTCAATGGAGAGAGACATGTCCTATCTGCAACGATCGATCGAACGCGGACCGCTCGCGTTCGGGCTGTGCGCATTAATGGTGTGCGTGTCGCCCGCCGTCGCGAACGAGACGATCAAGCTCGGCCTGTCGGTCCCGCTGTCCGGCGCGGCGGCGAACTGGGGCAAGGGTGGCGAGTGGTTGTGCAAGCAGGCCGCGCAGGAGATCGCGAAGGGCGGGGGCGTGAAGGTCGCGGGCAAGGTCTACGACTTCGAATGCGTCGCGTACGACAACAAGTACAACGCCGCGGACGGCACGAAGGTCGCGCAGACGCTGCTCACGCGCGACAACGTCAAGTTCATCGGCGGCAGCCTCGGCACCGCGCCGGTCCGTGCGTTGCAGTCGATGAGCGAACGCGACGGCGTGCTGCTGTTCACGACCGCGTGGGGCAAGGCCATCAAAGGGCCGAAGTTCCCGCTGACCTTCACGCAGATGAACACCGTCTACGAGATCTCGAAGCCCCTGCTCGGTTTCGTGAAGCAGAGCAATCCGAACGTGAAGACCGTTGCCTTGCTGAACCCGAACGATGCGACCGGGCAGGACGTCGAGGCCGCGGACCGCGCGAACTGGGAGGCGCTCGGCGTCAAGGTCGTCTCGAGCGACTGGTACGAGCGCGGCACGACGGAATTCCAGCCGATCGCCGCGAAGATCGCGGCACTGAGGCCGGACGCGGTCGACCTCGGCGCGGCGCCGCCGCCCGACGCGGGCTTCGTGTTCAAGGAATTGAAGGCGCTGAGCTGGAACGGCGTGAAGGTCATCACCGTCGGCAGCGGCGCCGAGGGCGTGCTGGCCACCGGACAGGACGCGGCCGACGGCACCTACATGGGCGCCGCGATGACCTTCGATTCGCCGGCCACGAGCGCGAAGCAGAAGTCGCTCAACGACGGCGTCAAGACGGCGACCGGCGAGTCCGTCAACGCGATCCAGATCGGCTTCTACGACTCGGTGTATGCGCTCAAGGCCGCGATGGAGAAGGCGCAGAGCGTCGAGCCGAAGCAGGTCGCGGCGGCATTGCCGACGGTCACCTTCGACGGCTTCTACGGCAAGTCCGCGTTCGGCGGCGTCGCGATGTACGGCTCGCCGCAACAGATCCTCGTGCCGGTGATCGTCTCGCAGTTGAAGGGCGGCAAGCTCGCCGAGCTGCAGCGCATCGCTCCCGACGAGATGAAGGGCCGCTGATCCGGACGCCGGCCTCGTCGTCCACCGCGTCGTCCACGACCGGACCACGATGCAAGTCGCCCTCCAGATCCTGCTGACGGCCCTGCAGATCGGCGCGATCTACGTGCTGTTCTCGCTGGGCCTCACGCTGATCTTCGGCGTGATGCGGGTCGTCAACTTCGCGCACGGGCAGTTCTTCACGCTGGCCGCGCTGCTCGTCGCGGTCCTCGATCCATGGCTCGCGACGAAGGGCTTCGACGGGCCGCTCGCCTACCTGGTCTCGGTCCTCGCGGGCATCGCCGCGTCGGTCGCGCTCGGCGCCGTCGTCTATCGCTTCGGCTTCCGCCGCTTCCAGCGCGACCTCACCGGCTCGTTCATCCTCTCGGTCGGGCTCGTACTGTTGTGCGAGGGGGCCTTCCTCGACCTGTTCGGCGGCGCGGTCCGCGTCGTGCCGCCGATCGTGCGCGGCGACGTGCAGTTGATCGGCGTGACGATCGCGGCGCAACGCCTCGTGCTCGCCGGCGTCGCGATCGCGGCGACCGCGGTCCTGTACTGGATCCTCGCGACGACGCGCTTCGGGAAGGCGATGCGCGCCGTCGCGATCGACCACGAGGCCGCGCTGCTGCAGGGGATTCCCTGCGAGCGCATCGCGTTCCAGGGCTTCCTGATCGCGACGACGCTCGGCGCGATCGCGGGCGCGATCATCGCGCCGATCTCCGCCGTCACGCCGGTGCTCGGTGCCGACTATCTCGTCAAGGGCTTCATCGCGGTCATCATCGGCGGACTCGGCAGCGTGCCGGGCGCGATCCTCGGCAGCCTGTTCATCGCGCTGATCGAGAGCGCCGGTGGCTTCTTCTTCGATCCGTCGATCGCGAACATGGCGATCTTCGTGCTCGTGATGATCGTGTTGATGGTGAGACCGAAGGGACTGCTCGGCCATGGCTGACGGCGCCCCGCTGCACGCCACGATGTCGACGCGCTCCGCGATGCCGGGCCTGATCGCGGTCTTCGTGGTGTTCGCGATCGTCGCCACGTTCTTCGGCAACGGCTACTCGGCGAACCTCATCCTGTGGATCGCGCTCGCGATGCTGTCGGCGAGCAGCATGCGTTTCGTGTTGTTGATCGGCGAGCTCAACTTCGCAACGGCCGCGTTCTACGGCATCGGCGCGTACGGCGCCGGCTATCTGTCGACGGTCCTCGAAGCGCCGTTCGCGCTCGCGTTGCTCGCGGGCGGCGTCATCGCGGCGCTGATCAGCGCGCTGTTCGGCTTCGTCACGCTGAAGACGAAGGGTCCGTACTTCCTGCTGATCGGCTTCGCGTTCACCGAGGTCATCCGCCTGGTGTACACCCGCGTCAATGCGTTCGGCGGCAACTCCGGCATGGTCGGGATGTTTCCCCCGGCAGCGATCGCCGCGCATTTCCCGATGGTTGCCGTGATCATCGCGTCGCTGTGCGTGGTCGCGCTGTATCGGATCGAGCGGTCGTCGTTCGGCAAGCTCTTCGTCGCGATCCGCGACAACGACAGCGTCGTCCAGTCGATCGGCATCGACGTGCACCTCGTCAAGGTGCTGTGCTTCGTGATCGCGTCCTTCGTCGCCGGCATCGCCGGTTCGCTGCATGCGTTCGCGAACAACGTCATCAGCCCGGGCGACTTCGGCTTTCTCCTGTCGACGTTCGCGCTCGCCTATCTCAAGGTCGGCGGCGAGGACACGATCTTCGGTCCGCTCGCCGGCGCGACGCTGCTGGTCCTGCTCGGCAGTGCCGCGATGAGCATGGGTGCGGGCGAACACGTCTTCTACGGCGCCGCGATCGTGGTCGCGGTGGTCG
>Ga0247783_1000033_pt1 | contig 44276 bp, 46 predicted proteins | sample UWRJL064202C5_FD_179911 | JGI IMG/M metagenome (GOLD analysis project Ga0247783, IMG submission 179911) | Plant litter microbial communities from Arlington Agricultural Research Station in Wisconsin, United States - UWRJ-L064-202C-5 | ecosystem: Environmental > Terrestrial > Plant litter >...
ATGCACTCAGCGGGTGCAGCGGTTGTGTGATGCGTGTCTCTGGTGCGTTAGGTGTAGTAGGTGGTTGTGGTATCTCTCTGTCGAACGAGCGTAGTGGACCTTCACGTAGTGCGCCCTTAGATGTACCCTCGCTAGCCCTGATCCTTGCGGTACGTGCTTTATCACTAAGGTCTGCAAACGTACGCGACCAACCAGTCAGATCACCGTGCGGATCACTGACTGCTTGTACATAGTACGGGTTACGTCTATGCCATTCATCAGCAACAGCTTGTGACAACCTACCACTTCTCACCTGTCTATCAAGCAACTCCCTATTGCGCGCTTGTACAGCGTTCCTATACGCAGCAACTTGTGGATCAGGGTCAACTATGAATGCATTACGTGCAGCGAATACAGAGTTCTGCGGACGTGCAGGTATACGTTGGCGTGCTGTAGGATCATCAGCTATCAACCGCTGCAAGTCAGTCTGCAACGCAGCCTCTTGTCTACGCAGACCATTGAGAGATGCTTGATGTGTATACGGATTGTTTATCTGTGTCTGTATCTCAGCGATCCTAGCACGGTAGTCATCCATCGTTGTGAGTATGTCTGACCCGTACGATGTCAACCAATGCGAAGCAGCAACTGCGCGCTGTTTCTCAGGCACCATCGCTGACCAAGCATCAAGCACAGGGCCATCTATAGTGAGGCTGTCTGATGCTACGCGATCATTCAACACTGCGCCTGTATTACGTGTGTACAAGTCTTCAGCTTCACGTGCTACTTGACCACCGTGTATATCGCGGATCATGCCAAGAGGCTGTGCGTTCTGATCAATGAAACGCTCACGCGCTGTACGGCGTATGTTTTGTATACGTCCCCACATACCGCTATTAGATACAGCATCAATCTCCGATGACGGACCTAGCTGTTGTGCAGGACCACCATTTATAATAGCTTGACCTGTTGGTGCATCAGGGCTAACGCTGTAGTTTAAGTGTGGATCACTGTTTAAGTTGATCTCGACCTGACTAGGGTGTATTGCCTGCCTAGTCCTACCACGCACAGCAGCTACGAATGCAGCAGCGGCACCCGTTGCACCTACTACACCAGCTAGTGCAGGAATACCAGCAGGGTCTTCGTGTGTAGGTGTGAATGCAGTACTCTTACCCTGTGCATAGCGCATACCTTGGTCTATAGCTAGACCAGCACCAGCGTTGATAGCTACGTTCGTAGCGTTATAAGGTATAGTCAACGGAGTGAGTGCTTCACCTACACGCACAGCACCACGTACTGCGGGATTAGCCATGACACTTGCAGCGGCGGCACTTGTACGCGCAATCGCATTAGCACCACTAAGGACAGGTCCAACAGGTGCACCTATGAATGCACCACCTATAGCTTCAGCAGCACTCTCTGTCCAACTGCGCTCATCTTCAGTGCGCTCATCACCTAGCAGGCGTCTGCTAGTGTCACGCCACTTAGCTGCGAGGTAGTGTGGACCGCTCAACTGCTCAGTAGAGAAGTCTTCGTACGCTTTCGACTTCTGATAGTCAGTGATACCCTTCTGTATTTGTTCATTAGTCAGCGAAGGATCACGCCGCCTCCATGATGCAACTATATCTTGCAGATGTTTGAGCTTAGCATCATCAGCACCTTCAACTTGAATGCGCTTCTGAAACTCATCTGTGAACTTGGTGTCATTGGCATACGCATCATAGAGTGCACCTGCACCTTGATACACAGTAGGTCCGAAGTTGATTAGGTCTGTAGGTAGTGTCATCACACCTACAGCAGCAGACTTCAAGTGGTTCCTAACCCACGGTTCATCTGCGCTCGCAGTCTTAGCGTCTGTAGCTACGCTGTCAGGATCATAACCGAACTTGGATATGAAGTCCTCACGCGTATACGCTGTATAACCATCAGACATTATTCTGGCTCTGCGGCTTCTTCAACTATAGGTGCTTGTATCGCTGCATTAGGTACAACGAACACAGGCACACCATCAGGACCAACTATACGCTGCACAGGTGTACCCTTAGCAGCAGGCTTACCAGCGCCAGCACCCGGTAGAGGTACTGCATCTGCACCTGTAGCTGGTTGGCTAAGTGTAGTGTTAGCAGGTCCACTACCAGCACGTGGTGGCACGTTGAGTGGTTCAGCTTCTGGTATATACGGACGACCATCAGGCATAGTGCGTATAGGTGCAGGAGGTGGCGCTGCTACTGGTGCACCCGGTGGACGACCGTCCATCTTAGGTGGCTGCTGTTGTCGATCTCTGTACAACCAGTTAGTCAACATGCTCGCTGCATTAGGACCAGCGTTCTTTACAAACTCTTGCACAGCCCTCTGGAACACCTCCTGATTGTCAACAGGCGGTTTGTTGTGCTCACCAGCGTAGTTGTACTTCTCCTTCAACCACTCACCGATTTGATTGAGCGTAGCTTTGCTATCGCCGGAGTTGATGTACTCTTTGTATGAGTTATCATTGCGAGGTTCGCTAGGTGCGCTTGGTGGGCGTGCGTTGCGTGGGTCTTCAGTGGACATATTAGGCAGTTGTCCATTGTAGATCGCATCAATCACACTGCGCATCGTAGGCGCATTACCTGATACAACTTCAGGCTCAAGCTGGCGTGGTAGATTAGGTGGTAGCTGTGTTCCACCACGAGGCATTGTGTTGGTAGGTGCACTAGCAGTAGCACTCACACTGCTACCATCAAGTTGCGGCAGTGGCACCTTAAATCCCGGAGGCAGTGGCACGCGTGGTGTTACATTCGCCACATCTAGATTAGGTGTGAGCGTCTTGTAGTTAGGAGGTGCAGCACCACCCAACATAGGATCGGGTGTAGCTTGTGCAGGTGATACAGATGTGAACTCATCAGGCAGCGGTGTCCTTGGTATAGCTCCAGCTTCAAGCTGCGGAGGCATATCAGCAGGAGGCTTCTGTACGTTGAACGCCTCGTTCGTGTAGTTAGGCTCAGTGCGTTGACGCATAGCATCAACCATCGCATCCTGCACACTGTCAGCAGATGTAGGACTGCGGTCAGCTTGTGTAATCTCCTGTTCAATAGGCGGACGAATAGGTGGCATGGGCATATCGAAGTATGACCCATACTGATCACCCGGTAATTGATTATCAGCAGGTGTGCTAGCTGGTGTAGCGTTGTAAGCTAGATCACTACGTGCTGCTAGCGTGCCAACATCAGGAGGTGTAATGCGTCCTTGACTTGGTTGACCTGTAATAGTGTCAACACCGTCTACGAACCTGTTAGGATGATCTGGTCCTTTGAACTGTGACGGCCAATGCAACATGTTGTTGTCGGTTGGATCACGCACAAGGTTGTTCTGTGCACCAGCCTTCCATGCTGCGCGGTAATTATAGTTAGGATCATCTAGATCAGGATGCTCGTTGTACTTAGTAACGAACTCCTTGTACCAATCGCTATCACGTATACCACGTTGGAAGCGACCTTCTTCATCTAGCCCGTAGTCTAGATCGCTACGCGCAGTAACACCGCTCGCGCTAGGCTTAATACCTTGTGGTGTAGCTTCAGGTACGACAGGCGCAGTAGCAACTTTAGGTGTAACTGCACGCTTGCCATCAAACCCAGCGCTCGCTATCTTATTATCATAAGTAGCAGCTACCTCATCGCTAGTAGGAATGCGAGAGATAGCAGGCATGATAGCGCGTTCAGATGATGTAGGCGTAGCTTGTGCGGTTTGTGTAGGAGGTGAAGCTGGTCCGGGCTGCGCCCTCTGGGCTGTTTGTGTAGGTGCATTGCGTTCGTGGTCTGCTAGTGGTTGTAGTCTAGAGAACTGTACTTCAGGATGCAGACGCCCACGACTACCGCCCCAGTCATAGTGCATAGTATCAGCACGACCGCTACCTTTGCTAGTCTCAAATGCACCACCATAGCCGATATGCTTCTCAGCCTCTGGATCGTTCTCACGTACCCACGTCTTAACACCACGTGCTAGCCGTGTGTACAAGCCTGTGTAATCTGGACCGCTGTGTGGTATACGTTCACCTGTTGGCGTGACAATCCTGAAGTCACCAGCATTGCCTTTGTGATGATGACTAGCACTACGTCCACCCGGTCTAGCACCTGATGTCTGCTCTAGTGTATAACCCGGTGGCAACGCTAGCTCAGCACCACCGCGTACAGCGCGCACTAGACGTGGGCTAGTACCCATCGTGCCGTGTTGCTGCGGCGGTATGTTAGATGGAGGACGTGGTGCGTTAGGATCACCAGCGCTGGTAGTGGGTGTCGCTCCCGCTCCGGGCTGTATCTGTGGTGCTGCTACAGGTGTATACTTACCTTGTGGCTGCATCGCATGTTCACTGAATTGCTGCGTATATGCGCTGTACCAAGGCACAGCCTTATTACGCAACGCCTCTTTCACAGTTATAGTAGGGTTATGACCTTGGTTAGCTAATATGGTGTAGTTAGGAATGACATTGCCCTGTGCATCCTTCTGCGTACCCATGATGTTGTGGTCAATCATACGCGCATCAGGGTTCTGCAAGTACGCCTTCACTACACGTGGCCCTCTACCACTACCCCACTGGTGTAGCGCATGGAACATCGGTATAGTCTCAGGTGTAGCTGGTAGCTTGATGCCGTACTTCTGCTCTAAGATGTCAGCGTTGCGCCGCATGTTCATTGCAGCAGCAGGGATCATCTTCGCAGGATCATAGATGTCGCGGTCACTAAGCCTGTGTTCATCACGCAGTTCTTTAGTGAACTGATAGATGCCTTCAGCACTACTCTTAGAGTTCCTACCAAACTGACGACCACCACCATTCTCAATGCCGTACGTTGTCATCATCACACCGCGAGGCAAGTTGTACTTGTCCTCCATCGTGTGCATGAGGTCTAGCCACTTAGCATCTACCTCTAGAAACTGACCTTGTGGACGCGTTGCTGCTTGACGTGGTGTAACGCGTGGTTGATTTGGTAGCTGTGTATTATCTGGTGTCTCTCTGCGAGGTGAACGTGGTGGCTGGTCTACAGTAGGCAATGGTTTACGTGATTGTGCACTGAACTCTGTATCCTGTGCACCAGCATCAGCACGTGGCGCGGGTGTAGCTGGTGTATTAGCACCCGCGCCTTTACTAAAAGGGTTGTTGTCAATCGTGTACACACTAGGACGTGCACTAGGTGCTGCTGATGTAGGTGCAGCAGTTGGTTGTGCAGCAGGTGCCATCGGGTTAGGTACACCACTAGCACCCGGTCCTAGATAGTTAGGCCCTGTTGGCGCACCATTAGGATTACGCAAGCTGTGATCAAACTCACGTCGCCTATACCACTCATCATTAGCAGCACCGATGCGATCCTGCGCGATGTTCTCACGCATACCCATCATCTCTTTCTGGTGTGCTTCATTCATGCGGCGTTCTTCATACTGAGCTAGTAGCTTAGTATAAAGCTGCGCAAGCGCTTCATTCCCCTGCGCCATCTGCCGTATGAAAGCACCTGTCTCATCGCGTATAGCGACAGGCATTGTCCGTGGCATACGTTAGTCTCCTGTCCAGCCGTACTCATTCATTGAAAACATGCCGTTGCTGCTGCTACCACCTGTAGGACCGAAGCCTGTTACTTGCGCCTGCTGACCACCACGGTTGTTGTATGAGTTCTGTGCACCCATACCCTTGAACGCACTACTCACACTCGCACCAAGTCCTGCTAGTGCGTTGCCGTATCCAAGGTTAGGCTGCACGTAATCAAACTCACCGCCCTTCATAGCTGACATCTTCGTCAAATCTTGTCCTGCTACAAGCGCATTGCGTGCAGCATTACCCATCTGATCACCAGCTAATGGATCGGTTGGCTTGTATTCAGCAGATGCACCTTGTCCTGCGCGTGTAGCGAACAGGTTGTACAAGTTAGCAAGTGGCATACGTTGTTCATTCTTCTCCTTCATACCCATGCCGCGAGCCATCAGCTTCGACTGTAGTGCAGCACTCTGATACGCGCGGTTAGTCTTATCCTGCATCTCACCAGCAGCAGCCGCGATGTTGCTACTACCTGCACCGGTTCTAAACATCTGCTGGAACGCACGCTTGCCTGCACTACGCTCTGCGTCTTGCAAGCCCATCGTCTGCGCAGTGTAGAGATCGTGTGCGTATGCGTCATCACCGCGTGCAGGCGTAGCTTCTAGGTTCTGTAGCTTCCTTCTATACGTGTCAGCTATAGCTTCTTCACCTAGCCCACGCTTGTAGTTACGCTCACGCACCGCGCGAGCCATCGGCAAGTCTTTAGTAAGTACGTTAAGTTGCTCAGCCTCTTGCAACTCAAACAGACGCTTCATCGTATCTGACGGCGTACTTACCCACCCCTGACCGGGGATGAATTTAGTACGCATACCACGTGCGTCAGTGTATCCTAGCTTCTGCTCAGCTTGTAGCTTCTTCGCCATCTGAATGGCTTCAGCGCGTTCACGTTCACGCATTGCCATGTTGGCGTAGTTGAAGTCCATATTGGCGCGTGTTGCATCACGCTGAGCATCAGCTTGCTCCATCGCGCCCATGTAACCAAGGACACCACCGGCAATACTACCGATTGCTCCTAGACCCATGTCCATTGTTGCACCTCCTATACAACGTATACCTTAGAAGATGCCTTCGTTCGCCTTGACGTTCGTGTTGTTACGAGTAGCTTCATTAGCGAAGGTATCGAGCAGTGCGTTAGAACCGCTGTCACTACCCGGTGCACTAGCACTACCAACGCGAGCTTTCGCCTTACCCAGCAATGAGTTGATGTCAAAGAACTGCTTGCCACCAACAGCACCACGCACGTCACCTTCAAGCTGTGACTGACGTTCGCTAGCGTAGTTGCGAATGCGGTTAGCTTCAGCAGTGGGATCGTAGGTAGAGCCGAAGTCCCATGCAGCAGCGTTATCGAGTGAGCCTTGACGACGCGTGTTGATGTCACCAACAATGTCCTCAAGCACACCACGACCCATGCCCTGCAACTCAGTATTCGCAGTAGCACGGCCAGTATCAAGGTCACGCAGCGCACGCTCGTACACAGAGCTAGTCGCCTGACCGCGATCACGTGCAGACTGCAAGTCCGCAAGCGCATCGCCGTACTGCGTGTCTAGAATAGACGACAAGATGGCATCATCCGCAGTACTACCGAAGGTATCTTCAGCGTAGTATGGATTGATCTGCTGACCGAACGCAGTTGCGTACTTGTTACGCTGACCACTACGTGCACTACCGATTTCTTCCTCGTACACATTCGGTGAGAATGCACCACTGTAGTCTGCACCCGTTTGTAGTGAGTTGTTAGCAGTATCGTACTTGCCCATGATGCTGCTATACAAGCCGTAGTCATCACCAGCTTGAATGCCCAGCGAGTTCAACCTGTTACGCGCGCTTGACTGTGCACCTTGATAAGCGGCGTTCTTACCACTCATCCACGCAGCATCAGCAGCATCTTTGTCAGTCTTAGCTTTCGCGTCGATAGCAGCTTGACGCTTTTCCTCGCGCGCAAACTCTTGCTGAGCTTCCCACTCGCGAGCTTCTGCTTGTTCTTTAGGTGTAGGTTGCGGAGGTGGAACATAGCCACCACCACCTTTAGTCTCTAGCACACGCTCATTGTCGTTGTGCTTCTTCTGTTTCTTAGGCGTAGCAATAGATGTGACGGCAGTCGCAGCCACACCTTCGTTGTTGCTATTGCGCTGCGTGTTCTTCGACAGCGCCCACGACGCGATGTGTGGAGCGATCATTGTCCAGTTCCTTGTTTGTGGGTTTATCATAGGTAGGCACTTTCACAGCGATATAGCCTTGAGTTCTGTAGCCTAAGCGAGACATCAGTTTCATTATCTTCACGACTAGAGTATCATCTGCATCATGTTCGACTTGCATATAAACGCGCTCGACGCGATGAGACAAAGCCCAACGCTCAAATTGTACCAGTAGTTCGATTGACGCTCTAGTGCCTCTAGCTCGCGGTACAACGTACCACATCTCTTGCACAGCATACGAACGACGACTATAGAAGCTAGGACGAATAGTAGCAGCGAGATAACCAATAGGCTTGTCATAGTCGTCATATGCCACCCAGCAGTTGAGATACTTGCGCTCTTTGTCCATCACACAGTGGAATGCTGCTTCACCTACAGCAGTGCGATCAAACTCACGCGAGGTGCCAAATTCATCGTGATGAAGTTGAGCTAGTTCCTCAACATCAGTGCCGTCTTTAGGGTTCTCAATCTGTCTAACAATCATGTTCAATCCAAACACGCATCTGTGCGTATAACTGTGTTACGAACACGCCCACCTACCCATGTATCAGTGACACGTCGCTCTGTATTAATGACACCACCTTTGCACTTCTGCACTGGTGCATCTACTACCCATCTACCGCCAGTCACTTGGCATCCGCTAACGAGTATACAAAGTATAACTACAACGGCACGCATCACAGCCTCATAGGTGTTACTACACCGAGCAAGCCTGCGATGATCCACACTACGACAAGCACGACGATGACAGTGACCAACACATTGATGATCGTTGCGAATGGCTGTGGCAATGGCACAAGGGGCAACAACTGCTGCACAGCCCACAAGATGACACCAAGTACAATCAACGTGAGGATGATAGAGATAAGAGTACCGATCATAGCGTGCTCCTGTTAGGTTTGCAGTTCACGACAAGATCACTTAGCAGCTTGTCTCTACGTTCACCGCTCTCTTTCACACTCCACAGCACTAATGATGTAACTAGCAGGAATGCAATATTAACAATGACAAGTGCAAGTGCGAGCGGCCTATCTTTCAAGGCACTCGCCACATCACTAACAGCTTTGCCAGTTGCTTGTATCACTACTACTTCTTCTTTCTCACGATTGGAGCTTCTGCTATTACTGGCGCAGGCACACCTTCTGACGCTGCTACAACATCTTCACCACGCCACCGCTCAAAGAACAATGGCAGTGCTTCAGCGATTGATGAGAATGATACAATCGTACCGTCTTTGAGTGTGACTGTCTCACCTAGCACAGCATCAATAGGACGCGTGATCTGCTGTGAGTCTGACACTGCTCCATATGTAACAACGCCATCTTCACTAGTCGTACCGTTGAAAACATCAGCAGGTACATCAGCTTCTTGCAGTAGTACCTCACTCATACCACGCACATGAGGCTGCATACCGTGCCATGCATTGAACTCAATGCGTGACATGCGCCACGTTGCTTCTACTGTTACTTGCATCGTCAAACCTTTCTCTATGCAAACCAAGTTATGAAGACAAGACCAACTTCGCCGTGATGTGCACCGCCACCTGTATAAAGAGGACCACCACCGCCACCACCATACGCACCACCGGGTCCACCTACACCTGAGTAGTAACCACCCGCACCACCTGCACCGGCATAAGCACCGCCACCACCACCACCGGGCGCTTGTTGATAGTTCGACATTGTGCCGCCGTTATGCGTACCACCCGTGCCACCACCACCACTAGGTCCAGCACAACCTCCACCGCCACCACCGCAGATGCTATTAAGCATGTGACCACCGCTACCACCGGGGTACAACAACTCACCTACACCAGCGTAACCATTGCTACAAACACCACCATATGATGCAGCACCATATGTAGGATCAGCAGGATCAATCGGATTTCCACCGCCACCACCATATGCAAGACACAGCCACGCAGTGCTAGATGGATTTAAGATACCAGAGTGACTACCTGCTGCGTGCCAAGCGCCGTTAGCAGGTCCAACAACGATTGGTAGTACTTGTCCTGCAAACGCCTGTATGTTGTACTTACGCGCATATGCACCACCAGCGCCGCCACCGCCACCTCCGTAAGCTGCGCTATTCAAAGCTGCACAACCACCAGCACCCCATGCTTCAGCATAGTTGTTATTTGGATTGAAGTTGGTTGGCACCGTCCAACTTGTGTTTCCGCTCCATGCAGCACTGCCGTTAGAAGTTTGCCACGCCGTTGAGATAGCGCCGCTTGTACCTGTTAGCAGTGCGTTGTTAGTATCAATCGCAGTGATCGTGTATGCACCAGCATTCGGGAATGATGCAGTGAATGTGCCTGAGCCATTCGTCAGTGTAACGTTGCCCGGTAGTGATGCGCCTCCAGCAGTTGATGTGAAACGAACAGTGCCTGTATAACCCGGTACAACAATGCTCCCTGCCATAGCTGTGACAGTGAAGTTGAATGCCACGTTAGTTGTAGCATTAGCAGGAGCAGACACCGCGAATGATGTCGGTGATAAACCTCCGTGTAGTGTGGTTATAAAGCCCGGCAGCATTATGAATAGCTCTTACCGAATGTGCAGAATATGTGAGTGAGATCGCTGTAGACGAAGTACGTTAGGATGTCGAAGCCTGCTATAGCTTGTGTTGGTTTAACACCATTGGGGAAACACCAGTAAGAACCCCACGTTGTAACTGATGCACCGCCTACACCGGGATAAAGTATGATGGTGCCCTTCTGCCCATTCTTGAGATTGATTGGGTTGTTCATAGTTCTGCCAGCAGCACCTACGACCCAAATAAAGTCAAACGCTGCGTTGAAATCCATTGTGACAGCAGCAGCATCAGGAACACCTACTTGAGCAGCAGAGGCCCACACCTGACCTATCGTAAGTACATTATTAGCAGCAGGACCGTAGTTAGCGCGGTAGTCTGCAACAGATGCTCTAGACACATTGCCATCGTGCCATAGCTTGTGAGCTACAGCACCCATCGACCAACCGCCGACCTTCCACTGGTTGTCGGTGTCTATGCCAAAGTATGCGGCGAATGAACCCTGCCGATGGAACGCCATGTAAGCAGCATCTGCTACATTGTTCGCAGCTAGAACCTGCACACCACCCGTGCTAGCAGCAGCATTGCTGATAGCACCAACAGACGCTGTTGCTGCTGTGAGGAGTGGCCCAGTTAACGAACCACCACTAATTGGCAGCTTAGTATCAGCGTATGCTTTAGGTATTAGTTGTGATGGATCAGTACCTACAGCGCCGTAAGATACAACAGGACCAACGAACGAAGCTATACCTGCGCCTGTCAAATTAAATCGCGCACCACCAGCACCACTATAAAAAACAAGCCCACCGGGTGTGCCGTGATCACCGCCTGATGCAGCAATTTGCCAAAGACCACCACCAGCAATAGTGCTATTCAGCGTAAGTGTTGCACCTTGTGATGAAGCATACTCTAATGCTAAGCCGCCAGTCATCTTGTCGCCAGTCTTAGTGACCTTGCCATTAGCTAGTGCAGTGTTTGCAGCATCACCCGCATCTGCGTGTGCAATTACAGCACTATCTGCTGCGTCTACATATTCCTTTGTAGCAACTTCTGATTTACTTGGGCCAATCTTAACAACACCTCCTAATGGCTGTAACCACATATCAAGTAGAGTGCCGCCCGTATTGTGGGCCTGCGACCAAGCATCGAACGGTGATGTATCATGACCACCGAAGGACCAAGCGCCGTAGCCACCGTTAGCACTGCTTAAAACAGCATAAGTGAGATTTAAGTCTGTTGATGGTGCAGCTTGTAGACCCTTCGCAAACAATGCGAGGCCTGTAGGTCTATCTATTTGTAGTATCCCTGAGATTATATCACCTTCACGACTAGCAAAGTTCAACCTATCTCTAAACGCTAGCTGCCCTGCGCCATTATCCGCATTGAGCATAGGTGGTGTGATTTGATCATCAGCAATGATCGTAGTGCCACCTTGTGCTAGCATGTTCCAGTTAGCACTTGGTGGTTGTGAGTTGGTGTTAGGAGCTACAGCAATATATGAATTGCCATTGAGATGAACACCATCATGCACTACATAATCAGCAACACTACTCCAAGCACCACGCCATATCAGCCCCGGATCACCTGCGGGACCATCAACACCATCAGCACCGCTGACAAGTATCATCCAGTTGTTGTTTGGACCTGAGCCAGTTACACCCTTGGTCTGTGTGATAAACACTTCCAACGTAGTACCTGAGTATGACGTGACCATACCGGCCATGCCACGATTAAGAGGATCAGCTACATCTAGAATAGTAACGTAAGAACCACCGACGAACTTCTTGTTAGCTTGTGTTTGAAATGTCTTAACACCTTCAGAGATGCTATTCGTTGTAGCAGATGTAGCATGTAGTGCATCAGCTTGATTAGCAGCTTCAATCGCACTAGCCAACGCGTTCGCTTCACTAACGTCTGCACTGTCTGCACTAGCATCAGCAGCAGCGGCACTGTTGGCGCTATTGGTTTCAGAAGTTAGCGCAGCACTAGCACTAAGTGCACTAGCGTTCGCACTAGCTTGCGATGCATTCGCATAGGTTAGTGCATTGTTAGCACTCAACAACGCCGCAGCTTCGCTAGTAGCTGCGTTGACTTCGCTTACACCAGCATTATACGCAGATGCAGCGGCAGCATCTCTAGCAGCTTCAGCAGCACCAACGACTTCATTACCGTCGAATAGCAATTGCCAGTAAGCTGCGTCTGCTGGGAATGTTGCCGCTGAAGTGTGTGCATTTGTGCAGAGGTAATAAGTGTAATCGTCAACTGAGACAATATCACCTAATGAGTAAGTAGCACCAGCTACCCATGCACCTCTGTACACAGGCACACCGGGCATCTGCAATGTCCAATGATCTGACGTTGCAGGATTTGTTCTATATTCCTCAAATGTACCAGTTGCAGGACTCGTGTGTTCTACTTGACAACGAAACACGTCATTGGTGACGTTATCAAATACACGATCACCAACTAGGTACAGTGTACTATTCAACCACTCACCGCGCACCTGCGCAATGCCAGCCTGCTGTAGAATAGCATCAAGCTGGTTCCAGTTAGCATACTCAAGAGTATGCCAACGTGGTGTGTCGAAGTTGACTAGTTTGAAACCATAGTTGGGTGTGTAACCGCGTATATTGGCTACCATATCATTGCCCACTCTTTGCAAGTGGCAATATAGCCAGCACGCTTCTTACTTGTGTCGCTGCGCGAAGCAGAACTCTTATAGCATGGTTCTTCAATGTTGTCAATGGGGTATACACTGTATACGTCATCCGCGCACTTGCGAGCCACGTTGATACAAGAATGACATACCGCTAATCGAGAGTGCTTCAGTTGCGCTACCTGTGATGCGTGTTTTAATGATCTTGAACTTGACAGGCATCTGCCACAGCTTCTGTTCTCTAGTACGACGCCCTGCACCATACACCTGTGCACCAGCACCATAAGCACTAGCTTCATTCGGCACGAAGTCTAGTGTACGTGCAGGAGCTAGCATACCTGTGGCTGCGTCTTTGTAGATGTTGTCATCGAACAATTCGAGTGTGAAGCGTGCACCACCGTTGGCGTCTAGGTGTACAAAGCGTAGTGACTTTGTGTTCTGTCTAGCACCGAAGTCACTCCAAGGTAACTCCCATGCGAACTTGACACCTTCGCCCTTGTATTCCTCCCAGCTATCAGGGTGTAGAGAACGCGCTGTTGCGAAGTCGGCGGCTGTAGTAGTAATGTCCTCTACGCAGCGATACACAAGGTCTTCTGTTGTATCAAGTACACGCTCGCCTGCGTGGTATGTCTGACCACTCACCCATGCTACGTGATCGTACATGCCGTACCAGTCACCATAGACCTGAGCATCAGAGCTACCATAGCGCATCATGTAGCCATCATGTGTAAATACGAATGCCCTACCTTCTACAGTGCCGCAGCCACAGTTAAACCTCATCCCTGATGGCGTCTTGAAGCGTGACCATGAGAACAACTTCAACTGCGGTACGTAGTGATAGATGTAACCAACAGATGCATCGTTCATTGCTTTGACATTGACGTTATTACCGCCTCCACTTCCAGCAGCATCAAGCGGCGGTAGTGTAGCGCCAATCTCCAGCAACACGAAGTTCTCATTCAACACACTGATAACACGGCGAAGACCGTTGATCGCTGTATCAGGGATACCACTGAAACCTGTAGCACCTGAGATAGTCACATCATCATCGGCTTCTAACTGGTGATCATCGTGACGCATAATCAGCGCATGTTTCGTTGCTTCGTTAGCTGACATGCCTCTATCAAAGTAGAACGGATCGCGTGTTAGTACACGTTCATACGACTCATCGTACTTAGGCAGGTAGAAGTGCACGCTCTTGTTCTTAGCATCATAGAAGCCAAACGACTTCAAGCGCATTGTCTCTTTCTTCATGCGCCCGATGTGCTTACTCATCATTGTTTCGATGTAATTGCTAACGCGCTCAGCTTGTACAGCGTTGCTAACAGTTGACAGCTTTGCGCTAGGTACACCGTTGAAGTCAACCATGAACACGTCGCTACCGATCTCGACGATAGTTCGTGGTGCGTTGCTACCAAAGCCATTGAGCGTATCAACAGGTTGGGGGTCATGTGCTACACCACTATCACCTACAGGTGTTTCAATGCCGTACTTCATCATCGTTGTAGCTGTAGGTGTGATGACTAGAATAGTATCCTTGATCGTAGCGAACCCGCGCACTGTCTGCTCAGGGCTAGCGATGATCTTCGACATGTTGATGTCAACAGCATCACCGGGATCAGTTGATGTGCTATAGACTACAGATGTGTCTTTAGCTGTGATGCGTATAGACGTTAGCCGTTCTTTAGGCTCTAGTAGTTCTGTATCATGTACAGTGAAATATCTGAACGCTGACTTACACGCATCGAATGCTGGTATGTTAATATCACCATGCACACCATCGAGTAGTGGTGCTACCCAATCAGTCTGTGTGAAGTCAATACGCAGTGGCTTGTCTCTGCCATTGCTACAGATCAACTCAGCACCAAAGATGTCCTGTGCAACTAGCTCTGTGAATGTCCACGCAATAGGACTAAGCGTACGCGCGTAGGTGAGTGCTTGTGACCATATACGTTGCGCGTTCTTATCTCTGTCAATGCGGATGATCTCACCCGAGCTAGTCCACAAGATGACGTAGTTCGCAAAGTAACGGCACTCTACCGGCTCACCGCCAAGCAGGTGATTGTCATGCTTCCAGTTGATAGTATCAGGTCCACTAGCACCAGCAGCAGTTGCTCTATTGCTTACAACAATCTCGAAGTTGTTCGCATCTATAACACGGCGTATACCATGTATACGGTTGATCATCTCTGGCACGATGCCGTTGAACGTCAAGTCCCAGCCGCTGATAGTAAGATGCTCAAAGCCGCTACCTGTGAATGGGTGAGCAGGCCAATAGACAACTACAATGCGCTCTGTGTTTGATCCGACATTGGTTGATAGTTGTATAGTAGCAGTGCCAGTGCTCTCTACACCCTGTTTCAACTTCAGCCACATCTCATAGCCGTAACGTGGCCCAACACGTCGATCGGTGTAAGTGACCATGTTGTCAAACACAGGAGAGAACTTGCTTGTCAGGTTCTGCTCACTATCGACAACGTTCAACCCACCGCCGAAGTCTCTAATCGTGGTGTTCTGCAACTTGCTAGTAGGCCGAGGTGCTTTAGGTCTACCGAGTGGCTTCAATGACCTTGAGAGCATCTGTACCATTACACACCACCATTAGGCAACGGAGTAAAGTTTGTGATCAGGTGTCCGTATGATTGTGCACCTATTAAACCAAGCGGTATGTTGTGTGTCTGTCTGTTGAACTGTGCTAGTGCATCCTGAAACAAGATGCGGAACTTGTCACTAGCACCGGGGTTCGTGCCATCGTCTTCTAACACGTCCCAGCATGTGCCTAGCAACAACAACTGCGTGTCCAAGTGTATCTCATCACTATCTTCTTCAAAGTCAGGTGGCTTGATGCGATATGTGACGTAGACCTCACCTACTGAAAGCACTGGCAGTACCTTGAACATCTTCGCCTTGTTCGTAACGAATGGCCTAATGCTAGGATACTGAATGTCTCTATCACGCGTGTTCATAGGTGCGATTGGTAATGGTCTACTAGAACCTTCCCACATCACGCTATGTAGATCGCGCCAGTCATTGAGCTTGTCTGTGAGGTCGCCAGTAATAAGACCATTCACGCCATCAAGCGTGTATGTCTCTTGATACACCATGTAATCAGGTAGCCAATACTCTCTAAACAATAGATCGAACTTGTGTTGCACAGCCAACTGAATACGTGGCTCTGCGTATATCTGTGCATCTAGTCCTTCAACTAGTGCTAATCTCTGGAGTACTTTAGTAACAATCTGTCCGAACGTGATCATCACCCACTCCATATAGTGCGACCTGCATGGCGGTCTTGTACACCATGCAGGTCTTACACCTCGCTACTTGGTGGCAGATAGTTATGCAACAACGTGCGCGCTACCGTGCAAGTTGCTACGATCTACGACACAGGTGAAGCGGTACGACTTAGTACCATCAGGTGCAGCAGCCGGTGTGTATGCACCACGCGGATCACCACTCGTAAGCGTCTGTGCTACTACACCAGCGAGCAACGCGCCCGCAGCCGCAGTAACATCGTTCGTCAGTTCACCATACAGTGCAGTGTGCAGCACCTTGTACGGCACACCGAGAATAGCACCGACACCGATGCTAATGGTGGCCGCAGCAGGCACGCTCACATACGCTACATCTTTGAACATCTTCTTGCCGACTACAGGACCAGCAGCAAGCGCGATGTTCTCTTTCATAGCCTGACCGAGATAGTCATAACCCACAATTACACCGGCACCAGTGCCACCTGAGACTGTGACGTTACGACCATAACGACCCATAACAGCGTCGGTCTGCACTACTGTTGGTGCAACGTTACCAGCAGCAGCAAGAACGACAGCGTTCGCGAGTGCGTTGGCAGCCGCTGCAATAGGTGCAGGGATGTCAACGGTAGTATGTCCATCGACACTCACATCAGCGGCATACATCATGTCCGCGACACGATGACTGACACGACGAGTGCTAGGAACAGCGACTTGTACGGCCATAGTTATTCATCCTCTTTGTCTACTTGCTCTTTAGTCCCTAGCAGCTTGTCTACGATGTTAGGATCACCTTCAACAAGCCGCGTGAGAATATCGAGCGTTTGTTTCTGCTTGTTCGTGAGTGCAGCATTCGCATGTTGCATTCCTACTGGTGTATCGTCACCACCTTCCATGAAAAGCGGTACGAGGTTCTTATCAAGCCGCAACCTCACAAGGTCTTCGTGAGTGACGAATACACTATCGCCACGTAGGGTACGCACCATGTACCCATCCACTTCAACATCAGTAGGCACAATGCGAAAACCGATTTCATCTTTCACAGTGCGATTGACTACAGTCTTACGCTTTATCGGTTCGACAGTGAATGCAGGCACAGCCTTCTGCTTCTGCTCCATGCTAAACGCTTGTTGCGTCTGCTTGTTCTCGAAGCTGACTACTGGTGTTGGCTCACTAGACATTGTAACTCCTTTAGTCGTTCACAACTGCGTGGGTGCGATATTGCTTCCACGTTGCGAACTGACACTGCGTGATGACACGCTGTCCGTAGCCGTCAATCGTCCACGGTGCAGTGAGGTCAACATTCTTCATGTTGTTGTCACCGAGGATGTGAAGGCGCAGGTAGGTGTCGTTGAGGAAGTAGGCACGATCAACCGGGCAGCTTTCATCATAGATGATCGGTACGCCGTTGTGCGACACACCATCAAAGCCGAGGTCCATCATACGCTTGCCGCTGCTTGTGTTCGTGAGCGGAATAGTGAGCTTGCTACGAACGGCAGCACGATACAGGCGATAGTGATTACGTCCAGCAATGATAACTTTAGGACGTTCCGTACCTTGTTTGAGGTCAAGCAGCACATCATCGTAGGCTTCCTCGATATTCGTCGCGTTAAGAGTACCCGCGAAGTCGTACGAGGAACTACGCCACTGCACTTCTGTAGCACGATCAACACCAGCGAGCGATCCAACAGTAGGATCGTCAGGAACAAGTAGTGCAAGTCCATTCGGATCATTGCCACCACCGACACCGTAGAGGTACGCTGAGAACTTCTCCTTGATTGAGAGTTCAAGCGCCTCAAGTTTACCTTGGAGTAGCTTAACAGCAGCTTGCTCACCCTTGTTCTCGTCTTCTTCTTGATTGCTGATGATAACGGTACCAGCAATACGGCTCCAACGATATTCAAGCTTGATGAACTCTTGCGTCTGCACTACTGGCAAGCTGTCGTAGTAGCTATAGCTGCCCACTGTAGGATTGCGACCAGTCAACAATGGGTTCGTGATGTTGTAACCGCTCGACTCATTCTCGATGCGATCACGTGCGAAGCACCACGCCATAAGCGCGTTGCTCTGCATAGCTGCGACGATGAGCTTCTTACGTGAACGCTCAATAGTCGTAGCCAGTACGTTCTGGAGTACGGGCATTGTTCAATGTCCTATTTATGGTTGAGTTCTGTGAACACTGCCGCTGCGATGTCTTTCCAAGGAGCGTTCGAGCGGAAGTCTCCACGCGAGTTAGTGTTATTGTGTGTAGCAATGCCGCCGTTAGGTGGTACACCACGCATATCGCCCGGTGTTGACTGTCTACGTCCACCATTACCGTTGCCGTTGCGCTGGCGCTGCATAGCAGCCTCAATCTGTGGCTTCAGTGGTGACGTGAAGTCAAATCCTCTACGTTCGGCCCAGCTACGCAACTCATAGTACGCTTTCTCAGGCGATAAGCCGTGTTGCTGTACTAAGTTGCTGATTTCTACCCCATGCGTTTCAGAATGAGGGTGTTGTTGTACAAACTGCTCCATCTGCACTTGAGCGCGTTCCTCAATCTGCGCCTGTTGCTGACGTGCTTGCGTCTGCTTCTCAAGAGGCCCCAAACGGCGGTCTAGCTCGTTGGTAATAACACGTGCATTGATCTGTGGTACAGCATCCGTGCCAAATAGCTGTTCCATAGTGACGCCAGTAGCAAGTACACGTGCTACAACATCACGCACTGCCATGATCGGATCTCGTTCCGCCATAGCACGTAGTTGCAGAGCCTCTTGTGCCATCTGCGGCGATAAGTTGTTCTGCTTCATCACTTGATCTAGAGCTTGGTAGTGTTGAATGTGCTGCTGCATAGCGCGCATCTGGCGCTGTGACTGATTTGCAGCGTACTGCGCACGATTGAGGTTGTATGCTAGCTGTTTCTCACGCCGAGTTGACGCAACGACGTTACCATTGCGGTCAAGTAGCTCACCTTTTGGTCCCTTGCGCGGTTTGTCGGTGAAAAGCTGATCGTCTTTCGCTTTCTGTTGCGGTGTATGACGGTCACTACCTGTCTCTGGTCGCTGTTCACCACCTTCACCACCGTCTTGCGCACCTTCTACCCCTTGTGGGTGACTAAGTGGTAGCTCTTGCTGTTGTTCTCCACCTTCATCACCGCTATCTTGCTGTGGTGCTTCGTCTTTAATACCAAAGCTGTCACCAACCGCAGACATCAAGTCTTTTTCTTCTGGCATTGTAGCCTCCTTTAGAGTTCGTTCACCGCTATACAGCTATACCAAAAGCGATGCCACGCCTTGCCGTAGTACTTTGGCAAGTCAGGGTAACGTTTTAGTACATCATTCCAACTCATCACGCCGCAGCACCATGCTGCATCTGTTGTATCATCTGCGTAGCAATATCAGCTACACTCTTGCCACGTGCTAGCTGCACACCGAGTGATTGTTTGATCTCCGGTGGCAAACCGTCAATAAGACCAGCTACTTGTTGCACAATTTCAGCTATTCCGTCAACATCTAGACCACCAGCACCACCTCCACCTCCTGGTGCCTGTTGTCCACCTTGTCCTTGTGCACGTGCCTTCATCGCTTCAACGACCATCTGCTGTTTACGGTCGGCACCTTGTTGTGCACCCTGTTGTGCTAGCTGTTCTGACTGTTGTTCTTCAGGTCCGGGAGCATTGGCTTCTTTCATAATGCCTTTGTAGATAAGCTCCCAGTCTTCCTGACTTACAACTACGTTGTCGAACGCTTGCGAGAGTACTTTGAGAGCAACAACTGCTGCGATTGGTGTTGCACGCGTAAACTGACCGATGATCTGAGAAATCTGAAGCGCCTGCTCCTTCTTCGCTCGCGATGTCGGCTTAAGTGTACTACCGCCCACGACACGAGGCGTGAATGTGCTGCGTATCTTCTGCGCATCCATCTTCTCCCAATCAGCAGCCATCTTAGCGCCTAGTAGTACACCTACTTCCTCCTTATCCATGAATTGCATACACATCTGCGCAACAAGCCATAATACAGTGCCCACGCTATCTTCGATAGCATCCATCTTCTCATCTGCACGTGTCTGTATCTGCGACTCATAGCTCTCGATAGCTTTGTTCGTGGTATTGGTTTTGTACTCCACTCCGCGCTGAACAGACGCAACTCCTGATAAGCGATCAATGGCTTCAAGTACTGGCTTCTTGTCGAAGAACTTAATTGCTTCAGCGCTAGGAGGTAGGAGGGGTCCGAGTACATCACCAATCTTCTTTCCCTCTGGTAGATCAACGCCGAGTGTGTTGGTGTCTAGTGTACCAGCTATAAGGCTCTCCAACATGGAGCCATCTTTGATGCTGTTCTTGTCAAAGACTACTTTACCAGCCGCAAACTTTCGTACCTTGGCCCATTCGTTATTAATGATGTTGATGTCGTCTTGTTGGTCAAGGTAGTAAGTAACTTCGCCCTTGGCGTACATGGTAATAGGGTCAGTATGAAACTCCATCGGCACGACTGTAAAGAACTGGTCGAGAGAGTATGGATCATCCCACACCCACAGAGGATAGCACCAGTCATTGCAGTTGTAGAGTTCAACGCGTCTTGTAACTTTGTCCCAAACATAGACCACCTTCGTCATCTGTGCAGCAAGGAACGAGCGTTGATCTGCGTATCCGTACTTGGTGTGCTCACTTGTTGAATAACTGAATAGCTGGAAGTTGTCCGTCTGCCCTCTATCACCTTGGTCTGGAGACACACCAGCTTTGATGACGTTAGTCGGAGAGAATACAGACTCCCACTCATCAGTGCCGGGTTTCTTACGTCCGTATCTGGCACGAAGTAGTGAAGTATACATGAGGTCTTCAATCATCACCCAATTGCACGGACCACTAAGGTCGAGGTCTGTAGCTGTAGTATCAACGATGATCTGATCTGGTCTACGCACCTTCACCCACGGACCTGCTGGTGTGAGCATGTCAATGGTTTCTTCAAGTGCAAGTAGCTTGCCTTCGATCTCTTTAATGTCCTTCTGACTTTCAGCTTTCTCTAGCTCTAGAGATAGGCGTTGTACTTCTTCTAGCGCAGCTTCACTACTCTGCTCACGTAGTGTGTAGCCTACTTCAAACCAACCGATGTTGCAGAGTGATGTGCTGACGATGTTGCGTTTGACTTTGCGCTTGAGATTAAGTCCCGGCGTGGTCTTCTTTGCGGCGAGGACATTAACAAGTTTCTCAACAACGCGTGCTTGCTTTTGATCTTCGTCATCCTCACAGGTAAATTCCGCGTCAGGGTTCTTTGTAAACAGCAGAGGCACAAGTGCACTGACGTTTGCGAATACAATGTTTTCAGTGCTGTCAAATGAGCCGTTGAGCGACTTACCACCCGATGCGTTATCTTCGCCTGTCCGTGATGTGTTGTTACGAGTATGGTCATGTCTATAGTACCTATACGCTTCGTTCCAAGCATCTGTGCTCTTAGACATAGCACTCTTGCTCTGATCGTAGCGACTACGCCACAATGGGCCACGGTGTTTACTAACTGGTATCTTACTCTCACCTAACATGCGGTAGATAGGTTGATCGTCTATCATCTCGCTTTCAGGTTTCATAATACCTTCAAAGCTAGTGAACTCACTGCTATCAGCAGCAGGTTCTGCTTTGCGGTTGTATTCCTCACCAGCGTCATATTCACTAGCCATAGCGATGTGCCTTTGAGTTATCTTTGTCCTTCTCGCGTTCCTGCCACAGCATCCAGCTAGGTACGCGCTCGTTCTCAGGTACTACGTATCTGCCGATGTCGGGCATATCAGAGAGAAGGTAACGGGTGGTGTCCATTGCATGGTCGTTGCGATCCATCGGCTTGTCGATGCGTTCACCTGACGTAGACTGTTGCCAGAAATACCCTGTGCACTCATCCATCCACCAATCAAGCTTTGCATTGACGAACAAACGTGGTGATGGTGTAGATCGGGTAATTGGTCCGATGAGTCCACGATTAATGTTAAGGTAACTTCCAACTTTAACAATTCCGTTGTTGATGTCATTGTTACCTCTACGCATCGTGATGCCGTCTTCTTTGAACATGTCAGCGACAGTCTTACCCACAGTGCGTTTGTGTACTGTCTTACGACCGAAGATGCTAGGGTCAGCTAGTATCTTGTGCATCTCGTCTACTTCAACAGACCAATCGCTACGTATACGTCGTATAGCTGCAACTTGCTGGTCTATGGACATTTCCTTTTGATAGAAGCCATCGCATATGATGACGTGTTGTTCTGGAGTGACGAACGCTAGCAGATAACACGATTGCTGTGCTTGCCCGTAGTCATATCCTTCAATCCAGTTAGGTTGATAGTGGGTTTCATGGTAGGCATCCAACTGTGCAGTGATGTTGCCTTCTTGTAGTAGGTGCACGCTGCTGTCGAACTGCGGATATACAAGTCCTTCGTATGCAACCCATTTGCCAAGAAGAAATCTATCACGCTGTTGACCGCTGTACATGGTTTCGAGAGTTTGGATGAAGTCACCTCCCTCTGCTTCATGTACATGTCGTAGTTCATAGGTGCTACCTTCAATAACTTCGATGAGTAGCTGTGGTTTGCCTGCATCGTCGAGAACAGGCTTCCTGTCAACGTCACGTATGCAGATGAGGTCATCGGTTATATATCCTCCCTGCTTGTACTGTACGAGTGGACGTACTAACTTCGTGTAGACCCAGTTACCTGTAGGATTGCACGTGAGCATCATCCAACGTGGCCCAGTTGCAGGCATTGTTACATCTTCACCAACATATCTAGCGCGACCACGTAGACGACCGAACAAGTCAAGGAAGTCCTTGTGCGTTATCTCCGGGTCTTCCACTTGATCCACTATCACCCAATCGAATGTAGCGGAGAGCAAATTTGATGAACTGCTTTCTGTCTTCGTACCTTGTTGCGCTATATACCTGAAGTAGATGGTTGTACCGTTCTTCAGGTGGCAGATGTTGTCTCCGTTCTGCCCAACTGCGAATGACACGATCCACGTCGGGGGGCACCATTTAAGGAACTCCTTACGTATAGTGTCGTTTAGCTTAGGATACGTCGAGCGCGCAATAAGACCAGTGCAACCCGGATAGCTGTCAGCAAGCTGGATGGCTTTAATAACAGCAGCAGTAGTCTTACCGTTACCGAAGCCTCCACCATATACTTGTACCTTAGCTTTGCTACGCAAGAAGCGATCTTGCAAGCTGCCTTCTTTAAGCAGTAGCTCAGGACGTTCAGCTATAGCGTTAGCACGTGGACGAGCCATTAGTTATAACACCAGATGGATGCTTACAGTCATCCTTACAGTTTGAAGCACGTCAATTCGTACTATCTGATGTTCGTCTCAATCCACTGTGTCGAGCCAGTAGCGAGTGCACGGTACACTTCACCTGTTGCTGTGTTGAGTGCCATCTGTGATGCATACACAGCAGCACCCGTAGGAGCTACAGCACCGATCATCGAGGGTACTTCATAGCTAGGATCGACTTCACCATAGAAGCCGTTCGCTTTGATACCCATGCCATCCTTGTTACGAACGATAGCCATGCTACTTCTCCTGTATGACTTGTGATGTTACATCGCGAGCATCTACATCTACTGTGGGCATGTGCTTGGGTTGTGCGATCTCGCGAATGTGTCTAATAACCAAGCCGCCTTCTAGCGAGTGTCTATGCTCCATGACCTGTTTAGGTGAGAAGCCACCACGGTCGAGCATGTTCATCGCGATGCGAGCTTTAGTAGCAGGACGTGTGTCTTCGTGATCCATCATGTCTTCAAGTGTGTTGAGTGCATCACTAGAAAGCGCGTCAATGCGCTTCTGTACACTGTCAGCTTGAAGTGCTGCGATGTTGTCTTTGACTAATGTATCTAACTGTGTGAATAGCTGTAGACCCTTGATCATGTCTACTTGTGAAATCTTCAAACCTGTAGCTTCTGCAATCTCTGCGTCATTGATACCGAGGTTGAAGTAGAGCCACACTACACCCGCAGTGGTGACAGCTTTGCTATCAGCAGGTAGATCAACCAGACCACGGCGTATGCTGCGGTTGTTGCGATCACGACCTCTAGTAGTAGTCTCTTGTTTGTTCGTCTTGTACTTCGCCGTCTGTTGTTGTATGACAGCATCCGGCGACGTGCTAGGAAGTATTGCCTGCCCCGTAGTAGTATCAATGATAAGACCATTAGCTAGTGGTAGATCAGGCATTAGCTTTCTTCTTGCTACTTGTGCCAGCCTTCTTACGGAAGATGTCAGCGATCATCTGTTGACGTTCATTAGGACCGCCGCTAGCTGGTGGACCTTGACGTGATGCAGGAATAGCAGGGCGTTGCTGTCTACCAGCTTGCATACCACTAGGCACTGGTGCATTAGGGTTGCCTACAGCAGACTGCATCATCTGTGCAGAGATTAGATCGTCAATAGGATTATTGCTGCGAGGCATAGAATTACTCCCACCGCTAGGTACAGGTGTACTTGCTTCCTGCGTTTCAGCTTCGTGCTCATCGACTGGATCGGGCGTGTCTGGTGGTTCTCCTGCTTCATCTTCCATCTGCTCCATTTCATCATCGGCAGTAGGAGGTGCTTCAGCAGTAGCTTCGTCATTAGGAGGTAGTGATGCTTGAGCAGCTTCATCAGGCCATGATGTAGTCATGTCAATGAGTTCTTGAGCATCTACATCTAGCCCCGCGTGCTTCATCACTTCAGCAAGCAGTTCGGGGTTCTGACCTACTACACGCAGCATGTCAGGGTTCTGGTTAAGCTGTGCGAACAGAGCGTCCATCTCAGGTGTACCTGCGTGTGGTACATCCTGAACACCTTCAGCTTCTGCCATTGTTACTCCTTGGGCCAAATGATTTCGCCGTTAGGACCGATCTTGATTGCAGGTGCAAACTGTTTACCACCCGGACCCATTCTTGTATCAGTAGGTGCAGCAGATTTACCAATACTATCCATAAACACCTGTTGCTCAATCTGCTTCTGCATAGCATCGTTGCGTATGTTAGGTTCACTCAACTCACGCATACGCATTGCACCAGCCGCTCTAGGATTACGCTGTATGAACTCAGGTGATGGTCCTGGTCCTAGACCCGGTGGCACTAGCATCTTGTTGATGAGGTCATCAATGCTACGCGGATCAGCTTCTGCACTGAGTTCGTCAGGCATAGTCCACCTACTTGTTGACGGTGCCTAGAATACCACCACCGCTGTTACCACTCTTATCAACTGGATACGGGTTAGGTGCCCACGTTGGCGTCATCTGTGCTTGGAACACTTCACGATCTTGAATGGTAGTAACACGTGGTGCGTAGATAACGTAGTCTGCAATCGGACGCATACCACCTTGGTTCATGCCATCAGCTTGAATAGCTGCAACTTGTTTGATCTTCAAATCTACTTGTGAAACACCAATAGCACCTGCTGCCAGTGCACGGCCTAGTTCACCGAAGTACTGACCAGCTACAGAGTTAGTAAGTCGTGCTGTACCACGCATTGAAGCTGTAGACTGCTTCGTGAGTGCGTATGGTTCACCGAATTGATTATCCCAACCACCGGCCCATGACGGCATGATCGCTACTCCTTATATACGAGTGAGGGAACCTATCTTGTACTGATGCACATTACGAGCGAAATGTCAATAGATACAATCATCTATACACTGTATACGTAGGTCTACCCGATCTAAACCTAAACGGGGACGATAGTCCCCGCCTTGCACCCTAGCGTTGATGAGTACACATACAGCTACACGCACCTACTACGACTTGCATGTGATTGTGTTTGTGATATACTACTATTGTTACATAAGTACACCAGTCATGCGTACGTGTGTAACAAAGACTGACATGGTAGCTCTACTTACGCCTCTAGTAGTATAACAACTACTAGGGGCGTATTTTTTATTTCATATACACACTAGAGTACTACACACATAGCGCGTTTGGGATTTATCCTATACATATTATAAATCTATTTCACACACGCAGGGGCTTGTGACGCTGCTCATCTCAGCTCACACGCGGCCACGCCAACACCGGCTTTGGGATTTGCCGGGGGAGTGCGTCTTCACCATGCACACATGCAACACAGCAACACACCACATGCAGTAGGTGTTGCACATCTAGCACGCTACATATAGCACATGTAACATGGCATATGTTATGCATGTGTAGTTGGATAGGAGGGTGACGCGGCATAGGCCCATGCACATCCCCGCGTATGTGTGCACCATGCGTGCGCTGTGTATGGTGGCGTGCTGTGTGGTTTATACCTTGTATAGCTTATTCCGCTTGTTCGTTTGTCCTGTTATGCGTGCGCTATATGTGCAAGCTATTGATATGATTGCAGTATCTTTGCGCGGTACATGTACACATATGCACACAATGCACGCTGATATGCGCTAGATGTAGCGGCTTACATGCACACATTGCCGCTACTAATAGTAAGCTTGCATCTGATTTAGTATCTGTTATTCTAGCTTTAGTTGGATGACTGTGATCACGCGGGACGCAAGTCCTACCGTTCGCACCACCGGGTTCCAGCTAGGGTTTAAGATTATTCGGCACATGTGGTGCTGTTTGTCACCCGTACGCAAAAGCGGCTTAACTGCACGCTGCGTTCCACCCTACAAATCCACATCAAACCCTGAAAGGGTAAACCTACCATGTCAAAGTCAAACTCCACGCTGTTCTCCGATATGCTCCGCATTGCTAACAACAAAGCGGACTATGACAGCGGCCCCGTCTATCTCGTTCATGCTCACTACTCCGAGCTTGCCGAGCTTGTTGCATTGCTTGCCAAACGTGGCGAACAGTCAACGCGTGCGTGCGTGCTGGAATACTGGAGTGAGCGCACGCCAGATGGAAAGGCTTTCGAGGCTGAACGTGCGAAGCTTGCTGCTACTGAAAAACGCACGCCAGAACAGGAAGCTAAATTCCAACGCATGGGCAAGCAGAACAACGCCATTAACATGTCGCTGGAACGTGCGGTTAAGGCATACGCTGGCGTTAACTACCTTCGCTCTATCGGCATTAGCGTTGATATTGAAAAGGTAGAAGGTGCTGGTGGTACTAACACTTATGACACCTTCGCTAAGCGTCCTAAGGTGGAACGGAATGACGTTTACTTCAACGCTTCTCAACTTATGAAAATCGAGGAGCACATTCCGCATATCAGCAAAGACGCGAAGGCCGTTGACATCCGCGCCATGCTTAAGACTGCCAAAAAGGGTGCGGCGAATGTCACTAAGGCTAAGGGTAATGGCGAAGCTATTGCACCTAGCAAGCTTGCGGAACCCGTTGCTAATCTTGATAGCACCTTGGCAGGACTAGCTAAGGATGACGGCGGGTTCGCTGTAGGTACTGAGGCTAGCAAAGCGTTAATGCTAATGTATGCCCGTATGCACTTCTCTTATAACGAAGCGCAACGCCAGCACGCATACGATATGTTTGCCGCTGAAGGTGCCAATGGCAAGCAAGCCGCTAAGCCTATCAACGTGGTAACAGCGGTTAAGAAAGCCGCAAGCAAGTAAGCATCTATACAACGTATAAGCCGCGCGAGCCTCACAGCTTGCGCGGCTTTCTTCGTGTCTATTGTGCAACAGACATGAAAGACACACAGACAAGCGAGGCAGTGCAACAGCACAGCCGAGCGCCCGCCACCGCATACGCCGCATATACAACACATATACCACATGTGCACTAGGAGCAGAGCGACACCAGCTCACTTACTACTACCCCATAAGCACATATACATTGTATAAATCAACAATACGCAGCAACGTGCGTGAGTGGGTGTCGGCTCCGCCTCCTAGATAAGTCTAGATGTAGTAGTTGGGTCAGTTATACACACAACCGCATGTGGACTTGCATGTGATTTATCTTGTGATATAATAAGTATACTGTCGAGGAAGATAGGTAGCATAAGTTGTGCTATATACAATGTATAACCAAGGAGATGTAGCTATGGGTTATGTTGTTGTTATCATCACGAGTGATGGAAGTGAGAAACGCATATCGTATATTGAGAGCCAAAAGCCTACTGCTGAAAACTTTGTAAACCTGTTGAAGCGTCATGGTGTTACTGCGTGGGTAGCACGTCCATAGTACCTATACAACGTATAACCAAAGGAGATGTAGCTATGTCACAACAACTCTGGTTGCCAATGCAGACTACTGCTGAACTCAATGCACAAGAGACTGCTAAGGTGTTTGAAGACATCAATGCAGTTAGAGAACGAGCACCCGCACTGTTTGCTACAACTGCACATCCACGTATGAGTGAGCGTTATTCATTTACTAATACATATGACATCGTGCTCGCGATGCATAATCGTGGTTATCGTGTGAATAGTATCAGTGGTGGTACTAGTACATATAAGAAACTCATGGTGCGTATGCGTAATACTAACTACGATGCAGCTAATGGTGTATCATTCGCACCCGAGTTAGTACTACTAGATAGCCATGATGGCACATCACGCTTGAAGCTGTTCCTCGGTGCAATCAAGTTCGCATGTATGAATGGCATCATTGCTGGTGATATACTCTATGCACGCAGCTATCTACACTTTGCTAAAGACCTAATGGCACAAATACGCCTCGACATGGATGACATCAACACGCACACAGTTAAGCTTATACAACGTATAGCTGCGATGCGTGAGCACAAGGTGACATATGCTGAGCGCATTCTACTAGCTGATACAGCAGTCAAACAGCGCTATGGTGAGAACAAAGACGGCACCTTTGTAGCTGATGTACGTCAGTCATTCCTCTCAACACGTAGACCTGAAGATGAGAGCAACGACCTATTCACTGCAATGAACGTAGTGCAAGAGAACGCACTGCGTGGTGGTGGCTACTATACTAACAACAACCGTGTGCAGCACATCCGATCTATCACTCAAGTAGATCGCAATGTGAACATCAATCAGTCATTGTGGCAGTGTGCTGAAGACATCATGAAGAAGGCTGCATAACATGTATGAAAATCATCCTAACTATGGCTCATCACTAACTGCTGCTATAACAGAGATAGTGCTATCATGTGGGTGGGTTATCATACTCATATTGATAGTACTATTCGCATGAAACACAGGGCAAACTCGGTGGCGGGCTTCGCCCGATAGGTGATAGATGCTAGCACAAGATTGGCTATATGGCGACCGTGTGCGTACTCAACTTGATGCACGTGTAGAACGGCATCTCAAACTCCCTACGGAGTTCAATAAGCACAGCACAATAGCTGTGCTCAACACCTTAGCAGAGCGCATCGTCTTCACGGACGATGTGCCTACTATCTTATATGACATGCATGACAACAGACAACTCTCCTTCGATGGTATGTTGTCTAGTGTGAAGCTGCCCTATGACTGCTTCTGGATTGAATACAACACAATGGTAGGCATGGGTGATGGCAGTGATGGCTTAGAGAACAGCAGCTACGGTGCACTTATACAACGTATAGGCACTGAAGCTGTACGCATGTATGTCATCATCGGCCTCAAGTGGTCTAACTCACCTATGCTCTCAACGCTGGCATATGTCATAGAGTTCAACACATGGCCTCCCATTGTTAAGAGTGCAAAGCATGGTGATCGCAAGGTACTCACCTTCGAAGTTGTCTATGCATTCAACTACGACACTCTTGTAGTTAATAAGCACAGACAAACTGTGTCTGACTTAGGTAGCGTAGTAAACGAACTACTATTCGGCATCTTCCTAGTAACACAACCACGTGTGTATAGCGATGAGACAATCAAGTGGAAGGCGTCTCACAAGCGCGCGCGTGTTGCGCGTAACAAACCACCTCTACTTGAGTATAGGCGTATACGCTTGCACATCGCTAAACCACGACGACACTACGAGCAGCGGCCCGCCATCGAACATACACACAGTGATACAGGTGGAACTGAAAGCCCCGAAGCTGTTCAACATCGTCGTTATCACAAAGTCATGGGACACTTTCGACATTACATCAATCACGAGCCGCCTCATACCGTATGGATAGAGCCACACTACAGAGGTGATCCTTCACTTGGTGTAACATTCACAGAGAGAGATGTATCAAGATGAGCAAGCACCTGTTCACACTTATAATCCACTACATAAACGGCTCAAAGGATGAACTACCCTTTGATCAATACAGTGCTGTGCGTGACTTCTATCAACACGGCATCAGTTATACAGGTAATAAAGTAAAGCGTGTTGAAGTGGCTATGAACTACGACAATACACTGCGTGCTATATGGGACATAGCATGGCATCCAACCAGTCAACATGAAGGACTAAGAGCATGAGCAATGATGAAACAGAAGAAGTGCGCCGCACTATGATTGCGCTAGGTACACCACAGCAGAACCTTGAGAAAGCTGCTGAGAAATGGAACACAGATCAACTACGCGAACAGTTTGAAGTAGTCGGCTTCCTCGCACCATTCGTAGCTGTAGTGCGTAAGTCTGATGGTGTTAAAGGCACACTTGAGTTCACACACATGCCACGTTGGTACTTCAACTTCGTGAAGGATGACAAATGATATGCTCTATATGTGAGGCTGATTGCACTGAGATCAACTTCAATGCACAGCCTATCAAACCCGGCACGCGCTGCTGCTCCGACTGTAACCTGATGGTAGTTGTACCTGCTAAGATAAGCATACTCACATCTAAGGTGCTGTATGACATCGACCACCATGAGGACAAAAATGAATGAGGCATTGAACAATGTATGGCTCCAACCCGGTACACGTGCTCACATGCTTGTCTACCGTCCTACTACTAACACTTGGCAACTATGGACAGCTACCAACTCGCGTAGCGGCAACAGCGACACATGGTTCGGCACGTATATGGAGTTGTATGCTGATGGAACCTGCATACAACATTACCGCTCTGAGACTGAGGTGCGAGATATTACGGTTCGACCCGCATGTGAATAACTAGGACAACAGCTATACAACGTATAACCAACGGAGTAACACAATGGCAATACCCCTCGTCACATCGCAGATAGATGACATGGATCGTTCACGCATGACGTTCATCGGTGACATCCTTGATCACATCAACAAGCTACGCGAAGAACTACGCATCAACGAGATCATCTTACACAGCGTCGTGCAATCACTCAGCGCACCTACTGATGCAATGTCACAACTCGATGTTAACCTGCATGAACAGCGAAAGGAGTCTGCTAACCATAGACCAATGATCCTCACTAAAGAGGAACAACAACGCGTTGAACGTATGCAACAGGCATTACTAGGTGAAGTAGGAAAGCTCAATGGTGTCAACTCCGAGGGGTAGTTATATCATATCTGTGCTAGGTGAGGACTGTGGCACTATAAAGTGGAACAGCAATCGCCTTGCATGGTACGACGCGAAATCAGATACAGCACCACGTGTTGTATTCAATCGTAGTGCTGGTATCCAGAAGGTACGCATCAGCATTGCTCGCGCACTAGGTGTACCTATTACGCAACTGAACATCAAATACATCAGGGGATAAACAAGTTTAGTAAGCGTTGCGTATACAGCGTATAGCTGTGGTGGTGTGTTAATCGGTCACGCATCTAACACACCACCACTAATGCTCACACATAACTGCAATAAGGGAGCGCACATGCTAATTTCGCAAGAAGGCCAAGGATGGCGTATCGAACGCTTCACTTGCTGTTGGTGGGTTGTTCTCGGAAAATACGTCCTGCGCGTCGGTAAGCCGTGGGGCCATCAGTATCGCTACGCATGGCGACCGTTGTTGAGTTTCTTTCGAGCGTTTCGCTAACGCGGAATAAGCGTACACACATACAACAAACAGGAGATACACGTGTCTAAGCCAACTACACCACCTGATACCACTGAAGAAGGCTACTACGTTGATCTAATCGCTGATGACGCTGAGCAGCTACCTGCTATGGTGCAAACACACCTACGCCACCTCCTACTCGCTTGCGAACTAGGTGATCTAGTCGTAGCTCGCTGTGCACGTAGGATCGACAACACCTATGCATACATCATCTGTGCTAGTGTAGTCGATGCTAACAACAAGCGCCGTCTACTACCTATCTGCGAACTTGAAGACACCAACATTCTGCTAGCGCGCTATCGACCGCCAGCAGCAGCAAAGAACGCCTTCGTCAACCCTGCGCATACAGGAGAGTATGAAGTGCGTACACTCACTAACCCTGATGAAACAGCACTCGCTGAAGTCTTCAACAACGGCGATAGTGTGCACTGATGCCGCATGAGTACGCACTGCATATGATGTGGCTGTACACTAGGTACTACTTCGCAGCAGTACTCATATACGGCTTAGTCTACATGCTACCAATCACACTCACACTCTATGGAGTTAAACAGTGGTTGAGAAGAAGGAGATGCCGCAGCACGTTGTAGATCAACGAGCAGGTGGTACTAATCCTAAGCTGCGCCCGCGTCGTGAGAAGTCGGAGTTCTACGATGTATTCCGACGCATCAACATGCATGATGGTGATAAAGTAGCATGTTGGGAGTGGAAGGGTGCACATGGCAAAGGCACACGTGGTGAATACAGACCACGCGTAGTGATAGGTCAGAAGGACTACTACGTACACCGCATAGTGTATCAGCTCTATACAGGGTATAACCTAGAACCTAAAGATGTGATCAGACATCAATGCGACAATCATTGGTGCTGCAACCCACATCACATGTTGATAGGCACTCAAGCTGACAACGTGCGTGATATGCTAGAGCGTGAACGCGTGGGCATGAAGTTGTTCCACGTCAAGCGCATCATGCAGATGCTGGAGATGGGATGCTCTGCTGTATTCGTAGCTGAGAAGATGAAGCAAGGCTATGACATGCAGCTAGATGTGTCTACTATACGCAAGATCCGTATGCGTACTATCTACAGACATGTAGAGTGGCCGTGGGGTGATGAGTACAAGGCCACACGTAGGAAGCGACTAGATGATGTGAAGGCTAGTAAACTTGCATGTGTTTCTGAATGTGATATAATACTAGATGCTACCAGATCAAAAGGAGATAAGCATGGCAACAACGAAGATTAAACCTAAAGACAGCAACCCACTCCCTCTAGAAGCCCGCGTTATACAGTGTATAGCAGACTTCGATGCACCTAAGACCTCACAAGACAGCGTAGACCAGCTAGCTGCACAATACATGACAGCATCGCTGTTGAGAAGCGCCGCGGAGAAGCGCTACGAAGCTGTTAAGCGTGTAGTCAATGACGAGTTCAATGTGCACATTGCTAAGGTGCGCAACGAAGCCACTGAGAACATGCAGAAGTCTACTAGCTTTCTCATTGGTAGCGAGTGGCAGTTCGACTTCGCAGCTAACAAGCCAGCTACGCGTGTAGATGTAGACGAGCTTAAGACTGAGCTTGTGAAGATGGGTGTGAGTGCTAAGAAGATCGACGAAGCTATCACTGCTGTCGGTAAGAAGGCTACGCCTGCTCTCATCATCACAGCTAAACCAGTGGTATAACATCCAATGACAGACGACAACAACAAAGTCGTCAAACTGCGCCAGCCCACGAGCAATCGTGTGGCTGGCGTTGTTGTTGATGACCCTATCCAACCTAAGTCACTACTCAATATGACTGATGTAGAACAAGACATGTTCTTGCAGTCCCTCCGCGATCGCAGACTACGTGCAGCGGAGATGATCAAAGCTGCTCAACACGCTAAGCATCAAGCTAGCAGCATTGCATCAGCTATCAAGCTAGAGCGCAAAGCCGAACAAGCACAACGTCAGTACGACAAAGCCAACAAGGCATTAGAACGTCTTGAGGAAATGCTCTATGACTTGCGCGCTCTAACACTTCAACACGCCGACATCGACATCGGTAAGTAAGGGTACTTCTATATGAAGTTCATCATAGACACCATAACACCATGCATCCACGAAACACGCGTCGGCAATGTCTACCACGTCAAAGGTGGTTATGGTACTCGTCATGGTCACATGATGGTGCTAATAGCCATTACCGAGAGTGGTATGTGCCTACTTGTAATCATTGATAAGCATGGTGCGCCTGTAAACACCGCTACATATGCATCATCATCGCTTGATGAACGTATGCCTATCGCGTTCTGTGAAGGGCTAGATTTGTTAGAGTTCCGTGTTAGAAGCTTGTAGCTATACAACGTATAAGGAGAACTACAATGGTCAACTTCGTTAACCGTGCACGTGATGTGCGTCACCTCTTGCAGACTGAAGGCATGGAGAAGGGCACACGTATGATGCTTGAACGCCTTGCTGAAGACAATGAGATGATCCGTCAAGAGCTGACTGCTGTTACTAACCTCGTCAACAAGATGGCTGACATCATCAGCGAGATGGTAACTGCAAGCGTAGGGCTGAAAGACGAGTTCAACAAGATTATGAACAACTTCCACCCTGACAAAGACATGTCGTGAGTGCGACCGCCAGCAGAGGACACGAAAATGAGCAACAGCAGCGACATCCCACGTGCACGTCGTATGATCAGTCAAGTACTACATGATATGCCTAACAACGCCCTCAAGAAGACACTCGCTAAAGCTCTCTCACTCATGTTCCGTGCTAAGTACATTCGCAAAGCACGCCCTGTGCATCAAGACATAACGGATAAGATGCGGCGTAAGATACACAAGCTCAATCCTAATCGTAATCTCACACAGGTAGACATCGCTCGTCGTGTTGGGTTGCGTAGACCAGCATCTGTGTCTGAAATACTTAATGAAAAGAGGTAGCAAGTGTTAATCAAACCAACAACCGACATGTCGCTGTCATGGATAGACTACAGTACGATGAGTGCAGTTAACACTTGTCCGAGGTGGGGTATCATCAATAGCTGGCACGGCAAGAAGCTGCCTAGTGGTAATGAACGCGTGTTACCATTAGAGGCTGGCCGCGCAATGCATGATGTGTTCGCGTGTTGCCGCTTCTTCGACTTGCTAACTGACTTCAGTAAGAAAGAGCCAATCAACTATACAAAGTATAAAGCGATTAACTCGTACGCAGAGAGGCTGTTCAACAATGCTAGTTTTCCAGATCGCTGGCAACAAGCGCTCGCTTACTTTAATAGCACGGAAGATGCTGAGACACGATGTATGCAAATGTGTCTCAATCTCTTGGAAACATCAGGTTATCACGATGATCCGCGAGACAACAGACGAACGCAGTCTAACCTTGAAAGTGCGGCTATATCCTACGTACAACGTTATCCGCTTGGTCGCTTCATACCAATATGTAACGACGACGCAAGCATCATCGGCATAGAAGTACCATTCGATGTCACACTGCATGATTACAGCGATAAGCCTCTTGTTCGGTTCGTTGGTAGGGTCGATGCTGTGTGCCTTGATACTCTCAGACCTAATGACACCATCCCTGAAGTACATGAGAACAAAACTGGTAGCCGCATTGATACTGTCTGGAGCAGCAGCTTTGACACTTCTAATCAAGTCACTGGATACTGTATCGCGATGTCAACTATCTTAGACATGCCTATACGCAATGTCATCATGTGGGGACTACAGATACCAGTGCCTAAGTCTAGCAGCTATAGCGATGGCATCATGCGCTACCCTACTACACGCAACGAGGCTAGCTTCTACGAGTGGCACAAGTGGGTAATGCATACATTCGGAACCATACTACAACATGAAGACGAACCCACCAACGCCCCAATGTACACTCACTCTTGTAATCGCTATTTTCGTAGTTGCGCTTTCATCCCTCTATGTTGCGAAGATGAAGAACAACGCAAGCACATATTCGACAACGAGATGATTGTGCAACGCTGGTCACCGCTAGCAGAGACGCTTGATCCTTAGATGCACATGTAGCAGCACGAAGCGGGTGTCGCTCCGCTCCTAGCTTGCTTGTGATTTAGTATGTGATACAATAGTACTTACACATCAGGGAGAGATGTATGGAATTGAAGATAGAGAAACCTACTGACATGCTATCACGTATGTCAATGATACTATGGGGCGATGCTGGTTGTGGTAAGACTACACTAGCTGCAACAGCACCGGGTCGTAAGTTGTTCGTTGCATTAGATCCCGATGGTGACATGAGCATTCGCAACATACCGGGTTGGGCACGCATCAATCTGACGAGCGAGAAGTCTGTAGACATTGTGAAAGAGGGAATGAAGCCTGACCCTTATACATTGTATAACATGTTGAATGACTTCGACACAGTGATTGTAGATAGCCTCACGAAGTTCTCTGAACATGCACTACGTCACGCTGTCAACGTTGCGCCTAAGTCCTCAATCGAAAGCCCCGGTCTTAACGGCTACGGTATGCGTAACATCTACGTTGGTGCATTCGTATCTAACATGATCCGCATCACTGGTATGTTAAACAAGCACATCATCTTCATCACGCATGAGAAAGACGCAGACCGCAACAGTGATGGTGGTGTGATCGGTGTGAGCATGATGCTAGGTGGTCAACTACCTAACATGACGAGCAAGGACATCTCTGAAGTGTGGAACATGCGTGATCAAGGTGGCAAACGCTATATCTCTATCCGCCCTGAACGCTTACGTGCTCCCATGAAGTCGCGAATGTTTGACATGTCAGGCTCTACCTCGTTCGAGTGGAAGTACAACGCTAACAAGAACGAAGGTAACACTATAGCTGACTGGTGGGACACATTCACCAAAGGCGGCCACGTTAAGCTCCCAATCCCGAAATAGCCCTACTACATCTAGTAGTAGTTCTATCCACACGGACTAGCCGTCGTAGCTTGCTAGTTCTAATGTGTGGTTGTACGCTGTATAGCTACATAAACAAGGAGAGACTACAATGGGTCTACTGACCTTTAGTTCTAACATCGCTGATGCGGAAGCACCCCCGCAGCTTCCTCCGGGTGAGTACAAGGCTATCTGTTCTGCTGCGCAGGATAAGATCGCTGCATCATCTGGCAACACGATGCTTACGCTGACGTTGCAAGTCCCGCGCTCGGAGTTTCCTGCTGACTTCGATCCGGGTGATGGTGTTGATGAGTTGACGTTCACGCTGAATGTCGTAGCTCGCGACATCCCTGCTGATCGCTGGCGCTTGAAGAAGACGTGCCAAGCGTTCGGTGTTGCTGCATCTAATGCAGTAGACCCTAACGACTTCGTAGGTCGTGAAGCTCGCGCCCGCGTTCGTATGGGTAAAGACCTTGAGAACAATCCACGTGCGGAAGTGTCTCAGGTGTTGCCTATCTAACTAGCCTGTGTATACTAGCTAGATGGCGTACTCAACGTGCGCCATCTAGCACTTCAACCCAACTCTTACAAGAGGATACACCTAATGGCTACTTCTCCTATCCGTTCCGCCACCTCATCGTCCGCGAAGAAGCAGGTCAACCGCGCACCGCAGAAGCGTACGTTCCATTTCTTCGTGCGTGTCACCGATGAAGCTGGCAACGTCATCCCCGGTGCCAAGCTCAGTGTGGATCGCATCATGTCTGACGCCCGTAAGGTGGTCGAGTTCCTTGACACCCCTGAGTATGCCAACTCCGGCCTGACGCGCATCAAGCATGAGGTCATCGCCAACAAGCGCGGCGAGGAAAGCGATGGAGCTACGTCAGTCGGTTAACGCCCCCCGTTTCGTCTAGCTGACTGACTGAGCAGCGCCGTACACACAACGCTTCCCGCCACGTGTGTACGGCGTTTGCTTTATACAATGTATATCTATTAGTGCGAAACACAGCACGCGGAGAACATCATGTTGCTAGATGCGGAACAGCAAGCCGCTGTCAACTCTTGCGTCGATACAGCTAAACGCCTAGTCAGTGTAACAGGTGAAGCCGGTACTGGTAAGACTACAATCATCAGACAAACGTGCGACCTGCTACAAGAGAAGAACATCAGCTTCGCAATCGCCGCTCCTACTGGTAAAGCAGCGCGCCGCATTAGAGAAGCTACAGGCTACCCAGCTACAACCATTCACAAGCTGCTTGAGTTTAATCGTCCTGACATGGATGAGGAAACTGGTGAAGCTACATCTGTGAGTGGCCCTGCACGTACACGCAGCAACCCACTCGACCAATACGTTATCATCGTCGATGAGTACGCGATGGTATCTACTGCACTACACCGCGACCTAGTTGCAGCTATCCCTAGTGCCGGCTGCTTGCGTACGTTCGGTGATGTTAGACAACTCCCACCTATTGAGAACGGTGATCTCGCTGATCCAACATCGCCGTTCAGCAAGTGCCTCGCTATGCCTAACACCTTCGCACTCAACAACATCTACAGACAGGCTGAAGGCAATGGCATCATCGAGGTTGCTCGACGTATCACACGTGGTCAGTTCTTCACCAGCAATACAGACGTAAGCGTGCAGCTAGGCGATGCAGTGCTGCATACATTGTATGGCTCACTTACTAACAGCGACACCGATTGGCGTGACATCAACAACCAGATCATATCACCAGCACGTAAGAGTGACATCGGTACTATCAGGTTGAACAACATACTACAAGCACGCTTCAACCCTGACATGCCGGGTAAGATCGAACTACCTCGTAACAAGTGGGAGGTTAAGAACAAGGTCTACGTGTCGATCGGTGACAAGGTTGTATGCAACACTAACAGCTATGACCTGCGTGACTACGGTGAACGCTTTAGTGAGTACAACAACAGGGGTGTCGGCTTGATGGGTAGCTTCATCCCATGCCCTGAGACAAAGCAGATGCTCAATGGTGAGGTGGGTAGAGTAGTAGACATCGACGCACTAGGTGTACTTGAGATTGACTTCGGTGATCGCGTCGTTGAGCTACCACCAACTGTTGAGGAATACAGTGCACGTCATAGTAGGCACTTCAACTACGACCCACGTAAGGTTATCGAGCTAGCCTATGCTCTCACCACTCACAAGTGTCAGGGTAGTCAGTACGACAACGTGTGCTACATCATGGCATCATGTGCGTTCTACAACTTAAGCCGTCCTAACTTCTACACAGGAGTAACACGCGCAGTCAAACACGCAACGATCATAAGCGACCAACGCAGCCTAGCTACATCGCTCAAGTCAATGGGTTGGAAAAGGAAGCCTAAGAAATGAACATGACAGAACTGCGTGACAAGTTCACGCTACAAGCACAGACTGCTGGTATGGTGGTAGAGTGTGCGATGGGAGGTATCACACTTGCCACACTCGCAGTGATAGCTGAAGCTCCCGGACGTAACGAGGTCGCTCAAGGTGTGCCACTGATAGGTGGTGCGGGCAACATATTGTGGAAGGCCATACGCACATACTGTCCAGAGGTGAAACGCCATGAGTGTTACGTCACTAACGTAGTCAAGCGCCAAGTCACGTTTGACGTAAGCGATAGCGCAAACAGAAAGGCCGTTGGTAAGCATGAGTTGACAAGCTGGCAAGAGCTACTGTTGTGGGAGCTATCACTACTACCCAACCTCAAGCATGTACTATTGCTGGGCAACTACGCAGTCGAAGCGGTGCTAGGTAAGAGAGGCATAACCAATTGGCGCGGCAGTGTAATTGATTGCGAGATACTTGGCAAGCCTGTCACTGCGATATGCACATACAACCCTGCATACTGTGCACGTGATCCTATGGCGCACGTCATCTTCGACATGGACATAGGTGATAAACTCCGTCCTGTTATACTAGGCAACTACAAACCACATGCAGTCACCACACACATCAACCCCACCTACGTACAAGCAGTTGACTATATTCGTATGTGTGAAGCCTCACGTAATCCTGTCGCCAGTGACATCGAAGTCATCAGTAATGAGACAGCTTGCGTCGGCCTTGCTCCTACAGCACACGAGGCCATGTGCATCGCATTCCGTAACGAGCAAGACAACGTATACAGTGTACAAGAGGAAAGCTCCATACGCTACCATCTGCAACAGCTATACGCATCGCCTACTGCAAAGATGGTGTGGCAGAATGGAGGCTTCGACATGGCATGGCTGTGGTTTAAGGATCGCATACGTTGCAAGCCAGCATACAGCGACACGCTGCTTGGTCATCATGTGCTATATCCCACAATGCCGCACGACCTTGGCTTCATTGTCAAGCAGTACACAATGCATCCGTACTATAAGAATGAGAAGGACGACTGGCGACATACAGGCGGTGTTGACAATTTCTGGATATACAACTGTAAAGACTGCGCTCTCACACTTGCAGCGAATGCGCAGATCGTGAGTGAGCTACGCGACCAGAAGCTAGACAGGTTCTACTTTGAACACGTCATGCGACTGCAAGCGCATCTAGTGCTGATGACTGTAGGTGGTGTGCTCAATGACATGGAGCTACGTGAGCACATGCTAGATCAGAATGTAGAAGGTAACTTGTATGCTGACTTACAACGTAAGCTCGCTGCGTTCTATGAAGCAGCACGCACAGCTACAGGTGATCCATTCTACACACCTAACCCTAACTCACCGAAGCAGATGGCAGAGTTGTACTTCAGTAAGTTGAAGCTAGTAGGTAGAGGCGTGAGTACTGACGCTACCAATCGCGAGTTGATGCGTAAGCACCCACGCACACCACCTGCTGCGCGAGCAGTCCTTGATGCTGTAGATGCGTACATTGAAGACGACAAGTTCTACAGCGTGTATGCTTCAGCTCGCCCTGACGGGGATAGTAGGATGCGTTGCGACTACAGACAAACGGGGGTACGCAACGCGCCGGGTAGATTGAGTAGTGCGCAAACGTTGTGGGGCAGTGGCGGTAATCTGCAAAACATTCCCGACCGTGCGAAAGCGATGTTCATTGCTGATCCTGACTGCTGCTTTATATACATCGACGGCAGTCAAGCGGAGGCTCGCGTCGTCGGTTGGCGCTACAACATCGACACGTGGATTGCTCAGTTTGAGCGTGCGCGTATCGACGGCTCCTACGACTGCCACCGCGCTCTTGCCGCTGACATGTTCGATGTACCGTACGACGAGGTTCCCACCTTCGACCGCTACCCATTGGACGACATCGCCGCTAAGCGCGACGGCATCGAGTACAACGCGGAGCTTGCTGGCAAGCCAACCATTCGCTTCGTTGCTAAAAGGTGTCGTCATGGTCTTAACTACCGTATGATGCCTGACAGGCTTGCGCTTACAACTGGCTTATCACTAAGCACAGCAAGCGAGGCGTTTGTCAAGTACCATAAGCTAACTCCCGAACTCAAGAAAGGTTGGGAGCAAGACCTAAAAAGAGTACGCGAGGATCGTGCAATCTATAACGCATACGGCAGGCGCTACGTGCAACTCATACCAGCTACAGATGAAAGCACAGAGTCCATCGTCGCGTTCTACCCACAGTCAACTATCGGAGATCACATCTGCCGGGTAGTGTACAAGGCGCACGACGACCCCGCTTGGCCGAAGGGTAAAGCGCGTGTTGCACTTAACACACATGACGGACTGATCGGTATAGCGAGGCGTGATGTTGCTAAGCAGGCGCTCCGCATACTTGCTAAGCACGCAGAAGCACCCATCCTGATAGGAGGTAAGCAACTCATAATCCCTGCCGAATGCGGTATAAGTGTACCTGACGCCAATGGTGTCCATCGGTGGTCAACGATCAAGAAGATCAAGCGCGCAGAGATTATGTGATATACAATGTATAGCTACGGGACCGGCTGCTGTTGTTCACCAACAGGAGCAGTAGCCGGTCTACCGCTATTCTCACGCATGATCTTGTCAAGCGTAGACATGTTGATCTGTCTACCACGCAACAGTGGCTTCAGAGCTTGACCATACTTATCAGCTATCACCTGTTCAGCATACAGCGTTGCAAGCCTTTGCTGTTCTAGGTTAGCCTGCTGCAACTTCACGTACTTGTTCTTCTCTTGAGTGCGTTGTTCGAGTGGCATGTTATACTGCGCATCAATGCCGCGGACAGCCGCACGTATCTTTGCTTGCTGTGTTTTCAGCTTGCCTAGATCACCGCTCGGATACTGCCACGCTGCAATGTCGTTAGCAATCTGCGTAAGCACCGCACTGGTCATTCCCTTCTCAGGTATACCACCAGCCTGCACAGCAATCTGTCTACGCTCCATTGCAGCTTTGCCTAACTCATTACGCATACCTACGATAGAGCTGATGTGCACGTTGTTCTGCGATGTCATCTGCCATGTAGGTGTCATCGCACTGTAGCGTTCTTTGTTCTGCCATATTAGCGGTATCTCTGGCATCCTAGATACAGTGCGATCAAACACTTCACCAGTAGCACGGCGCAACCCTTCACCGTAGTTAGCACTCTCTCTAGGTGTTGGCAGTGGTGAAGGCCCTGTGCCTTTGTTGTAGTTGGCAGAGTGCAACATCACATCAGTAGCCATCGCTATGTGTGTACCCATAGCACCGAACAAAGCGGCCATCATCAACGATGTGCTATTGCTTATCTCACCTAAGTTAGACACGCTCTCCGCATTAGGACCAGCACGAAACAGTGAGCCGCTATCACGTATCCAATTGCCGCCACGTGTTTCAGATGTAGATGGATCAAGCCGCTTGCCACTCTGTGCAAGTAGTATCTGCGCTATAGGTGGCATAGCTGGTGTGAAGCTATCAATAAACACCTTGCCTATGTCACTGCTCAGTGGCTTGATAGTAGCACTACTAGGAATAGCACCCATCATCTGGAAGAATGCAGCAGTGCCAGCAACCATGCCTGCGATGTCAGGAGGTATGCGTATCTTGTAGTACAAGTCCTCACTGAATGGCAGTGTCTTACCTTGGAAGTGTGCTAGCGCTAGCTTAGGTGCAGGCAAGTATGCGTAGCGATACCTGTCATACTCAGGTGTCTGCTCCCACAGCATCTTGCGGCTCTCATCATTCCAGTGCGTCATAAAGTAGTATGACTGTGCTATAGCACCCATACCAATCATCATGCGCGGTAGTGTAGTAAGTGCGGTATCCCTGCCAAACATGTTTCGTATCAGGTGATATGCACCTAACTTAGTCTGCGTCATGTAAGGCACTATACGCTCTACATCTTGCATTATCTTACTGCCCGGTACGAGCGACATGTCACCGGCGATGTTGCGTGTCTCATCAAGTAGTCGCTCTATCCGCTCAGGCGGTATGTTGCCACCGAATTGACGTGACAACATTGCGTGGTTCTGCGTGTAGTACTGCGTCTTGTCAGCCATATGGAAGCTGTCAAGTATGTCTGTATACAACTGCCACACATGCCTCATAGGTGCAGGCACATGCTCCTTCATCGCGCTGAATGAGTTGCGTACAACTGGTATGTTGTCGATGCTATGCGTACCATGCCCAGCACCACCTCTACGCACAGCTACAGCTTCAGCATTGTCAGCCCACAATGCAGCGCGTGATGCCGCAGCGATCACAGCGTTGTACGCACGTGGACCTAGCACAGTCTGCAACGCCTGAAATGGTGCTACCTGTTGTGCAAGTGCTCGCGCTATAGGACGCGTCAGGTAGTGTGTCTGTAGTTGAATGAGGTTCCTAACTGCGTAGTACGGTATACCAACTATCACTGCTGATATGTCAGGCACTACAGCGTTGATACCTCTAGCTACACGCTCTGGTAAGAACTGATGCAGTCTATGTGATATAGGTCCGAAGACACGATCATTCCTATGTGTCAGCATCGCAATCGCTGTATTGTAGTAAGCGTTGATAGGTGCGAATGCCCAGTTGCCCGGACCTGTTGTCCAGAACTTGTTGTTGTTAGTGACAACTGTGACAGCTTTCATCAAGCCACTAAGTTGCACAGGCTCCATACGTGCAGCACGTGCTACTTCCGCATCACCGAACTCCCATACACGCGCGCGACCATTCTCCCATTCGATGCCAATGTTAGGGCTATCTTCTAGGTGTCTAAACTGCTGCGACTTTAGTTGTGCAGGTGTGAACCAGTAACGGCCCGGCCCACTTTGTACAGCACGTATACGCCCATTGGTAACTAGGTGCGTAGGGTTGCCAACAGCATCACGTGTTAGCAGTCTGAACAATTGATTGCGTGCTGTCGTGTGTGCAGCTTCACGCAGCGTCTTATCGGTGTATTGTTTCGATGCACTCAGCGGGTGCAGCGGTTGTGTGATGCGTGTCTCTGGTGCGTTAGGTGTAGTAGGTGGTTGTGGTATCTCTCTGTCGAACGAGCGTAGTGGACCTTCACGTAGTGCGCCCTTAGATGTACC